>OGZV01000298.1_pt1 | contig 54971 bp, 51 predicted proteins | sample 1576861 | NCBI WGS metagenome assembly OGZV01 (sample SAMEA3541501, study PRJEB24748) | human gut metagenome | biome: human gut; feature: human-associated habitat; material: faeces | place: China | collected 2012
CCCTGCGCCCGCTGCCGGACAAATTCCACGGCCTGCAGGATCAGGAAGCGCGCTACCGTCAGCGTTACCTTGATCTGATCTCCAACGACGAATCCCGTAACACCTTCAAAGTACGTTCGCAGATCCTGGCTGGCATCCGTCAGTTCATGGTTGGCCGCGGCTTTATGGAAGTAGAAACCCCGATGATGCAGGTGATCCCAGGCGGCGCTTCCGCGCGTCCGTTCATCACCCATCACAATGCGCTGGATCTGGACATGTACCTGCGTATCGCGCCGGAACTGTACCTCAAGCGTCTGGTGGTTGGCGGCTTCGAACGCGTCTTTGAAATCAACCGTAACTTCCGTAACGAAGGGATCTCCGTTCGCCACAACCCAGAGTTCACCATGATGGAACTCTATATGGCCTATGCGGATTATAAAGATCTGATTGAGCTGACCGAATCCCTGTTCCGCACCCTGGCGCAGGACATCCTCGGTAATACCGCGGTGCCTTATGGCGATCAGACTTTCGATTTCGGCAAGCCGTTTGAAAAACTGACCATGCGTGAAGCTATCAAGAAATACCGTCCGGAAACCGAGATGGCGGATCTGGATAACTTCGATTCCGCGAAAGCGATCGCTGAGTCTATCGGCATCAAAGTTGAGAAGAGCTGGGGTCTGGGCCGTATCGTGACCGAGATCTTCGAAGAAGTGGCGGAAGCGCATCTGATCCAGCCGACCTTCATCACCGAATACCCGGCAGAAGTTTCTCCGCTGGCCCGTCGTAACGACGTGAATCCGGAAATCACCGACCGCTTTGAATTCTTCATCGGCGGCCGCGAAATCGGTAACGGCTTTAGCGAGCTGAACGATGCGGAAGACCAGGCGCAGCGCTTCCAGGATCAGGTTGATGCGAAAGCCGCCGGCGACGACGAAGCGATGTTCTTCGACGAAGACTACGTCACCGCGCTGGAACACGGCCTGCCGCCGACCGCCGGTCTGGGCATCGGTATCGACCGTATGGTGATGCTGTTCACTAACAGCCACACCATCCGCGACGTTATTCTGTTCCCGGCGATGCGTCCGCAGAAATAATCGCTCTTCGCGAAAAGCAAAAAACCCGGCTTGCCGGGTTTTTTTATATTTGATGTCAAGGTTCGTCGCTGGCGTAGCCTGGCTCTTTAATGCTCGTCAGTCGCGGTTACGCGCGTAAACGCGCAACAAAGTCTATCAACGCCTGACGAGCGTTTTTGTTTTTGGCTTCCAGCACCATCCACGGGCTAAAGGCCCACGGGGTAGCGGCCAGCGCGCTTAACATTTCCGGCAGCTCAACCCACTGATAATCCATGACTTCATCATCATTAGGTTGTAGTTCGCTGACCACGCGTGCGGCAAAAACCGGGCAGACTTCGTTTTCGACGATGCCATTCGGTGCGACGGCGCGGTAGCGGAAGGCCGGATGGACGGGGGTAATATCAGCGATCTCGACGCCCAGTTCGAAGCGGCAGCGCCGGGTGACGGCCTGCTCGAAGGTTTCGCCCTGTTGCGGATGTCCGCACACTGAGTTAGTCCACACGCCAGGCCAGGCTTTTTTGCTAAGCGAGCGGCGCGTGACCAGGAACTGGCCTTGCTCATTGAACAACCAGCAGGAAAACGCGAGATGCAAAGGGGTATCGAGCGTGTGGGCGGCATACTTCTCCAGCATACCTGTGGGTTTATCTTGCTCATCCAGCAAAATGACGTGTTCCCCGGCCATGACGACTCCTGAAAAAAATAAATGACCCGGCACAAACCCGCCGGGTCATGTACTCAGGCCACTAGGGTAGCCCATAAATGGGAGAAAGGCATTACCAAAACAAGCCCTGCAGGTATTCGTCGGGCGAGAACAATAGTAGAAAAAGCCCAGAACATTGGGGATCGTCCATCGGGCTGGTATGATATTCGCCCATGATGCCGAGATGAGAAACCGTTGAGTGCAGGACGCCTGATGAAAACACGCTTTTATATCGCGATAATGCTGCTTGCTAGCCTGACTTTAGCCGGCTGTTCCAGTACTTCCGATTCTGGGTCCACCTATACCGTGAAACGCGGCGATACGCTGTATGCGATCTCCCGTAGTACCGGCACCAGCGTACGCGATCTGGCGCGCCTGAATAACATCTCTCCGCCATACACTATTGAAGTCGGACAGAAGCTGAAACTTAACGGCGGTTCGAAAGCAAAAAGCAGCACCGCCGGGAAAAAATCCTCCAGCACCCGTACTGCCGCCGTAACACCATCATCGGCGGTGCCGCAGTCCTCATGGCCGCCGGTGGGGCAGCGCTGCTGGCGCTGGCCGACCAGCGGTAAAGTGGTGATGCCGTACTCCACCCGCGATGGCGGAAATAAAGGTATCGATATCGCCGGTACCCGCGGCCAGCCGGTTTACGCCGCCGGCGCCGGTAAGGTGGTCTATGTCGGCAACCAGCTGCGCGGCTACGGTAATCTGATTATGATTAAGCATAACGAGGATTACATCACCGCGTATGCGCATAACGATAAGATGATGGTTAATAATGGCCAGAGCGTGAAGATTGGCCAGCAGATAGCAACCATGGGCAGTACGGACGCTGATTCCGTACGGCTGCATTTCCAGATTCGCTATCGCGCCACGGCTATCGACCCGCTGCGTTATCTACCGCCGCAAGGCAGTAAACCTAAGTGCTAAAAGGTTATTTTATCAGCAGTTAGCCCAATCCGGGCTTGCCACAGGGTGCGTAAGGTCTATAATGCTTTTCGCACCTCTTCGCGGGCGTAGTTCAATGGTAGAACGAGAGCTTCCCAAGCTCTATACGAGGGTTCGATTCCCTTCGCCCGCTCCAGAATTCCCCTAACGTATTCATTCCACTATATTTTTCTAAACCATACGTGACGGCGCTCGTGATCCTCCTACAAAGGGGTCATACAGCCGATGGCGCAGCGTGATAATCTCTATCGACGTCCAAGCGGTATCTATGTTCTGCGGATCACCGTTCCGGTTCGTTATCGCGCCCTGATAGGGCAGCGTGAAATTCATGCATCTACCCGCACAACCCACCTTTCAAATGCCAGAGCTATTGCCGCGCGTTTGTTGGAGAAGTGGTATGCGTCTCTGGAAGAGTTCAGGCAAGTGGATAAAGAGAAGATCAGGGGCAATGCCCCATTGTTGATTGGAGCAGGCAAAATCAGCCTGGCGTTGTTTTGCGATTCATTTGGGGTTGGGGCTGAGACTGTCGTCCAGCACCTTCTGGCAGCCAATGTGCCGCTGTATGCCCTTGTATCTAACCAGCGTGGCTTTCTGATTGATGATTTCAGCACGCTTGAGCGTGATCCTGATACGCATGGGTTCGTTTTGAATAACATTGCGTATGACGGTGCTGAGGCTGCGGTAAACGGCTATATGCAGCTTTACCAGCCGCAGTTTGCCCTTGTTGAATTGCTGAACGGGCGAGAGGTTGAGGTTACGGCATTCAGGGCTAACAACGGCAATCCTCTTTCCCTCTGGTTGTTGGATTTACCCGGGGTGACGCTGAATGCAAGTTCTTTGTTCATCAACAACGTGCAAGCTGAAAAACTGCGTAGCGCTTGGGATAAGGCGCTTGCGAAATCGGAGCCAACATTAAGTGCTATGCCATGCGCTCCGGTAGGTGTAACACCAGCGATTCCTGTGGCCGCTACCATCAACCCGTATTGCAACCCGACATATGCGAGCATGACGGTTTCAGCATTGCTGAAAGCGTTTTTGGTCTATAAAAATACGGGCGATATTAAGCTAGCCAGCGAGGGGAAAATTCGTTCCAGAATTGAACACTTCGTGGAGATAATGGGCGATTTAACTCTAGGCGAACTGAATCGTGACGTTGTGAAAGATTACGTCACCAAAATGCAGAATATGCCCGGTAATCTGTATTTGATGCGGCGAAAATACAAGATTTCAGATACGCAAAAGCTAATTGAAATAGCGCTAGCTGATGGTCAGCCAGTTATGAGCCGAGATGCTATTGGCAGGCATATTGAGTCACTGGGTTCTATGCTCAAATGGGCTAAGAGTGAACGTTACCTTTTTGATAACCCTGCTGAGAATGTGTTGGCTCAGCGTCGTGTGATGGTGCGTGAGCAGGATCGCCGCGACCTCTTCACCGACAATGAACTAGAGCAAATTTTCTCGGCTGACTGGTTTAAGAAAGGCGCGGGAAGGCCCAATCAATACGGACGTTATACGAGCTTCCGCCCGTTTCACTACTGGTTGCCTCTGTTGGCATTATATGTGGGCGGGCGCATCAATGAGCTTTGCCAGCTTTATCTGACGGATATTCGCGAAGATAAAAACGGGGTTGCCTATATTGATTTTAACCTTGATGCGCCGGATAAGGTGATGGATGAAGAAGCGCAGGCTGGTGGCGTTAAATCATTAAAGACGGTGAATGCGATCCGTCAGGTTCCAATTCATCCGCGACTTATCGAACTAGGGCTGCTGGAGTATGTAGATGCATTGAAAGCTGCCGGGTATGATCGTCTTTTCCCTGAGTTGAAGCACAACAAAATCAAAGGATATCGTGCCGCCGCCTCAAAATGGTTTAACGAAAACTACTTTGGCAAAGTCCTCGGTTTTACCCGTGACGGTAAGAAAACGTTCCATTCGTTGCGGCACACTTTTATCAACGCCGTAGACAAGTTTGAGATCAACGAACGCACGATTGCGCAGCTTGTTGGACATGTTCGGGGCAGCACCACCGCGATGACAACCTATCGTAAGGATGCTGATGTGGGAGAGCAATTGGGCGTGATTTCGCAGCTTCACTACAGTTTACCTGATATTGCGCAGTTTGATTCGCAAGCGGGTATCAAGGCGGTCATCGACGCGCGGCGCAGACATAAATCGTAAGATGTGCCAAACGCGCCAGGAAGCCCTGAGGCGCGTTTTTTATCTAGGGTCGTGGATTTCTAGTGCAGAATTTGGAAGCGCTTAAAACGAGTTTGGTGACGTTGACTTACGATTACCCCCGCAGCCCTTCCACGCTTTCTGAAGGTAGGCTAATAACTGTTTTAATGCTGGTCTCTATTCTGCCAATGACGTCTTGGCGCGGGCCGTTGTGCCAGTCTGCGTTTGCGTAAAAAGCATCGAGAACCGCAGCCATGCTTTCAGCGCTGTCAAAGGCTCGGATGAGGTAGTAGCAATCCGGGTCATGCAGCGAGTTGCCAAACGAAACAACATCGATCCCGTGCTGTTGGTGTAGGGGAACACTGATTTTCTGCATGATGGCATGAAAAGCGGTGCCACTGCCTTTGCGTAAGGTGTATTGCAGTATCTCGACGGTTCTCAAGCGTTGTCTCCGTGTCGTCTCTGGACGGCTCCCTTGTTGATAGCAATAAAGTAAACCCGACTGGCCCATGAAGCTACCACTAATCAAACAGCTATTCGTAAGCAGAAGCCGCGATATGTGGTTCAAACGCGCTGTAAGGCTCTCTGACGAGTTTTTTATCAGAATGGCATACACGGTAAAAAAGCCGTGGTGCTTTAGTGATGCGTCTGGCTGAGAATAATTGCCAGTAATCCAAGTATAAGGTTTTGTTTTTCAAACACCGAAGTTTTTAAACGCTCTCCCTGAAAGGGAGCTGTTAAAACCTAAGACTGCTTACTTTTCGGCGGTCATGTTCCTGACAGCTTGTTGGTGAAGCTCGCGGCTCCGCTTCTCACTTCCGGTTTTCCCTGTTACCTGTTGTTGTGTGTAAACGTAGTTGGTTAGCGGCTGTATGTGCTTAAGTTATTAGGTCACTGTGCGCCAGCCCAGCCAGCAAGCGGATCACTGCTCCAAAATCCGCACACTTTTTTGGAATGGATATTCATGGGTGTAGGTTCCGCAATGCTGCCCTAACCCGGTTACTCAGTTCTTTGTCTGCTGTCAGGTGACTACTCTCTGTCCGCGTTCTGCCTTTCTTGTCGCGTTGTCCTACAGTGCTGAACGAGTGAATGCCGCGTTCCGCTGTTGCATCTCTGTATGAGCGTATCCAGTTGATTGAAATGAGTCGGAACAGATCCCCCTTTGTCATCTGTGCCGTAGGTATTGGTCGGCGGAACGTGAACAGGCTGGCGAGCGTTTCAAACGGGAAGTGTTGCAGCCTGGACAGAAGACCTAAGCCGTGTTGCTGTAGCGCGTCACCCTGCAATGTCACCTCTATGCGAGCACGTTGCTGATGAAGCGGCAGCGGCTGCTTCTTGTCGGTGCGTTTGTGATAGCACTGCCATGAAATGGCATCATCTTCGTTGCCAATCCGCATGTTATACGCTGGGTTTATACGATTGCCGGGCTTATCAAGAAATTGGTTACTGCTGTTGTCGCCGTTGTATTGGCGATGATTGGTGCCCGGGGCGAACAGGCTTGTTTGCATCCGGTATGTGAGGGCGCGTGTTGCTTCAACTGATTGTTGTTTATGCCAGAAGTCACAACTGATCTCTATCCCGGCAATAGTCGGTTCGGTTGCAAACGTGAACCGTCTGGCTAACGCATGGAGCGCAGCACGGAGCTGCTGATAGTTGTTCGCCAGCTCGTCATGAAAGCGAATGCGGAATGTGTCAGTAGCATCACCGGGCTGCATGTCGATTGCCTCAACCCACCAGCGATTAACGCTCGTTATCTCTCTCAGCGCTCTGCGGATGTGTTGGTGCTGTGTTGGGCGTTCGGTGCGAATCTCAACGTCGAGCCAATCGATGACGGCGGTAGCCCTGAATTGCTTCAAGGCTGAATCCGCTGTTTGTTGATAGTTGTTCATTGCCAGCCTTTCAGCTCGTCGCTATTGGAGGGCGAACGCTCCAATGCCGCTTATCGGTGAGGTCAATGTCAACCTCAAGCATAGACAGCATGTGCGGCTTGGAGGGGGGAGGGCAAAGGCGTGAGACTTTTTCGACGAACTCACATACTTCACTAAATAGATAAACCGGGCGAGGGTGGCGAGTGGCGGAATACCTTCCGACAGGAAGTAAGAACTCACCGTGATAGCTAGCCCTCCCGCGCCGCATATCCGCTAATAAATCATCCCATGCCCTGACGTCGCCCAGCTTAGCTCTCAAAAAGTAAGCCGTCTCACTTGCTGAAAGGGTTTTAACTTTCATTGTGTCCTCCTTAATCAACGTCTGGAGCGATCATGAGATGTAGCTGACCGCGTAACTCGTTCTGAATGATCACGAATGGTGATCCGCCGTAGCTTTTGTCTTTGTAACCAGTCAGTAAGGTAAACGCCGCAAATGAGCTATCACGTGTGACGATGGTTGCGCCGTCTAGCTCGCTCTGTAGTTGCTCGTCATTTAACCGCCAATAGCCATTTCCGATAATTTCATGATGGGAGTCTGCTTCAACTGACCCAGACTCCGCGATGGTATGAATCTGCTCGGCCATCAATTCATCAGCCAATGCAGCACGTATCAGAGCTGTCCTGTTTGGTGCATCAGGTTGTGTCGCCAAAACTTCACTCGCCCAATTCTGCCAACGGATCCCGCGCTTTGCCGCAAGCATATCGAGCGCCGTCCATGTGGTGTCTTCTAACCGGAATGACGTGCGCCCAATTCCGGCAAGTTCTGCATTGCGTGTTTTGAAGGTCTTTTTCATGTTTTACCTCGAAATGATCACGGATAAAACTATATGACCTCTGCATAAAAAAGTGAATATATATTTCACTTTTTTATGTTTATCGTGTAACCTTCATTCTTACTGGTAGTTTATATGTATACTCAATGACTACCATTGAGAGCACACCATAAACTCCGGTTGCATCGTCAGTGATACAGCCTAAAAGCTACCGGTTTCGATGAACCGCTTAAATGCTACCAGCAACGGGAAATAAAACATGAACAGCAACCGCATCTACGCCTATCTTCGCGCCTCCACCAAAGACCAAAACGCTGAGCGTGCGCGTCAGGATTTGCAGGAGTTCGCCACCAGCAATGGCGTTGCTATCTCTGCGTGGTTCATTGAGAACGAGTCTGGTGCATCACTGGCTCGCCCTGAGTTGATGAAGTTGCTTGATATAGCGCAAAGCGGTGATGTTCTGCTAGTTGAACAAGTAGATCGCCTATCACGCCTTAATGCGGAAGATTGGGAAAAGCTGACTGGGATGATTAAGGGGAAAGGAATGCGTGTTGTCGCTCTCGATCTGCCAACGTCTCACATGATGGTGAACTCCGGTGACGAGTTCACCACCCGCATGATGCAGGCGCTAAACAGTATGATGCTCGATATGTTGGCTGCTATTGCCCGAAAGGATCACCAAGACCGCAAACGCCGTCAGGCACAGGGTATTAAACTTGCGAAGGCCGAAGGAAAATTTAAAGGCCGTCAGATTGATACCGGCTTGCATGAGCGCGTGCTGAAGTTACGTGATGCTGGCTGGTCATACACAGAAATCCAGAAAGCAACAAATGTAGCGAGAACAACTATTAGCCGAATTATAAAAACAAACCTCAAAAATATTCATGATAATATCATTTAAATAATTCATTGGTAAGTAGTCAACACCCAATGTTGACTACTTAAATGTTATTTTTTAGAGCCGTAAATAAAACCGCCAATTCCACCGACCAGCGTTGTAATTAATGAAGCGAACCCTTGTGCAAAACCAGGGAGTTCATCTTTTGTAGCGCCGAAGTAGATTACTATGCAAAGTAATATAAAAATACAAAGGAATAAACCATACAATGCAATTTTTCTTAGCGATGAATCACTTTCAGCCTTAATCTCTTTTTCGGTTTTAGGCCGATGTTGCTTAATCATATCTTCTAATTCAGCCCTAAACATTACATATGTATTAGGGTTGGTATCGCTCGGAGATGGTGCGGCAGTAACACTACTGCTGGAGGAGAATGTTACTTTTATTTGCTCATCTTTAGCACCTTGATTTGAACCAAAAAAACTCATTTTTTGCCCACCTCTTTTGCATAGGTTGGGTTAAATGCATTACTTTTAATTTCAAATAATGATAGTAGTTCTTCTTCTTTTAATGCCTCAGCTCTTGCAATGCTGTTGTTATCTAATTGAATTACAATTCCATTGCCGTTGTAATTAGGAGCTTCAATATGCCCTTGGTTTATACTAATGACATTATTGAAAGTAATACCTTTATCGATGGTTGTTTTATTTAATCTCAGCGAGATCTCATCAAAAGAACCTGCGTCTTTATTAATAAATAGATCGCTTATTTCTTTCTCTGGATTGTTGGATTTAACATAAAATGAACCAACATTACCAAATCTGGATATTTTATACTCACTTATGATAGACAATATAAAGTTTTTACATAATGCCTTGAACTCTTTGATTGATTGCTCTATGTCCTCAACAGGATTGTATTGCCTAATGAAGTCCACACGATTGAGAGAAATGTTTATAGTGTTTTTATTATATGAAGATGCAGCCATAACCCGAGGGATTTCTGCTGGTGCTTCTGGTGGAAGAGGCAGAACCTGTGGCATGGCATCTATTAGGCCCCCTAAGTCAGAATTTAATTTATTAAAGAATAGATCCGGTCTCTTAATAAAAGAATCGAGAAAAATAGCAAGTTGTGTTGAGATGATTTGTGGTTCGCTTTTCATGATCACTCCATTTTGAATGTGTTCTTACTTGAACAGTATACATTATCGAATCAGTTCATCTCTACTGGCATTGGGCAGGTGCGATAGCTTTAACAACAACTACTGTTGCTTTACATTATTCAAATGAAGCCGCGATGACCTTCCCGGTGTTGGCGTTAAAAACACAAAAATATTGCAGAGGGGTATGCATCCCCAAGCTATTAATCGCTTTAGCCTGTTGTCCGAACATTTGTATAGTTCGTTTGTTTTCGTTGTGCCAGAGGTAGGTGCTGAAAACCGGTTGCGCTTCGCTATCCAGCCACACATGGTGAAACTTCGCTTTCTCATCCATTAGCTGCTTGCACTCCCTGACCGGGTTATGGTGCGTTCTCGCATAGCATTCCGGGTTGTCATCTGCACATACGATATCTTTTCGTGCTGCCTGATGCTCAGCACCTACAGCAGAAAAGGAGCATATGCCCAGCACCAATGAGAGAGTGCCCAGAGCCCCCCATACAATTGCGCGTAGCGTGCTGACGTGCTGCTTTGATACAACATGGGCGACTATACTATAACTGGCCCAGCTAAGCGCGGCTCCCACTGACATCGATAATAAAAAGTCTGCTCCTGCCATGATTGCCTCATTTTCCAAACCAGATCGCGCCTGATAGCGAACGCTGGTGATGCCAAACCGAAGACGATCATCATACTTCGTTGGTTTTAAATGTCACTATTGGTGTTTATTTTGAATCTATTGAGGAGGTCACGAGACAGGAGATTAATGCGAGTGACTAAGCTACTGACGCGAGAATAGATTCAAAATGTCTCATATGGAGCGTGGCCTTACAGTGGTCAAAATTGCACATTCAGTGCATGAAAAAGACCTTGAGAATACAGTTTGGCGAGCGGGTAAAAGAACTGCGCATTGCCACAGGAATGAGCCAAGAAGCGTTTGCTGATCGGTGTGGGTTTGCTCGTAGTTATATGAGTCGTATTGAACGTGGTGGCTCCAACGCGTCTCTTGATGCGATTGAGGTGCTGGCTAACGCTCTGAGTGTTGAGCCGTGGCAGTTGTTAGCGTCTGACTCATCTGAAGATAACGATCCGGAACTGTGGGTTCCATACGCAGCCGATGGTTCCTGTTTTCACCCCGGTTTGGCGAGCACCCGTGATGGTTCGTTTGGCGTAGGTGGTAAAGCGGCTCAGAAGCGTTTTGGCACGTTTTCTGAAGCTCTTGAGTATCTCCGTAGCATGGAGACAGCAAAATGGCGTAGGCCCAATGCCAGTGGCAACTGGGGTATTGTTTCGGCAGTGCGGTGGGGCAAACTAAGAAAGTGAAGTAAGTGTAAGTTTATAAATTCTGGATGCTGTATTAATGAACAGTCTTCTTTGGCAAAAGATGAGACACCTATGAATCAGTCTTACTTTTCTATAAGAGTCGACAAAACATCAAAATCCAGGTGCGTTACGTAGGCGTTACAGTGGCATTTCACTTCGGCAATGGAGAATGTTTTTGAAAAATAATCATTTAACATCATATGATTGGCTAAATGCGCTGAATAATCTTGAATTGCTGTCACTTCATTCCGAAATTTTAACGCAGTTGCGTTCTAGAGGTGTAATTCGCACCAAGAATAATCCTGTTGGTGACTATGCTGAATGGCTGGTTTCTAATGCACTGGGTATGACTCTTCTCAGTAATTCGTCGGCGGGTGCTGATGCCATTGATGCTGATGGCCTGAAAGTGCAGATCAAAGCGAGGAGAGTCACATCGGATAATCCTTCCCGGCAACTCAGTGCATTGCGTAACTATGAAGCTGCCGATTTTGATTATTTGATAGCCGTTATTTTCGATGAAACTTACAACATTCTTGATGCCTACAAAATCCCACATGAAGTAATACGAGATTACGCTCGGCATAGTGATCACGTTAACGCACATATCGTTACCCTCAAGGGCGCGATTCTTACTGATCCCCGAGTGAGTTCCATCAAAGAAGAATTGATTGTAAGGAGTTCGGCTTTAGTCAATGAAGCGGCTATGCAAACCCTTCCACCTGAACCTATGGAAGAGGTTTCGAATCAACCAGAGAAGATAACGAGTAGTGTTACCCTGGTCAGCCTCCTTAAGGCTATCGGGATGGAGTGCTTCGTAAACTACTACCACCATTTTGCCGATTCAAATTTATCAAGCGCTTATATCATTGAGCAAATGCACTCACGTGAGGGTTATACAGAGAAAAGTTGCCGGAGCCGTCTCAGTAAAGCGCGAAAAGTGATCAGGGATGGTTTAAGTATTGAGGCTTTGGCGTTGATCGCTGACTCTGAGCGAATACAAGGTTCTGTCAGAAATGACGCGCTAAAACTTATCAGCGTTCTGGAGTGAAGCGGTTTGCAAAACGTTGTAGTTCCTCCTACAAAACCCTCCTACAATGCATCAAGTTTTTGTTAATAAATCCATGGGATTACGAGATCTTTGGAGCGGGGGTGATTTCCCTTCGCCCGCTCCAGAATTTCTCTTGTAGTCACACATGTTTTGTAACTTTCTGTTTTTGAAACAGGTTACTGACCCCGTATATATAAGCAATCTCTCGTAGTACCACTCAAAAATACACTGTTAGTTTTCAGGTGAAGTTAACGGTTAGATGAAAGTTAAACTTAACGTTGGCGGCAGTTCCAGAGTCATACCGCGATAGTACAACGTGAACAAAAGCCTAACTGGGCATTGTCATTTCATCGACAGATTGGTCACACGCATTTAAGCCCAATGTAAAGGCTGCACAGCCTCATAAACAGGTGGATAGATAGCTACAGATTCGACTTTGCCAGCGCTTCGCTCATGCTCCGAAAGGTAAACGAGCACCCTGATAAGGTGTGATCTATCAGACAATCTAATGAAGGTGTTACGCTCCGCTTGTTGCTGTATCACCAACGGGGCTTTATGGTTTCTATTGCCCAAAATCTGTTAGTTGCGCATTTTATGCCCCCTGGATACCCTGATATAAAGCATACAAGGAGGACTGTTTATGAGCGCCCAGGCAGAGGAAGGAACATTACGCCGGATGACGTTAGGCGAGATAGCAATGGCTCGTAGGGTATTCGGTGATTCGATAGTTTATAGCCGTGTCTGGATTCATTGCGACAGCTATTTACCATTTGGACTACAGAAACAAAATTATGCGATGACTCCCAACGGGGAGTTGTGGTACAGAAAGTCGATGTACAGGGAAGACTTTTCTGCAAACTCAGTTTTCATCGAAGATAAATATGTTTTCATCCATGAGCTGGGGCATGTCTGGCAACACCAGCACGGACAATGGGTGAGAATGCGGGGAGCTTTTAGCTGGGCTGCTGAATATACCTACAAGCTGGATAAAGAAAAACTCACCGATTACTCTCTTGAACAGCAAGCCTCTATTTTAGCTGATTACTGGTTACTGCTGGTTTATGGGATCAGTAAGTGGTCTTACTATCAGAGAGCAGGGCGCATGGGGATGTACAGGGGCGTAGATAAGTTGCAAGATGTTCCTTCGCTTTACCAGAAAATCGTAACAGGGAAGGGGCGTTAAACATGAAAAACAAAATGTTGCTGGGTGTTGTATTCCTCTTAACGGGATGCCCTGGGCCTAGTGATCGAATGGTAGATCGTGAATCTACAACGGCATTAATCAAAGATAATCAAGTTTGTGTGGTGTCACCACTGGAGCCGCAGGATCGGATCACTGCTATTCAAATTAATAGTGATAATAGCGGCTCTCTTCACAAGATTTTCGATGACAAGCCTGTTTATGTACCAAAGGGTGAGTGTCTTCCTGTATTTGGATTTAAGTTTACATCTGGAAAGAGGTATAACTTCGCGTATGACGTCCAATCTGATAAATCAGAGTCACATCTAGTCACTGCTGAATTTTCTTATCCCAACGAATAAGGGGGCAAACCGCCCCCTCTGTATGAATCGCCACGGGTTTAACAGACACCTCGGAGTCATTTAAGATGGCTTAAAGAGAGGTGCCCATGAGCGGTAAGCGTTATCCCGAAGAGTTAAAAATTGAAGCAGTCAAACAGGTTGTTGATCGTGGTTATTCTGTTTCCAGCGTTGCAACACGTCTCGATATCACCACCCACAGCCTTTACGCCTGGATAAAGAAATACGGTCCGGATTCTTCCACTAATAAAGAACAGTCAGATGCTCAGGCCGAGATCCGCCGTCTCCAGAAAGAGCTGAAACGGGTTACCGACGAACGGGACATATTAAAAAAAGCCGCGGCGTACTTCGCAAAGCTGTCCGACTGAGGTACGCCTTTATCCGTGACAACTCCTGTTGCTGGCCTGTTCGCCTGCTCTGTCGGGTGCTGGATGTTCATCCCAGTGGTTTTTACGCCTGGCTTCAGCAGCCGCATTCACAACGTCATCAGACAGACCTGAGACTGACAGGACAGATTAAACAGTTCTGGCTGGAGTCGGGATGCGTCTATGGTTATCGCAAGATCCATCTGGATCTGCGGGATACCGGGCAACAGTGCGGAGTGAACAGAGTCTGGCGACTGATGAAATGTGCCGGAATAAAGGCTCAGGTTGGATACCGAAGCCCGCGGCCACGTAAAGGCGAGGCCAGTATAGTGTCGTCCAACAGGCTCCAGCGACAGTTCAATCCGGATACTCCGGATGAGCGTTGGGTAACGGATATAACCTACATCAGAACCCACGAAGGCTGGCTGTATCTTGCCGTGGTTGTCGATCTGTTCTCACGTAAAATTATCGGGTGGTCAATGCAACCCCGGATGACAAAGGACATTGTCCTGAATACATTGCTGATGGCCGTATGGCGGCGTAATCCCCAAAAACAGGTGCTGGTTCACTCGGATCAGGGCAGTCAGTACACAAGCCATGAGTGGCAGTCTTTCCTGAAATCACACGGCCTGGAGGGCAGTATGAGCCGTCGCGGTAACTGCCATGATAATGCGGTTGCAGAAAGCTTTTTCCAGTTGCTGAAGCGTGAGCGGATAAAGAAAAAGATCTACGGAACGCGGGAAGAAGCCCGCAGCGATATTTTTGATTACATCGAGATGTTTTATAACAGTAAGCGTCGGCATGGTTCTAGCGATCAAATGTCACCGGCAGAATATGAAAACCAGTATTATCAACGGCTCGGAAGTGTCTAGATTATCCGTGGCGATTCAATCTGCTGAGTTTCAGATTCTCCGGCACTCACTGTTGAATCGTAAGAAAGTCCGGGTTCCCGGTGGACGTGGCCTTATGGCTTACGGGCGAATCGACGTTCAAGGTATTCCAGATTATAGCAAATGCGTGGTATCACGATGAGAAAGAGCTTATGTGTTTTTGCCTTTATCGTGCTGACAATCCTATTCGTGTGTATCCTTCCTGACGATTTCATCTATCATTATGTAGAGAAAAACGTGGAGATTAGTGGTGACGGTGAGGCAGCGGTGGATAACTTTGAATCTGTTATTCTGCTAATCAAGCTGGGTGCATCCGCAGTGCTCTCCTTGCTCATAGTTTGGGTAGCTAACCGTCGATACAAATAGCCAAGAAAATCCCTAATCAGTACTAAACGTCTTCATACTCGGGCAGCGGTACCATTTTGGGACCTCTGCCTCTTCTGTCCTTTGACTGTCTGCATAGATACAGATTTTCCCATCACTGCTACCAGGCCTGCCTGGCCCTGCTGGAAAACAGCAGGAAACCGCCTCATAAAATCCTACCTAATCAGATGCCGGAATAGCATTGCTGTCGGCAGAAACGTTGAAAACTTCAAAAAGCCATGAAAATAAAACAGATGCTCTTACATTGAAAGACCCCTTACCTTTTGTGATGTTATCATTCAAACATAAAATGTGATGATAGTGACTTTTAAGACCGGTAATTTTGTGTTCTTGTGACATTTGTCACTTTAAAGATGTTCATCATTGTTATAGTTCTAACATTGATTATGCTGATGATTCAGATAAATCTTATTGACGCATTCTTTGGTTTGTCAGCTAAGGATGAAGATTGTTAGGGGAAAAGATGAAGTATCTTATTGGTATCATGAGTTTTTTAGTAATTTTCATTCTTGCAATCCTTGCCAGTAACAACCGGGGGGCTATCCGCTATCGGCCATTGGTCGTGATGTTATTCTGTCAATTTACGTTTGCCGGTTTGTTGTTGAAAACAAGCGTGGGTAACCAGGTGATAGCCGTTATTGCTGGCGCGTTTGCCCATTTAATGGCCTATGCGAGTGAAGGGGTTAACTTTGTCTTTGGTGGTTTGCAAAACCATGGCGAGCTCTCTTTCTTTATTAGCGTCCTCTTGCCTATAGTTTTTGTGTCCGCTCTTATTGGTATTCTTCAACATCTGAAGATACTAGGCTTCCTTATCCGTTACATCGGATTGGGACTCAGTAAGATTAATGGTATGGGGCGGCTTGAGTCGTATAATGCGGTTGCTTCTGCAGTATTAGGTCAATCAGAAGTATTTATTTCAGTTAAGCAACAACTGGGACTTCTACCTCAACATCGTCTTTATACGCTGTGCACATCTGCGATGTCGACTGTGTCAATGGCCATAGTTGGTGCTTATATGGCGATGTTAGAACCGCGCTATGTAGTCACCGCTCTGGTGCTGAACCTGTTTGGCGGGTTTATAATTGCATCGCTACTTAACCCTTATCAGGTCGAACCACAAGAGGATATTCTTACCGTATCTGAAGGCCATCAAAGTTTCTTTGAAATGTTAAGTGAGTATATTTTAGATGGTTTTAAGGTTGCGCTCATTGTTGGGGCAATGTTGATTGGATTTATTGCGTTAATCACTATGATGAACGCCATATTTACCGCAATATTTGGCATCTCATTTCAGGCGCTTCTGGGATATTTGTTTGCTCCTATGGCCTACCTGGTTGGTGTTCCATGGCATGAAACGGTGGATGCAGGGAGTCTGATGGCCACCAAAATTGTAAGTAATGAATTTGTCGCGATGCTGAGCCTGAAAAGTATGGCTGCTGAATTCTCAGTACGTACTATGGCTGTACTTTCGGTATTCCTGGTATCGTTTGCTAACTTCTCATCTATTGGCATCATCGTAGGTGCTATTAAGGCGCTGAATAATGAACAGGGTAACAGCGCGGCTCGTTTTGGCTTGAAATTATTATATGGTGCTACGTTGGTAAGTTTCCTTAATGCGACCATTGTTGGCCTGTTTTTCTAAATTCACAAAGTAATAATCTAATAGTATGTAATCATTATGCCTCAACGTTTTTAAATGTTGGGCCCTTACTCAGCTTTAATAATAAAGAAGCAATATAAGGGATTATTGATATGTTAAATTGCTGTTTTTTTAATAAACCTCTGGCTACGATTTTATTAATGTCTGCATCAATGTCACCGATATATGCAGCTGAAGAATCGAGGAGTAGACCACCAAATGGTGTAACTAACTTTATCACAGACAGTAGCGCTGATATTTCCTTGAGAAACCAATTTAAAAACCTTAACTCCTCTGACTATGGTGAAAGGTCAGTGCAAACAGCCTGGGGGCAAGGGGTAACATTAGATTTCCGTTCGGGTTATATTGCCGATATTATTGGTTTTGACACATCGTATTATCAAGTTTTTAAGTTGGCCGCAAGTGATGATTTCGCTGGGCGCAGCGTCTTATACAATGATAATGGGAAAGCGAAGGGATTTCATAAATTTGGCCAGTTATATGCTAAATTGAAACTTGACGGTGAAGATAGTTATTTCAGACTGTATTCTGGTTGGCAGATTATCAATAAATGGGGAGCGTTGACGAATTCGAGTCGTGCGATACCAAGTACCTATCAAGGATGGAAGATGGATAGCGAGTTTGGCCGACTCGCTTTTCGCGGTGCATGGGTTGACCGATACAGCGATCGTGATTCTCCTGAGCAGGTTCATTTCCAGACTGCCGATCGTAAGCAAAATATAAGTTACCTGGCTACAGGAGAGCTCAGCTATAAACAAAAGGATTATAGTGTGCTTTATTTTTATGGCGAAAGTCATAACTATATGCAGCGGCATGGCGTGGAAGTCGGTTGGCAGCCTCAGTCTTTAGCTAAGAATCAGGGCCGAGTACTTACCATGTTATATATGAACCATGGTCTCAAAGATTTCAAAGCGATGAGTGCTGATTATCGTCCATTCAATAATGATGCATGGCATGCTGCATTTTACCTGGAATGGAAACAGCATAAGTGGAAAAATAAGTTTGGTGCATCCTGGACCAGGGCTAATTCTTCAGACGGTCACCTTGGGTATTTTGAACGACACATGGCAAAGAATAGTCGCGGAAGATTCAATTCTATGGCGGATGCATGGGGTAATGACTACGTCGGTAATAATGAAAGATCGTTGGCATGGACGACGGAATATAAGTTAACGCCAGAAGTGAATATCGGGTTGCAAAGCGCTATTGGGTGGGGGATGAAATACCAGTCCCGAACAATTGAGCGTGGTGAAACTATTTTGTTCTCGAGGTGGAAACCATCGTGGGAAAAGAATTTAAGTTTCCAGTTGTCCGGTGGCCCTTCCTGGAATTACCAAAGTAAAAAAAATCGACCAATTCTAACCGATGATGGTAGACCAAAGCGTGCAGTTAACCATTCTATCGAATTCCAGATTGATTATGCATTTAATCTATTCTAATTGTTAAACTGTTTAAGGGTAAATATCCATGTATAAATATAAAACGATTCGTTCAGCGGCCTTCGTTAGCGCTCTTATTTTCAGTGTGCCAGCTTTTTGTGCCAATCCGGTGTCATCCGATACCGGTATCGGCGCAACATTGCAACAGATTACCGAGCAATATCCTATTCATTTTATTTCTAAAGAACAAATTACTAAAGAGTTAAAGAGTAAGCCGCCGATGGATGTCGGTTTTGATATTGATGATACTATTTATTATTCTACTCCTGCATTTATCCATGGTCAGAGAGAATTGTCACCTAAAACTAATGATTTCCTGAAGAAAAGTGAGTTTTGGGATCAGCTAAGTAACGGTTGGGATAGTTTTTCCGTTCCCAAAAAATCTGCATCTGAATTAATTAAACTGCATCTGGAACGTGGAGACCGTATTTGGTTTATCACCGGCCGCCCAAAACCCACGAATGGAAAAGAGACCGTGACTGAACTGTTGGGGAGAGACTTTTCCATCCCACATGAAAAACTTAATAAAGTTATTTTTGCCGGAGAAGATAAAGGGGCAAAAGTACAATATATCCGTGATCGGAATATCAAGTTATATTATGGAGATTCAGATGGTGACATTAAGGATGCTCGTGAAGCTGGCGCAGAACCTATTCGCGTGATGCGTGCACTGAACTCCTCTAATCAGCCTATGCCTCGCAACGGCGCGTTAGAAGAAAAAGTATTGGTTAACTCTGACTACTGATTGTTTCATTTTCGCCCCCCACCAGTCAGGGTGGGGGTAGCGAAAACTGAGGAATATATGGCACAGTGAGTTTGGGCATCTGATTAAAGGTAATATACTTACCTCAACACAAAGCAGGTGATTTCATGAACAACAAAACTAAGCATACTTTCCCCCTGAGTTCAGGCTGGAATGTGCATAGCTGATTGGTATAAGAGTTACTCTTATCGACAGGCCAATGGGGCAATGAATGTCGGTTTTATCCCTTTCGAAACCTGGATTAGTCAGCTCAGGCGGAAGCGGCAGGATATTTTCTTTGAGGTATAAATTAAGGTTTAACTTACAAAATGGTCCGTGCTACGACGGGGCATATCTTATCGGCCACATCCGTGCTACCGGGCGAACAATACATCAGGTCATCCTTAACCCGACGCATATCCAGAAGGTGATTAATCTGCGAAGTGATTCATCACGCAGGCGAAGCGGGGTGAAAAGTTATCGCCAATAAGAACCGTTTCCTCATTCAGCCGCTTTAACATATACAGCTTGTCGGCATGTTCGTAAGCGTCGAAGAAGAGGTAATCGACAGCGTCCGTTGCATTATCATCGGGGGATTTTTCGCGTCCCTCGGGGGTGAGCATGAAAACGCCGGCAGTATGTCCAAGCGGACGAGCATACCGAAAGAACAATTTTCGGTTTACAGCAAACTCGCCGTCATCGCTTTTGAGCTTTCCTTGCACTGATAATGAAAGATGCCCGGAGTTGTAGCTGGTAATCAACATGATTCCGTGGAGTTCCTTTTTGGTATTCTGGATGTCGATTATCGACGTGAATTCCGAGGAGCAGGAAAAACTGATTTCTTGTTTTTTAGCATTCCCAGTGATAATCAAATAGGCGATAGCTGCCAGCCCAATAATGACTATTACGACTGACCAGAGTAAAAAAGAGTGATCGCTTTCCTGCTTCATATCATTCCTCATGATGGCGATACTGGCTGATGCAATGGTAATAGCCGAGGTTGAGGCCGCATTCAGCGGCAAACGACCACTCAACCAGGTTATGGTTGCTCGCCCAGGTATTAAGATACAGGTCTTTAGGGTGCGAGCAGTTGGGGCTAATCCCCACGGACTTGAAAATATCCAGCGCTTTCTTTTCGGTTATCGTGTCTGTGAGGGCATTTCCTAATATATGTACACGGCATTGCTCGTAGTCGATGGTTCGCAAGATTGCTGCGTCCGTCATGGCTATATGATTGGGTATCCATGTTAACCACGCTGTTGCCAGTACGGCGATGCTGGTAATTAACGCTGTGATAGCGACAGGCCACCGGTTTGGTTTCTTTCTCCTCGGCGTCGATGCAACATAGGCAACTCTGGCGGCCGTTTGCGCTTCTTCCTGTAGCTGAATATTGATATTGACGTCGCCCATCCGAAATCCAATACGAGGAATGGTAACGATGAGTTCTGCAGGATGACCTGTCGACGTAATGGCTTTGCGCAAAAATGAAATGTGCTGGTTAAGATTCGCATCCGTCGCTCTGGCGCCATTCTGCTGAAAAACATTCAGCAGAATTTCATCGCGCGAAGATATCTCTTTACCGTTTTGCAACAAATAGAGCAGTAATTGTGTAGCCACGTTATTCAATGTGGCTATTTCACCAGATGCCACGTCTTTTAGGGTATTTTTAAGTGGTCTGAAAACTAAACCATCACCAATAATTACGGATTTAATTTTGTTTATTGGTATATGAGAAATCACTGATGTCTCCTTTAAAGCAGGATATCTCGCATTCGAGTGGGGGAAGCAACAGCATAACATAATTCATTTATAAAAAGAGGTTGTGCCATAGATCGCTTTATTATCATTTGCATAACAATATTTTAATATTCTTTATGTAATCATTCATTCTCCTTCCTTTCTTTCACTATCTTATTGTCAGCACTCACTTTTGGTTTCCTTTTCAATTTTTTAAAATATTTTATAAATATATTTTGCCAGTTATCTGTTCTAAATTAAAAAATAGTTGATAGTTAAAAACTCTATAAAAACTATAAATAATAGACATTAACACTGTTGGTTGCGTGTTTTTTGGCTGGTTTTTAGGTAAATGATCGATCTGCAGGCGGGAAAGCAACACGATTTCCTGAGTTTGATTGATTCCCTATTTTGGCATTGTGTCAATTTTTCGTCGACTTAATATAAGCCCCGAAACAGCGTAAACGACTGTGGACGGTATTTCTGATGGAATACCAATGAAGTTCAAAATACGGTGCGGTTCGAGATGGATTGTTTGCAAGGATATGCGCTGCCGCCACCGCGAGATCGGGTTTTCCCGGACAGGAATTGTCTGCGGAAATAGATCGTCGGAATAACCCAAAAACAGATATAAGGTTAAGTAGTAATATGAAAATGAAAAACGTGGCTGTGGCCTGTGCGCTGATGGCGGGAATGACTTTTACTGCATCTTCTGCTTTCGCTGCAAAAAATGTTGAACCGACTAACGGTAAAATCCACTTCACCGGCTCTCTCGTTAATTCCGCATGTGGTCTGGCGCCAGAATCCAGCCCGGTGCAGGTGAATTTTGGCGAGATCCCAACTTCTCAGTTAAAAGACAACCAACGTGCTGGCGTTAAACATGCCAAAATTGTTCTGCAGGGTTGCGATACGACTGTCGCAAAAACCGCTACCGTGACTTATACCCCGGCAACGATTGATGCAGACAACAACGCGCTAGCCGCCTTCACCTCTGGTACCGCCAAGGGCGCAGGCATCGGTATGGTTGACAGCGGCAACCAGGATGTTGAGTGGGGTAAAGCTGCCTCTCAGGTCAACATTACCGATGGCGAAACCGACATTGATTTCGTCGCTTACCTGCAGGCAAACAACGCATCTGCAGCGGTAACTCCGGGTGATTTCGAATCTACCGTTAATTTCCAGATCGATTATCAGTAACGATCTGCAGCGGGCGCATTATCGCGCCTGCTTAACCCTTCCTGCGAATAACTGAAAGGAAATGCGGTTATGCCTGGATGGCGTATTTTACTGCTTTTTATCTTCATATCGCCTGCATGGGTTTCGGCTGACACTCTCCGTCTTGTCAGTACGCCCGGAAAAATGCGTATGCGGGGAAATATTATTGAGGCTGCTTGTTATGTCGATCCGCGCGACCGGTCGCTACTGGTTGAATTCGATGATCTCTCAGCCAGAGATATTTCCGGTAAACCTGAAAAAGTATCTGCGCATAATTTCAGCATTCATTTGCTGGGATGCTCACTAGGGGATACTCAACACCCCGGTAATGTGTTTCAACGCGCCAATATTACTTTTTCCGGTGCCCCCGATAGGGACAATCCAGATTATCTGAGCGTGCAATCGGAAACTGAAAATTTAGCGATAGAAATATACGACAGCAAAGGACAGCAAATTCATCTGGGCGAACCATCACCGGACTATGTACTTAACCCAGGAAAAAATACGCTCAAATTTACGGCTTATTTGATCTCCCGCGACGGAAGAATGACATCTGGCGAATTTACTGCGGTCACGCATTTTGTTGTGAATTATCTCTGAGCTGCACTGCATTTCGGGTATCTGAAGGTTGCGAACGAAAATGATCACGCTGAAAACAGATAAAAAACGTCTGGCGCTATTTATTGCTCTGGTCTGCGCCGCTTCATGGGCTGAAGCGGATGAGGCTATTGAATTTAATACCGACGTACTGGATGCCAGCGACAGGCATAATGTCGATTTACAGCGTTTTTCCGAAGGCAACTTTGTGGCTCCCGGAGAATATCTGCTGGATGTTCGAATTAACAGCCAGGAGATTCCTCAGCAGACAATCCGTTATATCGCCGATCCGGCCAATTCACATAAATCTATGGCGTGTCTGACGGCGCAACAACTTGAGTTACTGGCGCTCAAAGAAGAGGCGCTGACCCATATTCATCCCATTAACGCAACCTGCTATGACATTTCCCACCTGCCGGGTGTGGCGCTGAATAATAGCGCAGGCGTACTGGACATTACCGTGCCTCAGGCATGGATGAAATATACCGACCCAGACTGGACGCCGCCTGAGCGCTGGGATAACGGCGTCGCCGGGCTGATTTTTGACTACAGCATTTCAGGGCAGGCCACGCATTACGAACAGGGTGGCGATCACTATCGCTCTCTGTCCGGCTATGGGCAGACAGGTTTTAACCTCGGCGCATGGCGTTTTCGTGGCCAGTATCAGGCCAATTACACTTCAGATGATAATCATGGGCGTATCGACTGGGATCAGATCTATGCTTATCGCCCGTTACCGATGCAGGCTGCAAAACTGACGGTCGGCGAAATCTATTTGAATTCTCAGGTTTTTGATTCGGTGCGCTTCACCGGGGTCAACCTCGCCAGCGATGAGCGTATGCTGCCGCCAAATTTGCAGGGCTACGCGCCTGAAGTGCACGGCATCGCCCGCAGCAATGCGAAGGTCACCGTCAGTCAGCAGGGGCGTGTTATCTATCAAACCACCGTCCCTGCGGGGCCGTTTAATATTCAGGATCTGCACGGTTCGGTACGCGGTACGTTGGATGTGCGCGTCGAAGAGCAGGATGGCAGCGTACAAACTTTCCAGGTCAATACGGCTGATATCCCTTATCTGACGCGTCCGGGCTATGTTCGCTACAACGCCGCGGTTGGTAAGCCGTCGCGTTATAACCACGACGTTCAGGGCCCTGCGTTTTATAGCGGCGATTTTTCCTGGGGGGTGAGCAATGCATGGTCACTGTACGGCGGCGCGTTGCTCACCGGCGAGCGCTACAACGCCTGGTCGATGGGGATAGGACGGGATTTAAACTGGCTGGGAGCGCTGTCGGCCGATGCGACGCAATCCGTGAGTCGGGTGAAGCATCAGGCTGAACAAAAAGGCATGTCCTTTAAGCTCAGCTACGCCAAAACCTTTGATGAGTACAACAGCGCGATTACCTTTGCCGGGTACCGCTTTTCACAGCGAACCTTTCGCACCTTCTCGCAGTTTCTCGACGAGCAGTATGAAAGTAACAACAGCGCCGGCAACGAAAAAGAGATGTACACCGTTACCGGCAACAAAACCTTTTTTGCTGACGATCCGCATTTAGCGACCACATTATACCTTACCTATACCCACCAGAACTATTGGGATCGCGGTTCCCAGGATCGTTACGGATTATCGATGGGACACAGTTTTTCCTTCGCGGGAATCCAGGGGATCAGCACCAACCTCGCGGCTTATCGCTCTGAGTATCAGGGCAAACGGGACGACAGTCTTTCGCTTTCAATTTCAGTGCCATGGGGCGATGGCCGCTCCATGGATTATGAATTACAGAACAGCGGTAACCAGACCAGCCAAATGGTTTCGTATTCCGATAACCGCGATCGTAATAATCCGTGGCGTTTGCGCGCAGGGGTTTCCGGGGAAGGGCGTACGGCATTTGATGGTTATTACCAGCATCGCAGCATGATGGCGGAGCTGGAATCGAACGTCAGCTGGCAGCAATCACGCTATTTCTCCGTAGGCGGCACGGTACGCGGCGGCTTTACGGCGACGCGTCACGGCGCGGCGTTACATAACAGTCAGGCGTCAATGAATACCGCCAGAGTGATGGTTGATACCGATGGCGTTGCCAATGTGCCGCTTAACGGCGAACAGGCGCACTCAAACCGTTTCGGTATTGCCGTTGTACCGGACGTCGTCAGTTATCACAGCTTTGATACCCGTATCGATGTGGACGTCATGGACGAGGATATTTCCGCGACCAAAGCGATCGTGACTAACACCCTGACGGAAGGCGCCATTGGCTACCAGCGCTTTGCCGTCGCGCAGGGGCAAAAAATGATGGCGCTGCTGCGCCTGAAGGATGGCTCGGTGCCGCCGTTTGGCGCCGAAGTGTTTAACGCCAACGGCGTCAGCGTCGCCATGGTGATGGAAAACGGCATGGCCTGGATTGCGGGGGTGAATCCGTCCGAGCGTCTTTCCGTTGCCTGGGCTGGCCGTGCGCAGTGTCACTTACAGGTGCCACAACAAATCAACCCGGAAGGTAACGTGCTGTTGCCTTGTGAATAATTTCAATAACCTGAATGAATTTTGTCATGAATAATCAATCTCTTAAATTCGCGCGCCGTTGGCTTAAACCCGTCGCCTGTGGCCTGTTTTTTATTGCCCAGATCAATGCTTCGTGGGCGGGTATTGCGCTCGACCGTACACGCATGATTATCACCGGTGATGCTCGCTCGGTAAGTGCGAACTTAACCAACACCAGCCCGAGCATTCCATTTCTGGCCCAGTCGTGGGTAGAGGACGCCCACGGAACAAAAATTACCTCGCCATTAATGGTCTTACCGCCGCTGCAACGGATTAACGGTGGGCAGAAGGGAATCGCCCGCGTGACGAAAACCAGCGGAATTAACGCGTTGCCACAGGATCGCGAGAGTCTGTTCTACCTGAACGTGCGTGAAATTCCGCCAAAACCGGATAAGCCGAACGTGCTGCAGCTGGCGATGCAGTCGCGGATCAAATTGTTCTATCGGCCGACAGCTATCGTGCCGGAAACGCCGGGGGCGGTGTGGCAAAACCAACTGATCTTTCACAAGCAGGGTCAGCGCTGGACCGTGGATAACCCAACGCCATACTTCGTCACCTTAATTGGCTTAAGCCGCAAACCTGAAGCCCAGGGCGGCGGCAGACTGACTGATTTCCCGGGGATTATGATCCCGCCAAAATCCTCTCTCGATTTCAAGGTTTCGGACGCCAGCGTCAGCCAGTTCAGCATGATGTACGTGAACGATTTTGGCGGTCACCCTGAATTGAAATTCAGCTGCACAGGCAATGTGTGTAAAGCATTGCCGATGGAGCAACAGCCCCGGTAAAGGACTCGTAAATGAAAAAGATGCTTTGCGCTCTGCTGATGGCAGGCATGGCCTGCTCGGTTCAGGCCACAAGCGGCCGCCATGATATGAGCAACGTTTCCGGCGAGTATGGCAACGTCCGCTTTCACGGTCGGGTATTCGTTTCGCCGTGCGTGCTGGATATGGCTTCACGCGATCAGACCATCGATCTCGGTGATATTTCCGCCAGCCGCTTTCGCCAGAGCGGCGATCGCAGCGATCCGGTATTGGTGACGCTGCACCTGAATGGCTGCTTAAAAGGCTCCGGGCACACGTTAAAGGACTTCCCTGGGCAGACCAGCGAGCTCCCTGAGCTGTCGCACAGTACGGTGGAGCGTGGCGTTTCGATGACACTGATGGCCGAAAGTGCGCCGGAAAACAGCGAGCTTGGGCGGATTCGCGGCGATGTGCGCGGCGCGGGCATTCGGCTACTGACCGAACGCAACCAGTTGATCCACCTGAATCAACCGCAACGCATGTGGATCCTCAAGCCGGGCGATAACGCGATTCACTTTCTTGCCGCGCTGGAATCTTTTGGGCAGGAGGTGACCGCTGGCGAATTTAACGGTCTGGTCAGACTTAAGCTGGAGTATCTATGAGCGTATTGCACAAAGCGCTGCTGTGGGTCGTCCTGGCTGGCTGTCCGCTGGCCGGGCAGGCATTTACTCTCGGTGAGGGAGAACCTCAGGGCGGATCGCCGCATCAGTACGATATTGAACTGAACTCACTGGATGTCAGCAAAAACCACGAGGGCGGCAGAACGGATCCGTTCACCTGGAATTTGGGCAGTTGGTATGTCGTGGATTTTCATTGTGAGCAGGCCGACATCTCGCGCCAGCCGATTTACTACACCACCACGACCACCATGCCGCCCTCTAATCAGGGAGCGAACCGTTTTCGTCTGAATGATTACCTGGATGTGGAAGTGAAGGTATGGGTCGCCGGGCGGTATAACGACTACGTTCAGGCGCCGTTCACCAACTTTTCGAATCGCTACAACGACCATAACTGCAAAAAGCGCAAAGGCTACGAGCGAGCCACTAACATTGAAAGTGGCTCTAAAGGGAAAGTGACGTTTATTGTCACTAAACCCATTATTAACGGCATCAATATCACTTCTCAGTCGCTGGTGGAGGTTGCTGGACGTCTGGGCAGCGCTGGCCCTACGCCGACAACGCCAATTTCCCGTGTGGTCATTAAATCCGGGCTCATTACCGTGCCGGACAAATGCATCTTTAATCGCGGAGACAAAATCAGCATTGAATTTGGCGATCTGCCAGGCTCCGCCGCCCGGCTCAACGGCACCAACTACAGCAAGTCGATCCCCATTCATGTGGTCTGCGAGGGGGGGAGCTTCGATCAGGGCGCGTTGAACATTAATCTTGGCGTACAAACTACCACGGCGTCAGGCACGGCGGGATTTAACGATCATCTCCTCGGCACGCTAAGCGGCGGCCAAAAACGCGACGATCTCGGCATTGTGATTAAAGACGCGAGCGGCGGCACCGTCGTGCCCAATCAGTTCTACAACGTGAAGGGTTTTTACCAGAATCAGGGCGACTGGAATCTTACCGCCGCGCCGGTGGCCAAACCGGGCGTGGGAAGCGTCAAAGAAGGTGAGTTTGAAGCCTCCGCCACCGTTGTCGCGCAGTTTCAGTAGGGGGATGCCATGAGATTTACGCTGTTAATCGCCACCAGCGCGCTACTGCTTGGCGGCTTGGCGCAGGCCGACACTAAGCTGGTCGGCGGCGATATGTATTTTCACGGCACCATTCGAGCGCTGGCCTGCAGCCTTGCGCCAGGAGGCGACAAAATCGAGGTCGATTTCGGGCAAATCGCGACCCAGGATCTCTATCTCTCGGGGCGCAGTAAGCCGAAAAAATTCAGCATTGAGTTACGCGACTGCAACCCGGAGGTTTTTCGCGGGATCTCGGTCACTTTCAGCGGAAGTGAAGATGCGGAGCTGGCGGATCATCTGGCGCTGGATAGCAGTGAACAAGGCGCCTCCGGAATCGGCATCGGAATGAGCGAAGAGGATGGTACGGCAATTCGCCTTGATGAAAGCACGTCAGTCAAAGAGATTACTGAAGGCTCGATGACGCTGAACTTTTTGGCATGGGTCGCGGCGGAACCGTCGGCGTTAAAAAATCAGACTCTCGAATACGGCCCCTTCAGCGCCAGCGGGACCTGGACGCTGAACTACCAGTAGCATGATGAACGCATTGCATCGTATTGCGCCGCTGCCGGCGCAGAAATTATTGCTGGTTGTCAGTCTGTTTTTCTGGGGTGGGGCAATGCATCTCTACTGGCCGAATAACGGCGGTAGCGGTTTGTCGTTGCCGCTAAATATAACGGCATGGATTTATGCCGTTGTGCTGGCAGCTAGCGCATTGATGCTGGTACCTCGTCAACGTTGGCGGATAACTATACCCGCCGCGGGGTTTACGATGGGGGCGCTCATTCTGACGTTGCTTTGTCTGTTGACGCCTGAGGTTTGGCGGTCCGAGGCGCTGCTGGTCGCGGGGGCGTTGCTGGGAGGCGTGCTTGTCTATTTGGCGACGTTGCAAATTCCGCTTACGACAAACACGCTGACAGTACTGCTGGCTCTGCTCTGGGGCGCGTGCGTCCTCGAATGTCTGGCGTTTACCTATCAATACTGGCATTGGCCGGGGGTGAATTACTGGGAGTTTGCCTGGCGGCGCGGTACACGCCCCTACGGTATTTTTCAGCAGGTTAATCTGATGGCCAGCTTCACGGCGTGTGGCGTGCTGCTGTCAGCATTGCTTTTTTTACGGCTACGTGGCGGATATCGGATTATCATCGGGATTGCTCTGGTGATAATGGGATTTGTACTGCATGAGTCTCAGTCGCAAACCGGTTACCTGTCTGTGGCGGTAGGCGAGGTCTTGCTGCTGGCGGTTTTTCCTGCGCAGCGCCGTACGCTGCTGTTACTCCTGCTGCCGCTGGCGATAGGCATGATAGCGGGCGCACTTGCTCGCCATTTCTTGTCGGTGGTGACGATTAATCACCTGACGACCTCCCAGGTGCGCTGGACGGTGTTGAAAGCATCGCTGGCATTATTTGCCGAGCGTCCGTGGACCGGATGGGGCGTGGGCAGTTTCGCCGCCGTGTTTCTTGAACGCGCGGGGCCGTTGGGGCTGAGCAGCATCTCGCATCCGCATAACGAACTGGCGCTGTGGCTGGTGGAGGGAGGGCTGGTTGGACTGCTGGGGGCGCTTTGCTTTATGGCGAGTGGTTTATGGCTCTGGCTGTACGGCAATCGCTGGCATCGCGCCTGCCTGGTGGCGGCGCTACCCGTGGTTATCCATATGCTGACGGAATACCCCGTCAGGCAGTCAACGCCACATTGGCTACTGCTGATTTTGTTGCTTCGTTGCGCAGACTGCCGGCGAAAAGGGGCCCGGCTGCCGCTCACCCTGGCGTCGCTGTTGCGCGCTGTGGCATTGATCGCGGTTGCTGTCATCACTCCATTGTTGTTTCTCACGCTGCATACGCAACAGCAACTGACGCTGGCGGAGCGACAATCAACACAGTGGCGTCTGGCCGAATCTCTCCCTGTGGGAGGCTGGCTGCTTGCCACTCGCTACCGGTTTGATGTCCAGATGGGGTATCTACAACGATATCAACATACCCGTGATGAGCGTTGGCTGGCAGCCGTTCGCCGCTGGGCGCCTGACTATGTGCGTGTTCAACCGGACCCGAATGTCTCCTTCACGCAGATCTTGCTGGCGTTACAGCAGCGAGACCTGGCCGAGGCGCATCGTCTGGCGACACGCTTTTGTCTGGTATACCCGAATGATAGGCGTATTCCATGGCTGCAGGATGCGCGACGTCCTTTTAATCAAATAATGGAGTGAGATAAACATATCCTCTTATCGGCCTGCGTTCATCACTGAGACAGAACGACCTGCGCGAGCCGATCGGTGATGTTATCAAGCGTGCAAATCTTAATCCGATGGTCTCGTGAATCAGAGAGGATAACCGTTTCTCCGTCGCCTTCGATTTCAAGAATAAATCTCGCCCCCAGGCGTCTGGAATTTTTATAGCGGGTGCTGATTCGTTGGGGAGAGCAGTCGTTGATGATGCTTAAATAGGGAAATTGCTGACGCAGGCTACGCCCGAGCAGCACTGCCTTAGCAGCCACGCGAGGCTGGCCTGCAATAATCACAATGTCGGTCGGCGGATGCGCTCTGGCGGGTTGGGGACGATAACCGAGCAGAGTGACAATCGGCTCCATCATGAATGCAAAACCGCAGGCGGAAACCGGTTTTTCAGCAATACGGCTGGCGCAGGCATCGTATCGGCCGCCACGGCTGATGATTAACTCGCGCTCCATGGCAATGCTGCGCCATTCAAAGACCAACTGACAATAGTCATTGGCGGGAAACAGCGCAGGATCGTATTGCCAGGCAATACCGGCTTGGGTCAGGGCATGCTGAAGGCGCTGGAACCGATGACGGGAGTCAACGGTAATAAAATCCGCCAGGCAGGGCGCCGCAGGAGCAAGACGCTGAAGAAGGATATCCTCATGATGGATCAACCACTCCGGATGTTTCTCCAGCCAGTGCTGCTGCTCCGGGTTCAGCAAACGCGAGATGGGCTGGTAGTAATCGCGCAACGCCCGGCGGAAAGCCGCCAGCGAGGCCTCGTCACCCAGCATATTAATATGCAGTTCCGCCATTTCACCGAGGCCAATACGCCTGAAGAAAACCGCCTGCATAACCAGATGTTCAAGTTCGATATCAACGCCCGGCATGCCGAAGGCTTCGACGCCAATTTGATGATTTTGCCGGATATCTCCATCCAGGGAGCGTTGACGGAACATGGCGCCCGAATACCAAATCCGGCTCATTACTGCGGTATGAGGGTTATCGGCCATCAGGCGCAGACATCCGGTTGTCCCATCGCCACGTAATTTTCCCTTGTCGGCCATCACCGGGCCGCCTGGGGCGAATAGCGATGTATGTTCAAGTAAGGGTAACCTGATTTGTTGATAGCCATGCTGGCGCAGAAACTGTTCAGCCTGAAGTTCCATCCAGGTCCACTGTTCTGATGGAGAGGATTCATATTTACGCGGGCGGCCGCAATGTCGTGCCCGCAGCGGCCTTTCCATCTGGGCTTCAAGTTGCTGGCTCAACGCTGGCGAGGCGAGCAGGCAATTTTGTGCCAGCGCATGGCGAATCCTGGTCACCAGCGCCCGATTTACCGGTTGCCGGCAGAATTCCTGGAAGTGGGCCTGTCGCTGTTGCTCATTCTCACCGAGCTTGAGCCAGACAGGATGGGGGACTATCAAACCTGAAGGCAGATTACCGTGACTATGGCACCCCGGGCTCCCGTCTCGTCACATTCAATAAAGCGCTTCACGGCCAGGAAATAGGTTTCAGGTTCCAGGGGGCTGCATAAGTAGCGGCTGTCCCACAATGCGCCATGACGTTGGTAACGACGATTGTAATAAGGCACATAGCTGCGTCCGATATGCTGAATAAAACGGCTCAGCGCCTGTTTATCCGGAGCGCTGACCAGCAGCAGGATACGTGGGACGGCAAGTGACCAACTATGAATAGACACGGCGTAACGTTGCGCCGCGTCTTGCATACACCGTTCGAAGGCCGAGTAATCCTCCTCGTGGCGGAATAACTCCTCGCCATTATGCCCGCGAAGCTGCGCCAGATGCGGCATCCCCGGAATAAATAATCTGTTTTTTCTCGGCATGTCCACGGTTCTCTGCTTAAGGATCTCGCTGTGTGTCAGGGTGAAATGCTGAAGGCGGGATTAGCGCCGGGACGAGTACCGTCCTGCCGCACGGTACCCAATCTGGACGTGTTTACTGGCAGTGCTGTTGCAGCCAGTCAATGAGCGCTTTCTCTTCGAGCGTCATTTGACAGGAGCTGGCGAGGTCCCACAGCCGTATCTCATTGTCGGTATTCAGCGTGATTATCGCGCGACACTGACTTTGCAGGGCGGTCTGATGCTGGCGTTTAAGTTTGTTGCCGCTGCAATCCACCATCACGCTTAACTTTTCAATACGTTGGCGCAGTAGCTCCGCCAGCATCTGGGCCCGCAGGCCATCATCCTGACATTCACTGGTAATGACCACGTCAGGGTGAAAATGCCACAACGGATTATCTTTCTGGCTGACGGTCTGAATGAGTAACAGCAGGCGTTCGATACCGATGGCAAAACCGCAGGCTGGCAACGCCTTCGGATTGAATAACTCCGCCAGGCCGTCGTAGCGGCCGCCGCCGCAGACAGTACCCTGCGAGCCCAGTTCATCAGTCACCCACTCAAACACGGTGCGGGTGTAGTAATCCAGCCCGCGCACCAGACGCGGATTGATGGTATAGGGGATGTCGGCTTTATCGAGCAGTTCGCAGAGCAGCGAAAAATGGTGACGAGAGTCTTCGAACAGGTAATCCAGCAATCGCGGCGCCTGTTCCAGCATGGGCTGCATGGTCGGATTTTTGCTGTCGAGGATGCGCAATGGGTTGGTTTCCAGCCGTTTGAGGCTATCTTCATCCAGTTGCTCACGATGAGCATTAAACCAGTCAACAAGGGCGGCTTTATGGGCCCGCCGTTCATCCGGCGTGCCCAGAGAATTAATTTCCAGCCTGACATGCGGGGTCAGGCCCAACTCCTGGAACAAATCACGGACCATAAAAATCATTTCAGCATCGACGTCCGGCCCGGCCATGCCGAAGGCTTCAGCACCGAACTGCGTGAACTGACGCAGCCGTCCCTTCTGCGGGCGTTCGTAGCGAAACATCGGGCCCTGATACCACAGGCGCTGGGTTTTGTTGTAACACAGATTATTTTCCAGTACCGCACGCATACAGCCGCTGGTCCCCTCGGGCCGCAGCGTAATCTGTTCGCCGCTTTTATCCGTAAAGTTGTACATTTCTTTGGCAACGATATCTGTGGCTTCGCCAACAGCACGTTCGAATAAGGCGACCGGTTCCAGCAGGGGTAAGCGGATCTCCTGGTAACCATAACGGTAGGTCAGACGACGGAATTTATTTTCAAGCCACTGCCAGATTGGCGTTTCGGCGGGCAGTACGTCGCGCATACCACGTATGGCTTTTAACTTTGCACTCATCGTTTATGACTCCTGATGCGAAATTCCCATATACTGTGCAGGTCTGGTGGGTTCCGGTTGGCGCTGCAACCCACCAGATTGTCCAGCGGGCAGCGGCAGTTTGCCGCTGCTCACTCTTATGCCGCCCGTTGCGCCAGGTCGGCAATCACGTCATCGATCAGCGCATCAATCCCGGAACTGTCCAGGTGGTGAGCGGTGGTGATCAGATGGGCTACGTTGCCGGACGTTGCCAGGCAGTGTTTCTTCCATACCCATTCAGAAGGCTTCGGAAAGACCACCGTGATGGAGTTTTTGTGGCACAGCACGTCAATACCTGCTGCTTTAAAGCGATCCACGGCGTATTTCGCCATGTTGAGGCTGTGACCAATGCGGCGATGCCATTCGGCATCGGTATGGCTGCGAACGGCGGCCCACATCATCAAAGGGGTATGACCGTTGCGTGACCCTGAAATCGTTTTATCGTGGGCGGAGATGTAGTCTATCTCTACGCTGATACGGTCGACGTTGGCTTTCTTGGCTACCACAATGCCGCATGGAATCGGAGAGCCGATCATTTTGTGTCCGGAAACGCCAATCGAATCGATACCATCCGCGAAGGTAAACGGTTGTGGATCCTCCACGAAAGGCAAGATCATGCCGCTTAGCGCGGCATCCGCGTGTAGATAATAATCTTCACGTGGGATCCCCAGCGCAGCGATACGTTTCTGTATCTCAGCGATATTATCAACAGCGCCGCGTACCGTTGTGCCAATATTGGCGAAAATGATGGGATGGCGTTCGCCTGAGGTCCTGATTTTATTGATCAAATCGTCATAATCCATTTCTCCGTCTGGCTGAGATTCCACCAGTTGCGATTTGATACGCAGCAGTTTGACGATTTTGGCGACGGAATAGTGAGTATCTTTTGAATAGTAGAGTGTGCCTTCCGGGAACAGCTCTCTGCCCAGATAGCAACCAAACATATTACTTTCTGTGCCACCGTTGGTGACATAGCCCCAGCTTTCCGCAAAGGGGATTTTGAATATGCCGGAGAAATACTCCATGACTTCTTTTTCAAAGTCGAAAGAGTTGAGTAAATAGTTACAGTACTCCCCCCAGTCACCACAGTTATTAATTGAGAAACGCAGAAAACGCTCCAGCATGGTGTAATCAAAATCAGCAGATTCAGGGTAGCCAATATTAAAGTAGCGATTTTTTACACAGTATGACCAAAATGCATCGAGTTTATTTTGATCGGCAATAGATAAAGACATATGAATCTCCATATTTATGTTGGTGAATAAAATATTATTTTTGAAGGTAAAGAATATCCTGGCCTTTTTTATTACGTCCGGCCGCGACAAAAGAAAACAGAGGAATGGTTACCATCATCATAATTGTGCCCCAGAAAATGGAATCGGTACCTGAACCGAGCAGGGCGAATATACTGTAAATCATACCGATGACAGTCAGGACGCAATAAAACATAAAACCACGTCCACGGTTGAGCTTTTTAGATACCATGATGATAGGTAGCGCGATAATGGCATACATATAAGGCAGCAGGGAGGCAAATACCGACATCAGAATCACCACCTGGAACTGTTTGGCGAGATCGGGGGAAGCCGTCAGTAACAGCACCAGACTCATCAGCACGCCAGAAATAATCAATCCTTTCATCGGGACATCATTTTTATTGGTCTCGGCGAAAATCTGCGGAAATAACCCCTGTTTCGCCCCGGCCCGCGGCCCTTCTGACTGTAGAATCAACCAGCCGGAAATGGAGCCAAAACAGGCGATAATACTCAGCGCGGAGGCGATGTTGCCGGCCATATCGCCAAACATATAGCGTGCCGCATCGGCGAATGGGGCGGCAGATTTGACCAGTTCGGCGTGGGGAACCAGGCCCATGATAACGGTACAGCTACCGACGTAACATACGGAGGCAATCAGCAGACCATATACGGTTGCGCGAGGTACCGTGCGTTCAGGATTTTCCACCTGTCCGCTGGAAACCACGGCGGATTCCACCCCTAAGAAACCCCACAGCGCAATGGAGGCCGCGGAGACGATCGCTGAGCTGTCACTGTTGCCCGTCCCGTTGTAGACTTCAGAGAACATTTTCGGGTCAAACCAGAACCAGCCGACAATGCCCACACCCAGTACGACGACCAGCATGCAGCTGGCGGTGAAGGACTGCGCGCGCCCTGCCGTTTTAGCCCCCAGGCTGCCTAAGGCAATAAATGCCCACAGAATAGCGATAGCGGTGATACAACCGTAAACCGGATTATGAAGCGCCGGGAAGAAGTAGCTCAGATAGCCGACCCCGGCGACGAGGAGCGCGACGTTGCCAATCCAGGCGCTAATCCAGTAGCAAATCGTCGTCTGAAAACCGATGAAAGGGCCAAACGCATCGCTGGCATAGGCCACGATCCCTCCCGCGCGAGGGGTAATGAGGCTGGTTTTAGCGAAAACCAACGCCAACGCAATTACGCCAATAATAGTAAACAACCATCCCCATAGTGAAATATATCCCACTCCGGCGAGATTGGTCGGCAACATAAAAACACCGGAACCCATCATATTTGATGCGGTCACAAGGGTTAGTGCCGTTAACCCCATTTTTTGCGCAGTACCCGCGCTGACGCTTCCCATATATATCCCCTCTGTATTAAGTAAATGCTTACTTGGTTATTAAACGCATTTTTTCACAGGGCAGGGGGGGGAATATGATCTACATCATTTTTTGAAAATGATATGCGCGAATACATATTAATTTTGGTACATTTTTTAAACAGTGATTAGGTAATTCACTCCGTCCCCTTTTTTATTTAATCATCAAGGTTAGTGGTGATTGTTTAATAAATAACGGGAGGGCTAATTTTTATAGGCGAGCGCTACAATGAGTGGCTGCTGATTTTTCGGATGCAAAAAATAAGGGGCAAAAGCCCCTTATTTTTACTTCAACATACCTAATTATTAAGTTTCACCGCTCTACAGGTGGTTTACTGGACCGGCTGGTACTTTTCGCCATGCTGGCAAACACGCCGTCGCGGAATATCCATGCGTGCACTAATGCCGCAGAAAGATGTAGCAACACCACCGCAAAGAGCAGTTTAGCTAGCAGGCGATGGGCATCGTGAAACCAGGCAAAAAGCACCGGGCTGGTCGGGGTAATGGCCGGAAGGTTAAGCCCTTCAAACATAACAATCGGAACGCCCGCTGCCGACAGTTGCGCCCAGCCAAGCAATGGCATTGCCAGCATCAGCGCGTATAGCGCCCAGTGTGACGCTTTTGCCGCTAGTACCTGCCAGCGTGAGAGCTCCGCAGGAAGAGGTGGCTGCCGGCTATAAAACCGGTTGGCCAGGCGGATGAGCGCCAGCAGCAAAATAGCGATCCCCAATGGCCGATGTACATCCATCAACCAAATGCGATGGTGTAATGAAGTCATCATAGCTGCGCCGATGAACAGCATGGTCAGGATCATGATTGCCATCAGCCAATGCAGATATCTCGCCAGAGGGTTGAAATGCTGCGGCGCGCGCGCTTGCTTGTGGTGATTAGAGTTCATTTAACCTCCGTTTTTTGCACGGCTTCGGTTGCTTTGCCATAGCCAATTTCCCGTTCGCGACGGCTCCAGGAATGCGAATAGGCGCCAGAGCGCGCATTTAAGACGGGATCGTTAGAGACCCCTACTCCAGCAGGCACGATGGAAGGATCAAAGTTAACGTCACGGCAGGCGCCTTCGGCTTGGGCGACGAGTTGGGTGACTTTGAGCGTACCGGCGACGACCTGCTGGCGATCGTTTGGCCATGGCTGCGAAGGGTCATCCACCGCGTCGCCAGCTTGGGCGAGTTGCAATACCAAATCCCAGTAAATAGGATGCTGAGAAAGTCGCTGCTGTAATTGTTCGAACAGGAAGTTATGGTCGGCTTTCTGTCGCTGTTCATCAGCGATAGAGACAAATGGATCGTGTGGCCGCATCATCCAGCGTACGGGCTGGCGCTGGCTGTCGGCGTTCACGAGATAGAAAGCGTTAATACTATAAAATGTTGCCCCGGCAAAGCCGCCTGGCGCTGGCTTTTGCGCCGCCCACTGTAAATATTTACTGGCTTCCGGGTAGTCCTGTAAAAATGCCGCGAGACGCTGCGGATCGGGCTTACCGGTGGCCGGGTCGACGGCGGTGGCCTTCTTCATGGCAAGAAAGCCCTCCGGGTTTCGGGTGGCGAAGTAGGGCTCGTTGTTCATTGCCATGCGCCATTGCTGTTTATCGTCCGTTTTCAGTAGCAGCGCCATGCTCAGGGTTTTCGTTGAATTATCAGCCGCGTGTGGATTACCTGCGCCAATGGAGAATCGCCCGACAACGGGGGTTTCCGACTGTGAAAAGAGCCGCGCGGTGGAATAAGAAACGGCTGGAGCGGCTGGCTCGAACGTCCCGCTAAAACAGATCCCTTTGCCGTGCGCCCGGCGAAACCCGGCAGGAAACGGCTTGTCTGGATCGGGGACTAATGACTGGCTGGTGGTTCGCGAACCCAGCCAACCAGAGGTCCAGGCGAATGCCGCTGCCGTTGCCCCGACGATGACCGCGATCGACGCCAGCGCGCGCCAGGTATTTGGGGATCGGAAATCCAGTTTTGACATAGACGTTTCCATCGTTAAGTTTTATTTCACGTCACGCGAGATATATCGCACGCAACACGTTTAATATCGTGAGAATATAGGGGGTGTTGATGTATCATTGTTAGATTTATAATGAATTTGTTTTTATAGTAAATAAACCTACAAAGAGACATACAGTTCACTATAAATGGTGTTTGAAAAAAAGAAAAAATATCACGAAAAATTTATACTTTCGTTACGATATCGAGATTCTTAAAAAGAACTTATCCTCACCTGGCGACTGAGATTGGCGCTATGATTGAGAGCTGGGGGGCGCTAAAATCACGTGTTGGGCAATCCATATTTCCAATGCTCACGATTTTCAGCACTGACTGAATATTGTTGGGAATGTTGCTACAGGCGCTTTCCCTGCTCAACCCCCCCGACATTTATTGAACGGGGGGATGCAGAACAGTTCAATCTCTTGATATAGATTGGTTCTTTACGGAGCGAATCGGCCGGGAAACTGCTGGGATAATAGTCCCATGGAACGCGTCTTCCGCAGTCTGAAAACAGAATGGGTACCGGGGAATGGATACGCAGGCAAGGACCAGGCCTGACAGCAAATTAATGGTTATATATTGAACTTCTACAACAGCGTCAGACCTCACCATTATAATGGTGGGTTGACGCAGGAAGGGTCTGAGAACAGGTACCATTTTTACTGTAAAACCGTGGCCAATATTACTTGACCACTACATATCGAAACCATGGCTTAGCGCGTAATTACCATCTGGCCGTTGATCAAAGAAAAATAAGGAGTAAAGCTCATAAGAAGTTCTCCGTCTTTATCTTTCAGACTCAAGGGGGAAATTCCGCGATCTTCATACTGCACAAGTCGACCATGGTTAAGAATTTTTAACTCATATTCATCCCAATTGATAGGAATAGCACCGTGGCTTTTCTCCATGTTTTTCTTGACTGCCAGAGATTGATACCACGTGCCGGGAGGCAAATCGTTTGCCAGATCCTGTTCCTGAGAAGCAATTTCGTATTTTTCCTTGATTTTTTGGCTCTCTTTATTATTCAGGAGATGCCACATTTCCGTATACGCCGCGCGCAGTTTCTTAATGTTTTCCTCTGTGGCTTGAAATGGCGTGGCCTTTGTCCAGGTCCATTCCGGCAATCCCTTGACTGTAAACTCGCGGCTGACCTGATACAGAATAGTATTGTTTAACGGTCCTTCAGAAACGGCGGAAATGTCTGTGTTTCCCTGATACGCCACGGATAACTTGCCTGTGGGTTGCAGTTTGTCATCAACTGATGCAATTAACTCAGCGAGTTTAGTTTTATTGCGACGGTCATTGTTTTTGACCAGGGATACCGAACCCTGGCACCGAGCGTCGGCAGGAAAAGTTTCATCCCCTGTTAACGCAGTCAAGCTGGCGAAATAAAGTTTTAAAGTATTTTTTCCATTTTCAAGAAAAGGGGCGACATTGATGCTCGCCATAATCGGTTCTTTTTGATAATAGTTAGATAAGGCTTCAATATCATTGGCGTGAGCAATACATAATGCATTATTTGTATCAATGCGCAATGAGTATTCATTTATCGAATGATTGTTTTCTTTTTCCGTAGCCTGGGATGAAAATGCGGTGAGCAATAGTACGCCGAATAAGGCATAACGTTTCATTAAGCAGTCCTTTTGTGCTAGAGAATAACAACGGTATTAATCGATACGGCTATTTTAATGAGCGACACTCCAGAAAGAGTAAAACATGGAGTATTAAAAAGATCGAGTCCTCTTTGAAACGACGACGTGCAGGTATCTTTTGCATGGAAAAAATCATCTGAAATCAATTTCCCGGTTACGGCGGCTGGGGGAGTGCGACCAGGCGACAGAACGCGCATTGAAGTACCTCTACCCAAGTAGGTATGATGGAAGAATCAATGTTAACGTCCCTGCTAACATTCCTCAGCGTGACGAGAGTAATGAGTTGAACGATACATCGATGGGTTATTAATTTCACTTAAAAATCAAAGCGATGAACGATAAAAAATGGATTAAAGCAGAAGACGTGGCGAAACTTGCCGGCGTTTCCCGTTCAGCCGTCTCCCGCGCTTTCACGCCTGGGGCCTCGGTGTCGCCGAAAACCCGCGCCAAAGTGCAGGCCGCCGCGGAAGCTCTGGGCTACCAGGTCAATATCATCGCCCGTACGATGAACACCGGCAGCAGCAACTTTATCGGCATCATCACTTCAGGGTTCGATAATCCTTTTCGCAGTAAGCTGCTGGCGCCGCTGATCCACCAACTGGCGCTGCATGGATTTATGCCATTGTTGATGAACGCCGATGATCCGCAGCAGTTAGCTCCTTCGCTAAAACATCTTCTCAGCTATCACGTCGCTGGCGTCATTATCACCTCCGGCGCGCCGCCGCTGGAGCTGGCTGAGGAGTATCTTGCGCGAAAAATTCCCGTTACGCTTATCAACCGTCACGCTGAACTTCCCGGCTGCGATCGCGTCAGCAGCGATAACGCGCTCGGCGGGAAACTGGCCGCTGAGCTGTTGCACGCAGGCCAGTGCCGGGACGTCGGTTTTATTGGCGAAAATCGTGACAATTTCAGCACCCGGCAGCGCTACGAGGGGTTTATTCACCATGCCAGCGGGCTGGCTGTCACGGCGCATTTCTGCGAAACGGGCGGTTATCAGTCCGGTTTTGCGGCCGCTCGCCGGCTCGCCGCGGAAAGGCCAGGATTGCAGGCGCTGTTTTGCGCCACCGATATGCTGGCGATTGGGGCGATGGATGGGCTACGAGCGGATAATCCAGCAGCCGTCCTGCCGGCAATTATTGGCTTCGACGATATTCCCCAGGCGGAGTGGCAGCCTTATCAACTTACCACTATCCAGCAGGACACCACCCTGTTGGCTTATCACGCGGTGGAGATGCTGGTTAGCCGGATCGCCAAATTCAATCAACCTTCACGTCACCGCGAAGTCGCTGTGAAATTAATAATTCGTAATAGCGCTAAATGAAAAATTCATTTTATGATGAATCGATCACAGAATTATCGCTAAAATACATCCACACTCACTGCGCTCTTCGGGGCTTTTTTAAATAAAATTGCACACGTGTGCAAAAGGAGTAAATGATGACATCACTGGATTCCTCTGCGCTACAGACCCGCTATCGCCTGGCCTGCGAGCTGGCGAAAGCGGGTGCCGAGCTGGCTTTCGAATACTATCAGCAGCGCGAGGCGCTGGCGGTAGAGCATAAGGGCAATGACCTTCAGGACGTGGTGAGCGTGGCCGATAAACGCGTAGAAGCCTTTGTTAAGCAGCGCATTACTGATGCGTTTGCGGAGGATGGTTTTCTTGGCGAAGAGAGCGGTACGCAGATGCCGGACGCCAGGGTGCTATGGGTGGTTGATCCCATTGATGGCACCAGCTGTTTTTTGAATGGGCTGCATACCTGGTGCTTGTCGCTGGCGATCGTCGTTGACGGCGAGCCGGTGGTTGGCGTCGTCTACGATCCCAACCATCGTGAGCTGTTCCACGCGCTACGGGGCCATGGCGCCTGGCTCAATGAGACGCCAATTCGCCCACATCCCGCAGCAACGGTCAAAGAAGGGGTGATGGGCGTCGGAACGTCGCATCGGGTGACGCCGGCGCAATTCCTGCCTTTTCTTGACGCGCTGCTCAGCGATGGCGGCATGTTCATCCGCAATGGCTCCGGCGCGTTGATGAGCGCATGGGCGGCCGCCGGGCGCCTGATTGGCTACTACGAACCGCACATGAACCCGTGGGATGCCTTACCCGGTCTGGTGTTGATGCGCGAAGCGGGGGGCGTCGCCAACGACTTTCTGGCGCAAGAGGGGATTCGCCATGGTAACCCCCTCCTGCTGGCCAGCCAAACGCTGTATCCCCAACTCAAAAATATGATTCTTCAACCATTACATTAACCCTTACAGGTTCGGGCTGTTTCTGATTATGTACCCTACACAGTAACGATAACGACCCTCACGGACGAAGCACATCAATCAGTCAAGCCTCCGACCGTCGGAGAAACTATTATGTCTGGAATTATTCATTTTTTCCGGGCGTCGCCGCCGCAAGCGGGCGCCGCGTTTGATGAAAAACGTTTTCGCCGGGTACGTTGGCAAACGTTTATTGCTATGACCCTGGCCTACGTGACGTTCTACGTCTGCCGCTTATCGTTCACCGTGGCGAAAAGCGCGCTGGTGGAATTAGGCATTACCCCAACGGAGTTGGGAATGATTGGTTCGACGCTATTCTTTAGCTACGCCATCGGTAAACTGGTTAACGGTTTTATCGCCGATCATGCCAACGTGGTGCGTTACATGAGCCTTGGGCTATTGCTCAGCGCCGGGATGAACCTGCTGATGGGCATGACCACCAATGCCATGCTGCTGGCTATCTTTTGGGGGATTAACGGCTGGGCGCAGTCGATGGGCGTCGGTCCTTGTGCGGTTTCGCTGGCGCGCTGGTACGGCTTTAAAGAGCGGGGAACGTTTTACGCCATCTGGTCGACGGCGCATAACATCGGCGAGGCCATGACCTACATGGTGATCGCCGCGGTGATCGCGGGTTTTGGCTGGCAAATGGGTTACCTCTCCACGGCTGCGCTCGGCGCCGCTGGCGTGGTGCTGTTGCTGCTGTTTATGCGCGATTCGCCACAGAGCAGCGGCTTTCCCTCCATTAACGTGATTCGTGATGAACCGCAGGAAGAGACTGAAGCGCGGGGATCGGTGTTTAAAAACCAACTGCTGGCATTGCGTAACCCGGCGCTGTGGACGCTGGCGCTGGCATCGGCATTTATGTATATCGACCGTTATGCGGTGAACTCGTGGGGGATCTTCTTTCTGGAGCAGGATAAAGCCTATTCCACCCTTGAGGCTTCAGGCATCATCGGCGTTAACGCGATCGCCGGTATCGCCGGGACCATCATCGCCGGCATGCTCTCTGACCGCTTTTTCCCGCGCAATCGCAGCGTCATGGCCGGGTTTATCAGCCTGCTGAACACGGCAGGTTTCGCCTTAATGCTCTGGTCGCCGCATAATTACTACACCGACATCCTGGCGATGATCGTCTTCGGCGCGACCATCGGCGCGTTAACCTGTTTCCTCGGAGGGTTGATCGCCGTCGATATCTCTTCACGCAAAGCGGCGGGGGCAGCGCTGGGAACCATTGGTATTGCCAGCTATGCCGGGGCGGGGTTGGGCGAATTTCTGACCGGGATCATTATCGATAAAACCGCGATCCTCGAAAACGGGAAAACGCTTTATGATTTCAGCACGCTGGCGTTGTTCTGGATAGGCACCGGATTGGGTTCCGCGTTACTCTGTTTTACCACCGCCGCCATCGTCGCCCGACGCCATGCCGTCGAACGGCAGACTTCATTCTCCTCATAACTGATTAATCGATAAGGAAGATTTTATGATGCCTGCAAGACATCAGGGCCTTTTACGCCTGTTTATCGCCTGTGCGTTGCCGCTGCTGGCGATGCAATCCGCCGCCGCGGCGAACTGGCAACTGGAAAAAGTGGTGGAGTTAAGCCGCCACGGCATTCGTCCGCCAACGCCCGGCAATCGTGAAGCCATTGAAGCCGCGACCCAGCGTCCATGGACCGAATGGACCACCCACGATGGGGAGCTGACCGGACATGGCTATGCGGCGGTCGCCAATAAAGGGCGCGCGGAAGGGCAGCATTATCGCCAGCTTGGCCTGCTGCAGGGGCAGTGTCCCAGCGCGGAGGATATTTATGTTCGCGCCAGCCCGCTACAGCGTACCCGGGCAACTGCTCAGGCGCTGGTGGATGGAGCATTCCCCGGCTGCGGCGTGGCGATTCATTATGTCAGCGGCGATGCCGACCCGCTGTTCCAGACCGACAAGTTTAGCGCGACGCAAACCGACCCCGTCCGCCAGTTGGCGGCAGTGAAGGCGAAAGCCGGCGATCTGGCTAAGCGTCGGCAGGCGCTGGCGCCGACGATCCAGTTATTAAAAGCCGCGGTTTGCCAACAGGATAAACCGTGCCCCATTTTTGATAAGCCCTGGCAGGTGGAGCAAAACCAAAGCGGTAAAACCACCATAAGCGGGCTGAGCGTGATGGCCAATATGGTTGAAACGCTGCGTCTGGGCTGGAGTGAAAACCTGCCCTTAAGCCAATTGGCGTGGGGGAAGATTACCCACGCCAGCCAGATCACAGCCATTCTGCCGCTGTTAACGGCAAACTACGATCTCAGTAATGACGTGCTGTACACCGCGCAAAAGCGCGGCTCGGTGCTGCTCAACGCGATGCTGGACGGAGTGAAAGCGGACGCCACGCCGCACGTACGCTGGCTGCTGCTGGTGGCTCATGACACCAATATCGCGATGGTGCGCACGCTGATGAATTTTAGTTGGCAACTGCCCGGTTACAGCCGGGGCAATATTCCGCCGGGCAGCAGTCTGGTGATAGAGCGCTGGCGCAACAGCAAAAATGGCGAACGTTATCTGCGCGTCTATTTCCAGGCGCAAAGCCTGGACGACCTGCGACGCCTGCAGATGCCGGATCAACAGCACCCGATGCTGCAACAGGAGTGGCGTCAGCCTGATTGCCAGCAGACCAGCGTGGGCACGTTATGCCCGTATCAGTCCGCGCTGGAGGCCTTAAGTAAACAGATCGATAAAAGCGCGGTACCGCCGGTGAATATGGTTCTTTAATCAGCGCAAACGCCATAATCCTTAGCGGAAATAGGACGGATTATGGCGTATTGCTTAAAGCGTTAGTGATTCGAGTAATAATTCCAGAGATATTGGTTTAATGGACGCATGGCACTAATTTACTGAGAGGAAAAATAAGCAAGCCTCCTCTGAGTTTTGTTACGTCTTTATGTAATATGCCTTGGTTTTTTGGAGTTTTTAGGAAAACATTTAGGTGCGCTAAGATTGTTCACAACTCAGGCGTTGGTTACCATTTAACTTCTCAAGGTAACGCTATGTAATAGAATAGATATTTTCTTTAAATAATAGGGGTGCATTTTAATACTTCAATTAATAACGTATTGAAGAGCTTGGTAATGGTCATGTTTATTGGTGGGCTAAATTTAGTAGGTGTGGTATTGGTTTTGTTGGATTTTATGCCACCATTTTCTTGGGGATAAGTTAAAGCTAAAAAAGGATTTATGCAATGGTTGAATATTATTTTGGCCATGATGGCCTCCACAATATCTCTCCTTTTGATAGACCAGCAACATGGGGAGGGCCAGGTCCAGTTGATTTTAATTTTCATGATCTAGCAAAACAATTGGACTGTTCGCGGAATTTCAATCGAGTTGGTATTATTTATTCTAATGGTGTGAGCCAATGGTTGGTAAGACCTTCCCGGCGGATTGCCAATTCGGTCCAAAGCATAGCAAGTCATGTTATTGTCACAAAGGTTTGCGATATCTCACAAGAAAGTTCCACAAAAGCTATTGTTAAGACACTTCAGGCACCATCACTGGCCACCGAAATTACGTCAACGGCACTTTCATGCGGAGCGGCTGCAATCACATTAGCCCTTACTCTTACTGGAACGGCGATACTTCCCCTTACGGCAGGAGCATCGGTGCTGGTAGCCGGAGTTATTGCTGCCAGCGGCGTAGCTACCGTTGGGCAATGTTTTATCGGTGCGGGAAGATTATGGACAATAAGTAGAGGTAGGGAAGAGCGTTTAGCATGGCTTGATTCGCAGGATTGGTATCTTACTACGACTACTATCCTTGATATCATTTCTCTTGCAGGTGCCGGGGCTGGGTTAGCGAAATCTATCGAAGTGTGGAAAACGATGAAAAAAATATCTTCAGCAGAAGCTTTATCATGGCTAAGAGGCTTAAGTAGGGTTGAGCGTAAGCGGCTTACTTATGAAATCATTCCTAATGAAAATCCGGGAATATCTAACTCTGGTATAAAAGCTGCTATAGAAATGGGGCATTATCCTAAACGATTTCCATCTGAAGTATTACAACGAACTCTACAAAGGGAGTTGATGCAAGTGATTGTTAATTCATCAGCATTTGCCGGGAGCGGCATTTCCGGAACTGTTAGAAATCCACACAATCTAAAAAAAACAGGACAATATGTGATAGGGATAATACAATCCTTTTCATTAACATAAAATCTGGTTGGCATAATGATTGAGCATATAAAAAACAGCCTTGTGTTAAATATTGATGTGGAAAAAAATCTTGCGTCAATGAGTCCCCGACAACTTGAGATGGTTAAGCAACGATTGACCGAATATGTAGGAGCAAGAGTCGGGGGACATACGCTCAGTATTCCAATGGTGGGCGGAATACTATTTGCTGTTTTTTGCTTTATTATGCCGCAAATTACCGTGTGGGAAATTATTTTCAGACTTAATGGATGGCCTGATTATGCTATACTGGCTGCAGTTTTCCCCACGGGGGGGTTATATAGCATATTGATTTGTATTCCGGCGTTTCTTACTGCACGAGGCCGATTGATAGGTCTGAAATCTCTTTTATGTGTCATTACTGGGACAGGAATCATTGCAATAGCATTTTTATTATTCACTGTTATTACTTTCATTATGGGGGGAGGTAATGATGCGGGCGATCTCATCGGTGCTATTTTAGCGGTGTTTTTTATCGCGATCGGCATCAAATGCCTCAATACGGTTATGTTTACTAAAACAATCGCATTTTACTTACTAAATCGGGTCTCCCGCCAGCAAACAAAATTGCAACACTCATCAGGTAAATATTTCGGGCGTCGATGATTGTTCATACTTCTGCGTTAGTTACTATTTGAGTATTCAATGCGTGACGATATCGTAGTCTGGATATTGACTTTAAGATCGCGCTGTCATTATGTACAGCTATTAGATTAACTCGGTGCGGAAAGTGATTATATTACTAACCTTAATTGATCGCCAGGAAATGAAATGCGCATAAGATTTTTCTGTTTATTAACTTCTTTTTTCATCGTTCTCTTCCCGTTGGGTGGGCTGTTAGATTATTTATCCCGGACTAGCAACGATTTCTTGAACAGCACCGGTTTGGGTTTTGCCGATGGGGATGCCGACCCCTCTTTCTTGTGGGTTTTGCTGACGTTGATGATGATTGTGACCGTGGGGTTGAACTATCTCATCCGTAAGATTGTGCCAGGAAATAGAGTATGAAATTTATGTGAAGTTATTAAACAACGGACCTTTGCTGGCCCGTTATTTATCCACATCATTCCCTTTTCTTCAGCTATTCACCTTCATCGCCATAATAGAGCTTGCCGATCTTAATTAGCGGTCGGCCCTGGGATTTACGGTGCAGATTGCTATCGCGCAGCGAGTAGACGCAGCCGCAGTACTCCTGCTGGTAAAAGCGCTCGCGCTTGCTGATATCGATCATCCGCGAGGATCCGCCCTGTTTACGCCAGTTATAATCCCAGTAGACCATGCCTGGATAATGCCCGGCGGCGCGCTCGCCGCAGTCGTTGATTTGCTGCATGTTCTTCCAGCGTGAAATTCCCAGCGAACTGCTGATAACGCTAAAGCCGTGCTCGTAGGCATAGAGCGCGGTGCGTTCGAAGCGCATATCAAAGCACATCGTGCAGCGCACGCCGCGCTCGGGTTCCCATTCCATCCCCCTTGCCCGCGCGAACCAGTTATCGGTGTCATAATCGGCATCGATAAACGGCACACCGTGTTTGTGCGCAAAACGAATATTCTCTTCCTTGCGGATTTCATACTCTTTCTGCGGATGAATGTTGGGGTTATAGAAGAAAATGGTGTAGTCGATACCGGAGGCCTGAATCGCCTCCATCACTTCCCCGGAGCAGGGGGCGCAGCAGGAGTGGAGCAGCAGTTTATCGGCTCCGTTGGGCAACGTCAGCTGTGGGCGCTGGAACTCGGACATCAAGTCATTCCTGAAGTAAATACATCCAGCGCCAACTGTAGCATGTTGAAGGGCTGCTAACCTTCCCCAGAAATGTCAGGCCGCGCAACCTCACGCGGCGCTGAATTCATCTCAAATTAACCTCTCACGCCGAGATAGCCGTGGATCGCCATATAGATCCCCACCGCGCCGATTAGCACGCTGGAAAAGTAGGGGGCCCGACGGGCGAGAGTATTAAAACCACTCCAGCGTTTGGCCACATGGCGAACGCTTACCGCCGCGCCAACGCCGACGGTGACCAGCGTCAGCGCCAGGCCGATGCTGAAAGAGAGGACCAGCGTCGCACCTAAGGTCAGGGCTTTGAGCTGGATGCAGATAAGCAGTACGGTGATCGCCGCCGGGCAGGGGATCAATCCGCCGGTCAGGCCGAACAGTAAGATCTGCCAGTTGGTGACCTCCCGGCCGTCGAAGCGACGTTGAATATCGTTCGCATGGGCCCGCTCGTGGGCGTCCTGATAGGCCTGACTTCCTTCCTCAAGGCCGTCCAGTTCATGATGATGATGTTCATGAAACGCCAGATCATAATCGTGGGTATGGCGCTGGTGGCCGAGCGTCAGGCGTACGTTGAAGTCATGCGGTTCCGGGATGGTCTGCGCGGATTCTAAATAATCGCCTTTATCAACAAAAGAGAACATCTGCGCGAAGCTGCTCCCGCTGCGCCGTGTCGCCAGTGAGACATCGCCAGCGGCCCATCGGTTGCCACTTAGCGTGCGTATGCGCCAGCGCGGCGGTTCTCCTTCTTCGAAGATGGAAAGGGCGATTTTACCGTGGCCGGTGTCGACGATTTGCGTTTCATCATCATCATGATGCGCATCCCGATCCTGCATGGCCTGCAGCCAGTTACGTTCACCGCGCCAGGTGCGCCAGAACATCCATATTGCGGTACCGAGAATGATGAACGCGGAAAGCAGCTGTAGCCAGGGTTCAGCCGCTTCGGCGGTAAATTTCTGGCTAAAATACATGCCGCCAAAGGCGATCAGCCAGACGATGGCGGTATGCGAAAGGGTCGCGGCGAGGCCCAGCATCACCGCCTGACGTACCGTGCCTTTAATGGCGATGATGAACGCCGCCATCATGGTCTTTGAATGGCCCGGTTCCAGGCCATGTAGCGCGCCTAACAGAATGGCGCTGGGAATGAAAAACCAGGCATTGCCCTGCTGAAGTAAAGGTAAGAAATCGTTCATAAGAAGAGAGTAGGTTGTCGTTGGTGAACGGAATTCTACTCCCCCCCCAGTATAAGATACTACCCCCCAGTAGATTACAAACCTATAATTGAGGCATTGAGTTCTCCAGTGAGGTTAACGTGTCGCATACGATTCGGGATAAAAAGAAGCTGCAGGCCAGAGCCAGCAAGATTGAGGGGCAGGTGAGCGCGCTGAAAAAGATGCTGGATGAGCCGCACGAATGCGCCGCCGTGCTGCAGCAAATTGCCGCTATTCGCGGAGCGGTAAACGGGCTAATGCGTGAAGTGATCAAGGGCCATCTGACGGAACATATCGTTCATGAAGGCGATGAAGTGAAACGTGAAGAGGATTTGGACGTGGTGCTGAAGGTGCTGGATTCCTATATCAAATAGTGTCCACGGATAGCGCCGGCGGCGACAGACGCGCCGCCGGCTTCAGCATTAGCTGTGTTTGTTTTTCATCTCAAAACGCGGTGATACCAGGCCGTACAGCGTCCAGCCCATAAAGGTCACGATCGCGCCGTAGAGCATCGCCTCTTCGCCGGAGGAGTACAGCGCATAGAAGCTGTATACCGCGCCGATAAAAGCAATCACGTTGGTGGATCGCGCTTTGCCCGGTTCCACATTGGCCATTTTCTGGATAATCGCCAGCGCCGCCATCGACAGAATGTACGGGATGATGTTAGTCACCACCGCCAGGTTAACCAGCACGTTGAACTGGTTGCTCAACGACGGGCTAATGGTCATCAGCGACAAGCCGGTTTGCAGGATAACGATGGTCAGCATCCCCTGAATCGGCGCGCCGGAAGCCGAGACGCGGGAGAAGATTTTCGGGAAGTAACCTTCGTCAGACGATGATTTAAAGACCTGCGCGATGGTGAACTGCCAGCCGAGCAGCGAACCGCAGCAGGACATCACCATCAGCCCCATAATCACTTTCCCTACGCCAGGCGTGAACATCTGGGCAAACGCCAGGCCAAACGGCGCCGTGGAGTTAGCCAGATCCATGTTCGGCACGATCCCGGCGATGACGTTGGTCGAAACGATATAGATAACCGCCGCGCCGAGGGTACCGCCGAGTACGGCGATCGGCACGTTACGTTCCGGGTTTTCGACCACATCGGTGTTGGCGCAAGCGGATTCCAGACCGAGGAAGGCCCACAGCGTCATGGCGATTGACGAACCAACGGCGCCGAAGAACGGTACGTGGTGCGGGTTCCAGGACTCGACGTACATCGTCGGGCTAAACCAGAACCAGCCGATGACGCACAGGCCGACAACCGGAATGATTACCCCCCATACGGTGATGCTACTGATCTGGCCGGTAATGCGCGCGCCGCCGAAGTTGGCTACGGTACAGATCCACAGCACCCCGATAGTCGCCAGGCCAATCTGCACCGGCGACAGGGTGGCGCCGAACAGCTCGGTGCCATAACCCACCGCGGAGATAGCGATGGCGACGTTGGCGATCAGCAGCGAGACGCCGTAGGTATAGTTGGCCATAAAGTTGCCAGACTTGCCGAACGCGTACTCGGCGTAACCGCCCATCCCGCCTGATTTACGGCTAAACATCCCGCATTTGGCGAAGGCCCACGCCAGCGCCATCGATCCTACCGCCGTCACCAGCCAGGAGATGATGGAGATAGTCCCCACCTCCGCCAGCTTGGTGGGCAGCATGATGATGCCGGAGCCCATCATGTTGACCATGGTTAAGATGGTGAGCTGTACCACTCCCATCTTGTTACTGGATTTGCTCATACAGTTTCCCCTTTCAGCAGCGCGCTTTGTTTCTCGCTTTCCGCGATGACATAGCACCAGACCTGTTTACGGCCATCGTGCTCCTGGATATAAACCCCCTGCAGTTCCGGCGCGAAGCCCGGCAGCAGGTTGATCCCTTCTTCCAGTGCGGTGAAGTACTGCAGCACCGCGCCGCCCCAGACTTCGCCCGGAACTACACACAGCACTCCCGGCGGATAAGGCAGGGCGCCTTCAGCGGCCACGCGGCCTTCGGCTTGCGGCAGCGGCACCAGATCGACCTGGCCGCGCAGATAGGCGTAGTTAGCCTCTTGCGGGTTCATCACCACCCGTGGGAAGTGATCTTTACGGAACATCTCTTTTTGCAGCTGTTTGACGTTGTGACGGGCATACAGATCATGCATTTCCTGACACAGCTGGCGCAGGGTATAACCGGCATAACGCTCTTTGTGCTGGCTGTAGATAGATGGCAGAACCTCCTGCAGCGGCGCATCGGCGTCGAGCAGCTTATCGAAGCGCGCCAGCAGGGCGACCAGCTGCTGCAGTTTGGCCATATCTTCCGCCGGGGTCAGCAGGAACAGAATGGAGTTAAGGTCGCATTTTTCCGGTACCACGCCGTTTTCACGCAGGAAGTTGGCGAGAATGGTGGCCGGTACGCCGAAGGCGTCATATTCGCCGCTGGCGGTATTGATCCCCGGGGTGGTCAGCAGAAGTTTGCACGGATCGACAAAGTACTGATGCTCGGCATAACCGTCAAAGGCGTGCCAGCGTTCGCCTGGGCCAAACTCGAAGAAGCGCAGGTCAACGGCGATTTGCGCGGTTTCATATGACTGCCACGGTTTACCATCGACCATTTTTGGCACAAACGGACGGATGTGCTTACAGCTTTCAAGGATCAGCTTACGCGCCTTGATGCCGTTCATTACGCAGTCCATCCACATGTTGCGGCCGCTCTCGCCTTCATGCATTTTGGCGTTGATATCCAGCGCGGCAAATAGCGGATAGAACGGGCTGGTGGAGGCGTGCATCATAAAGGCGTTATTCAGACGTTTATGCGGAACATAGCGCTGTTGCCCTTTGATATGGCTGTCTTTTTTATGGATTTGCGAGGTCTGGGAGAAACCGGCCTGCTGTTTGTGCACCGACTGGGTCACCAGAATGCCCGGATCGTTTTCATTCAGCTCCAGCAGCAGTGGCGAACAATCAGCCATCATCGGAATGAACTGTTCATAGCCGACCCACGCGGAGTCAAACAGGATGTAATCGCACAGATGACCAATTTTATCCACCACCTGACGAGCGTTATAAATGGTGCCGTCGTAGGTACCTAACTGGATCACCGCCAGGCGGAACGGGCGGGCATCCTGTTTCCGATTCGGCGCCACTTCCCCGACCAGCTCGCGCAGGTAGCGCTCTTCGAAACAGTGGGCGTCGATACCGCCGATAAAACCGTACGGGTTGCGCGCGGTTTCCAGATAGACCGGTGTCGCCCCGGCCTGCAGCAGCGCGCCGTGATGGTTGGATTTATGGTTGTTACGGTCGAACAGCACCAGGTCGCCCGGCGTCAGCAGCGCGTTGAGCACCACTTTGTTAGAAGAGGAGGTGCCGTTGAGCACGAAGTAGGTTTTATCGGCGTTAAAGACTTTTGCCGCATGCTGTTGGGCAATGCATGGCGCCCCTTCGTGGATCAGCAGGTCACCCATGGCGACGTCGGCGTTGCACAGGTCGGAGCGGAACAGCGTCTCGCCGAAATACTCGACGAACTGATTACCGGCCGGATGACGGCGGAAGAATTCCCCCCCCTGATGCCCCGGGCAGTCAAAGGCGCTGTTGCCCTGTTTAACGTAATCGACCAGCGCGCTAAAGAACGGCGGACGCAGTTCGGTTTCATATTTATGCGCAGCGGCTTCCAGCTGGCGGCCGTAAAAGTCGTTGCGGGTTTCGTCGTGTTCAAATACCCCCTGCACCGAAGCCATATACTCGGCCGGGACAACCTCTTCTTTATTAATAGCGATAAATACCGGGATGTTATAGCCGGTGGCCTTTAACTCATCGAGTTTACCGCATTCGATATCTTCCAGGGTTAATACTACCGCGGCCACATCAATAAAGTTGGTTTCGCTAGTATTGACAATATTACGCTGGGTAGAAAAACAGTTTGGACATGTACGGCTAACGGCAATTTTTAAATCAGTCATTGTTATCTCTTTATTTTCAGATAATAGCAGGCCCTCAATTTCTCGAATGAGAAATTGATTACGCCGGACAAAAGGTAATAGTCTGCCGCTGATATAATAAATATCAGTAGAGTACCTTTTGAGATGCAATAAACCCTACCAGTCCGGTGGCTGGTAAATAGCAGGATTTATTAGGGCGAGCGCGGTTAGCTACAGGCGAATGCCTGTATTAACAACAAAAGATGCAGGAAGACCTGTATGCTGAAGCGCCCGTAGTCGGAAGACTACCGGGCATTAAAGAAATGAAAATCGAAGCTGTTACGGTGAGCAAACATCATAATATGCGTTGTCCGCCTTATGTGTGGCATCATCCTGTTATTGTTTTCCATGATATACACCTTTCAAATGATTGACTGAAGGTATGGCATATTCTATATCCGGCTTAGACTTAATCTGTGACGCCGATCACTAATAGCCTCTCATTATGATATCAATAGCTGGTATTTTGATCTTATCCAACATTATTCACTGGTTTGTTGTTTATATGTAAATATATTGTGTTGCAATGTAGTTAAAATGAATAATGGCCGGTTAATCATTGCGTTATTTCAGCCATATGACGGAAATATGTCGTATACTCGGGACTTTCTGACTTCTATCCCCTTAACATTATGTTTATTAAGGATTAAGAGGTTCCTGTAGTACGAAAGAACGCTGTCAATCATTATCCCTTTATTGCCAACATAAAATCTGGGAAAAGAGAGCCTGGTCGAGTTTTCATCTAAAAGATATCGCCCAGGGGCTAGACAAAACCACCGTCTGGTTATCAAATGGTTAAATAAAATTAACGCCTGTGTGAACAATAGGCAGGTAGAAAAAATGGTCAATACGCTTTTCGGCATGACAAAGCGCTAAGATAGCCTTATTGGGAGAAGTTATGCATTCCTCTGTTAACAAAAATGAAAGCCGGACCTTCTTTGGTCACCCTTACCCTCTGGGATCGCTGTTCTTCACCGAAATGTGGGAGCGATTCTCGTTTTATGGCATTCGCCCGTTATTAATCCTGTTCATGGCGGCCACCGTCTATGACGGCGGTATGGGCTTAGCCCGTGAGAACGCGTCGGCCATCGTCGGCATCTTCGCGGGCGCCATGTACCTGGCTGCGCTGCCGGGCGGCTGGTTGGCGGACAACTGGCTTGGCCAGCAGAAAGCGGTGTGGTACGGCTCGATTCTGATCGCGCTGGGCCATCTGTCGATTGCGCTGTCAGCGTTTATGGGCAACAACCTGTTCTTTATCGGGCTGATGTTTATCGTGCTCGGTTCCGGCCTGTTTAAAACCTGCATCTCGGTGATGGTCGGTACGCTGTATAAGAAAGGCGATAGCCGTCGCGATGGCGGTTTCTCGCTGTTCTATATGGGTATCAATATGGGGTCGTTTATCGCGCCGCTGATTTCCGGCTGGCTGATTAAATCCCACGGCTGGCACTGGGGCTTCGGCATCGGTGGTATCGGTATGCTGGTGGCGCTGGTGATTTTCCGCCTTTTCGCGGTCCCGGCAATGAAACGCTACGACAGCGAAGTGGGTCTCGACTCTACCTGGAATAGTCCTGTGGCGAAGAAAAACGGCGTTGGCGCCTGGCTGCTGGCGCTGGCGGTCGGCGTGGCGGTGGTGATTACGCTGATTGCTCAGGGGGTGATAGTCATTAACCCGGTGGCGGTCGCCAGCATGCTGGTGTACGTGATTGCCGCGTCGGTGGTGCTCTATTTCATCTACCTGTTCGTTTTTGCGGGACTTAACCGTAAAGAGCGCGCGCGTCTGCTGGTCTGCTTTATTCTGCTGGTTTCCGCCGCCTTCTTCTGGTCAGCCTTCGAACAGAAACCGACCTCCTTTAACCTGTTTGCGAACGACTACACCAACCGCATGATTGGCGATTTCGAAATCCCGGCGGTGTGGTTCCAGTCGATTAACGCCCTGTTTATCATCCTGCTGGCGCCGGTATTTAGCTGGGCATGGCCGGCAATGGCGCGCAAAAACGTGCGCCCGAGCAGCATCACCAAGTTTGTTATCGGGATTCTGTGCGCGGCGGCGGGCTTCGGCCTGATGATGCTGGCGGCGCAGAACGTGCTGAGCAACGGCGGCGCCGGCGTATCGCCGCTGTGGCTGGTGGGCAGCATTCTGATGCTGACGCTGGGCGAACTGTGTCTGAGCCCGATAGGCCTGGCAACTATGACCCTACTGGCGCCGGAAAGAATGCGCGGCCAGATGATGGGGCTGTGGTTCTGCGCCAGCGCGCTGGGTAACCTGGCGGCGGGGCTGATTGGCGGCCACGTGAAGGCCGACCAGCTGGATATGCTGCCGGATCT
>OGZV01000302.1_pt1 | contig 54455 bp, 49 predicted proteins | sample 1576861 | NCBI WGS metagenome assembly OGZV01 (sample SAMEA3541501, study PRJEB24748) | human gut metagenome | biome: human gut; feature: human-associated habitat; material: faeces | place: China | collected 2012
GCCGCCGCAATGCAGACGATGTGCCTCTGAGCGAAGCGGACGAAGCGCTGCTGGGTGCGCTGTACGCTCTGCGCAAGCGGCTGGCGGCAAAGCAGAAGGTGCCCGCCTACATGATCTTCAACGATGCCACCCTGCGCGAGATGGCCCGGAAAAAGCCGCTCAGCCTTGACGAGCTGCTGAATATCACCGGCGTGGGCGAAAAGAAAGCCGCCCACTATGGCCGCGACTTCCTCCGCGTCATCGAGGAGATGGTGGAGAGCCGGGGCTGAAAAAACGAACAGGCCCACCGGCGCTGCCGGTGGGCCTGAGATGGTTCAGGGGGTCTGATAGAGCTTCAGGGTCGCATCCACGACCTTGTTCCACTGGAAGCGGTCGCAGATGTAATCCGAGGAGAGCCATTTGAACATCCGGACGGCGTTGGGGTGCTCGATGGCATAGCGCAGCTTGGCTTCCAGATCGTTCACGTCTCCCTTGCGGAAGGTGATCCCCCGGTCATGGATGACATTGGTGCATTCCTCAATGTCCGATACCAGCACACAGTTGCCGTAGCTCATGGCCTCCAGCAGGCTGAGGGGCATTCCCTCCAGGTCGCTGGGCAGAACGAACAGATAGGCGTTGCTGTACAGCTCATCCCGCAGCGCGCCGTCCACGAAGTCGGTGAAGAGGATGCGGTCATCACCGACGGCCAGAGCCTTCAGGGTGTTTATGTAATCGCCGGAGTCGGACACGCCGCCCGCAATGACCAGCTTTTTGTCGGTCTTGAGCCGCTTGAAGGCTTCGCACAGATGGTGGCAGCCTTTTTCCGGCACCAGACGGCCCAGAAACAGCAGGTAGGAACCGTATTCCAGCCCGAACCGTTTCCGGATGAGCTCCGGCGGGGCATACGCCGGGCGGTTGACGCCGTTGGGGATGTAGTGGGTCTCGCGGTGATAGGTGTCGCGGAAATAGGTCTGGCTGCTGTGGTTGAGCACGATGATCTCGTGTGCGAACCGGGCACCGACCTTCTCGCCGAAGTGGATATACCAGGAGCCGAAGCTGCCCTTCCACTTGTCCCGTGCCCAGTCCAGCCCATGGACCGTCAGGACGACCCGCTTGCCGAACAGCCGGGGCAGCCAGCAGAAAGCGGCCGGGCCTTCGGCGTGGACATGCACGATATCGTAAGGGCCGAGCGCCGCCGCAAGGCTGGCAAAAAAGCTGGATGTAACGGCTGCAAGCCCTTTTTTGTCCAGTGTTGGCACACGGCGGATGCGAATGCCGCGGTATTCGTCCAGCTTTTGCACTTCATATTCTTTTCCGCTGACGTGCTGGCCGGTACGGTTGAAACAGGTGACCTGATGCCCCTTTTCGACCATCCGCGCGGCCAGTTCTTCAACAACGACCTCGATGCCGCCCTCGTGGGAGGGGATGCGCTTGTGGCCGAGCATTGCGATCCGCATGATTGACCATTCCTTTGTCTGTTGTAGAGGAGCATCGGCAAGCCCTGCGATGCTCTGATATATCTTTCATTCTACACAGTTTTGCGGTTCAGGTCAAGAAAAAATAGGAAACTTGCGAAAATTTGCAAAAATCATGTCGAAAAGATGAAATTTATGGAATATTCTGGAAGGTTTCCACTGCTTTTGGGAAAATCCAAATTCAGGATGGAAACTTCTGCGTCAATATGCTATGATATAAGGTGCAGAACGATCTTGCTGAACGAATCCTTATTTTATATAGAACGAAAAGGGAAGGATCTTTATGGGAAAGTATTTTGGGACCGATGGCTTCCGCGGCGAAGCCGGGATCACGCTGACCGCCGACCATGCCTACAAGGTGGGTCGCTTCCTCGGCTGGTATTACAACAAGCTCCGCGAGCGCAACGGCAACAATGAGCCTGCCCGCATCGTCATCGGCAAGGACACCCGCCGCAGCTCCTACATGTTTGAGTACAGCCTTTGTGCCGGTCTGACGGCCTCCGGCGCAGACGCCTATCTGCTGCACGTCACCACGACGCCCTCTGTGGCCTACATCGCCCGCGTGGACGACTTTGACTGCGGCATCATGATCTCGGCCAGCCACAACCCCTACTATGACAACGGCATCAAGCTGATCGACTGCTATGGCGAGAAGATGCCCGAGGAGATCTTGCTGTTAGTCGAGGATTACATTGACGGTAAGCTCCACGTGTTCGATAAGGACTGGCCGGAGCTGCCTTTCGCTCACCGGGAACACATCGGCTGCACTGTGGACTATGTGTCCGGCCGCAACCGCTATATGGGCTACCTGATCAGCCTCGGAATCTATTCCTTCAAGGGCGTCAAGGTTGGTCTGGACTGCGCCAACGGCAGTTCCTGGAATATTGCCAAGTCTGTGTTCGATGCGCTGGGAGCTGATACCTACGTCATCAATGCACAGCCTAACGGTACGAATATCAACAACAATGCAGGTTCCACCCACATCGAGGGCTTGCAGAAGTTCGTGGTAGAGAAGGGGCTGGACATCGGGTTTGCCTATGACGGCGATGCTGACCGTTGCCTGTGTGTGGATGAAAAGGGCAATGTCATCACTGGCGACCACATTCTGTACATCTACGGCTGCTACATGAAGGAGCGTGGCAAGCTGCTGACTAACACTGTGGTCACCACGGTCATGTCCAACTTTGGTCTGTACAAGGCCTTTGACGAGCAGGGCATCGGCTATGCAAAGACCGCTGTGGGCGACAAGTACGTCTATGAGTACATGGCTAAGAACGGCTGCCGTATCGGCGGTGAGCAGAGTGGTCATATTATCTTCAGCAAGTACGCCAGCACCGGTGACGGCATCTTGACCAGTCTCAAGATGATGGAAGTCATGCTGGCCAAAAAGATGCCCATGAGCAAGCTGGCTGAGCCTCTGAAGATCTACCCGCAGGTTCTGGAAAATGTCCGTGTGACCGATAAGAAGGCTGCACAGGACGATGCTGCCGTGCAGGAAGCTGTGTCTAAGGTTGCCGAGGCACTGGGCGACACTGGTCGCATCCTCGTTCGCGAGTCTGGCACTGAGCCGGTCGTCCGTGTCATGGTGGAAGCACCGGATCATGACACCTGCCAGAAGTATGTGTCTCAGGTTGTGGAGACTATCAAGAGCCGGGGTTACGGAGTTTGAAAGAAGAATTCTGATTTTGTCATCTTTGCTCAGATATTCTTTGAGACCTTCTCACTCCTGAACTAATCGATTCTAATGCAAGAAAATTTGCCTCTTGTACATGTTTTATATCACGAGGTGGAATGATATGAGAATTGGAAATGAAATCGTTACAGCATCTGCACTAGGAAAAAGGCGACGGATGTTTAGGATTTTTGGTGATAAAGGAAAGTGTATTGTTGTTCCTTTGGACGACAACTTAATATCAAAGTACAATGAAGGATTAAAAAATTTACACGACAAAATAAAAGATATACAACAAGCAAAGCCTAATGGAGTACTTTGTTATTTAGGGACGGCTTCTATTATAGATAAATACGAAGTTCCAATTATATTGAACTTAACTGCTAGTACAGAATATAAAACACACACAAAAAAGATATTGGTTTCAACTATAGAACAGGCCATTGCAATAGATGCAGCTGCGGTTGCAGTACATATTAATGTTTCTAGTAGCTATGAATCAATAATGCTGGAGAATCTTGGAGCCGTTTCGGAAGTTTGTCAGAAGTATGGTATGCCGTTGTTGGTAATTGTGTATCCAAGAACTGAACATGCGGGGAAAGATTATAATTATGAAGATTTAAAAAAGGAGAATGAAGCAGAGTATACTAAACTTGTTTGCCACTGTGTTAGAATCGCATTTGAGTTAGGTGCAGATATTATAAAGACACAATTTACAGGTTCGGCGGAATCGTTTAGTAAAGTAGTTGGAGCAGCTAATGGGACTCCTGTTTTGATTGCGGGAGGAAAGATGAAGGATGAAAATGAGCTTTACGCAATGGTAAGTGATTCAATTAAGGCGGGCGGTGCAGGTGTTAGTATAGGGAGAAATGTATTTAACAGAGAAGATTCGTTGGAAGTGATTGAAAGGCTACGCAAGATAGTATTTGACTGAGGAGAAAACATGGGAACAAATAATTTTTTGACGATATCATCAAAGTGGGAGTACGTCTTGCCTCCTTCAAGACCTACTGTTTATGAGTTGCAAAGGATAGAAGGTACCGTGTCACTCTTTGACAAGAAAAAACCGGTTGCCGTTCTAGGAAGTACAATTGAGTTTCGTACGCTGCTTAACAGATTAGGATTTCAAGATATTTATATTTTTGAAAAAAACATAGATTTCTATAAGTGGACTTGTGAATGGTGTGCCTATGGAGTAGAAAACGAAAGAGTGATAGAGGGGGATTGGTGCAATACAATCAGCCTTTTTATAGAAAAGTTTCAATTTGTTCTGTCTGATTTAACGATGGGAAATATTGAATACGGTAAACGGAATAAATTCTACAATGATATTTCTAATTCTCTACAATATGGCGGATTGTTTATTGATAAGGTCCTGACAAATGAAAAACGGTTAATATCTCTGAGTGAGATTGGAGGCAAATATCGTAATCTCCCTATTAACCTTGAAACCGTGAATATGTTCAACTGTGAGGCGTTATTTGGAAGTGAACTTCTTGAGGGCGGGATAATTAATACAACGGATTTTTATGAGGTGCTCAGAGAAACATATAAAAATGATAAAGTGTTAACGAAGTTTGTTGAGAAATGTCATTTGATAACACCGGAGGGATGTGTCTGGTATTATGGAGTGGCGTGGGAAAAACTGAGAAACGACTATTTTGCATACTATAGATCAAGCACAGCAATAGATGATATAGAGGGAAGCCCCTACTATGGTAGAACCAAGCAGTTTGTAAATATTAAATAAAATGGAGGATATTATGATAACTCGTGAATTTGCAACAAAGTGGTGTAATGATTTAAAATTTGCGTGGAAAAAATGTGACTTCCAGAAAATTATGAATATTTTTAGCGATACTTCAGAATATTACGAAGATCCTTTTGCGACCCCCGGAAAATCGGCTGATGATATTTTAGCTTTTTGGGAAGAAATTAAATATCAAAGAATATCAAAATTGGAATTGAAACCGATTGCGATTGACGGTAATCGCTTAATAGTGAGATGGTTTTTGGATTATACAGATGTTAGGGATGACTCGTTAGCGATTATGGATGGAATATATCAAGTTGATTTTGATGAGTGTGGGAGATGTGTTAGTTTTACGCAGTGGTGGGTTATAAAAGAGTGATTCTTTCTCATTCGAAATGGAGTGCATATGAACGAAAAGAAAGAAAAAATGTTTCGAATAGGAACAATGATTGGTTCAATCCTTTTGTCAGTTATTGTTACCATCGTTTCAGCTTTGAAGTTTAAATCAGATGGTAATATCGGAGAAGGAAACATATCTTTGGATTCGTTACAGATCGGAATATCGTTATTGTTAGGTTGCTGTACCTTTATGATTATCGAATTGATTTCTTTGGTGTTTTATTCTATTTCTTATACGATACAAAAGAGACAAGACGATGAATTTATGGAGAATATAACGGAATATTCGAAAATGCTCTACGATATAAATCGAGATTTTTATATTGTGAGTAAAGATAGCCATGGTCCGCATGATTTGTTTGTGACATATGCAAAAAAGGAAATTGAAAAGCTAAATTCAATATTAAGTAAGGCGGCAAATCAAAAGGAATTTAGTATTTCATCTGACTATATTGTTAATGCAACCGGTGTTTTTGATGCCTTCTCGCAAGTAACTGGAAAGAAAGTCCTTAAAATGACTTTCCCTATTTGGAAAGAGGATAACGCGATATTTACAAGTCAGGCAGATATACACTTTTTTGAAGTCCTAAAATTAAAGATGGATAGTAAAGAAGTTGATGGAGTTGAAGTGATTTTAATATATGACGATAAAAAACTCTTGGATAGGAGTGATGTAAAAAAGCTATTGAATTTCTTTTCTGCGGAAGAGGGATACACTTGTAAAGTAGCACTTTTGAATGATTTTAAGACGGTTTGTGAGTCAAATGGTGTCTCATCACAATTTGTTGATTTCGGAATTTATGGCCCTAAAATGTTGTACATTACTGAACAATATCTCCCAATACATAAAGGAACATATTATAAAGATGAGACAAGAGTTCGGCATTATACGCGGTTGTTTGACGAGGTTTGGAATTCGGATGTGATAACAAAATCAAATCCAAGTAATAATACAACACATGTGGGACTCGCAGAAATTATAAGATGAGGCATGCAATATGATAAATAGTGCAAAAGGAAGACTTGTAGCCTTTGATAATAAGAAGAATTTGGAATTGATTGGATTGATATTTGAAGCCGATGGAGGTGATAAGGAGAATATTATTATTCATGTGCATGGGAATTATGGGAATTTTTATAACAACAAATTCATTTGGAAAATGTCAGAAAAGTACTTGAGCTGTGGCGTATCATTTTTGACATTTAATTTATCTGCGCATGATGGATTGTGTGAGGGGTATCGAAAAGGAATATTAGACTATGTAGGCGGGGCGGTTTCAGATTATTCGGAGTCAATTCTAGATATAGAAGCGGCTGTTGATTTTGTAAAGATAGCAGGTTATAAAAAGATTACATTACAAGGACATAGTCTCGGATGTGATAAAATTCTTGAATACGTTTTAAATCATAATGATATTGAGAAAGTAATATTGCTGTCTCCCGTTGATAGTTATGCTGTCCAAGAAAGATGGTTGTACATGCATAAAAATGAAACGGTGGAGGAGCAGCTAGATCGCCTAATAAAATTATGTGACTCAGAAAATGACGTTCTACAGTGGCTAGATTTAAATGAATATGGTGCAGAAGGATTAAATGATGACTGGATTTATAAGATTCCAGTTACGACAAAGGCACTTCTTTCTATTTTACAGGGCTCAGCATTTAAATTTATTAAGCTAAAAAATGGAGAGGACTTTTTGGTCGACAAAGAAACGTATGTTTTCTTAGGAAAAAATGATGGTCTCCGAATGTGTTCACTGGAAGAGATGGTGAATTTTGTAAAGAAGCACTTTGTGCAATGCTATGTTAATGATCGTATGGCATGCGATCATGATATTATTGGTGCAGAAGATGCGCTTATCGATGATATAATACTCTGGTATAAAAAATGATGACTTTACCATGAACCCAACTGCAAATTATCACTTGAGTTAATTCGTTTTGATTGCTTGTACAAAAGAATGATTCGTAATTGCTTTTTCTATTAACTTTCTTCTACACCATCCCACCCGATTAACTCTTCCTCAGCACCGTCGAGCTTCGACCAATCGAGGTATTGTCCACAACTGCCGCAGTAAGACTGGTACTCATACTCGATGACCTTTTTGCAACGAGGGCAAACAGAGAAGCAGTTCCGATCCTCATAGATTCGGACAGTAGTCACAGTTCTGGGCAAGCGGTATGTAGGGGAGAGCAGCAGGTCAAGGATGGTGTGGACAAGAGAACGCTTCTCTGAGGTGTCCTCCCAGACATCATCGGAATTTTGATGGTGGAATCTTTTGAAAGTAATCTTCATTTATAATCACCTCTGCCTAAAAGCATAGATGATTAACACGGACACTTGGATGTATACATGCATGACTTTCTCCGTTATCCTTGAAAAACGTTACTGAGTAGTATATATTTGAGCTGTGAGAGTTATTCGCTCCGGATGCTCACAGCTTTGTCGCTCGAAACTTTGCACACCTCTACGCGGTGGGCGGCAGGCAACACAGCGTGGGTGCTGTGGCAGACGAAGGGATAATAATATAATATGATGCAAAATATTCTTTCAATTATATATTCACTCATCAATGTTTGGGGAACAGTATGGGCGGTATTGAGCATCCTTAAATTGAGTCCAGGAGACGTTTATAAGTCGTTGACGATGGGAGCTCTTTTAGAAGCAGATGAATCTTTACTGGTACAAAGAGAGCAAGCGAGATTCGGAATAACATTGGTAGTAATAGCCTTTGCTTTTCAATCGGTCAATTCATTTGTGAGTGTAGAGACGGTTGGAGAATTTCTGGGATGGTTGATTTTGATCGTAGTTGTTTTGGTATTTGCGTGTCTTATTATCCATCACATGAATAACTGTTTCAGAAAAGAGTATACAGTATTCAAGGAAGCTATGAAGAAAGAAAGCAAAAATGGCTAGAACATCAACACATGTTATAGAACTAAATTCAAAGGACTGTGTTCGAAGCAGAATAAATAGTTTTGGAGATAATGGCGACTATATTTTTAGGGAGCTATCAGAGCGAGACTATGGCATTGATGCTCTAATTGAGTGCTTCGATGGCGGTGTCCCTACTGGTAAAATTGCTTTTCTGCAGATTAAGGGGACGGATTCTGTAATCGTCCCACTGAAGAGAACTCCTGTAGTTTCCTGCGGAAGTATATCGGTATCCAATCTTCATTATGCTAAACAGGATCGTATTCCAGTAATTATCATATATGTTTCGTTGAGGAATGCACGTCCTATGTATTATGCTGACTTGAGGAAAGTATCGAGTAGCATTTGTTACAAAGAAGATACTGATCGTGTGACGATACATATACCACAGGATAATTGCATTCATGACGATATTTCTCCTATTTTGAAAATAATTGATAGCTACTATTTATGAGTGAAAATACGTTGCTAACCCATTTCCACTGTGCTATACTAACATCAAATCTAACATTATTCTTTCGGGAGGTATCATTCTATGCCCAGAACCAAAGGCAGCAAGAACCGTGTTACCGCATCTACCGACTTCGATGCTCAGATCGCAAGTTGCAGAAAGACAAGGCAATGCTCGAAGAAGGTTTCTCCAAGACTGTCGCCCATATCGAAGAGCTAGAGACCGACATCAAGTCTCTGCGTGAAAGCCTAAAGCCGCAGAAGGCGGAGATCAAGCAGACCGAAAAAGAAATCGCAAAGCTGGAGGCCAAGAAGGCAGCAGCTGAGGCGAAGGCCGCCGAAGCAGCGAAGAAGGCAGAAGCCGAAGATGTACTGAAGAAGCTGCTGACAAGCGGTATGACGGCGGATGAGATTCTCGAAAAGCTGAAATAAAGTAATATGCCGTGTGGACTGAACTCCAGAAGTTCGCACGGCGTATTTCTGAGTGTGGCATATAGATTATGACGGAAATAAAAATGAGGTTAAGTCTGTGGGTAACACACGCAAGCCCGGAGGTGGTCGGAAACCGTCTAAGCCAGAGTACAGTGCAGCCAAGAACCTGACACAGCAGATGGAAGCGGCTGCTGACCTTTATATGGACAAAATGAGCCTGCAAGCCATCGCAGACGCACTAGCCCTCAACCCTATCAAGGTTCGGAAACTGCTCATCACAGCCGGAGTATATGAGTCGGACACGGCAAAACTTGTCCGGCAGACCTTTAATGCCTTCAGAGAAACACAGAGTTATTCTGCTGCTGTCACCTCCACCATGTCCGCTTTGCAGTTGTCTCGTCCCTCTGTGACCTCTTATCTGCCGTATGAGAAAGGTGTGTACTTCCCGGAAGAGGCTGAGGCGATGAATATCAGTGCAGGGGCAGAGAGACAGCGACACTACCGAGCAGTTACAGCTTTGAAGAAGAACCCGTGTGAGGAGAATCTCTGGAAGTGTGTGGTGGCATTTCGGGGATACAAGTTCAAGACGCTGTCCGGCTTGCCCTTTACTTATAAGCTGAAGAAGGGCAGAGGAGATGAGTTCACCAAGGAGCTGTGGATCGACCGCAGAGAGGGTAGCAAGAGCCTTGCTTGGAGTTCCGTGCTGCTGGCGTATCACAATATCGGTAAAATCGGAGAGGTAGTGGACAGACCCAAGGCGCTTGGGGATTGCATAAATCGGTGCGAGTTTGCCATCTGCACGGAGAAAACCTGCCACAGCATCGGAGATTTTCCGCCACCTCGCCGCCCCCCTTCCACCAAAAAGCTCTGCCGGCAATCCCACCGACAGAGCTCGGAGATACTAATCTTCTACTTCGGGTATTGGAATATTGTACTGCTGTAACGTTTTTTCCAAAAGCTCAATGCGCTGCAACAGCCTGCGGATTTCAGCATCCATCTCGTGGAACGTTTCGGTAGCCTCATTCTCTGCAACTTTGGCGACTTCCAGCTGAACCTCAATCTCGCAGTACTCAGAGGACGAATTGTACGGACATTTAGCCATTGTCCGCACCACCTTCCTGCATAGATGCTTTCAGCCCTTTGCGCTCTCGCATTGAGACACGCCCCTCAATCAGAATTTTATACGAATTGTGGACAATACGGTCCATAATCGCTTCTGAAATCGGACTGTCAGACTCCGGATTTGAATCGATTCGTGTATACCATCCCACAGGCTGGTATTGGGTGCAGAAAATCATTGAGCGTTGACTGCGAGCTTCTGCAATTTCCAACAGGTCATAAGACTCCTGTGGGGTAAGAGGACGAATCAGCCATTCGTCCAAAATCAGAAGGTCGACTTTCTTGTAAGAGGCTAGCAGCTTTTTCAGCTCGCCACTGCTGCGCGCAATAGTCAACTCATCCAGCAGTTCCGGCATCCGGATATAAGTAACCTTCTTGAAGCGGCGGCAGGCCGCATTTCCGAGAGCAGAGGCAATATACGTTTTTCCATTTCCGGAAGCACCTTCAAGAATCACATGGTGTCCCTTGTCAATGTATTTGCAGGTAGATAACCGTAGCATCTGGGATTTGTCCAGCTTGCGGTCTTCGTAATATTCAATACCTTCCACCGTGGCGGACGGAGCCCCAAGGTGAGCTTTTTTAATCAAACGATTTACTTTGTTTGTCTGCCATTTGTTCCATTCGGCCGTTACCGCCATGCTGAAACGTTCCTCGAAGCTCAGAGCATTAAAAGAAGAATCTTTCAACTGCGCGGCGAACTCCGCTGCCATGGCGCTCAGTTTCATATCAGTAAGCATATCAATCGTCTGCTGGTTCATTTGTGCTCACCTCCATTCGCAAAGTAGGAGGCACCGCGCGTAATACCGTAACGAGCCGTGTTCGAGGACTGTTCTTGAGCAGTAGAAGTCTTTGCTTTCACATCCTGTTTGCTTTTCAGGATACTGCTAATGTTGCGAATAGACGGCGTCGTACCATAAGCATGAACACGAGCGCAAGCGCTCTCTAAACGTTCCTTGCCATACCGTTCTCCTAATTTGGTAAGGCTTGCACAGGCCTTGTAGCATTGTTCCGGAGCTTTGCCGGATTCAAGAAAGAAATCCACCACATGTTCCGTCATAGGGCCAACAGACATACCCCAAACCTTGAAGTCGTCCTCATTGTAGGTTAGATACTTTTGGTGGGTCTCCGGCATATGCTCCAGTTTTACCAGAGGATCACGCTGCAGCGTCTGTAAACGCCGGCGACTAGCCACCCGACTGCCGTGGTAGTATACTTCTACTAAATTTTTTGTGACGCGGACATCGACTTTTTCGCCAATCAAGTTATACGGCACAGAATATTTGTTCCTGCCATCGGAAACCAAATAATCATTGGGCACTTTTGCGACAGACCAGACCGCTGATTCAAACGGCGTTGCGGGCAGAGGCAGCATATAAGGCTGTTCTTCCTCCAGATAAGCACTGCGGCGCGTGCCGGTGCGCTGTTGAAACTCCCGACCGTTCAGTTCTTCCAGCTTTTCAGCAACAGCCTCGTTGACTTCTTGCAGGGAAAAGAACTTGCGGTCACGCAGCGCAGCAATAATCCAAGTTGCTGCAAAGCGAACAGAAGCCTCTGCCGAACTTTTGTCCTTCGGACGGCGCACACGGGCCGGAACAATAGCAGTGCCGTAATAGTCGGCCAGTTCCTGGTAGCTGCGATTGAGGACTGTATTGTACCGGGTATTGGAGGACGTTGCTGTCTTGCAGTTATCGGGAATCAAGAGTCTTGTTACGCCGCCGAAATAGTTGAACGCATGAACATGGCAATTCAACCAGTTCTCCGTTTTCATATCAGCGCAGGCTTCCGTGTAGGCGTAATAGCTGCAGGGTAATACGGCCACAAACAGATAGGCAGAACTCTGTTGACCTGTGACAGAATCATAGATGGGAATCGTATCGCCGGCCCAATCAACTTGAATAGCGTCTCCGGGTTTGTGTTGGATACGCATGGTCGCTTTGGTGACGCGTGCCCACTTTCGATATTTGTCACCGAACTGCGTGCTCATATAAGGTGTCTTTCCGGTCTCGTAACACTTGTTGCGGTATTCCTCCCACAGTAAAGTCAGCGTTACACCAGGCTTAGCCAGTTCCCGGTGAATGTACTGGTAGTCAGGTTCAACATACAAACAAGCATTCTTGTACTTGTTTGGAAAGAGCAGCCGTTCCAGATCGGCATTGGTAATGTCATCATCGAGAGGCCAGCAAATCCCAAGTCGATCCGCAGTTTCAAATACTGCCTTGCTGGTTTCGCGGGATGCGATCTTATTGCGTTCCATTTCGCGTTGGCTGCACCCCATACTTCGAAGCATAAGAATTTTCCTGTAGTCCGTCATTTCGATGGACCTCCTTGAAAGTAGTCACGGCATTTTTGCTCGTGCCTCTTTCATTATTTAGGAAAATTGTCTGGGTGGCAAGGAGTCCCGACAAGGTGGCAGAAAATCTCCGGCGAAATGGCGGAAAAAGTCCGTGCAGATGGCAAACTCGCGCCGATTTATGCAGGGATATCCGGGGTGTGTCCTACATTTATGGGCTGTTCTATCGATTTGGCTTGATTGACGTGCCGAAAAAGGTTAAGGAGAAGATGACGAAGTGATAGGGACGTAGGTATAGTTTGTGATAGAAATAAAAACTGCCCTCCGTGGATACCACAGAAGGCAGTCAGTTGGCTTATTCCCATTCCTCATCCCTAGCCCGCAGAAGGTCCTGTACTTCTTTTTCGGTTGCCGGGCGGATGGCAGGTCTGTTCTGATAGTCCGTTTTGCCGCAGTCTGGGCAACGTTCGGGCAGCGATTCCGCCTCAAAGCAGTAATGGCAGACATCGCAGAAATAGTAGTTCACTGTGTTTTGCACTTCCTTGTCATGTGGAAATTTATATGTCATCAGGATATTTTTCAATCCCAAGGTAGTCCTCGATATTGGTGATGCCCTCGCCGGACAGTTCAATGATGTCACCGAAGGGAATGATGACCGGCAACTCTTTCTCAATGCCCATGGCTTTTCTATCACTGTCCTGCATGACTTTCAGTTCTCGATAAACTGGGTCGATCATAACAACTGTGCCAGTCAGACTTATGTACTTTCCGGTACTTTCTGCGGTCTTCATAAAGTACCGCACTACGACCTTCATACCTTTTTTGACCTGCAGGAGCTTGTCGGAGAGAGTGTTCTTCTCCTCATCGGAAAGTTCGACTTTCTTCACCAGCAGCTTGCTGGCTCCCTCGCTGGAAATTTCATCATCGAAGCCACGCAGCGCAGCAAAAGGGCTGAATATCTTTGCCCGGTTTGAGAGTGCCATCCGGGGATGCTTTACAGGTGGCTCTGGGCGGCTGAGATGGAGGATGTCCGCATACTTCTGTGCGACGTTTCGCCCTTCTTTGGTATTCTTGAAGTCTGCCATAGAATCCTCCTTGTTGCTTTATTTTGCCTTATGACCGCCTATCTGGCCGTTCCGTTCTCGCATAGTGGCACCTTCCAGATAGTTGGTGCCCTTCAGAACAGCGTTTTTTCCGAACTTCTTCTTGATACCGAGCATGGTCGCCTGCAGGGATTTTTCCCGCTCCAGCTTGCTGGTGTCGGTAAACAGATCTACTTGTAAGATGCCCTGATCCTTGACCACACGGTTTGCTGCGATTGTTATTCTCCGCACAGTCAGATTTCTGTTGGCAATGAGGTCGAACAGTTCTGTGGTAGCGGCCATCAGTTGGCTACTGAGATTGGTCGGGTTGTCCAGTCGTGTACTGCCGTGGGCACCCTTCGGAACAGTGCGGCCGTAGTGATCGATGTGGACAGGACCGTGATAGACGCATTTGTCACAGTTTTCCCGGTCATAGCCGATGTCCAGTGTCAGGCTGTCTGTGACCAGTCCCTTGTCCGTGAGCTGGAATACCAGACTGTCGGTCATCTCCTGGACGATGATGCGAGCCTTGTCATAAGGATAAGGACAGGAAAGTACTTGCCCCTCGGACAGGCTGTTGGTTTCGGGGCAATAGGCGTTGATCTCCTTCATCCCGCAGGGTTCCAGCCCCCAGGCATGGTCGATGAGAATCTCAGCATCTATGCCGAACTCTTTATATAGTATCTCAGGAAAGTGAATGCTGGCTCTTGCCAGCTCACCCATCGTATGGATGCCATGTTTTTCCAGTCTGCGGACGGTGCCGGGGCCAGTCTGCCAGAAGTCCGTGAGAGGCTTATGATCCCAGAGCAGATACCGGAAGGATTCTTCGTCAAGCTCTGCGATGCGGACACCGTCCTTGTCCGGGGCAGCGTGCTTGGCAGTGATGTCCATTGCCAGCTTTGCCAGGTATAGATTGGTGCCGATCCCGGCGGTGGCGGTGATGCCGGTGGTGTACAGTACCTCCCGAATCATGGTCATGGCGAGGTCGTGGGCAGACATTTTATAATGCGTAAGGTATGCTGTGGCATCGATGAACACCTCATCGATGGAATACACCACGATGTCCTCCGGGGCAATGTACTTGAGATAGATGCCGTAAATCTGCCGTGAGATCTTCTCATAGTACGCCATCCGGGGTGGTGCCACCAGATAGGATACTTCAAGAGAGAAATCGGCGGCGAGGGCAGTCGCATCATAGGACCCAGCCGCAAGAGAGAGAACACCGTCTTTGTACACAGCGGTCTTGTTCCGGATGGCATCCCGCAGACGACCGTTGTTGACCTCTTTGACACACTGCACGACCTCGAACAGTCGAGCTCGACCGGGAATGCCGTAGGACTTCAAGGATGGGGACACAGCCAAGCAGATGGTTTTCTCCGTGCGGCTGGCATCGGCTACGACCAGATTGGTGGTCAGCGGATCGAGATGCCGTGCGGCGCATTCTGCCGAGGCATAATACGACTTGAGGTCTATTGCCAGATACGTGCGCTGCGCCATGCTGTGTCGCTCCCTTTCTGTGGTGAACTTCGCAATGTCATTTGCTTGCTTTTTCAAGTTCCTTGATTTTTTACTTAAGAGAATCGATTTCCTGCGTTTGCCGATGGAAAATCTCGCGGTTAGTTTGCTCGTTCTTGTTATAGGCCAGAGCAAGAAACACCAGAGCCAGACGAAGTTCCTCGTCTGGAATGACCTTGCAGGCTTTAATCATTTCATCTTGGTCGGTAATCTCGGCGAGTGTACTCAGTTTCTCAAAGATGGTCATTGATAACCCCCTTTTGTTGGATGAGCTTATTGTGCCGTCCGCTCCACATACCAGCGGCCAAGCCGTCCGGCGAAGCGAGGGTCGATGTGTTCAAAGAACAGGTGCTTCTCCTGTCCTTGGATCAGGACAGTGAAACAGTCTCCGTTGCAGTCGTTGTCTGCGGTTCCAGCCGGCCGGAAGTCCCGGACAGTTTCGATAGGGAATGTCCTTCCGTCCGCCCAAGTGATAGATGTTGGTTGCATATAGCCGGTTGAATCAAACTCCGAGGCGACCTTTACATAGACACGCTCGATCTTGTTTCGTTTGGGTATCGCCATGTGGGTCACCTCCGATCCTTAGTGCTTAGCCCGCAGGAAGCGGTTGTCGATATCAACGGGCAGTTGGAGGTGCTCACCCCGGCGGATCAGGCTGTACATCTTAAACGCAAAAAAAGGAGCCGGAATGCAGAGTTCTTTGGCAACGCTGAAAAAGTCGGCGTTGCCGGAGTGAATCAGATCCAGCACTTCCTCATCATCCAGTAACAGATCGGCGGCGAAGAAATTGGCCTCTCTTTCCAGTCTGCCGGTGGCCTGATAAATGTCGAAATCCTGCATGGCTTGACAGCGCAGATGATTCGAGTGTTCAAAGATATGGCCCAGTTCGTGACCGGCAATGACACGCTGCTCTTCGTAGGGAAGGTGAGGATTAATGGCTATGTATCGGACGCGATTTACAATCGTAGCGAAGCCACGCAGACCATCCGCATCGAGTGATCTGGCAGGCCAGAGCTTTGTGTTGGGCAGCGCATCGATCAATTCAAAAGGGTCACGGGTACCATATTTTTGAATCAGTTTTTGAGTATCGTCAAAGGTTTGAAGTTGTGTCATTCTTTCACCAACTTTCTGGCAGAAGATCAGGTGCCGTTATCTTCGGCATTCTTCCGGTATTTCTTCGGCGTGAACTTTTCACGTGCCACCTTCTTGGAATCCATAAAAATCCGCTGCATTTCAATGGCAAACGCCTTCTGATCTTCCTCCGAAAGAGAACCGCCGGCGAATAGCTCACGAGTCTGGCTGAGAATCTCGCTGGCCTGTGCCTGACCGCGCCGCCCATAGAGGGAGCCAACCTCGGTCATAAACTCCTCATTTTCGGTCATCAAATAATTGACGTCCGTTTCAAGCAGCTTGGCCAGCTTTGCATACATATCGCGAGTGCGGGGATAGGTAGTGCCGGCCTCATAACCGCCAATGGTACGGCGGGTTACGCCCATCTGTTTCGCAAGTTCCTCCTGAGACCACCCCTTCTGCGTGCGGAGGCCTTTTAGTTTTTCCCCGAAGTTCATTGCTAGTGCTCCTTTCCCTAGATGATATTTTCCCTGAACGTTTGCTCTAAATGTATTATTGACAAGAGCTAAGAGCGTCGTTATAATTTGAATGGGAAAACTGATTTCGCATTTATTATATCAATGGGAAAATAACCTGTCAAGAGGTTTGCATTGAAATGAGAAGTTTATTTTCTCATGGTGTGCAAAAGATGACACAGCAAAGAGGCCGATAGAAGACGAGGGGGCGAGGAATTGGAGTGCTTTTCGCATGATATGGGACCGATTGTCCGTATGGCTCGACCGGAAAACCCCAATGAAATAGATGAATATGTGAATCCGTTCTGCACAGAACTGGACGAAATTAGATTAGGTTGACATATAATGAGGCTGTGGTATACTGAACTTAATCAATATTCTTTGCAAGTTTCAACCCGACAACTAGGTATATTTTACAAAGAATCCAATGGCAATTAATTATCCTCAGTGGATTGCTTTTGCAAAATACTCATATTCTCAGTTGAAGTGGGTACTTATTGAAAAGCCTGAATTACGAGACGCATATGTATCCGGTAAGATTAATGAAGAATTGAAGGAAGTTTACGATGAAGTGGGTCGCACTTTTGATGAATTTGCAAAGGATAAGATTGTGATATATGGGTAATTGCATAGCAGATTGATAGGAGGATTAAAGGATGGATTGGTTGTTGCTAATAGTAGAGTTTGCGAGTATTGTTGCAGTATTTTTACTAGGACTATTTACAAAAAATTATTTACCATCTTATATGGAGAAAAAGGGTGAAAACCTAGCGACTAAAGAAGATGTTAAAGAAATTACAAGAAGAACAGAGGAAGTTCAGCAAGAATTTCGTCAGGAGATGGCAAGGTTTTCTAAGGACCTTGAATTTAAGTATGATTTTTATTACAAGCAATACGATGAGCTGTATAGTTTTCTTTATGCTATAGTCTCTCAATCGGAGTACACTAAGCATATTAAAAAATTGACAGATGGTCGCGAATTGACCTTTGATGAATATCCATTTGTTAAGATTTCACCTACAAGAACTGTGAAAACTACTTGTGAGATTGGTAAAACGACGCACCAGGAGACGCTTACTGAAACTGAGATTTCAGAGTTTGATCAGAAAAAAATATGTGAGTACATAATTAGCAATGGTCATCTCGCTACGCCGGAATTGCTGAAACTTGCTGTTTCTTATCGTTTAGTTACTAATTTAGGTGTGGATAAAGAGATTGCAGACAATGAGGAGTTTAGATTAATAAAGGAAATTGTAAAGAGAATAGTTAAAGAGTACAATTTTTTTAGAAAAGAACTTCAAATGTCATATAATGAGGAAGAATTGGAAAATGGAATTATCACCATTTAAGGGGTTCTCCCGGATCTTTCCCAAATTTTGTGTAAAGTCCAGGCAGCTATAAAACAAGAGCGATTTTAATATGAGGCGGCAGACGACGAAACCGGCTGTCGCCTTAACAACAACATAACGCCGGCTAGGGGAAATGTCAAGGGCGGCGAAGCCGTTCATATACACTTGACATTTCTCCGCAGCGGGTGTTAATCCGGCATACGCTCAGCGAAATAGATGGACAACTGCGCAGAGATGCGGCTCCAGCCTGCCGCCGACTCGTCTTTTCAAAATGTATTAACCACTTTGTATCTGTTCGACTTTTTCCTTATCTTCTTGTATGGCTTGATTGGTTTTGCGAACTATTTCTAATTCAGCAATAAGATCAGCAATCCGACTTTCTGTTTCTGTAACTAATTGTCTTACCTTTTCAGGTTCAGTACCCAGTGAAATTCCCATTTTATCAAGTTGCGAAGCCGCTCTGCTATAGGCCTGCAGGGCGGCTTCATTTTGCTTGTAGAAGGTATCCTTCTGGGCAAGTGGTTTGGATGCATACTCCAACCAAACAGATTTATAGGTGCGGCACACCTGCAGATTATGAGCCGTTGCTGCATACGTTTTGCTTTTGGAACGAAGCTCTGCAATCTCGTTGCGGAGCTTCATTTCTTCGCGTTGATATGCACTGATTTGTTTATCAAAGTCAGCAGCTGAATGTAGACCATTATCAGCCATGCTGCCCAAGAGTTTTCCAAGCTCTTGGGCATTTGCAATTCCTGCACGGCGTTCCACATTAGCGACTCGACGGGCCAAACTGCTTTCAGAAGTGCCAACCTGCACCACACCTCCTAGCGACTGCGCTAGTTCAGCGCCACTGATTGATTTTCGCGTCTTCTCGCTGCCAATTGGCACATAGCTATACTGCCAACCGGGATATAGACTAATTGCACAGCTTCCTTGCTCGACGTTTCGCTGTACATAGCGTTCCGGAATGAATAACCGCTCAATGTGATATTGCGGCAAATGCACTGTCACTCCGCGCAGGCTCATGGCCTTGATCTGATCAGCGGTCAAGCTTACAATCAGTGGCTGCGTCAGATTCTCTTCATCGATTTGTCGAATCAAATCAGTGCCCCGAATTGTGCCATGTATGCCGTCATCGTAAGTTATATCATATGAAAAAGGCGCGCCGATGTCTGCAGATACAGACCCATCAGGAGTCGTATGAATATGGCTGTTATCAATCATCAACTTTGCCGGATTGCCACTTGAGTCATGGATTTGCAGCAGAACACCGCGCTTGCCGGCAGAACATATCTGACGTGACGTGAGTCTGACAGATGTATCACAACTCTGCGGATAGTTTGTAGTCAATTCTTGATATAGCGCTGCAATCGTTGTACTATGATTTGTATCAAGGTTTTCCGATTTATTCTTTATTGTGTTTTCCAAGCCCGCAAGTGTAAATCCATCTCCTAAAGCGTCAGCAGGCACCCATGTGCCATCTAAGTCGGCAGCCTTATACAAAAGCTGTCCGGTTTGCTTTTTTATACGCGCCTTAACGCCCTCCGACTGCAGCTGCTTTATAAAATCGGTAAAAGTCGAGACACTCGGAAAAATCTTGGCTATGCGCTCACGAATAAATTGCTGCTCGGCAGCGTTATCCTCTAAGCGCTCCACGAGGCCGGTATACGTAAACTTGTCGGTATCGGCCAGTGATGTATCTCTGATCGCACGTCCCGCACCTTCCGGCAGGTAGGTCATATGCTTACCACGCTGGCAAACAGAAATGCCCAGTTCCTGTGCCATTTGCAGGAACTGGGCATAATTGGTGGCACGCTCCAGGCAGAAGTTAAGCTTCTTGCGGACTTCAGTGCGATTGCTGGTTGTGCGTTTCTTCTGTACGTAAGTAGGGTAGAGCTGGCCCAATTTTTGAGGATCTTTGATGACAGACAACTGTGCCTCCATGCAAAGCCGATCCGAGATACTACGGATCTGCTGTGCAGTACGGTATGGAACTGTGCGCAGTTTTTTGTAATCGTAAAAAGAGACGGAATTGATAATGATGTGGTTATGTATATGTCCTTTATCAATATGAGTTGCTATTACAAACTCATATTTTCCTTCTGTGAATTCCAGCGCTAGTTTGCGACCAAGATCATGTGCTTCTCTCGGAGTGATTTTCTCGGTGGGTGAAAAAGACTGTATCAGATGATAAGCGAGATTTGAAGTTTTCTTGCAGGAAATATGGTGCACCTTGTGCGCCATCATGGCAGTGATTTCAAAATCGAGTGCGGCAGTCTGTGGCTCTACATTGTATCCGGAAACCAGCAACTGGCCATCGGTCTTAGAAGGATTTTCTATGTAGAGGATTACATTACTTAAGGTTGATTTTATTGCATGGATTTTTGTAATAGCCATAAAGTAACCCTTTTTAGGATATTAAATAAAGGAATATTATCATACGCTCTTTTTGCACAAAATTCAACAAAAAACGAGCTTTTTTTTGTTAAAAAATCTCGTCGTCTTTTGCTCGAATATTATGTACTTTTTGAAAGATTTGTGACTATTCCTTATGGTAGAATGGAGCAGCAATCGAAAAGGAGGTTGATGAAAATGGATGAATTTACGGTTATCGCGATTTTAACGGTTTCTGTCGTGGTTGGAAAATTCGTCAACTATTTGCATACCGCGCGTACAAAGAAATCTTGCAAATGGCTTGGCATTGTTATTGCTTTTGCTGTAGATGTACTTGCTCTCTTTACCGTACCTGTTCCCAAGCCAGAGGTATATCCGGCGGGTGGTATTTTGAACTCCTATTCTCAGGGAATTTTCATCAACTCCACTAGTAGTGTTCTTACATCGTATTATACGACTGACTCTATTACCGATCCTAAATTTGGGAAAAAGTACTCAGGACCATTTTCTATTGATAGGCTGCGAACCGTAATTGCGAAAAATAGATTTTTGTTTCGGTGGAGTGAGGCAATTATTGTCAGAATGCATATAAGTGAAGATGGTTCCTGAGCATTTGGCTTAAGGACCTCTTATTTCACCCATTGATTCACTGAGGAAAGTGAGTGTTTGAATAGGGACTCTATCTATGAATGTTGGATTGCTTGTTGAAGAATATTTCAGTTAAAATTGGATTTTTGAATAATCATACCTTAGTAAAGCCTCCGTAGCATCTTTACAAGTCTTTCTTGATATAGAGCTTTCAGCTCCAAATAGTTACGTTGCAATTGTTCTACATCGTTTGCAGTTGTAGTTCGATTTTCATTGCACCTCTTTGCAACCTGATTGACATTCCCGGCTATGCGCCCCAAACTCGCAGACAGCTGACGCAGCTGCGAAAAATCATAGTGTTTGATTTCACCAGTAAGGAGCATTTCTCTGCAGTAAGCAGAAAAATTAGTCATGCCAGATTCAGCCATTTTGTTTTCGATGGTCGCTATCTCCGTTTCTGTAAAGTAAACTAATTTTCCTATTGAACGCTCTCGATTTTTTCTCATTGACACATAACTCCATTGCCAAACAAGCCTCATCGAAAAAAATGATACAAAATCGGGTTTTAGGGTGTCCCTAAGAGGCATGTGTGTATAAACACATGCAATGCTTGCTAACGTTCGCTTTCGCTCACGTTACCCCTTCGGGCCGACCCGGCGGTTCTTCTGGCGAAACCAGAACAGCCCGGCTCCGATAAAAACGATTGGCAAAAAGTCCAGCACATTCCAGAACGGATTTACTGACTTTTTGCTCTGCTGTACAGGTTGAGAAGAGGTTGGCTCCGGTGTCGGCGTTGCGGACGGCGCAGCGGCAGCTGGTGCATTATAGGCTGCCGCTCGCTGTACAGTGATGTTCTCGTCACGGCTAGGCGTACTCAAATCAGCGTTTGGATTTTTCATGTCCGTTACCGTCAGGTGAAAGCTCGCGCCGTCATCGGTATTCAGCTCCTTCTGCTTGCACTCGAACTGGTATCGTTCCGCTGCATCGCCCACAACGCGGGCAGATAGAAGCGCATACAGTCCGCTGTCAGCCTCCGTGCAAACGGCGGCCAGCTGATTGGATTCGTATACATCCAGCGCGTATACCGTACCGCTGTACAGGTTCTGCAGGTAGACGATACAGTGTTGAGAAAAGCCGACTGGTGCCGTTAGGTATGCGCTGACTTGGGCCGTTGTTGGCTGATAGTCGGCAGGCGGTTGGTGCAGCGGCAGCGGTGTATAATAGCGTGTCTGCCCGGTTACTTCTGTGAACCAACTCTCACCTGCAAACTCATATTGCAACTCATACTGACCACCAGCCTCGACCTGCAAAAAGGTGGTGCTGTCAACCTCGCGCAGCGGCCAATCGTTTAGGGCGTCGTATTGAACAGCGGCATTGCAGTAATAGGTGCCCTCCGGCAACGTTACAGCCTGGCCATAATGGTTCAAGCCGTTCAGTACTACAAGAACAGCATCCATATCATTGGGGCCGCTGCCCAGCGTGACCAGCACGGAACGTTCCTGCAGCTCCGCGGGAACATCTACCAAGGATACCGCAACTTCGCCGTTTCCCGCCGCATGGCAGGGCGGTGCCATCGCCATGACAAACGGGACAAATAACAAAATCGCCAGAACTCTTTTCATAAAAGCCTCCTTAAAATCCGGCATAGGTAAAGTAATGACAGCCGCGGCTCTCCATCCAGGCGTTGGACATGTTTACGCAGACGCCGTAGCCATAACAGCATTCGATCCACGCGCCGCCGCCGAGCGCCATCTGCACATGGCCTTGCTCACCGCCAGCGGCATAGACGACCCGCAGATCGCCCGGCTGGACCTCGGCGAGGGAGATTGCCCGCAAATCGTTGGTGCGCCCGTAGGAGGCTGTATTACCTGCTGCAAACGGAAGCCCCTGCGCCCAATAACAGTACTGTACAAAGCTGGAGAAGTCCAAATTCATCCCGACGCTGGCATTGCCGGGGCCACCGCGCAGCGACGAGGGCTGCCCGTACACAAAATGACCTTGGCAGCTAATGGCAAAGGCTACGACCCGCCCGCGCGCAGTGTCGGGGTCAATGTTCAGTCCGGCCAGCAATGCCTGCAGCTCGTCAGCAGTCAAAGCGGAGCCTACCGAACGGCACTTGATACCGTCCGCAACGCCGTAAAGTGCCTCCCAGTCCATACGATACAGCAAGGATGCCCATTCCACGTTGCCATAAGTGTCCGCGCCGTTCTCATACCAGCCCTTGAAGCCCGCCGCGCCGAGCGGCAGCGTTATAGTTTTCGTAAAGCGGGCAGTGACCGCATTGCCCGCATACGCATTGCCGTACTGGTCCTGCTTGATGACTGTCCGTGTCAGCGTGCCGTCGTTACTGCTTGCGGCCAGTGCTTCCAGGTTGCCCGTGCCGCCGTCCGCACCATTGGGGGCTTCGGTTTCCGGGCCGGCATAGCGGTCATAGCCGGTCAGGTAAATTGTGCAGTTCAGATCATAGTGGCCGTACTGGTCGTCGTGCAGCTCTCCGGGACACCATGGGATAGCGGTTGCGTTGGCAAAGGTCACGGTATAGTCCTTCGTCATGACTTCGTCACCGTCGGTGGTTTCGACTGTAATAGTAGCGGTGCGCTCATTCGGGGCATAGAACCAATCATTCAGCTCGCCTTTGTAGAGATTTGCACTTTCATCCAGCACGATGCTGCCGGTGCAATCCTCTGCGGCAAGTTTACCGTCGACAACTTGGGTGTAGTCATCCGGCAGGGTACACAGCTCTGACTGCGTGGCCCCATCCGGGAAAATGACAGGAAAAAAGACGGTCACATCGTGTGTGCCGTCCTCGATCCATTCGGGGCGGCTGCTGCCTTCCGCGTGGTCATCGCTCCATTCCCATATTCCGTTGTGGTAGTGCCCGCATTCTTCGTTGCCTTGGGCACAGGTGTGCGTTTCGCATCGGTACTCTGTGATGGTCACGGTCTCGCCCTCGCTGCGGTAGCCATTGACGCAGCCGCCATAGCTGACGCAGGAGTAAGGTGCGGACTCGCGTGCGGTAATTTCCATGCCGTAGGCTGTCAGGGCGCGGCAATATTGGGTAAAAGGTACGTCGTCCGTAAAAGCCGAAAGCTCCTGTGAACTGGGCCAGTCCTGCTGATAGTAGACCGTGGCCATCGAGATGATCTCCGCAGTGTCATTGTAGATGCCGTTGGCGTAGCTCCATGTGACGCCATGCTGCATATTGTTGCTGCGCTGGCCGGTCAGCGTGTCGTAGCCGTAGGGGTTGCCATTGGGGTCAACATCGTTGCGAAAGGCCCTGCGAAGCTCATCAGTGGCAGCTTCATTGCGGTATGTATTGATGCTTTCGACAAGCTGCTGAATATCCTCCGGTCTGTCGGCACACAGCACGCTGGTCGTTGTAGTACCGCTCATCTGGCCTAGCAGCCCAATAATCAGCAACAACAGAACAATTGCGCCACAAATAAGCGCCGTCCTGCCGATAGAAGCAAACGCTTTGACAGGATGGGCAAAGAACCGCGCCACTCTGATAACGCTATGACCGGTCTGAAAGCCTGTATTACTGATGATGCCCGGTGTGCGGTCAGCGAAATCATCCGCACTGGTCGAGAACGACTCCGCATAGTGCAGAGCGGTACGTGCACCGGCAGAGCCGATTTGTACCGCAGAGCTTCCCAACTCCATCCGCAGCACGTCGCCGCCTGTGTGCAGGACCTCCTCGGCGGTACGCGTGCCGTCCTGCACGTCCTTGATGCCCTTCACGGCGTAGCTGCCCAGTATGCCGATGTCCTCCGCAGCAGTCCCGATAAACGTCTCCTGCATAATCAGTTCCACCGCTGCGCCGTGCACGCCGAGATCCTGCGCAGCATCGGTGGCAAAGTCCTCTTGATAGCTGACCAGCCCGCTTGCACTCGTGATGCCGTGCGCTGCGGCTGTTGTGCCGCGCATGGCAGGGGAGCGGTAGCCGTTTGTTTGCTGATTGCACAGCAGTTCGTAGTAGGCATTGCTGCGGCTGGCACGGGGCGTGTTGGTACCGGTGATATATTTCCGGTTGCCTTCGGCGGGATGTGATAAGATTTCTTCTACATCATCTCTATCGTCTGAAATACTATTTTTCGTTTCACTTACATAATCGTCATTCGACAGTAGCGACTCGGCTTGCTTTTCAGTATTATCCAGCAGTTCCTCGCCGTTTGATGCTTCATCTACCTGATTGTGCAGGCTTTCCGATATGTCAGTGTCGGTATGGAATAAAGGTTTGTCGCTATAATTTTGCGTGAATAGTTCTGACATGGCAGACTCCGTGAGGTTGTTTTTAGAGATGTTCTGGTGTAAGCATAACGCATTAAGACTTTCGATTAGGAGATGTATCCATCAGCCTGAACAGCTCGGTATCCTTCGGAAAATCGTTGTTGAAGGGCACCACCGTCTTAGACACGATCAGCAGTCCGCTGCCGACCTCTGCATTCTCGATGTACCGCTTTTCCTCGTTGGAAATGTGCAGCAGCCGCGCCAGATCGTTGGCATCGTCGGGAGACTGGTTCAGCAGCTTGATATATCCGCAGTCGGACAGCATTCGGCGCGCATCCTCGTTGTCAAGAACCGAACGCACGTGCTGGGTGATGGAGGTCAGAATCGCACCCCACTTGCGGGCGCGGCTGGACAGCTGAAAGTAAAAGTCCGTGCAGTCCTTGTTGCCCAGCAACTGCTGGAACTCGTCGGTAAACACCCATGTGCGGCGACCCAAGACGCGGTTGCGGGTAATGCGGTTCCAAACCTGATCCAGCACTGTCAGCATGCCGATAGACTGCATCGACTTGCCCAGCTTGACCGTATTAAAGCAGATGCAATGATTCTGCACGTTCACATTGGTCTGGTGGGCAAACAGGTCCATGGAGCCACTTACATATAGCTTCAACGCCGTAAGCAGTGGCTTGACTTCCTCTCCCTGCAGCGCAAGATTTCTATAAAAGTCGTGCAGCGTTGGCATTTCCTCGCGCTTGGGATTTGCCATATAGCGCTGATAGGTCAGGCCGGCAGCTACATCAATAAAGGTTCGCTCCTGGGGCGACAATTCGGAGCTGTGCAGAATCAGCTGGCAGAAATTCTGCAAGAACTGACTTTTCAGTCGGATGGGGTCCTCATCGTCGCCGTAGTCCTCGGTAATGTCCATGGGATTGATATGGGAGGGGCTGGACGCGGAAATGTCAATCACTACGCCACCCATGGCTGTAACGAGATGCGTGTACTCCTGTTCTGGGTCGATGAGAACAATATCATCATCTGGCCAGCGAAGCATGATATTAGTGACCATCTGCATTACAGAGAAAGACTTGCCGTAGCCGGTCATGCCCAGCACCATACCGGCAGGGGCGGGCAGAAGCTTGCGGTTGCACAGAATCAGATTCTTACTGCGGGCGTTGATGCCCTCGTACAGTCCGCCTGGCTGGAATAGCTCCTGTGTGGTGAACGGCACATAGATGGCCGTGCTGACGGTTTCCAGTGTGCGCTCCAGCCCAAGCCATTTCTTGCCAAGCGGCAGCATACTGTTCATGGCGTTGCGCTGCTCATACAAAATGCTATCGAAGCGGCAGGTCTGCTGCTGTACGGTGCTGCAAATGCGCCGCACGCGCTCGTCCAACTGCGTATTGGAATCGCCATAGGTGTGAATGAGGATGCAGACTTTGAAGATTTTTTGGTTTTTGGTTGTAATGTCATCCATCATCTGCTCTGTGTGGTGCATTTTGGATTTCAGATCATAGCTCACAGCTATGCTGGCAGGCATATTTCGCTCGCGTGCTTTGGCAATGGCATCGTATTCTTCCTTGTGCATATAGGCAAGCTTTTTCTCGATTTCCTGGACAGCTTCTGCCTGGTCCATAGCGTCAACATGCATTGTGATGACGTGGTCAAAAGGAAGCTCTGATAGCATAGAGAACAAACCGTTCTTCATTTCCGGTGCTATGCCCCGCAGATACATTGTCTTGCCGATTTTATCGCCAAACTGATAGCGGTCACGGTAAACGGCGCGCGAGTCGTCGTGCTCCGGATGCCAGTTGTAAGAGCTGGGTGAAATAAAATCCTTCGTAGTAAGGTCATCCTCAACCAGCAGCCAGTCATAGGAAAAGCTCATTTCCTCACTAGGCCGCATGATGCCTTGTAACAGGCTCAGACGCTCAATGCCGGACAAGATGCGTGTACTGCTGCCCATACGCTTGAAGTGATCGGCAATATCTGCAGCACGGTTCTCCAACTCCTCTTTCGCCTGCTGGTAATTTTCGGCGTGCAGGCTGAAGGTGACGTACTTTTCACGAATCAGGCCATTTTGACCGCGCAGTGCTTTTTCCGCCACGACTTGGTTCATCTCCTCGGCATAGCGGTCACGGTCATCCCCGCGCAGCGGCAGGAAGGTGTCGCGGCGGAATTGCTCCTCATCCATGCTGCGGGTGACAAGGTTGATTTCCAGATGCAGCGAAGGATCGAAGTAGTTCAAAAACTCACTGTATTTCGTAAAAATGTTCTTTTGCTCTTCCAACATAGCGATTTGGAAGTTCACATCGGTGAACGCCATCGTCATCGAGAAAAGTCCCGGCTCCACCTCGCAGATGCCATCCTGCGACATACTCAGGTATTGCAGGCAGTCACTGGCTTTCTGTGGCACTTTGCGTGCGGTAATGCGCTTTTTTGCATGCTTTTCGTCTTTCTTTAACTGCTTTGCGTGCTGCCGCCGTTCTTTGGCGGCTTTCTTTTTTTCTCGTTTTAACGATTTCTCCTGTGCGCGCAAAGACTCCAACACACTCGGTTCGATGGGTAAGTCGGCGTGCTTTTTTGGTAAAAACATAGTTTTTCTCCTGACGGGGGCAGACTGCGACCTCGGCGGGGCCGCAGTACCATGCCCAGTAGATTTTTACAAGCTTTTCAAACGGATACCCGTTATGGCTGATAAAGCCCAGCCCAAGAAAGGGGAGAACTTCTACCATTACGATGTAGGAAACCAGCTGAATATCTAGCTGAAGCCATTGCAGACAAACGAAGCAGGTCGCTATGGCCAGCACGGCAGCGACACCAAAACAGGCCAGCTGACGCAGTGAAAGTCCGAGAAAGAATTTCTCGTGATATTCCGTGATTTCGAGATTGGTTTTTGTTGAGAGCATAGGTGAACTCCTCCATTAAATGGCGCTGGTGATGGCTTTGGTGAACCGTCCGCTCATAAACACGGCCACCAGCAGAATAACGGATTTGCCCAGCATGGCCCAGGCCTGCTCGGTAATGTCACCGCCACTGCCCAATGAAGCTGTCAGGGCAGGGTAGAAGCCAATGACAAGATAGAGAACGGCCCCTTGCAGCGCCACCGCCATGTAGTTTTTCAGGAAATTCACAGCAATACCGTGCAGTTCCCGATAGCAGAGCGTGGCAATTGGCAGGGAAGCCAGGGCATTATAAACGTACAGCTCAATGAAGCGTGCCGCGACGATGGTATTGATCACAATGTTGACAAGACGCAGCATCCAGCTTACGACCATAAGCTCCATGGCTACAGGCATATTACCGATGCCGCCCGGCAGTGCGCTGATTGCGTTTTCGATGTCGACCTCGGTGTTGACCTGTCCGCTGCCCACATAACCGGCTATGCCGTTTGTCACCGTTGCCGCTACCTCAAACATGGCGTTTAGAATTTCCGTGGAGTGTAGAACAGCCCAGCGGCAAAGCGTGATTTTCAGCATGACCAGCGCCACCTGCTGAATCGTAAAAGCTGTGCTGCCGCCGTTCATGGCTATGGTCTGGGTGAAATTGTACAGTTCCAAAACCATAAAAAGTGCCAGAACGGTAAGTGCAATCGGCATAACTACGCCGGAGCTGATAGAATCTGCATAGCCAGCCAGTGTGCTGTTCCAATCGGTCAGACTGCTCAGCAGACCGGAGTTCTGCCCCATAGCGTTTATGGTGGCCGAAATGCCCGCCAGTTGGCTTCGTATCGTATCTTCAAAAATAGCGCATACCTCCCATCAGCTGACTGTCAATGTGCCAAAATAAGTGGCAACGGCAATGATAAGAACACCGCCTGCAATCGACCAGGCACCGCTGCTGATGCCGGGGCCGTTGTGGTCCTTCAGGTTCGTGCCCAGTGTCACCGCACCAAACAACAGCAACAGGCCACCGGCAAAATTGACAACATTCGTGATTAGAGAAGTGATTGTAGATACCATTTCCATGTAATTTTCCTTCTTTCTGTTTATGTGTCAGACTCGTCATCGTCGAGTTCGATGTTGTTGATTTCCTTCACATTTTTCATAAAGGCTGCAAAGTTGTTTTCTGCGCGCCTCTCGTAGTCGAAGGGACGATGCCCCTCTTTTTCTACCAATGCGTAATTAGGGTGCTTTTTAAGATCAAACTTGTAAGAGTAAAATGGCATAACACCGGAAATCGTCAATAAGCAACGATTTCGCGGCATGGTGCGTATTTCTTCCGGTGTCATCAGATCACGGCTGGCCACCTGATAGTTCTTGGAAAAGGAGCCCTGTGCGCCGAGATTCTCTGTGGTGTTCAGCACCTCGATGGTCCGTTTGCCCAGCTGTTTACCGAAGAACTCCAGTGACTCCGGGTTATTGCCGCCACCCAGCACAAGCTCCGAATCACAGTTTTCCAGAATCGTGCCCCAGTCATCACCGTACTGAGATTTCAGCTGTGCGATTGACTGGTAAATCAGGGTACATCCGATATTTCGGCTGCGGATGGTGCTGATCAGAATCTGAAAGTCCGGAATCATGCCGATGTTCGGAAACTCATCTAAGAGAAACCGCACATGGCGAGGCAGGCAGTGATCCTCACGATTGTCTGCGGTATGCACAAGAATCTGAAAGCACTGCTGAAACATGACCGCGGCCAGAAAGTTATAGGCTGTGGTGGTGTCTGGTGTGACAACGAACAGCGCCACCTTTTTGTCGCTGGCCAGCTCTTCCAGATGGATGGTATCATCCTCGCAGATTTTCATAATGGAGGGAATATTGAATGCACTCATACGCATACCGAGAGATACATCAATACTCTGTGCGGTTTTGTCCGGTGCCATGCGGTACAGTCCATATTGGCGCGCTGCGAATGACGCAGGCTTTTCCATAGCCAGGTCTTCGAATATATCGTCCAACTGGCTGCGTCCCTGTGGTCCGTAACGATGCTGCATCAGCACAAAAAGCTCCATTACACTGTTCATATTGTGCATCTCAGGTGGTTGCTCAAAATGCACATAAGCAAGCAGCGCTTCCAGCAGTGAAGTAGAGCCTTCTTCCCATATCGGGTCGGCTGTGTTTTTCTGGCGCGGGTCCTCTTTCATATTTTTGATAAGATTCTTGGCAACAACCACAATGTCATCCGTGTCATGGATATACGCAAACGGATTGTAGTGGTCGGACTTGTCACGATCCTTCAGGTTGAACACCTTTACGTCATAACCTTGCGATACTAGAACATTTCCGTAGGTGTCAAGCAGTTCGCCCTTCGGATCACTGAGTACATAATTGCTGTTAAACTGCAGCAGCTGCGGGCCGGCTACGCTGTAGCTCTTGCCGGAGCCGGACGGACCGAACACAATGACGTTCTTGTTGCGGTTGTAGTTGTTCTCCGCTGTTACCGGCATCTTCATGGCAAGGCTCAGGGACTCTGTGGCCGTCAGGGGGATATTCTCGTTTGCCTTTTCATGGAGAAATGGCGCAATGTCCGCCGCTGTGCCCCAGCGGGCACTGCCGTACTCCTTCTGCGGCACCAGCCGATGACCGCTGTACTTTATGCAGAGGTAAGCAAGACCCACCAGCAGAATAGCCCCAACACCGCAGCCTACAGGAATCGGCGCAGAAGATAGCTGCAAGGGATGCAGTACAATTTTGCTTAGATTTACCGCGGCGGCCAGCCTTTGCGTGACCATTCCGACAGCGGATACATAGAGAAGTCCCACCCGGTTACCCAGCCAAAAACAGCCCAGACTTGCAGCAAGACAGATCAGAATTTGCTTTGTGCGCTGTTCCTTCATAGCCGCTCACCTCGCTCCTGCGCCGGCGGCGGACGGTGCTGGTTCAGCTCCTTCGTGCGCTGCATGGCTCGTTCGGACAACTCCTGCAGCAGGCTGGTGGGCCGCTCCTTGCCGCGCGCTGCAATGCAGTTTTCAATAGCGGTCTGGATGCGGTCCACGTCCTGTCCCTTGAACCACAGGTTCAGCTGTCCGGTGTCCTTGTCCTTGGTAATGGCAAAGTCCACCGAGTATTCCTTGAGCTGTCGCCTGACATAGGGCAGCGTTTTGTCGTTCAGCTCCACCGAAGCGAGAGCCTGCGACTGCCGGTTCAGTGATTGAATTGATTGCTGCCCATACTGCCGTGCTTGCAGCATACTGGCAACCGCCTGCAATATCCCAAAGATGCCCTGCCCGGCAAGCTTGGCTGCGTTGATTTGCACCCGGATGGCCGTTTCTTCTACCATACGGTATCACCTTCGCTTTCTCCGTAATAAAATTTCAGCCTCACCACGGCAGCGGAGCGCCGGTGCGCCGCGCGTATGCTTCGATTCTTTTTCCCAACCTGTATTGCTGCAAGCGGTCCGGCAGGCTGTATTCCAGTGTGCGGACTTTTACATGGTGCTTCATTGCGCACTTGAAAAAGGCGTACAGGTACCGCTCCTTGCCGCTGATCTGGCGCATACGGCTGACATACACGCAGTTGACCTTGCTGTCTCTGATACTGCGTAGCATACTCTGATACCCATCGCGCAGCGGGCCGTGCCCTTTATAATCGATGCTGCCGCCGACTACCGTGCAGCCGTCGTCACCGGCCTGCCTGCAGCAGGCATCATAGCTCGCGCGGGTTGCTGCGCAGTCACCGGGAATGCGCGCATACACTCATACACGGGGCACCTTTTCTTGATTTGGCATTATCTCTCTACCTCCAGCTCTTGGTCATAAAAGCTCAACTGCTCGCCTTCTAAGCGGAACCGCAGGTCCAGCTCGGCAAATGTGTAATTCCGATTGAAGCGCTCTGTCGCCTTATTTGGCGCGTCCTGCAATTCCAGCATCAGCTGCCACAAGTCAGGATGCGCCCGGTACAGATGGCGCAGCTCGGTCATTGATGCGTTGGGACAGAACCAGCACCCGCCGCGGTGGCTGTACTCATACAGCGGCGACAGCAGCCCCTCCTGCCTGCACATGGCAAATGCATCCTGCTCTGTCACGCCGTACTTTGCCATAAGGGAAACCTGGTCAGGCTTCAGCCGCTCCAGTCTGATTGGTTCATCCGCGGCAAGACCTAAATAGGAAACCGTACCCGGCGGCAAGCTCTTTTTATAGGCTTCCAGTGGAGGAACCTTGCAATCTCGTTGAATTGCACAGCGCCCAGCCAGCGGAAAAGCGGCAAGCTTTCCCTGTGCATTGCCGCGGCTCACCACATGGTAAAAGCAATCCAGATACGTCTTTTCGGCGTGCAAAACCCTTGTGGGAATGCCGCGCTTTTCAAAGTACGGAATTGCTGTCTCATAGATAAACCGCGTATGCTCGGGCAGCTCGCCGGAAATCTCCTTGCTGAACATGACCTCAGTGTATATGATTTCGTCCAGCGGTTCGCCATGCTGTAGGGCCAGCAGCGCCGTTGCATTGCTGTCTTTGCCGAAGCTCGAACAGATGATATGTTTCATGTTACTCACCAATAAAAATAGGGCGGCCCGCGAGAGTCGCCCATACCATGTACGTGTTTCATATGCCTTTATTGCTCGCTCTCATCCATTTTGGATTTGCGGCGCTTGTATGCAAAAATTCCGAAACCGACGATAGACCCAAATACCGCCGCCGAAAGCAGCGCAAAGGGGAACACATCGCCCGTTTGGGGAATGACCGGCATCGGCGCAGGCGTTGCCGTGGGCGTGCTTGCCGGTGCAGGGGTAGGCTCGGGCGTGCTGCCCGGCGTCGGCTGCGGCGTATTGCTCGGGCTGTCCTCATGCGGTGTTTCCTCGGGGATGCGTGCATCCTTCATAACGACAGTCTGAAGCTCACCGGTGGGCAGCACGGTAAAGGCAATGCTTTCCGCAAGCTGATAGCCATTGGGGGCGGTGATCTCGGTCAGCGTATAGTCACCGGCAGGCAGCTTCTCGATATAGTGGGGCTTGTCCTCGGAAACCCACTGTGCAACCGTGTTGCCGTCCTTATCCTTGATGACCAGCTCCGCGCCGGGCAGCTCTTTACCCGTGGCAATGTCAACCTTGGAGATTTGTACCCTTGTAATGTCATCTTTCATGATGACCGTAGCATCGTCCAGCAGCTCCCATTCCTCCCAGGGGATGATCCAGAGCTTCTTTTTATCCTTCAGATAGTAGACGTCTGCCTCGTCCAGCTCATGGCCGTCGGCATCTGCTTTGCGCTCCAGTCGGAACACAATATCGTCTGCAACGGCATAACCATCAGCAGGCCGCTTTTCTGTCAACGTGTATTCTTCGTCAAAATGCAGACCCGTCACACGGTGCGGCGTATCGGTAGATACCCAGGTGTCCACAACGTTGTCCTTCGTATCCTTGATGATCAGCGTAGCACCGGACAGTTCTTCATCGTTGGTCAAATCGCGCTTGCTTACCCAAATTTCAGTAGGCTTGTTGGCGCAGGTGCTGTCCAGTACCTGCAGAACCTCGCCGTCATAGGTGAAGGTGACATCCATCTCTGCATCGTTGAGATAATAGCCCAGCGGTGCGTGCAGTTCTCGGATAAAGTAATTGCCGCTGTTGGTCGAGGCATCTAGCCGGTCACTCTGACCGTACCACTCGCCGCGGATGGGAACATCGCAGTTGAAATAGGTGTAGCCGTCTGCAACGGTCTCGGGACTGGTGGAAATCAAATCACCGGCAGAGAACAGCTTGTTGCCGTCCACGTCGTAGATGTCATCACGGGTGTACAGGTTGAACACAGCACCGGCCAGATATTTGCCGGTTTCCTGATTGATCTTGTACACACCCACGCGGGCATGCTCACGGTCATTGTAGAAACCAAGCGTCTGCTGTTCAGCCAGTTCCGCAGAGGCTTCCGATGCGCTTACAACATCAAAATGCTGTTCACTGTCGCCATTCTTGATGATGCTCTTTGCCATGACTACATCGTACAGCTGGTTGTCCCAGACAAATGTCACATCGTAGCTGTCTGTCGTGCCGACATACCCATAGGGCGGCTTGATTTCTTCCACATGGTAGCTGCCCAGCGGCAGGGTAATACTGACCTCGCCGAGCGTGCCGTCGTGGATGACTGACAGAAAGTCATAGGTTGCCTTGGTGCGGGACGGCGCAAACACAGCAGTGTCTGCACTGCCGTCACCGGTGGTAACAACCGCTACCACGTCGCCCTTAGCATACCAGAGCGTTCGGCTGCCGTTGGCATCCAGCTGGCGGTCCTGTGTGTAAATGTCCTCGGCAGCCGTAATGGTGTATTCCGCACCGGCCAGCGGGCGCAGCGTATAGGCAAAGTCGGAATCGGCCTCGCCGGTCATCCAGGGGTCAATCAAATCGATGGTTTCGATCATTCCTGTCAAGGCATTGCCGGTCTTACGGATGGTCAGCTTGCCCAGCGTTTCCTCATTCCAGTAGTCCTCACCAATGACCAGCGTGTCCATGCCGTTTTCATTGTCGTCGCCGGTGGCCTTGTAGATGCGGTCCGTGGAAATATCAAAATCCACATAATAGTTACCGCTGTCGGCCCACTCGTTGTAGAAGCCGTCCGGGCCGACAGTCTCCACAATGCGGTATTTGCCCAGCGGCAGCTTTTCAGGCAGGGTCAGGATACCTTCCTCGTTGGTGTAGAAGGTATCCACGTTCTTGGTCAGATGCCCGTTTACCGTGTCCGTCATCGTGACCAGCCTGGGCTTCCCGTTTTCCAGCCGATAGTTGCCGTTGTCATCCAGCCAGTAAATCTGGAAGGCTGTGTTCGGCAGCAGGACCGGTTTGCCGGTTTCCGTATCGAGTTTCGTGATTTTTAAATACACTTCAATCTCCTCATCCAGTACCGTAAATTTCTGATAGGAATCCGATGCTTTCATTACACTGTCCTTCGGTGTAGCCATAGCGCCCCAGGGGTTGTTGTCCTGCTCGGGGTCAACACTGACCAGAAACGGCTCCGCCTGGAACAAATCATGCGGCGTCGTGGTCTCCACGACCAGATAGGTGCCGCAGGGCAGGCCCTGCACGCGAATGTTGCCGGAATCATTGCTGAAGATTTCGGCCAGCTGATACTCATTGGCACGCCCCGTAGGCTGCCAGCCGTCGCCCTTGCCGTTCTTGTTGTCGCCCGCCGCAGTCAGCGTCCTGTTATAGGCGGCCATTTCGTCAACGTTGACCTCGTAGGTCTTGGCAATGGCCTGTGCCTCACCGGAGAAATCCCACTTGGGGTGCTCGTTGTCGTATTCCTTGTTGATGTAGGCATTCAGAATGCTTTGCAGAGTGTAGCTTCCGGTGCGGGTCTGGTCAAACTGCTCGACCTTGGACAAGTCGGACACAAGATAGAAGGTGAACCCAGCGCCCTCCAGCTCCAGCCCATTGGACTGCCCGCTGGAGGATACGACCTTGCTGATTTCTACGTTGCCCTTGGCGATCTGATCCTGACTTTCGGTCAGGCCGCTGTCCTTATGGATGTGGTAGTTGCCGTTGTAGGCCGCGGTGTCATTGGCAAAGGTGGTTTTCTCCACATACCAGCCCTCGTCTGCATAGCTGGGCGTGATGTAGTAGTTGTGCTCGTCGCAGAGATACCCGGGCGCATAGGACAAGTAATAGGCATCGTAGGTCCAGGTGCCGTCCAGAGCCTTGCTCTTAGAGATGGTGCTGAACTGGTTCTTGTATACCCAATCTGTATACTGCCCGTTGCTGGCTGCCAGCGCGGCAACCTGCCCGGTAGCTGCCTTGGTGCGACTGTCCACCGTAGGATAGGTGCCGGAAACAGCAAGAGCGCCCTCACGCAGCGGAATGACCGTGCCGGTGGAGCGCTCTACTACATAATATTTACCGAGGTACAGGTTGGAGAAGGTCAGCCAGCCATCCTTGATTTTGGCACTGGCTACCAGATTGTCCTTTTTCAGCACGGGCAGATAATCGCTGATCCACTGCCCGCTGTTGTCACGAATCGTAGAGTGCCAGATAGGATTGCCATTGGCATCTACGATTTTGGAATAGTCCACGACGCCGGTCACACCATCAGGGTGGGTAATATCCTCGGCGGCATACAGGTCGTACACTGCGCCGTCCAGCACGGCATTGCCGTGAGCAGCGTCGCCTGTCACATACCGCTGTGCATCCAAATCAACCTTAGAGATACTGATTTCGCCCAGCGTGCGGTCATTTTTCATGATACCGTCCGCCGTCGTGGTGGTGTAGCCGTCCTCATTGGCAGCCTTGCCGCTGGCATCGGTGGTATAGCTCCGGGAGGCATCCTTGGGGGAGTCGTAGATGGTGACGGTAGTTTCTACGCTGCCGCTGGTCACCAGCTTTGTGCCGCCCTTATCGCCAGTGGCAATGTCGGCATTGTAGTCATCATTGCCCAGCCACAGGACAGCATTGTTGTTGTCAGCCGTAATTTCCACATAGTAGGCGCGCTTGCCCAGCGGTGTGCCCGCCGAGCCGGGATGGTCAACGTCTGTCCAGTCGCCGAAATACCCCGCGGGGGCCTTCGTCTCCACAAGGATGAACCTGCCCTCATTGCGCTGCGTGTAGTACAGTGTATGGCGCATCGTGTCGCTTGTGGCGTAGGCGGTGTTGTTGATGACGGCATAGGTGCCGTCACCCTGGCGTTGAACGCTGTAGGTGTTGTACCCACCCGTGGGCTTGTATTTGCCGGTCACGACGTCCCACTGGTAGATTTCATACCGGGCATCGCCTGCAATCTGGTTGCCGGTCTCACTGTCCGTCTTTTTGACGTTGATCTGCAGTGACCACTCAGTATTGCGCATCTCGTAGGCATTGTTGGAGTTGGCCGGTACTGTAATGGTCTGGTGGCTGCCGTTGCTGCCCCAGTCGGATTCAAAACCGTAGGGAATGGTGACTTCGTCATAACGGAACTGTAAAGATGCAAGCTGTGCCTGCGCGCTGGCAATAGCATTATTTACAGCGCTCTGTGCTTCTGCTTGAATGGCGGCAACCGCAGAATCTCGCTCGCTGTTGGCGGCTGCGTCTGCAGCTTCTTTCGTAGTATAGGGGCCGACGCTGCCATTGCGGCCATCTACGGTCTTGGAAACAGTGTAATGCACAGACCAGCTGGCAGATGCTGCACCGCCGCTATTCTGGTAATTGTCATCGTTGGTGTGGCCGCCTGTAGTGACAGTCTGCACACCGGCAGGGGAGATGCTCCAGCTACCGCCGTCAATTGTTCCAGACTTGGTGACAGGCTCGATTTCAATGGTCGCACCGTCCACCTTTTCCAGCGTTTTCAGCTGGATCTTATCTGTGGTGATACCATATGTCAGATCTACGGTGCCGCTGGCGGACTGTGCAGGGGCTTCCCAACTGGCATAATACTCCTGTACGACAGGCTTCGGCTCTTCCGTTTCCTCCTCACTGATTTCAGGACCAATCAGGGCAACGGTCTGCCAACCGCTGCGCGCAGGGGTATAAATGTAGGTGTAGTAGCCGCGGGGCTTTGCATAGGCAACAGCGCCGTCCAGCAGGGCCTGCGCGGATTCCAGATAGATTTTTGCAGCAGTGCTCTCGGGATAATTTTCAATCAGCCACATCTGGGTATCATCGTAAATCGTGCGGCAAAAATCCAAAAGAGAGATTCTTTCAGTATCTTCTGCGGAAAAAGCGACGGGCGTATCGGGCAGCAAGTCCATAGAAAGCTGGTCAAGACCGCCCCAGATGCGGTACTGGTTTCCGTAGTGATCGCCGGGAATGCACTGATCCGCACTGACCAGAGAAGTGTTCGTATAAGTGTACGGCGGACAGCCTTTGGGCTGGCCATTGGCACCGTGGGTGCAGCAGTAGGCTTCCTCGCCATTGAACCAGATCAGCCATGTGCCGTTGACCTTCTCGACCTTGGTGATTTTACCGCTGGTAACGGCAGGCATGGGGCGCTCGGCGTAGGCGGCAACGTCTGTGGCCGTTGCAAACGGTGCGGCCATGGTGCGGCTGCGGTCAATTACAACGTGCAGCGCTTTCGTCAGCGTGCTGCCGTCCGGGGCAGTGTAGACAAGCTGCGCGGAAAAGTCGGCATCTGTCTGAACATACAGCCCCATGACCGCGGCGGACGTTTCGGTATACTCACTGTGCACAAGGCTGCTGCGTGCGGCTTCATCGGCGGGGGCACCGTAGAAGTCCAGCACCGTCACCTCGTTGGGAAGCACCACATCCAAATTACTGCCGTCTGCAGGGTATTCCACCTGTGCCAGAATGGGCGCAACGGCATAGGCGGTACCCTCCAGCAACGGAGCCATCATCGTCAGGTCGTCACTGTTCAGGGTGTCCGCACTCAGGTAACTGTCCGTACTTTCTTCCAACTGGTCATTCGGCCAGGCGGAAATGCCGATTTTTGTTTCACCCGTAGCAACGGGCAGTCCCTGGCTGCCCATGTAGGAACCAGTCGGTGCATCCGGTAAGTCTGTGTACAAAACAGCGCCGTCGAAGGTGTAGTCGGTGGATGTCTCCACAGACGCATCCTCGTCGGAGCTTTGGGATGTTGCGGCTGCTTCGCTGCTTTTAGGCGTGCTTTCATCACCCGGGTCCGGGTCGCTTGCCTCGGTCTGATGGCTGTCATCTGTGACGGCCTCTTTGTCCTGCTCCATGATGAGCGTGCTGTCTGCATCAGCCCTCGGAGCCTCCGCAAACGCCCCAACCGGGAACAGGGAGCAGCACATCATAGCCGCCATACATAAGGCCGCTACTCGCTGCTTGAGTTTAAATTTGCAATTCATTGAACATACTTCCTTCTACTGTTAAATTTTATCTATATAAAAAAGTGCCTGCCGAACAAACAGCAGACACTTGAGAGTTTGATTTATCTGTAACGCTCAACCGACCTTCCCCTGAAAGAACTCCAAAAATTCCGGCAGCTCCTGGTCCGGCAGCTCGTTCATGACCTGCATGGCCAGGTATTCTGCGCGGCTCACCTTGGGGGCAAACTTGCGGGAGTAGGTCTTGCCGGTTCTCACGTACCCCACATCGTGGATCAGGTCCTTTTCCGAAAGACTTTTCAGGATGGTAAAGACAGAACGCGGCTTCCAGGTGCAGTTCTGGGTCGGGATCAAATCGGAAACGATCTGGCTGGCGATGGCTGGCTCCTTGGAATTCCAAAGGTAGGTCATGATCTGCATTTCGGATGTAGTCATCCGATACAGAGAGTTTTGCTTTTTCATATCCGTTCTCCAATCACTGAAAGGTTACGGTCCAGTAAGTGTACTGGCCTTCGGCTGTGCTGCAGAACCAGCAGCCCACACCCATGCTGGTAAAGCTGGGCTCCATAATATTGGCATAGTGGGCAGGGCTGCCCTGCCAGTAGGTGCAAACGCTGCTGGCCGAGCCGATCGGACCTGCGGCGCAGATCTCACTGCGGGTCGTCATGCCGCTGTGGTCGAACGGCCCGCCCGCCACAAAGCTCTCACAGCGTGCATCGGCGGCAGCACTCAGGCCACTGTCCATCGTCAAAGGGGGTAGACCAGCTGCTGCGCGCATAGCATTGATGTTTTCCTGCACAGCCCAGTAGGCACTGTCCGAGCTGTCGATGCTCCACCATTCCTCGGAGCCTGCTGCCAGGTCAAAGGGGACTGCACCATAGCTCATACTGACCTGTTCAGGCTGACTCTCCGCGGCAACGGGTTCCGTAGCGGGCGCTTCGGTAGGCGCTGCAGTAGGCTCCGGTATGGAAATTTCAGTCGGTGCCGGTGTGGCAGCCGGTCCTGGAGTCTGTGTAGGCGCAGATGCCGGGCTTTCCGTGGCAAGCGGCGCAGGTGTCTCAATGGCAGTCTCTTCAGTAGCAACGGTAAGTTCTACAAGCGTACTGCTTTCCGGCGTTTGCAAGGTGTTATCGGTTTGCTGTGCGCAGGCGCAGAGTAACACCGTAGCTAAAAGAATGGATAACAGACATTTTTTCATATTATAAATTTCTCCAATCAGTAGTATAAATCATACAGACTACCAGCAAACTCGAGCAGCTTTCTGCCCAGCCAGAACAGCACCTGCGGCGCGCCGTAAGGACTGAGCAAGAATGCCACGATGGCGGATACTGCCGCCTCTTGGTAGCACTTATCGAATAGCGCCAACAGAGCAGCCAGACCGCCCAGTGCCGCCAAAAACCTGCCGCAAACTCCGCAGATAGCAAACAGCACGATTGCAATCAGGCCCAGTGCAAGAAGTACCAGAATGACAGGCACGAGACTAATGCGGATACCCCAGGTAAGAAACAGATTTTTACGTTGAATGCGCATAATGGCCACCTCCTACCTCTATGATACATGGTCTGCGAAATAATGCAAGGCTGTCGATTTCAGCGTTCCAGTTCGTTTTCCTCTCTAGGCGTTCGCACAGAATCGTCCTCGTTTACGACCTCGGACTGACCCTCCAGCACCGGGGCATCATTGCCCACATTCAGCAGGGCATCCAGCTCGGCCAGGCGCGCGCTCTTGTCGTTAAGCTCCTGTTCCTGCAGAAAAGGCTGCTGCAGTTCCTCTTTGGCGCTGTCCAACTGGACGCGCAGCTGCTGTAGATTGTTGCGCAGACCGCTGACCTCCTGCGGCAGGGCAGCAACAACGTTTTGCAGGCGAACCATATTGCCGGCAGCGTCGCTGCCCAGCTCTGTGGTATGTGTGGCCTGCCCGACCAGATGTGCCACAAACACCTTGGAAAGCGGCACATAGGCAACCGTGACTTCAAAACCTGCATAGTGCCCCACCAAAACAGGATGGTCGGCCCACACGGCAGTACCCACCAGCCCGAGCAGTGCCTTACCGGCATCCTCGCGCTTGTCGTAGTACGTGCCGTCCAGCTCAATGCTGAAAACCAGCTTGCCGTCCTTGTCATAGCTCTGACTGTCCTTGGCGGTCTGCATATCCTTCTCAAACGCCTGAATCCGGCATTCGGTGCCGCGGATCTCTCGCAGAAAGATGCCGGTCACGGCGTCCTCCAGTCGGTAGTGCTGGCTGTTGTAGGCGGCCTTCAGCGTGCGAAGCCGCGCAACCTGAATATCAAGGTCCATCTTTTCTTTGATCATCGGGTTTCCGGCAGCCAGCGCCTTTACCTCAGCGTAGGAGAGCGCAGCCTCGTCTAAATCCTCACAGCTTCGGGCAGGGGATTTCGACGTCATGATTTGCGAAATAAACTTCTGTTTGTTTTCGACCAACTGATAGCTGTAGGCGTCAAACGTGGCTTCGGTTATATAAATAAAGATAGAAACCTCTTTGTTCATGTTACCCTGCCGCACCATGCGTCCATTGCGCTGGGCAATATCGGCTGGCCGCCATGGGCAATCAAGGTGATGGAGTGCGCACAGCCGCGTCTGTACGTTGGTGCCAGCGCCCATCTTCTGGGTGCTGCCCATCAGCACACGCACCGCACCGCTGCGGACTTTGCCGAACAGCTCAGCCTTCTTAGCTTCCGTATCGGCATCATGGATGAACTGTACCTCATCCTTGGGGATGCCGCGCGCCACCAGTTTGTCCCGAATATCGTTGTACACATCAAAGCCGTCCGCGCGGGGCGTGCTCAAATCGCAGAAGATCATCTGCGTGGAGCGCTGCGCCTTTGTCTTTTCCCAAATGGTAAAGACCCGCTCCACGCAGGCATTCGCCTTGCTGTCGGGGTCATCGGGCAGAAGTGGATTCATCAGGCGCTGATCCAGCGCCAGTTTGCGGCCATCACTCGTGATGCGCAGCATGTTGTCCTCATTCGGGGCAACCAGGCGATTGCGCACCGCCTCGGCCCGCTCACCCAGCGCCGCCACCATCTGCCGCTGCAGCTCACTGGGCGGCAGCTTTACAATCGTGGGCTTGCCGCCTGTGATTTCCGGGACCGGCAGCTTCAGCATATCGGCGGTCTGAATGTCGGCACACTGCTTGAACATATTCATAAGCTCCGGCAGATTGTAAAACTTAGCAAACCGTGTTTTAGAACGGTAGCCGTTGCCCTCGGGGGCAAGCTCAATAGCGGTAACGCTCTCGCCAAACGTAGAGGCCCACGCATCAAAGTTCAGCAGGCCTTCCTGCTCCAAAAGCCCGTATTGCAGATACCGCATCATGATGTACATCTCAGTCATCGAATTGGAAATCGGTGTGCCGGTGGCAAACACAATGCCGTGCCCGCCGGTCAGCTCGTCCATGTACATGCACTTCATATACATGTCGCTGGCCTTTTGGCTTTCAGTCTGGGAGATACCGGCCACGCGGGTCATCTTAGTGGTAACCATTGCATTTTTGAAGTAGTGTGCTTCGTCCACCATCAGGCTGTCCACGCCCAGCTCCTCAAAGGTGATGACGTCATCCTTGCGGCTCTGGTCGTTGAGCTTGTCCAACTTCCGTTGCAGCTGCTTTTTCATGCGCTCCATCTGCTTGATGGTAAAATTCTCGGCGCGCTGGGCCTTCAGTGCAGCTGTCTGTGCCACTACATCGTCGATCTGCTTTTGCAGGTACATTTTCTGCCGTTCATCGGAAAGCGGTATCTTTTCAAACTGACTGTGACCAATTACAATGATGTCAAAGTTGCCGGTAGCAATGCGGGCGCAGAACTTTTTGCGGTTTGCCTTTTCAAAATCCGTTTTGCGCGCTACCAGAATTTCCGCGTTGGGGTAGAGCAACAGCGCCTCGGATGCCATCTGCTCGGTCAAATGGTTGGGCACTACAATCAAGGTCTTGTTGCAAAGACCCAGACGCTTCTTCTCCATGGCGCTGGCGACCATCTCGAACGTCTTCCCAGCCCCTACCTCATGTGCCAGCAGTACGTTGTTGCCGTACAGCACGTGGGCAATGGCGTTGCGCTGATGGGGCCGCAGTGTGATTTCCGGGTTCATGCCGGGAAAGCGCAGATTGCTGCCGTCGTATTCCCGCGGGCGGATGCAGTTGAATTTGCTGTTGTACAGGCTTACCAGCGCCTGCCGACGCTGCGGCTCCTTGAAAATCCATTCTTCAAATTTGTCTTTTATCAAGCATTGCTTTGCGTAGGCAGCCTCGGTGGCGGCGTGGTTCAGCACGCTTTTTTTGTTTCCCTCTGCGTCGGTAACTGTATCAAACACCTGCACAGGCCGCAGGTTCAGCGCAGCCTCTGTGATTTCATAGGCATTCTTGCGGTTCGTGCCGTAGGTGACGGTTGCCTTGATGCTGCCGTTACCGTAGCGCTTGTTCGTGATATTCCACTCACCGGTGAACGACGCAAACAGCACCTTCACGGAAAGTCGTGTAGACAGCGGCGGTTCCAAAAGCTCCATGAGAAAATCCTGAATGTATTCAGGCGGTATCCAGGTGGCACCCAGCCGCACCGCAATCTCGCTGGCGTCGAGGTCCTTCGGCTGTACCTGCTCCAGCGCCTTTACATTGACCTGATAGTCCGGGTCAGATGCGACAGCCAGCCGGGCAACGGCCAGCTTTTGCCGTACATTGCCGGAAAGATATTCGTCAGCCGGCAGATAGACCGGTTCGGTCTGCTCCGGGTCGCGGAAGATAACGCCGGTCAAATCACGGATGATCTCCTCCTGCGCTTTACCCGTGACCTGTGCCATGTAGGCAAGGTCCACGCGGGCCTTCTCGGTCAGGCTCAGCACCAGCGCTTCAACGGCGGTGTCCACATGCTCCACGACCTGGGCCGGGCGGATGGTCCGCTTCGTGAACATATCCGTCTTGCCCCTGTAATGCCCCTCGCTGTCGATGTCCTCCAGCGAGCAGAGCAGGAAATACCCGGAATCCTCACGGAACGCCGAAGCCGTGCCGCGGCTGTTGATTAGCCCATACGTATCGTGGTAAGAATCATACTGGGCGGTCAGCTGCGCTTGCAAAGCGGCAATCATTTCATCGGGCAGATTGTCCAGTTGTGCCCGAATCAGCTCCCGGCAGGTATCCCGCAGAGGAACCAGCGCCTTGATGCGGGCTAACGCGGAGGTGCTGGCCTTCACAGCACGCATTTTGGAATTTTCGCGGTAATAAACTGTGTCGGCTTTAACAACATAGCTAAAATTTCGCGTGCCGGGGTCAGCGTCGAGCGTGTCGCTTTCCTCCTGCGCGTCCTCCCGGTCATCCGCCAGCGTGTACTCGGCCTGCAAATTTTCAAGGGCCGAGTCAAGCTGACCTTCCAGTGATGTACCATTTTCCAGCGGTGCGCAGGTGGGGTGTTGCCCGTAGGGGCCGCTGACCATCTGCATCTCGCCGCAGATCATCTCGGGATGATCGATGAAATACCGGTTCAGCGGAATGCCATCGGCAGTCTCGCCCACATGAATCCACGGCGCGTCCTGCTCCAAGACCCGCCCACGCTTTTGCAAAAATAGAATGTCCGAGGTGACGGTTGTACCTGCCTGCGCGGTAAAAGTATTGTTGGGCAGCCGCACCGCGCCGATCAAATCACAGCGGGCAGCCAGATACCGGCGCACGCTTTCGGACTTTTTATCCATCGTGCCGGAGGTCGTTATAAATGCCATAATGCCGCCGACGCGGAGCTTGTCTACAGTCTTGGCTAGAAAGTAATCGTGAATTTGAAAGTGCAACTTGTCGTATTGGCGGTCCGTGACCTGATACTGCCCAAACGGCACATTGCCGATAGCCAAATCAAAGAAGCTGTCCGGCAGGTCGGCCTTTTCGTAGCCGCAGATTTGAATTTTTGCTTTCTGGTATAACTGCTGCGCGATGCGGCCTGATACACTGTCCAACTCGACGCCGTAGAGCTTTGCATTGTTCGTATCAAAGCTGCCGCTGCGGTGCCCAAAGAACGCACCCACACCCATGCTGGGCTCCAGTACGTTGCCGCCCACGCAGCCCATGCGGGTCAGCGCGCGGTACATGGCATGGATGACGGCGGGCGGCGTGTAGAACGCTGTCAGCGTGGATTCCTGCGCGGCGGCGTATTCCTCCGGCGTCAGCAGTTCTTTCAGCTGCGTGTACTCGCTGTGCCAGTTGTCTTTATTAGGGTCAAAGGCATCGGAAAGACCGCCCCAGCCGAGATACCCGGCCAGAACATCCTGCTCGGCCTCTGTGGCCGGTGTGCCGCGCTGCTCGATTTGCTTGAGTGTCCGAATTGCATTTAGGTTCGCAGCAAACTTGGCCTTTGCCCCTGTGGGAACCTCCGGCTCATAGGGTGCAAGATAGTTGGTTGGGTCATGCGCGGCAGGTTCGTCGGTAGGAAGGGCGTTTTCCTGCGGTTCGTGTTCTTCCGCCTCGTCGAGGTCGATTTCCATGAGGCTGTCAAAATCGAGATTGGAGAGCACCGCCTGGTTCAGATCATCGAGCGAGCCATACCGTTCCTGCGCGTAGAGTGTATCGTCCACCAGCTTGGTGACAGTGCAGTGTTCCAAGTCGGCATACACCTGAATGACGTGTTTCTCATCCTCAGTGGTGGTATAGCCCAAATCGATTCGCGTTAGGTCCGAAAAGTCCGGCTCGGTGATTTCAAATTCGTCCTTGAGATAATCCTCAATGTAGGATAGCGCCTGTTCCGTCTGCGCTTGCACAAGGGCTTCGTGCTGCTGATTGGAGAGCATCATACCGCCGTTGCGCGGGTTGGCATCCAGTTGCCGCTGAAACTCCTCCCGGCTGATGGCGCGTCCAACCAGGGGGACTTCCTCGTCCCGCAGATGCACGTCAAACTGCCCGATGCGCTCAACCGTGAATCGGTGGTCATCCTCCAAGTAGACAACGCTGCCCTCGGTGCAAATCGGTCTGGTATCAGGTATGGTTCCGGGCTCATCGCGCACCACACTGGCAACTTCACGCTGCTCGGCAACCCATGCGGGATACTGCTCCAACTCCCGCGGCGTCAAAAAGCGCTGCATCTCAATCAGATAAGCAATGCGCTTGGCTGCGGCCCGCCATGGCAGCCTGCGTTCAAAGCGGCCTTCCTCATTTGTCAAAATCAGCTTCAATCCGGCAGGGCCGTGGTCAACCCAGCCGTGGGCACCGCTTTGGTAGTCCCATGACCGACCACCACTGCCGTATTCCTTCTTCAAAAAAGCGGCGTGGTCGCCCTGCGTGGTGGTGAACTGCTGATAAATACGGAATTTGCTGTTTTCAAAATTGCTGCCCGCTGCCAGAGCCAGGTTGATTTCCTCGTCTGTGATAACGCTACCGTCATCCATCTGCGGTGCATTGTACTCGACAACAGGCAGGGCAGAGCGAATGACGGTTTCCTGCTTTTCCGGGGTGAGGAAATCATCCTTTTCCAACCTGTTATTTTCCGCACTCGGCAGCGAACCGTCAGGCAGTTCAAAGGAAAGCTGTTCCTCGGCCTGCGGCAGTTTCTTCGGGTCGATGGCCGCAATCAGCTCATGCTGTTCAATCAAGTCGTTCAGCGCATTGGCCACGGCACGCCATGACAGCAACGTTTCCGCGCTGCGGGTCAGATACGCGCCCTGCCAGACAAGCAGGCCATTGTCCTGCCTGTGAAAGCCCACGCGGGTATCATCGGCCAGCAAAAGCTCTGTAAAAATATCCTTGTAGCTTTCCCGCACAAAGCGCAGCCGGTCAATGAGCAGGGGATTCTTATTATAAAAGGTAAGATATTCGGCGTTGTCTGCCCGTGAAGAAGTCTCTGTCGCCAGCAGCTGCGGCAGTAGCGCGGGCGGAAATTCAGGCAAAGCAAAAGCGGAGAGCGCTTGCTCGCTCTCCGCCTGTGCGGGTGCTTCGGTTAAACTTCGTACAGCATCGGAAGGACTGCTTCCTCCGCCTGCTTCTTCAGACTGTTGGCTATCTGCGTCCAGCCCAGCGGGTTCGTCTTGCGGTCCGGCATCGTGGTGGTCTGCATCAGCTCGCGCAGGGTCTTGTCCACCATCTGCTGTGCTGTCCGTCCGATTCGATTGCAGCTCGTCAGCAGCGTGCCCTCCAACATCAGTTGGTCGCAGAGCGTCGGCTCGTTCTGCTCCAGATATTCCAGACGCAGCCTCGCGTAGCGGTTCAGGTAAGGGTTCGGCTGGTTCGGCAGGGAAAGGCTCGGAATCAGGTAGCCTTCGCGGTTTTTCGTGTACGTCATGAGTAACGGCCTCCTTTCGGCTGTTCAATTGTGTTGGTGTGCTTTCATTATGAACTGGTTCGTGTGGTATTGCAATGCTGTCACGGTTTAGTCGCAGCGCCTCGCGCCCAATGGCGTTCAGCATCGGTTCTGCGGCGGCCTGTACATAGCCGCCCAAACACAGTGAAATCTGACAGGTATCGAACTGACAGACACTTTGAAATGCCGGATAATCCTCGTCCTGCACCGGTAGTCCGATTCGCAGCCGTGCCATGTAGACAGCACTCTGCGTGACCAGTGCCTGCAAGAGCTGCATCTGCTCGTCAGGCTGCGCCCATTGCAGCGTACTGTCTGCCACATTGCGTTCCAGCATACGGCGGGCACGATCTGCATCGTTGGAAACGCCCTCTTGCGCCTGCGCAGCCAGCCAATCATCAGATTTATCTTGCAGAAGCAGCGGACGCGTTGTGTTCGTCACTTCCCACGGCCCGCCGGTGCGCGTCTGGCTCAATAGTGTGGTATCACCGATGGCAAAGACCGGCTTTGTCACCGCCACGCCCTGTCGACGCTGCAGCACGGTAATACTTTTGCTGCCGCGCATGACCAGCCGGTTTGCCTGCTTGTTCCAATATTCCATGCTGGCGCAGGCCGCGGCGTCGGGCCGCTGGGCGTGAATCAGCAGTTGGTTCAGATAGGTGGTGTGATAGTTGTGGGCGGCAGTGTACAAAAAGCTCTGCCACGCCTGCGGCGATGTTGTGACCCGCACGGCCTCCTGCCGGGCCAGCTGAAATATATCCTGCGGTTTCGGCATCTTGACACCTACCTTTCCAATTCATCTAAATTGTGCTCCTGTCGCGCAACTTCCATATCATGAAGCTCCGGCAGCAGTCGGCTTACATCTTTAAAGCCAACTGCATCCACATACAGGGCTTCGGCCTTGTCGCCACGATCCATGACGATCAGATCACTGACGGACAAAGACGGCATACTGTTGACGCAGGGGCGGTCATCATAATTAAAATCCCGGAAGCACTTGTCAGGTGTGTAGTCCCGGGGCATGTTGGCCACATAGGCACAGTGGTAATCGGTGGCCTTCAGCTTGTTCTGGGCGTAGTCATAATCCGTAAAGCGATATTCGCAAGTGTAATGTGGAATTTGATATATCAGCAGTCTGTCTAACTTATCACCCGGCTGCGGATGCTCCGGCTCAACATAACAGCCTCTTTTGAAGCATTGATTTGCATACTGCTGGATGTGGCAGAAACGACTACCTACGTAAAAGTGCGTATCGTCAACTGTCTGCAAATCTTTCACCAGCTGTGAACCATCCGCGTAGTTTTCAATGATACGCTGCCCGTTGCGCACCTGAAACAACTGCCGCCCATCACGGTTCAGAAACCGTGAGAAGCGAAGTGCGCTGCAAAGCTCCGGGGCATTGGTCCACTCGGTTATGTGGATGTCTTTGCCAACATGTACCTTTGTGTGACCATTTTCTTCCGTGTAGTAGTGAGGCCGGATACGATCTACGCCAACTGCCGTCACAAGCTGCTTTGCCATTTCAATGAGCTGCTTGTCATTGCGATCTGCAAAGGGGCCGCGGTAGTCATCACACAGGTAATTGACGCCGTTCCGCACCTGCATGATGGTTACTGCGCCATCCGGGTCACGGCGGTCAATTCCAACAGTCAGGCGCGGGTAGGGGAGATTGGTGCGCTCGTTCCATGTGTACTCGTTGTTGTAGGGCATTTCTCTCAACTGCTGGTAGCGCTTCATCAAATCAGCAGTATTTGAAAAGAACTCCGTTGGAGCTTGTTCTTCAAACTGTTGCGGAAAGACGTGCGACATGAAATCGGGAATCAGGTAATATCTGTACTCTGCCATTTCAACGCTCCAGACTGGGTTGTTTTTCCGGCATAAGATGGCGGGAGTTTCGTTCCAGAAGCTGCATGATGATTCCTACCATCTGTTCTTGTGTGTAGCCGGTGGGAAAGTAGCGGGCAATTTTGCTGACGCTGATGGTCAGCGAAGGGTCGCGGGGCGGTACACTGGGCTTTTTGGTGTCCATGATTTCCAGCAGTTTGCCATGATCCAGCGCACCGTCCTTACTGGCTGCCTTGAGCTTCTGTGCCTGCGACAGCGAGGGTGAGCAGGACTGGGATTCAATGTAGTCGAGAAAATCATTCTGCTCGGTGGGGGAAAGGTAAGAAAGCTCGACGGCGGGGTTGAACTTCAGACTGCCGTCGTCCACTTTCTTTTGCAGGTCGGGGACGAGGCTGTTGAGGCGGATGAAGCGTCGTACTTGTGTCCCGCTATCTCCAGCCTGTTGGCCAACAACGAATGCGCTTTCTGACTTCCAACCAACTTGGTTGGAAGTTGCATCTCGGCGCTCACCTTGATGACTAATAGCCTCCATTTTCATCGCATACGCTCGAGCCTTCTCCATCGGGCTGATATGCTCTCTCTGAATATTGGAATCGACCATATCAATAATCGCCTGGTCATCATCAATATCCCGCACCTGAACCTTGACCGTAGTCAGCCCGGCCCGCTGTGCTGCATGAAACCGTCCGTGCCCGCTGATGATCTCATACCCACCCTCGGCGCGGCGGCGCACGGTCAGGTTGGTGAGCACACCGTTCTCCCGGATGCTGTCCACCAGCTTCTGCATATCCTCATCGTCACGCACTTCAAACGGATGCCCGACGAACGGATGCAGCTCGGAAAGCGGCACCTCTGTGACCAAATCGCCGCTTTCCCGCTGCCTGTCAGCCTCCGAGGAAAACATATCATCGATTGAGGGCATCTTCATCGCGTTCAAAAACTTGTTCTTCGCGGCCATAGCCGGAAACCTCCTTCGCAAATTCAATATAGGCCTTTGCACTGTTGCTTTTCGGGTCGTACAGAATCGTCGGCTCTGCATTGGCCTGGCTCTCCTGTACCTTCACGTTTCTGGGAATCTCCGTTGTGAAAACGTGAATCTTATTGCCGTAGGTGCTGCGGACCTGCCCGCAGTAGTGGTCGGAAACGTTCGTGTGCTCGGTCATCGTCAGAAGGATGCCCTTCACCTGCAGTCCGGGGTTGATTTTACGCTGCACATTCGCAATAGAGGACGTCAGCTGCGACATGCCCACAACGGAGAATGGCTGCGCCTGCATCGGGATAATAATTTCATTGGCGGCGGCCAGCGCATTGGTCAGCAGCAGGCCAACAGAGGGGGAACAGTCAATCAAACAGTAGTCGTACTGATTGTTGTACTGCTCCAGGCAGGATTTCAAAAGTACCTCGCGGCACATCATCGTGCCCATGGCCAGTTCAAAGCCCGCCAGCCGCAGATTGGACGGGATAAAATCCACCCGTGCGGCAGCCTCCTTGCGTCCGGTCTGGTAGACACACTCCCGATTTCCTATCGGCTTTTCGCAGGAGGTCTTCATCAGCAGCTCCGTAATGGTCTGGTCAAGGTCCTTTTCCGGTGGGATACCGCAGTAGCAGGAAAGATTGCCCTGTGGGTCAAAGTCCACCATCAGGACGCGGTAGCCCTGCTGGGTCAGGGCAATGCCGAGGTTATACGTTGTAGTCGTTTTCCCCGTGCCGCCCTTCTGGTTTGCGATTGCGATTGTTTTCATCTTGTTTCCTCCAAAATATCATCCATGCTGATGCAGTGTGCGCGGTATTCCTGCATGTACTGCACCAGTGTGTCGTTGTAATCCTTGCCCACCGGCGGCGGGCAATCCTCTACGGCTTTGCCGCTGCCGGCAAGATGCGCTATGATTTCCTGAGTCCGTGTCCGCCCTGCGTTGTCGTTATCCAGACAGAGGACGATTTTGCGGACAGCCGGGAAATACTTCAAAAACGCATCCAGCGCCGCATAGTCCGTACCGCCAAGCGCCAGGTAGTGGACACCGCGCCACGGCTCTGCGTGCTGCATGAGCTTTAGAGACGCACCGGACATAGCGTCAATGGGGGCCTCGTATACCTCAACCGTGTCGGCCTTAGTGCTGGCCTGTATGTAGAACGGGTAAATCTTCTTGCTTCCGGGAATATCGCGCCGGAATTGCAGCTGCGTACAGCCACGCAGGCTGCCGCCTTTCGCAACACCCTCACCATCACGTCCAACAAACACGCAGTTCGGGTGATTTTTGAAGCTGGTCTGGTACAAAATGCCCTCCTTGCGGCAGAACGCCAGCACATTGGGGTGGATACAGCGCCCGCGCAGGTACGCCATAGCTGCATAACTGTTTGCGTCCGGCTCGGGCAGCTTGAAATCTCGCGGTGCTTCCGGTTCAGCGCACGGCTGCGGCAGGCTTACAGGTTGGGAAGAACGAACCACGCCGCCTTGGATGCGGTTGATCTCCTGCACGGCCTCAACATAGGGAACCTTCTCGACGTCGATCAGATACTTCAGCGCCGTGCGCCCGCGCAGGCCAATGCAGTGCCAGCACCAAAGGCTGTCTTTGCTGATGGTCAGCGAGCTGTGTACCTTGTGGCGGTATTCCTTGCCCACGAGCTTCAGGTTGCCTGGCTCAACGAGTTTGAAGTAGGTCAGCAGGTCCAGTTCCTTCGCCCGCGCGATTTCTTCCTTCGTCACCCCGGCCATACTCTACACCCCGTATTCTGTTTTTCAATCTGTTTTCTGTATCGTTATAATCAGTCTAATTACTATCAGTCTTATTTGCATGTGATAATCACATCTCCAGAAGTGTGAAAATCACACTTCAAGAAATGTGATTTTCACATTTCTTGATTTATGACGAAACAGCAAAGTTTTTCACATAAATCAAGCTGGGCTTTCCCAGCCCCTGGCGCTTGCGCTCAATCAGACCTGCATCCTTTTCCAGCTCGAGCATCAGGCGGCAGGCCTTCTGATTGGCACAACTCAGGGCCTCCATGATTTCCTCGGTGGTGAAGATGATGTAGACCCGGCTTTGTTCATCCAGCCAGTGATTCTTGACCGACAGGCTCATGCGGTCCAGCAGGATACCGTACAGGACCTTTGCATCGGTGGACAGCGGTTTGAACTGTGGGTCTGTGAACAGCACCTTGGGGATGCGATAGAATGAGAACTGCTCGGCCTGACTGCCGTAAAAGTAGTCAAATTGCATGGTTGCTTCTCCAAAAAGCGCGCACTCGAATAAGCCTGACAGAATACCGTGCTTTTGGCATCCTAACCGGGCCTTATAAATAAGGTTGTGTGTGGCATTTTACCGTTCCAGCTCCTGCTGGTTCGGGGTGTGCTCGTGGGCATGGCCCCAGGTTTTCAGCAGAGAAAAAATCGTGTTCTGCATCTGCTCGGGCGTATAGCCGGGAGGGAAGAACCTCTGTACGTCAGATTGGTTCAAGAAAAACTTCTGACGTTGATTGGGCTTCTGCTCGGTGAGCAGGGTATGCAGGTAGTGCTCCGTCAGTGTGCCGCTCTGGCTCATCTCTTTAAGTCGGCGGGACTGTACAAGAGATGGCGTGGCCTCGCAAAGCTCCATTTCAGCTTGCAGCCAACGCTGGTGCTTCGGCGTCATGTAGGAAATCTCTACCGCGGGGTTGAACGCCATGCGGGATTCATCGACCATTTGCAGGATGGGGGAGATGAGGTAGGTGAGGCGGATGTAGCGCTGTATTGTCCGTGCACTTTCAGATGACGATTCAGCGACGTTTTTGTCTGCGCGAAAATTCGTGCCAACTTGGCACGAATTTTTACTTGGCCGTCCAGCAGTTCTTTTTACGGCTTCAAGCTTCATCCTATATGCAAACGCCTTCTCACTTGGCAGCACATGCTCCCGCTGGATATTGCTGTTCACCATTAAAATGGTGGCTTCATCATCCGTCAGCTCCTGCACGCGAACCGGCACCTTCTCAATGCCCAACTCCCGGCAGGCCTCACACCTGCGGTGGCCGCTGATAATCTCATAGCCGCCCTCGGGCCTGCTGCGCACGATCAGCGGAACAATAACGCCGCTTTCCCGGATGCTGTCCACCAACTCATTCATCTCCATATCCTTGCGGACATGGAACGGATGGTTGGCAAAGGTGTGCAGCTGCGCAGGGGAGACGTTCAATTCCAGGCTATTCGGCATGATTTATCCCTTCTTTCCTTCCTTTATCAGTCATAAAGCAAAATATATTTATAAAATTCGTACATTTCTATTGACATTCTCGGTGCAGTCAGTTATAATAATCAAGCTGATTCGAGACAGCCCGGTTGACCGGGTGTAGCGCAGTTTGGTAGCGCGCTTGAATGGGGTTCAAGAGGCCGTGAGTTCGACTCTCGCCACTCGGACCAAACAGTTGGCTGTGCGTCAGCGAAAGAACGTCAAATCCGAAAGGGTTTGGCGTTTTTTATTTATATTTTCCTTGGTGTAGTGTTATGCAGTTCTAACGGTTTTCTAACGGACATCATCTTTCCTATCGGCAATATTATGCGCAAAAAAGATTAATGGGAAGAGAAAAACGACCCGAAAGTGACAAAATAGCTTATAATTCGACAAATACCGTGCATTTCTTGCGAAATTCGATCGTGACAGTTGAAAATCGAAATTTATATGTTACAATATTATACACCAACAGGGGATGGAGTGCGTCCCCGATTAAATTTAGGAGGAGTCTAAATTATGTTCGAAAAAATTCGTAAACTCAAGGACCGCAAAGGTTTTACCCTGGTCGAGTTGATCGTGGTTCTGGTCATCCTGGCCATCCTGGCTGCCCTGCTGATTCCCGCTCTGACTGGCTACATCGATAAGGCCAACAAGGAGAAGGTTATCGCTGAGTGCCGTATGGCTGTTATGGCTGTCCAGACCGAGTCCACTACCATTTACGGCAAAGACGGCAAGGTTACTTCTGCAAGCTTTACTGACGACGAGAAAACGGCTATCCGTAACTTGGCTGAAGTCTCTGGCCACTGGACTGCGACTGTCGATGCATCTGGTAAGGTTATGAAGCTTGTTTACGAGAACACCAACTGGCATGTTGAGTATACTGCTTCTACTGCAACTACTGCTGCTACTTATTCTGAGCCGAAGCAGATGGCTCAGACTCTCGATAAAGACACCTACGAAGATTATGTTGCACCCAAACCGTAAACCGAGATTTGATTTTGACTTTTGATGTCCTATTAAATTAGTTTTTCGCCAAGGCTTCAAGGAGCTTTGGCGATTTTTCTGTATTCTTTCTTTTTGAAAGAAACATATTACGGCTGACTAATACAAACTGCAAATGCTACTAATCTCTATTACTTTACTTGTCTAAACATCTAAGCCTCCTGCCCAATATAAAATGTTACACTAAATCAGTATAATGCAACCCGGTCATGAGCCAATGCGTACGCACGGCTCGTGCCCGGTTTATTTGCAATC
>OGZV01000303.1_pt1 | contig 54398 bp, 44 predicted proteins | sample 1576861 | NCBI WGS metagenome assembly OGZV01 (sample SAMEA3541501, study PRJEB24748) | human gut metagenome | biome: human gut; feature: human-associated habitat; material: faeces | place: China | collected 2012
TAACGGCAGTGATCCAGTCGTCATCGGCGACGACGGTTATGGTGGTTGGTTTTGTGAACTCCGGTATTATGAAGCTGACGCAGGCTGCAGGCGTTATTTTGGGGGCGAACGTCGGAACGACAGTTACTTCCTGGATGCTGAGCTTGACTGGTATCGAAAGCAGCAATGTGTTTGTACAGCTGTTAAAGCCGGCGAACTTCTCACCGATCGTCGGTATCATTGGCGTGATCATGCTGATGACCGCTAAAAATGATAAGAAAAAAGATATCGGTACGATTTTGATCGGCTTTGCAGTTCTGATGTTTGGTATGGAAACCATGTCCTCTGCGGTAGAGCCGCTGGCGGGCAATGAGAAATTTACCGGCATTCTGACGATGTTCTCCAATCCGATCCTTGGTATGCTTGCCGGTCTGGTGCTGACTGCGGTTATTCAGAGCTCTTCTGCATCCATCGGTATCCTGCAGGCACTTTCCATGAGTGGAACACTTACCATCGGTTCTGCGATCCCGATTCTGATGGGTGAAAACATCGGTACGGCGATCACTGCGATCCTTTCCTCTATGGGCGCAAGTAAAAATGCGAAGCGTGCAGCGCTGATGCATTTATATTTCTGTATTTTAAAGACAAGCTTTTTCATGGTGCTGTTTTATCTGATCGATGCGATCGTGCATTTTCCGTTTATGACAGAGCTTGCAAATCCTTTCATCATTGCCATGATCCACAGTATCTTTAACCTGTCGGCGGTGATTATCATGCTGCCGATATCCGAAGTACTGGTAAAGCTTGCGATGAAGACGATTCCGGTTACTCCGGACGAGCTCGAGGATGTTCCGGTAGAAAAGAGCATTCAGATCCTGGACGAGCGTTTCCTGGCATCTCCGCATTTTGCACTGGAGCAGTGTAAAACAGCCGCAGGCGATATGGCAGAGTATGCCAGGGAAGCCCTGTTGCTTGGAATGGGGCTTGTGACAGAGTTCCATCCAGAACAGGCAAAGCGGGTGGAAAATCTGGAAAATCTTGTGGATTCCTACGAAGATCAGCTGGGTACTTATCTGGTAAAATTAAGCAGCCGGAATCTTTCTACGAGAGACAGCCATACACTGTCCACGCTGCTGCATTGTATCGGTGATTTTGAGCGGATCTGTGACCATGCGATCAACCTCGTAGGATATGCACAGGAAATGGCGGAAAAGGATCTGCATTTTTCTGCCAAAGCAGAAGAAGAGCTGAAGGTATTTACGGCGGCGGTTCAGGATATCATGAACCGTGCGGTAACGGTATTTAAGAACGATGATCTGAAGCTTGCAAAGTCTGTAGAGCCTCTGGAAGAGGTGATCGACGGACTGAATATGGAGATCAAGAGACGCCATATCCGCAGATTGCGGAAGGGAAAATGTACCATAGAGCTTGGACTTACGCTGTCGGACATTACGACCTGCTACGAACGTGTTGCAGACCACTGCTCCAATATCGCAGTATGCCTGCTGCAGGTCAATGAAGACGGCTTCGATACCCATGGTTATCTGGAAATGGTCCGTGATACGGACAATCCGGAGTTCCGCGCAGAGGTGGCAGAATTTGAACACAAATACGAGCTGCCCCGTATGAAGAAGGATGAAATCGATTCTCTGCCGACGATCGCTTTAGAGGAAACAGATACAGACTCCGGGGAAAAATCAGATTTTCTCAGCAGTCGAATTCAGGAGCGTAAGAAAAAGAGAAAAGACGGGAAAAAGAAATAAAACAAGTTAAAAACGAAGAAAACCAGAATACATGAGCGGTATATATCAACTGGTCTTACAAGAAAGTACAGACACTTACCGGGGATAATGAAAAATGAGAATTGCAGCATATCAGTTTGCCGTAACCGGCGATATGGTGGAGAATTTTAAAAAAATAAAAAATGCAATTTTGCTGGCAAAGAAGAATGCTGTCCAGCTCCTTGTTTTTCCGGAATGCGCGTTGACAGGCTACCCGCCGAGAGATATCAAAAGCTCGTCTGAGGTTCGTTTTGATCTTGTGGAGGATTGCTGTAAAAAGCTCCAGGAACTGTCGGATGAAACCGGGATTGCGCTTCTTGTGGGGACGATTTACCGGACAGATCAGATTTACAACCGGGCGATTTTATTTCAGCCAAATCAGCCTGTTTGGTTCTATGATAAGCGGGCTTTGTGGGGGTGGGATAGAGAGCATTTTGCCCAGGGAAGCTGCGATGGCATTTTTGAAATAGCAGGCATTTCAGTCGGAGTCAGGATTTGTTTTGAAGTGCGATTTCCAGAGTATTTCAGGGAGCTGTATGCGAGGAAAACGGACTTGAATGTCGTTCTGTTTTACGATGTGTCGGATGTGGATGACACAGGCAGATACGATTTGATTAAAGGGCATCTGCAGACCCGCGCGGTAGAAAATGTGTCGACGATTGTTTCCGTTGATTCGATTCATCCTTACCAGACTGCACCGACCGCAGTTTTTGGAAAATCTGGTCAGATTTTAAAAGAATGTACCCGGAATCAGCCGGAGCTTCTGATCTATGATTTCGAAAAGACAGAGGACGATTTTGGCGAAACGGGGCGGCGGACGATTTCGGACACGCTTTTTTTCGAAGGAAAGTGAATAAAAACAACGACATTAAATATCGGTATGGCTTTTGTCTGGTGGCCATCCAACGATATTTGGTGTCGTTTTTTTGTTTCCGGAGAAAAGGAGTGAGAAACAAAAAAGAAAACACCCCCAGACCTGACCGAAGCGCGATGCCCGGCGGGGCTGGGGAGTTTGTGTGTGTATCTTACCAGATTCCCAGCACATGCTGCATGAGCAGGCTCATGGAAGCGATGCCGACCCAGCAGCAAAAGCCCAGGGCGAGGGGTTTACCGCCGGTTTTGATGAGCTTTACAATGTTTGTATTTAAACCGACCGCGCACATGGCGAGGACGATGAAGAACTTGCTCAGTGTTTTGAGAGGAGAAAAAACGGATGCGGAAACACCGAGAGAGGTTGCAATTGTTGTGATGACGGAAGCCAGCACAAAGTAGAGAATAAACATCGGGAAAATCTTTTTAAACTCGACCTTTTTGCCCTCGGAACCGGCTTTTCTCGTGCGGACAAAGGCAAGCACCAGCGTGATGGGAATGATCGCAAGGGTACGGGTCAGCTTAACGGTAACCGCTTTGTCCAGCGTCTGTGTGCCGAGCTGATAGAGGGAATCCCAGGTGGATGCGGCAGCGGTCACGGAAGAAGTATCGTTGACAGCAGTTCCGGCGAAAATGCCGAAGGCTTCGCCGCTTGTGGTGGAAAATCCGAGCAGGGCGCCGAGGGCCGGGAAAAACAGGGCAGCCAGCATGTTGAAGAAGAAAATAACGGAAATTGCCTGCGCAACCTCTTCATCATCTGCATCAATAACGGGGGCTGTTGCAGCGATTGCGGAGCCGCCGCAGATCGAGGAACCGACACCGACCAATGTGGAGATTTTGCCGGGAACGTGCATGACACGATGCAGCACATAGGCGATAATCAGCGAGGTGGAAATCGTTGCGAGGATGATCGGCAAAGACTGCCTTCCGGTTTCTAAAATAACGGAAAGGTTTAAGCCAAAGCCCAGCAGGATGACTGCGTATTGCAGCACCTTTTTGGATACAAATGTGATGCCGCTCTGGAATTGTGTTTTATCTTTGAGCAGCAGCGTGATCAGCATACCGGCAAGAATACCGAATACCGGACCGCCGACAACCGGGACAGCCTGTCCCAGAAACCAGCAGGGAATGGCAAGGACGAGGCATAACAGGATGCCTTTTGTATTTTTCTGAATGAAACTCATGGGTTCTCCCTTCCTGACGGAACGTTTGCCGTCAGTTTTCTTTTTATAATTATTTGTCAGATCAGAAGTTTTTGACACTGACGGATGCTGCAGTTTACAGTACCGCTTGCAAACAGTTATCATCCTAGCACAGAACTATCATAAATGAAAAGGATATATTTATAAAAGGATAAATTTTTGTTATGATAAAACGGAAAATACTGTGGAAAAGGGGAAGTTATGAAAAAATTTTTAAAATACGTTGTGCCGTCGGTTCTGGCGTTTGCACTTTCCGGTATTTATGCAATTGTAGATGGCTTTTTTGTAGGAAACAGTGTCGGAGATGTGGGACTTTCTGCGATCAATGTGGTGTATCCGGTGGTGACGCTGATGCAGTCGGCGGGCACCGGAATCGGAATGGGCGGTGCAGTCATGTGGACGGTACGACGTGCAGAGGGACAAAAGGAGGACGGAGACGCGTATGTGGGTACAGCGCTGCGGCTGCTGCTTCTGACGAGTATTGTATTGACGGCTGTAATGCTGATCTTTATGGATCCGGTGCTGTCCTTTCTGGGAGCGGAGGGGACGATCCGTCCCCTGGGAGAGGAATATCTGCGGATCATGGTCTACGGGACGACCTTTCAGGTATTTGCGACAGGCATTGTGCCGCTGATCCGTAATAACGGCGGCGCTTCCTTTGCGATGGTTACAATGATCACCGGATTTGGAATGAATATTGTATTGGATTATCTGTTTGTCTGGGTGCTGCAGTTTGGTATGGCCGGTGCGGCATGGGCGTCGATCCTGGGGCAGGCTGTGACAATGGTGTGCTCTTTTGTTTATGTATGGAAAGAAAAGCTGCCGGTATTGGGCGCCTGTAAGGAGTTTGGAAGAAAGGTCTGCAGAATCGTGCAGATCGGCATCGCGCCATTTGGACTGTCGTTGTCTCCGATGATCTCCCTGCTGTTCATGAACCGTTTCTGCCTGTCCTATGGAGGGGAAACTGCAGTTGCGAGTTATGCCTGCATCGCTTATGGATTGACGATCGTGTATCTGCTGATGCAGGGCGTGGGGGATGGAAGCCAGCCACTGATGAGCCTGCACTACGGTGAGGGCAAAACAAAAGAGGTGGACCGGGTGCGCAACATGGCGTACGGAACAGCGTGGGTGCTGGCACTTGCCTGTATACTGATCCTATATGGAGAGAGATATGATCTGGGTGTGATCTTTGGTTCTTCAGATGTCGTAACGCAGATGACCGGAAACGCGATGCCGATATTTCTGGCCGGACTTTTGTTCTATGCGTTTTCGAGAATCACCACATCAGGATTTTATGCGACGGAGCAAAGCCTGTTTTCCTACATCTGTGTATATGCAGAACCGGTACTTTTATGGATCCTTTTGCTGATTGTGCCGCGGATTTTAAGGCAGGATGGTGTGTGGCTGAGCATGGTGCTTTCGCAGATTCTGACTGCAGGAATCGCCTGTTTGCTTCGTCAGAAAGAAAAAAGGCGGGTTGTGTGACCGCGTAAAAAGGGTAAAAAGTGCTGACCGCACGATCTTATATATTTCTGAAAGAATAATATATGTAATTGAGAAATCTCCTGTGCTACACTTCTTGTGCACAGGAGATTTGCAGTTATGTAAACCTATGAGGCTTTCAGGATTCCAGATAGGCGCGCAGATATAAGCGGCGATAGGAGGACGGTGTCATGCCGGTCTGTTTTTTGAAGAAATTTGAAAAATAAAACTGGCTGCCGAATCCGAGGGAATCTGCGATGGAAGCGATGGGCAGATCGGTGGAGGTCAAAAGCTGCGTTGCGGTTTCAGCTTTTTTCTGAAGGATGAATTGACCGGGAGAAATGCCCATGCGGGACTGGAACAGCCGCGTAAAGTGGCTGGCATGGTATCCGGCAGCCTCTGCCATTTGCTGTACCGTGATCTGCTGGTTCAAATGTGTTTCCACATAAGCGATGGCATCGGAAAGGGGCGAGTCAAAGCTCTGGGCAACAAGGGAAACGCTGTCTGGCGGACAGCATTCCAGATAGTAACAGAGCAGGTTTAAAACAGCCTGTTTGGCTTTCAGCGAAGAAAAGATATCATCCTGTCGGACGCTGTGGACGAGATCGAGGAAAAGCTGTTCGGCCTTTTCAGGGTCCTTTGCGTCGATGCAAAGCGGCAGATGAATGAGTTCGAACAGATCGGTCTGCTGGCAGGTGATCTCGAAATGGCAATAGTAGGTGCGGTATGGATTCTGGATATCGGTAAAAAACGCCTGGTTTGTGTAGGCGGGAAGCAGATACAGCTGTCCGCCTGTCGGATGGATGGTTGTCTCATCGATGCAGACGGTTCCCTCCCCCTGCAGGACGAGCTGAATGCTGGAAAAGGGCGGAACTGAGGAATCACATTTCCACGTTTCGTCACAGAGGATGAGGTTGGCGCGCTCCAGACTGATGGTCGCTTCGCGCAGGCGGTTTTGGATAATCAGATTGGTTTCGTTCATAGTTTGTCTGTCCTGTTGCAGTGGTTAAGCATGATTTTGCGGATTGTTCCGTGCTGCGCACTCCCAGTCCGCTGGAAATTATAATCATTATTCTATCATACAAAAAGGAGATTTTGCAAATGGCACACAAGATCAGAGAAGTTTACATTGTACATCATTCTCACACAGACGTTGGTTACACAGACCTGCAGGAACAGGTTATTTATAACCAGGCGAATAACATCCGTCGGGCAGTAGAGCTGATTGCGGATGGCCTGGAGAAAGGAACCAATCAGAAAGGTCTGAAATGGAACTGTGAGACCTGGTACTGCGTAGAACAGTTTTTAAAGGTTGCAACGGAAGAAGAGAAAAAGACGTTCTTCGATCTGGTAAAGAAAAACAGCATCGGTCTTTCTGCAAACTACTTAAACTTTAATGACCTGGCGGACTGCGAATATCTGACCGAGAAAATCCATGAGATGCAAGAAGTATGCGCTGAGGAAGGCGTTACCGTAAAGACGGCGATGTTTGCGGATATCAACGGCATTTCCATGGGACAGAGAGATGCTATGCTCGCAAACGGCGTTGAGTTCTTATATACAAATATCCACACCCATCACGGCATGTATCCGCTGTATCAGAACCAGAAGCCTTATTTCTGGGAAAATGAAGACGGCAAGCGTCTGCTGGTATGGAGCGGCGAGCATTACAACCTGGGCAACGCGCTGGGCATCGTATTCAACAAAAACGTCAACTTCATGACAGAGAATTACTTTGGCAAAGCACAGGGCGATGTTGCCGGGCCGCTGGAGAAGCTGTACTCCAACCTGACTGCAAGCATGGAGGAATATGAAGAAAACGGTTACCCCTACGATTTCTATATTACAAGCGTTTCCGGTGTGTTTTCCGATAACGCTCCCATCAATCCCGCAATCGCAGACACGGTAGCGTTGTTTAACGAAAAATACGGCGAAGAAGTTACCATGCGCATGGTAACCCTACAGGAGCTGTATGATCTGATCCGCGATAAGGTAGCGGATGCTCCCGTTTACCGCGGTGCGATCAACGACTGGTGGGGCAACGGTGTTGGCAGCACGCCTTATGCAGTAAAGCATTATAAAGAGGCAGTTCGTTTAAACCGTATCTGTGACCGCCTGGAAGAAAAGACCGGTGTTCATAACGCAGAGCTGGTAAAAGCTTACGGCGATAACTCCCTGCTGTATGCGGAACACACCTGGGGACATTCCGCAACCGTAACCAACCCTTACGATACCATGGTAACAAACCTGGATATGCGTAAAAACAGCTATGCATCCAAAGCACATGAGGCAGCTGCTATGCGCAAAAACGAGCAGTGCCATCTGCTCGGCGATATCCTGCGTTACTACAATCTGTCCGGTAAGGTAAAAGCAGTATCCACCAGCCATGAAAAGAGAGTATTTCCGGTTGAGTTCTATGTGGAAACCATGAGCCTTCCGGCTGTAAAAGTAACGGATGACAAGACAAACGAAGTGATGGAGGTTCAGCTGTCTACACATCCCCGCGGTGTTCTGGTAAGCTTCCTGGCTGAATTTGAGCCGATGGAAGAAAAGACCTTCACTTATGAAGAACAGCCTGCACCGGCACACACCCTGTTTACCAGAACCGCATGGGTCGGCGCAGAGCGCGTGCGCGATATTATCAATACTTATGATACCGAAAGCTATAAGCTGCCTTACGGTATGGAAAACGATTCCTTCAAAATCAGCTGGAAGGTCGGCGAAGGAATTACTTCTTTCTATAACAAAAAAGCAGAGGTGGAAATGTGCAAGTCCGGACTGGAGACTTTCTTTACTCCTGTCTATGAGTGTACCAAAATCCGCAAGGGTGTTTATGAAGAGCGCCGTCTGATCGGCAGAAATATCAGAGGACTGCACGCGGAACAGTATCAGGGAGACTTAAAGGATGTAAAGGTTCTGGATCACGGTCCGGTATTTACCAAGGTGGAGCTGGTATTTGATCTGGAAGGAACGTACTACAGCAGCGTTATCATCAAGATGTATAACAAGCTGCCCAAGATTGAGTTTTCTTATCATATCGCAAAGACACTGAGCGAGGATATCGAGAGTGTATTCCTGCCTTTGGCATTGAACCTGCCTGACGCAGAGGTTTCCATCCGGAATGGCGGCGTAGCCATGCGTCCCGGTATCGACCAGCTGCCCGGCACGAATATGGAGTACTATCTGGCAGATGAAGGCCTGATCTACCGTACCAAGGATCAGACGATTCTGGTAAATACATTTGATACCCCTCTGCTGTATATGGGAGCAATGGAATCCCATCCGATTCTTCTGTGCGATAACAGGGAAGAAAACAACAAGCGTCCGGTTTACAGCTGGATCATGAACAATACCTGGGAGACAAACTTCAAGATGGATCTGTCCGGCTTCAGCGAATTCCGTTACGGCGTGGAGATCGTAGACAACGGTTCTGTAAAAGAAGGCATGGAGCGTCTGTCTGATAACGATAAGGGCGTTGTAACCTTTATCTGCGGTTAAATGTGATTGATTTTTAATGCGCAGCATGAGGAGTAAAATGGAAAAGAAAAATTATATTCTGTTGTTTCTGCAGATTGCAGCGATTGCCGTATCCGGAGTATTCGGGGGAGATACAACATTTGCCCTGATTACGGCGCTGATCGGCATTACATTCAATTTCCTGGTATCGATGAATATCGCGTCCGGATTTTTATTCGGATTCGTGTATGCGGTATGTAATGGTATTCTGGCATGGCAGACGAACGTTTACGCAACCTTTGTATTCATGATCTTTATGCAGGCGCCGATGGCTCTTTACAGCTTCTGGAAATGGCATGGCAAGAAAAAAGAGACCGAAGCGATTATGAAGAAAATGAACCGCAGGGAACTGACCTTTATGATCGTTGGCGCGATTGTGCTGTTTGCGATCATGGCGGGAATTCTGTCCGCGGTAAACGGTGCGCTCAACACAAACGTATTGTTTGACACGTTTTTCTTTGTCTGCAGCGTGACGGCCTGCATCGGTCTGGCAGCCTGCTACAAAAACGCGTATATCGTAAACCTCGGTTCCGGAATCGGAGGAACAATCCTCTGGCTGTATAAGGCGATTACGATGGAAACCGGAATTTCCATGGCAGTATTTTTCGCGATCGTTGCGATCAACTCCGCACTGGCTGTGCATCAGCAGTATGGGAAAGCGGCGGGGAAAGTAAAAACGGCCTGAAAAATCTGAGAATATCTGTAATAACCCGGTGAGGTGGCTATCGACAGGTAAAAAAGTATGGTATGATAAAAGACACCGATAACAAAAAGGAGGGGTCTCTATGAGCAGCAAAATGACTGTCAAAAAGGAAGCGATTATGGCCCGATTTGGGGGAATGGGGTTCCATAACAGCGAAGCAAACGTCTGGCGGGAGATGGATGATGTCCAGTTCAACCAGTATGTCGGCAAGGTTTATCGGGAGCTTTCGCCCGGTTTTTCCAGAATGTGGGGAGGCTTTCCGGAATGGACGAAGGAAGAGATGGACGCGTTCGCAGAATACTGTGAAAAAATGCAGTGTAAGGTTGGTGCAACAATCTATCTGACCGGACATTGCGTGCGGTATGAGACGGACGAGGAGCTGACTGCGTATGCATCGAATGTTGCAGACCGTCTGGAGTATCTGATCTATGAAAAGGGTCTGAGCAACGTTAAGATTTATTGTATGTCCAATGAACTGAGCCTGGATGACTGGGGAGACCTGGCATTTGAAATGGCTACGTTCAAAAAATATCATACCTATCTGTATAACGAGTTTGCGCACAGACATCTGCCGGTCTATCTGCTGGCGACCGATGCTTCCCCGATGGAGCGCTGGGAGACGGTGGAATGGGCGATTGCAAACGGCATGGTTCCGATTTCCAACGTATTTGGCGGACATCATTATGTAAATGACTTCGAAGCGGAGGATCTGGATTTTTATAAGATTTTCAAGCGTCACTGCTCCGATGTTGTCAATATGTTAAAGCCTTACGAGCGTCGTTTTATTCTGGGCGAGTTTGGTCTGGCGCAGGCATTCAAGCAGGGACAGAACAATATTAATGGCGTAAAGATGGACGTGTGTGATGCCTTCTATAACGGAAAGGAATCCTACTCTGCGCTGCAGATCTGTGAGATGGCACTGGCAGCAGTGAATGCCGGCGTGTATGCGATGGCACTCTGGACCTTTGTAGATGTTCCGAATCCCCGTGATCTGCAGTACCGTTTGAACAAATGGGGATTGCTGCGCTGGGATGATACGGATTACGGCGCACGGGACTGGCTGTATGCCTATGGCCTGTTGGTTCGCTATTTCCGGAAAAATTCCAAACCTCTTACGATTTCCTCTGAGGACTATCTGCTGCGCAGCGGCGGCGTTGTAAACGATGACGGTTCCTTCTCTGTTGCCATCGTCAATCGTCACAAAGAGCCTGTTGAGATCGATATTTCTCTGGAAAATCTGAAATCAGACAAGGCTCTGCGCAGATATCTGTATGATTCTGCCAATGTGCCCCGCAGCAAATTTGCAGACCTGCAGGATTACGATGAACTGATTGCATGCGCCGGCAACAGCGTGCATGTGACCGTTCCGGCAAGCTCCATCGTTCTGCTGACAACGGATTACACCGATCATAAGCCGGCAGCAATTACAGGTATTTGTGCAGAAGACGGGACAGTTACCTGGGAAGCCTCTACAGAGGCAGAGCATCGCTATTATCGTGTATATAAGGGCGATTCTGCAGACTTTGTTCCGACAAAGGAAAATCAGGTTGCCTCCACCATCGCAACGTCCTTTACGGATCCTGACGCAGCGCCCGGATTCTATAAAGTGGAATCTGTCGATGCATGGGGAAATCACTAAACAGCGTTAAAGCGAACCAGACGGGGAGAAGTCCAGCGGATTTCTTCCCGTCTTTTGCTGATTTTCGGAGACAAACGAAGAAAAGAAGGCTATAATCTATAGTCAGAATGTGAATAGCCGACAGACAGCGAAAAAATATGCCGGCAGCTGTAGCGAGCGACAAAAATGAGGAGAAACGGTGACAGAAATGACCTATAACGAAGCAATTGAATGGATGGATTCAAGACACTGGAGCGGAACGGGAAAAGGGATCGTGCGGTCGCAGGAGCTTTTGGAACGGCTTGGAAATCCGCAGGACAAGCTGAAATTTGTACATGTGGCGGGTACGAACGGCAAAGGTTCGGTTTGCGCGTGCCTGTCGAAAATTCTGACGGCAGCCGGCTATCAGGTCGGACTGTTTGTTTCTCCCCATTTAAAACGCTTTAACGACAGGATTTATTTTAACGGTACAGAGATCGGAGACGAGGATTTTGCGCGGTTGGCCTCATGCATTCGAGCACAGGCTGAAGTCATGGAGGATGCGCCGACGGTGTTTGAGATCATGACGGCAATGGGAATGCTGTATTTTGCAGAAAAACAGTGTGATCTTGTAATGTTGGAGGTGGGCATGGGCGGCAGGCTGGATTCCACCAATGTGATCCGAACGCCGGAGGCTGCCGTTATCACCTCCATCGGACTGGATCATACAAAGGAGCTGGGGGATACACTGGAAAAAATTGCGGGCGAAAAGGGCGGCATCATAAAAACAGGCGGCACGGTCATTGTGGACGGAAGCAATACAGCAGTTATGCCGGTATTTGAAAAAATCTGTCAGAAAACAGGCGCGCTGCTTGTTACAAGCGCGCCGGAACAGATCCGGAATGTTGTGTTAAGCCCGGCAGGTGAGGTTTTTGATTATAAGGATCTGAAAGAGCTTTCTCTCTCTTTGACAGGTGTCTATCAGATGAATAACGCGGCGGTGGTCATAGAAACCCTTCGTGTGCTGGAACAAAAAGGGTATAGGATCGGTGAAGCTGCTCTGCGCAAGGGGCTTTCAGAGGTGTACTGGCCGGGACGCTTTGAGCAGCTGCATAAGCAGCCGACCTTTCTGGTAGATGGCTCCCATAACCCGGACGGCATCCGGGCACTGTTGGAAAGCCTGCGCAGCTATTTTCCGGATAAAAAAATCCGTTTTCTGCTGGGCATTCTTTCTACAAAGGATGTCAGCACAATGCTGCAGCTGATTGAGCCTCTGGCAGAGGAAATCGGCGTGATTATGCCGCCGTCTGAAAAAGCGATGGATAATGAAAGAATGGCGCAGCAGATCAGCCGGGAATGTGCGGTAAGGACAACGGCATTTGATTCGATCGAAGAAGGGGTGCGCAGTATGATCGAAAATGCTGAAAAGGAGGATGTGATCTGTGCAACCGGCTCGCTGTATTCGATTGAAGAGATCCGTACCTGCGCAAACCGGGAATTTCATCAAAACTGCGGAGGCTGTGAGAGACTGTGACATCGGAAGAAACTGCGCGCTTTACTGCAGCAAAGGAGCGGATCATCGGTAAAAACCGGGAACGCAATGGTATCGGCACCCTTTCGGAAAAGACGGTTCACGCGGTGTTGAAAAACTATTACGCTCCGGATGAAACGCAGCATGAAATTCCGGTGGAGGGCTGCGTAGCAGATATATTTAATGGAAAAGAGATTATCGAAATCCAGACCAGAAGCTTCGATCGGATGCGCCTGAAGCTGGAGCGATTCCTGCCGCTGTATCCGGTGACGATCGTGTACCCGATCCCATACTGCAAGCATGTTTTCTGGATCGACGAGGAAACCGGAGAAATTTCCGGCGGACGGAAATCTCCATTAAAGGGAAGTCCTTATCTGGCATTTAAGGAGCTGTACCGGATCAAAGCGTATCTGCAAGACCCGAACCTGACGATCCGGCTCACGTTTCTGAATATGGAAGAATATAAGCTGTTAAATGGCTGGAGCCGGGACAAAAAACGTGGCTCCAGCCGTTATGACAGAATTCCTGTTTCCATTGAGAGGGAAATGGAATTTACCTGCGCACAGGATTATGTCCAGCTGATCCCATACGATCTGCCGGAGCCCTTCACATCTGTGCAGCTTGCAAAGGCTGTACATATTCGAAAGGAGCAGGCTGGCATTGTGTGCAATATCCTTCATGACCTCGGCGTGATGAAGCGGGAGGGCAAAAAAGGAAATGCGTATCTCTACAGAGTGGTGGAGGTATGATCTTCGATGGACACAATATCATCCAGAAAAATCTGCATTCCATCCTCCAGTGTGAGAATGCGCTGGAAAAGATCGAGCTTTTTGACAGTGCCGGATATAGAAACATAGGAGCCACCCTGTTTGTGTTTGTCAGGGCAAAAAAAGGTAATGGAAATCAGCGGTTTTTCGGAGAGATGTTCGAGAAGCCGCTGAAATTTTATATCGAGAAGCTCTTGCATATCTTCGTTGAGCAGGATCTTTTCTTTCGTCAGGCGTGCTGTTTCCAAAATGGCGGAATCATAGCCGGTGAGAGCGGCAAAGGGAGAAAACTGGGCCGCGCGGTCATGCATGGACATCGGAGGATGGGTTTTGGAAACGTGGTGCGGAAGATGGATGATATCGCTGTAGTCTGGCTTCATGCCTTATGTCCTCCAATCTGGTTGTTGCGGTCTTTGGCAGTTGCGCCCTCTTCCAGGTTCATCGCTTTGAGCACTGCGTTTTTACCGAATTTCTTTCGGATGGAAAGCATCGCCTCCTGCAGCTTTCGCTCACGCTCCAGGTCAGCAGCGTCGGCTTTCTGTTTTTGTTCTTCTGCTGCATAATCTGTGAAAAGATCGAGCTGGGTAAAGCGATCTTTCTTTTGCAGAGCAGTGTCCTCCGGGATAATGTGGTTGGCGACAATATTCAGCCGGCGGATCAGGAGCGTCGGATCGATAAGACGATCAAAAAGATCAACGGCGGCGTTCATGATCCTGTGGGAAGAGGAGGTATAGTCGTCCAGATTTTGGGTTCCATGGGCCTGCTTTGGAATCCAGCGGCCGTAGCGGTCTGTTTCGATGGAACCGTGGTAGGTGGATCTCCGGGAGGGATCGGACAGGTTTTCGATATCGTAGCCGATGGTGAGGACAATCTGGTCGGTTACGATTTTTTTATTTACAAGATCGAGGGCGAGCTGGTCTGCCATTTCTTTCAAAACGAGCTTTGCTTTGTCTGTCTCGTACGGACAATGCAGAACCTGCCCGGAGCTGATGCTGTTGGTTTCCGGTTTGTAGGCTTTGATTTCCGGGACGGTGCAGGGTTCAAAGCCCCAGGCGTGGTCGATCAGAAGCTCTGCATTTTTCCCGAAAAGCCGATAGAGCAGGTCTTCATTTTTGACAGAGCAGCGTGCGATATCCCCCATCGTGAACAATCCGTTTTCGGCAAGCTTTCTGGCGTAGCCGTGTCCGATGCGCCAGAAGTCAGTGAGCGGCTGATGTGCCCAGAGCTTTTGTCGGAATGTCATTTCATCGAGAAAAGCGATGCGCACGCCGTATTCATCTGCCGGGAGGTGCTTTGCCACGATATCCATTGCAACCTTGCAGAGAAAAAGGTTTGTTCCGATGCCGGCAGTAGCGGTGATTCCTGTCGTATCCATGACATCGAGAATAATTTTACGGGCAAATTCGCGGGCAGTCATCCCACTGGCGGGCAGATAATCCGTGATGTCCATAAAAACCTCGTCGATGGAATAAACTACGATATCCTCCGGCGCAACGTATTTCATATAGATAGAATAAATTCTGGTGCTGCATTCCATATAGTGCGCCATCTGGGGCGGCGCGATCAGAAAATCAACGGCGAGTGCCGGATTCTGAGAAAGTTCCGAGAAAGAATGGGATGTACCGGAAAGCATCTGTCCGGGCGCATGCTGTTTTCGTTCGATATTGACTTCCCGGACCCGCTGTTTTACCTCAAAAAGACGGCTTCGTCCGGACATGCCAAAGCTTTTCAGAGATGGTGTGACAGCAAGACAGATTGTTTTGTCTGTGCGGCTGATGTCTGCCACGACAAGGTTGGTGTCAAGGGGGTCAAGGCCCCGCTCCCGACATTCTACGGAAGCGTAAAAGGATTTTAAGTCGATGGCAATATAGGTGCGGTCTTCCATGGAATGTGGGTCTCCTTTCTTTATTTCATAGGAAAATGCGTCCTATGAAATAAAAACGCTCCGCGAGGATGCGCACTCGGCGCAAGGGTAGATGGTTGCCGAGGCAACCGCGCCTCGGCGCGAGAATGTGCCAAGGCACATTCTTTTTTACATGGCAGTGGTTTTTTTATATTATACACGAACTGATGTTCGTTTTGCAAAGGAAATCTTTTTCTTCATGACAATAGAATGCTCACAGCGCGTGTATTCTATTGTTTGGTTCCCTATTTTTTTTTGAACAGTCTTTCAGAAATCTGATATACTATCATCTATAGGATGCCCAGGGTGAAAAGGAGGATTGCTTATTATGTTCAGACAAGGAAAACAGGCTGTGAAAAAATCGGCACAGCAAAATGTTGTAATCATTTATGCCGATGATCTTGGTTTTGGGGATCTTGGATGCTATGGGAGCAGGAAGATCGATACCCCGAATCTGGACAGGCTATGTGCAGAAGGATTGAAATTTACCAACGCATATTCCACCTCTGCGGTTTGTACGCCTGCACGTTTCAGCATTCTGACAGGGCGTTATCCGTTCCGGAATGATCAGGCACATATTCTGCCGGGAGATGCAGGCTGTATTATTAAAAGAGAGCTTGATACCGTTCCAAAGCTGTTTCAGAGAGCGGGGTATCATACCGGAATTGTTGGAAAATGGCACCTGGGGCTAGGAGATGGCAGCAAACCGATCGACTGGAATCAGGAGATCAATCTGACACCGATAGACCTTGGTTTTGAGGAATCATTTATTTTTCCGGCAACGGCAGACCGTGTGCCCTGTGTATTCTTAGAGGGACGCTCGGTGGTAAACCTGGATCCAAAAGATCCGATCGAGGTTTCCTACGAAGCTGAATCTCCTTTTGAGGATATTCCAACGTATGATAAAAATCCGGAGCTTCTGCGCGTGCGCTCTTCTCACGGACACGATAAGAGCATTGTAAACGGCATTGGAAGGATTGGCTATATGCGCGGCGGAAGCAAAGCGGTCTGGAAGGATGAAGAGCTGGCGGAAGTCTTTTTAAATCGGGCAACGCAGTTTATTTCAGACAGCTGCAGGGCAGAAAAACCATTCTTTTTGTATTACGCCCTTCATCAGCCCCATGTACCCCGCGTGCCCTCTGCGCGCTTTGATGGCGCGACCGGACTGGGACCCAGAGGGGATGTGATCGCAGAGCTTGACTGGTGCGTTGGAGAAGTGATGGCTGCGCTGGAAAAAGAAGGGATTCTGGATAACACCATGATTATTTTTTCCAGTGATAATGGACCGGTACTGGATGATGGTTATCTGGACAGAGCATATGAATTAAATGGAACGCATCGGGCAGCAGGACCGCTGAGAGGCGGAAAATACAGCAAATTTGACGGTGGTACAAGGATTCCGTTTATTGTATACAGTTCTGCGCTGAAGCACCGGGGCGTGTCCGAGGCGCTGATCAGCCAGGTAGATCTGTATGCTTCCTTTGCACATATGCTTGGCATCGAAACAAGAGAGAACAGCGCAGTAGACAGCCAGGACAGGTATGCGGCATTGATCGGAGAGGACCCTGCAGGCAGATCAGAACTGATGACAGAGGACTTATCCTGCGGGAAAATGCTGCGCTGCGGCAGCTGGGTATACTTATCTCCCAGCGAAGGAGCTCCATATATGCCCTTTACCAGAATTGAAACCGGTTTATCAAAGGATCCGCAGCTTTACAATATGGATTATGATATCGGGCAGCAGAACAACATCGCCTGGGATTATGCAGATCAGGTGGAGAAGATGGAAAAGCGTCTGCAGGAGATCCTGACAAGCGAAAGCACCAGATAAAAGTAAAAAAACGTAACTGTGAGGGTACTGAACCGTTTGTAAAAAACAAAGGATGCCCGGAAGATCCGGGTAGAAAGGATTGAAAAATGGCAGGATATCTGATTAAAGAAACCACTTGCGAGGAACGCAAACAGATCGTGGAGGAGGCACTTGGCAATCTGTCCGCCAGCTGCGACGGCTGCATGGCGGGACTTGCGGATATGTATCAGGATTACATCGACGGCAAAAAAGAAATCCGTGACATCAACATGGAATTCAATGCCAGATACGAGAGAGGAGACATGGATCGGGAAGAAAGAAGAAGCTGCCCGATGTCAGTGTAAAGGGAAAAAGACAGAGACTATTTCGAAGGAAAGGTTTGGAAGAAGAAATTGGAAAGAAAATACGATTTGACAAAGGGGGATGTCTTCCAGACGATCTTGATGTTTACGCTGCCGATCCTGGCAGGAAATGTATTTCAACAGCTGTATTCTGCTGTGGATACGATCATCGTGGGACGTACCCTTGGTTCTGACGCGTTGGCGTCAGTAGGAAGCATCGGGAGCCTGCAGTTTTTTGTGTTTGGATTTTGCTCCGGCCTTGCAGGTGGTGTGACAGTTGTGACATCTCAGTTTATTGGCGCTGGGAAAACGGAAAATGCGAGACGTTCCACAGCAGTGATCTATATGATCTGGGCGGTGGTTTCCCTGCTTTGTACCGTGGTAGGTATTGTTTGCCTGCCAGGACTTTTGCATATTTTGAATATGCCGGAAAATCTGTTTCAGCGTGCGTATGCTTATCAGCTGGTCTGCTTTATCGGACTTGGAGGACAGCTTTTATACAACGTGGAATCAAGCCTTTTGAGGGCGATCGGAAACAGTAAAGTACCGCTTATTTTTCTGATCATTTCCTCTGTGTTGAACATTATATTGGATTTTGTGTTTATTCTGGTGTTTCATATGGATGTGGTCGGAGCAGCTGCAGCGACGATTCTGGCCCAAAGCCTTTCCGGGGTCGGCTGTCTGATCTACAGCTTTCGGAAATATCCGCAGCTGCGTGTCAGAAAAGAAGATTTTAAAATATCATTTGCTTTCTTAGCGGATCATCTCCGGGTAGGGCTGCCGCTTTCGATTCAGGACTCCATTACGGGCGTCGGAATGATGGTATTTCAGAGTGCGTTGAACGGGATGGGTGCAGATGCGATTGCGGCATACACTGCATGTAGTAAGCTGGAAACCTTTGTCGTGATGCCGATGTATTCGATCGCAGTTGCCATGGTAACGTTTACAGCACAGAATTTCGGTGCGAAGCAATATCAGAGAATTCGAAAAGGAATGAAGGTTTCCCTTTTGAGCTGTCTCTTTTTCAGTGTTGTGGTAGGCGGATTGATCATTGTGTTCTGTAAGCCCCTCGTTTCGATTTTCGTTGGAAGCGGTGCAGTAGAGGTGATCCGGCTGTCCAGAATTTACAACAATATTGAAGCCAGCTGCTTATGGTGTGCGGCGCTGTTGTTCACCTACCGGGGCGCGGTGCAGGGAACCGGAAATACGAAGATCCCGATGATGGGCGGATTTTTGGAGCTTCTCATGCGTGTTTTTGCAGCACTTTGCTTAAGCCGTATCTGGGGCTTTCCGGGACTGGCAATGGCCTATCCGCTGGCGTGGATATTTGCGGCACTGTTAAACATGTGGTATTATCGAAAGCTGGACAAAAATGATTTTCAGTGTACCAGAACTTCATCAATATGAAGAAGAATATGTTCCATGAGATAGAGGAGGACGAGTTGCTCGTCCTCCTTTGTCATGTCGGAAATCGGCTGCAGGAGAGTGATGTGGAGAATTGAGGTATCCAGAGAGCTTTCCGTAACTGCAAAGGCACAGAGACATTCTTTGCCAAATACGGAAACCTGCGCCTGAATATCACCGGTCATAACCTGGTCATAGGAGCTTTTCAGGCGATCCAGAATATCAAAAATCGCATAGACGGTCATACGCCGCGGACAGCCTAGATCCTGTTTGAGCGTGAACATGAGAGAGCCCTCCTATTACATTTTCCAATGAAAACTGGCGTTTTTTGCTTTTTTCAATGCTGCAGACTTACAGCGGCCGCAGCGTGCCTATTATTTCGGCAAGCACATTGCTGGCGTTATCAATATTTTCTTCGGATGTGCTTGCACCGACGATATAGGGGACACCGTCGATATCAGCTGCAGCGAAGATAGAAATATCGGAATCGTGAGAAACGATCCGAAATTTCCAGGTAATATCGTCTTCACGGCTTTCCGTCATGATTTCCGAAAGGGAAGCGCCGGAGACATTTTCCCAGATGCCGGAAAGGTAAGCAATACATTCGTCTGCGTTTTTTCCTGCAGAAAGTCCCTGCTCCACCTCGATATATTCCTTTTCGTTGGAGGAAAGGAAAAGAAGGAGGGCGGTTCCGCTGTTGCCGTTTGGAAGCGTAAAGCTGCTGCGTCTTGTGCTGCTGATCTGAGTGGAATCCGTGATGCATTGGATGCCTGCAGCGGTGTCGCAATAGCGCTCGTAGGTAATATCCACAGGACCATTTATACGAAAGGATGTCAGACTGTTGTAAATCTGTGTGTGGTCTGTTTCGGAATCCTTTGGATAGGAGCCGACGAGCAGATATGCGCCAAAGTCATTCCTTCCTTCTACTGCAAGCAGTACATGCTGCAGGGTGGTCTGGCTGGAATCTGTTCCCTGGAAGAAAATCTGGTAAGCGGACTGTCCGCCGAAGTCGTCCGGTCCTGCGGTCAGAATCATGGCGTCGGTAAGACCGTAGCCCTCTGCGTAGGAGGAAACAATATCCTCCCGGTAGTTTTCGATGTCGGCAAGGGAATAGATCGGAACAATTGTAGCCCAGTTGAAGCTGGTTTCGATCCGGCAGTTTCTGGCATTGTTGGTAAAAGTAAAACCATCATCTGAAACGCTATACTCTGCCGGAACGTCGATGGTAGCATTTAAAATTCCGAGATCATAGGTGACAATTTCCGTAACGGTGCTGTCGTTTGAAGCGCCGGAGGAAGGATCGTCCGGTGCGTCTGGATCCTGCCCGGGCGGGGTTTGAGAGGGCGTCGGCGTATCCGAACCGGGAGGTGCAGATGCAGAAGAAGGATTCATGGACGAAGCAGAGTTTGTGTAGCTGGTATTTTTTCCGGATTTTCCGGAAAGGGGCAAAAAGAGGACGAGGGCGACTACTGCGACCAAAGCGCCGCCAAGAGCGACTGCCAGAAGCGGATTTTGTTTCAGATGTGCCGACAGGACAGCGAAAAATGTGGCAGAGCGGGAAGACACCGCGCCGGTATATTGCTGCGGTGCGTTTGCCGTTGATCCGGGGGATGGCGATTGTGCCGATGCAGTTGTGACATCCCCGTTCAGCGCGCAGATAAAGGCTTCCATGCTCATGAAGCGGTCTTCAGTACGGATGCTGAGCGCCTTCAGAATCGCCTGTTCGATGGCAGGGGAAATGGAGATGCCAAGCTCGGAGGGGCGTTTGAGCGTATCGCCGTGAATCCGTTCGATGGAATCCGGCGGAAGAACTCCGGTGATGCAGCGATAAAGCGTTGCACCCATGGCATAAACGTCTGTCCAGGGTCCCTGATTTCCATGGGAAGAGTATTGCTCCTCCGGGGCATAGCCATGCTTTAGAATAACGGAAACGCTTTTCCCATCACCGGAAGCAAAGCGCGCTGCGCCGAAGTCCAGAAGCCTGCTGTCACCGTCGGCGGTCAGGTAAATGTTGTCCGGGCTGATATCCCGGTGTAAAAGCTGCATGGAGTGGACAGAAACGAGCGCGTTCATAACAGGCAGCAGGATTTTTAATGCTTCTTCGCAGGAAATTTTTTCCCCGTGCGCAGCAAGATAGGCTTTTAGACTGGTGCCGTTCACGTATTCCATGACGAAGTATGCGGTGTTGTTTTCCCGGAAATAGTTCTGGACGGAAACGATATTCGGTGTGTTCTGGAGCTTTGCCAGAATGCGTGCTTCCTCCAGAAAACGTTCCATTCCGGATTGATAATCCTTTTCCTGATGACTGGTCAGAACGACAGTATAGCGGTCGGTATTCCGGGTAGCCATGGCGGAGGGCATATATTCTTTGATGGCGACTTTGATTTCGAGGGTCAGGTCAAAGCCGAGGTAGGTAATGCCGAAGCCGCCGATGCCGAGGACTTTGCCGATCAGGTAACGGCCGTTTACAATTGTGCCCAGGGGAAGGGCGAGATAGGGGTGCTGCTTTGTTTCATCGAACCCGCAGACGGGGCAAACCGTGCCGGGTTCTTTTTCGGAAAAGCAGCCGTAACAGATACGTTCGGGATTCATAGTTCCTCACATTCCGCCGCAAAAGCGGCTTTTGATGATAGACAGTTGTAAAATGTTCCGGTGTATTAGGAAAAGGCTGGCGAGATCGCATCGGGACGGCTGATGCAGGTCAGGACGAAAAGCGTCCCATCGATGCTGCGGATGCGTTCCGTATGGCGAAACAGCAGCCCTACGAGCCAGTCTGTAGAAACGGCAGAAGAACTGATCCGGCGGTATCAGGTGCAGCTTGATTATTATGCGCAGGCACTTGAGCGTCTTACTGGAAAGAGCGTGAAGGAGAAGCTGATCTATTCCTTTGCCCTGTCAAGGGAGATCCGGCTTTGGTGATAAGGCTGTCAGTCCAGGGATTCTAAAAATTTACAGATATAAGGAAGAGCAGCACCACAGGCAATCGGTATGCCGGCACAGGAGGCAGTGGATATAAAATGCCGGTCAGTTGGAAATGCACTTGCCTTTTGGATCTTTGATAACAATAGATCAATATCATTGTCTGTAATATAAGGAGCAATACTGCCACCGAGAATTACGTCATAATCAATAACCATGTGGAGATTATCTATTGCAATAGTCAGCGCAGAAAGATAAGAGAGCCAGCGTTCTTCATAGCTGTGCTCTTTTTTTCTCAGATGAAGGAAAAAATCCTCAAGAGTTTCATCCCCCTCAAGAAGGGCAGAAACAGAGCAGCAGGTTTCCATACATCCGCGCTTGCCGCAATAGCAGGGCTTTCCGTCTGGTATAATTGTCATATGTTCAAAAACACCGCTTTTTAATTCACTACCCTTCAGGAATTTTCCATTTACAATAAGAGCACCACTCAGATTTTCCCGTATATGAAAGAATATTGCATTTTTCTTTTCCGGCTGCTGCCATAGCTCCAAGGTAGCTGCGGCTTCAGCATCGTGGATCATTGTGCAGGGAAAGGGAAGATATTTGGAAATGGAACTTACGGTCAGACCGGTACAATTTAGGATTTTTCCATAGGTAACTGTTTTTCCATCCGCAGAGATCAGTCCCTGCAGTACGATACCGATACCCAGAATAGAAGAAGATGGGTATGCAAGTGAAGTCAGGAAATGAGTCAGCTTTTCACCCAGCAGTTCAAAATAATCCAGTGTATTGGAAAAGGGAACAGCGTATTGGATAGTGTGGAGCAGGGTTCCTCTCAGGTCAATAGCTGCCATGGAAAGCGTATGAAGACGGATTTCAATTCCGATGGAAATCCGGGCATCATAGATACAGGATATAATCTGCGCCTTACGTCCGCCGGTAGAAGCGAAGGAGCCATTTCTTTCGATCAGACCAGAGGCTTCCAGACTCTGCAGCTGCTGGGATACCGTTGGTAAGCTGAGCGTTAGCTGGTATGCAATGTCCTGCTTGGAAATACGTTGTGTTTTGTAGATCAGCTCATATACCCGCTTGCGGGTTATGGGATTTAGTTGACCATTCATAAGGGTAAAGCTCTCTTTCTAAAAATTATACAGATGCTTTGTTCAGAATAACACATCCTGTTGCAAATAGCAAGCTTTGTATATAATGCACAAAAAAATATATAATTTTTTTGATTATATGTCATTGACTAATAAAAAATATTCATATAAACTTATAGCATAAACTTTTGCAAAATGAATTTGCAAAAGCAGTTCGCAAAAGGAGGGAAGCGAGTGGATACAGCAAGAGAGTTACCAAAAAAGATGAAAGCAATTGTTGCTTATGCACCGGGCGATTACAGATTTGAGGTCGTGGATACCCCAAGAGCAGGAGAGGGTGAAATGATCCTGAAGGTAGAAGCCTGTGGGATCTGTGCAGGTGATGTGAAGGCCTTCCATGGTGCAAAGAGCTTCTGGGGCGGTGATGGGAATCCTCCCTATATTAAGGCACCTATGATTCCGGGTCATGAGTTTGTTGGCAGAGTTGTGGAAATTGGTGATAAGGTCAAGGGAAACTGGAAAATTGGGGACAGAATCTGTCCTGAGCAGATTGTTCCCTGCGGCGAATGCATGTTCTGTAAAACCGGAAGACACTGGATGTGTGAAAAGCACGATCTTTTTGGCTTCCAGAATAATGTAAATGGCGGTATGGCTGAATATGTACGCCTGACGAAGGAAGCGCTTCCATATCTGGTACCCGCAGATATGCCTGTTGAAAAGGCTGCTCTGATCGAGCCATATGCATGTGCATTTCATTGTGTGGACAGGGCACAGCCAAAGACGACAGACTTTGTGGTGCAGTCAGGAGCAGGAACACTGGGACTTGGAATGATAGGAGCGCTGAGACAGGCAAATCCTAAGTGCCTGGTAGTTTTGGATATGAACGATGAGCGCTTGAAAAAAGCAAAGGAATTTGGGGCGGATATCGTCATGAATCCGGGGAAAGAAGATGTGGTGTCCAAGATTAAGGAGATGACAGGCGGATATGGCTGTGACATCTATATTGAAGCAACCGGACATCCATCAAGTGTACAGCAGGGACTGGACTGTATCCGTAAGCTGGGACGCTTTGTTGAATTCTCTGTATTTGGAGAAAAGGTATCTGTGGACTGGAGCATCATATCTGACAGAAAAGAATTGGATCTTCTTGGTGTACATCTGAGTCCCTACTGCTATGATACGGTGATCGAATGGATTGACAATGGAAAGCTGCCGACTGCCGGAGTGGTAAGTCATAAATTCCCGTTAGAGAAGTGGGAAGAAGGATTTCATCTGGCACAGACCGGAGAAGATGGAGCAATGAAGGTTGTTCTGGTACCGGGAATGGAGGGATAGCATGCAAAGAATTCTCAATGATCCGGACAATATTGTAGACGAGATGCTGAGCGGTTTTCTGAAAGCCAATAGTGATATAGTAGAAGCCACGGAAAATAAGCGGGTTGTTAAAGCCAGATGCAAAGGCGAAGGAAAGGTTGGCGTGATCACCGGAGGCGGCTCCGGGCATAAACCGGCATTCATTGGTTATGTCGGAGAAAATATGTGCGATGCTGCGGCAGTTGGTGAAATCTGTTCTTCCCCTACAGCAGTTGCCTTTCTTGATGCGGCCAAATGTGCAGATCAGGGAAAAGGAGTGGCATGTCTCTATGGAAATTATTCCGGGGATAACATGAATGTAAAAATGGCTGTGAAAATGGCACAGAAGCAGGGTCTGACAATAAAGACGGTGATCGCCAATGATGATGTGGCCAGCGCTCCTAAGAATCAGAGAGAAAAAAGAAGAGGAGTTGCCGGGGAGATCTTTATGTGGAAATGTGGTGGTGCCAAGGCTGCAATGGGCGGTTCACTTGACGAGGTGATCGATGCAGCACAAAAGGCAATTGACCATACGAGAAGTATTGGTATTGGTCTGACACCATGTACACTTCCGGCAGTGGGACATCCCAATTTTGAGATCAAGGATGGCACTATGGAGGTAGGGATAGGACACCATGGAGAGCCTGGAATAGAAGTGTGTGAGCTGGAAACGGCTGATAAAATGGCAAAGAGAATGACAGATATCATCCTGCCAGACTATCCTTTTGAAGCAGGTGATGAGGTTGCAGTGCTGATTTCCGGGCTTGGGGCGACGCCGGTAATGGAATTGTATGTATTATACAATGAGGTGGAAAAGCTTCTGCAGGAAAAAGGAATTGCAGTCTACAGAGCATATGTGGGAAATTATTTCACATCATTAGATATGATGGGTGCAACGCTTACATTAATGAAGCTTGATGAGGAATTAAAGGAGCTCCTTGATATGCCTGTTAATACAGTAGGATTGAAGCAAAAAGGGAAGGAGAAGGGATGAAAGCGTTTCATAACAAGGATGGAAAGCCTGTTCTGATGAGGATGGTCAGTGGAATTAAAGAAAATAAGGATTACCTCGGTGAAATTGACGGCCTGATCGGAGACGGTGACCATGGGATGAATATGAATAAAGGCTTTAGCCTGTTTCAGCAGCGGTTTGAAAAGGAAACGTTTGATCTGAGTGAAGGCCTGAGAGAGCTGGGGATGATCCTGCTTAATGAAATCGGCGGTTCCATGGGTCCGATCTATGGAACTGTATTTATGGCAATGGCAGACGAAGCAGACGGAAAAGATGAGATTACAGTTTCAGATCTGTACCAGATGCTGGATCAGGCGAAAAAGGAGCTGGAAGAGCTTGTTGGAGCAAGAACAGGAGATAAAACGCTGATGGATACACTGACACCTGCAGTGGCGGCTTTGGAAAAAGCCGGCCAGGAGGGTGCGGATATGCAGACTGCCCTTGTACAGATGAAAAAGGCTGCAGAGAGTGGAAGAGATTCCACGAAGGATATGATAGCAAAATTCGGACGTGCCAGCAGACTTGGGGAACGGTCAAGAGGTGTACTGGATGCCGGGGCTGTATCCTGCTGTATCCTGCTTCAGAGCTTTGCAGACGGTATAATGGAGGTGATCGGGTGAAACTTGCAATTGGCTGTGATGAAGCAGCATATCAGCTGAAAAAGACGATAATGGAGCATTTGTCTGATATCGGTGTTGAATATGAAGATTACGGAGCGGCAGAGGGAGAAACTGTTTTATACCCGGATATAGCAAGGAAGGTAGCTGAGGCAGTAGCAGAAGGAAAATATGAGCGGGGCATTCTGGTTTGCGGAACTGGAATCGGAATGGCTATTACGGCCAATAAAGTCCCGGGGATACGGGCAGCAGTCTGTCATGACCCGTATTCTGCAGAGAGAGCCAGAAAAAGCAATGACGCACAGATCCTCTGCATGGGAGAAAGAGTGATCGGGAAGGAGCTGGCTAAATGCCTGGTTGATATCTGGCTAAAAGCAGAGTTCTCTGGCGGAGGATCACTTCCCAAGGTGAAACGGATCGGAGAAGTGGAACAATACTATTTTGACAAAGTAAAAAAACAAGCATCTGATTGACATTTTCTGCTGCATGGAATATACTATGATTAAGAAATGAAATTAAATTTCAAATAATGAAATTTGAGAAACAAGTGAGGTGAAGGTATGAATTATCATATTTTGGATTCGCTCGATTTAAGGGCATTTGACAACAGGGAGAAGGATTATGGGGTACATAATTATTTGGAAACGCTTGGGTTTGTTCCAGATGCTGTTACCCTGCTGGAATGCTCTGTAGAACAGGTTCATTCCTATAACGGGATCATTGATAATGCGACAGTGCCTTACCTGTGGACATGCGAAAGAGAAATGCCGGGTGGTAACGTCTGGAGTCAGAGGCAGCTGTACGGATTGGTAGAGGAACTGCATAAGGCAGGAACCAAATTTTTCTTTGGTGCACTTGCCCAGCCGAATATACATGATGAATACAATACCAGAGCAGAATGGCTTATGGAGCATGCAGATGAATATGATATTTTCATCATGACAAGGGATGGCGGTTCCTTAAGGAATAGTACAGGATCCATTAATCCGCTGAGAAGGCTTCCGGATGGACGCTACTATGAAGATGTATTTCTGGAAGATCTGATCAGGTATCTGGAGGATTTTCATATGGATGGCTTTCTGGCAGGGGATGGCTGGTGCGGTCTTGGCGTTATGCTGAAGGATGGAGATTTCCATCCGGATATGATCGATCAGTTTGAAACCTGGTCAGGAATAAAGGTTAAGGGTGAGAAGACGTCTGAACAGGCAGACTTTATCTGGAATGATCCCGGGAATCGGTCTCTTTGGATGAAGTTTTATGCGCAGAGGTGGGCTTCTTTCTTTAAAAAAATGAAACAGGGATTGGAAAAGCATGGAAAAGAATTTGTTTCCATGGATCCATGGGCAAGAGGAGCTGTAGATGCAATTTATGACTACGGTGTGGATTATAAGCTGTTGTCCGAAAGCGGTGTGGGTGCAGTCTGCATCCAGGCAAGAGAGGAAAACTGGGGACACAGAGGCGGTGAGTGGCTGTATGTTTGGGAAGCCGGTGAAATTGTCAGCTTTGTGACAAGCAGGGCATATGCACCGGATCTGCATCTGTACTGGGCAATTGCCACCTGCAATGCACCGGAGCACTGGATTGCAGTTAAGGATATGCCAAATGCGCTGGAAAGACAGTCATTGTCACTGCCAAGTACAACCTTTATCAATGAGGAAGGAAATTATGTCCGCGCAACAGAGGGACTACAGTTTATTTTTGGAACAGACCTGGAGAAGCAGGACTGGAAATTCCTGAAGGACAGATGGGATATAGGATTTGAAGAACCCATTCTGAAAACAAACGGACCTGTGCTTGTATTTTCAGATGCAGTGTATCAGTATCATTTGGACAGGGGCGAACGGTGGGAGCTGACAGCTCCGGGATTAAGAGCCATTATGGCAGGTGCATCGATCCACTGTGCTGTTAACAGTAAGAATCTGAAGAAAAGTAACGCAGACGGATACGTTCTTGTCAATCCTATGGGAATCACCAATGAAGAGGTTGAGGCACTTCTTGAGAAGAACAGGCAGGGAGCCGGGATCGTTGTGATCGGAAATACCGATAATGAATATCTGATCCGCGAGCTGGGACTGAAAAGAGCGGAAGCGAAGGAAGCTGACTGTCTCTGTCTGGATCAGGAAGCAATAGAGAAATACTGGAAGGGCATTGACTGTGATGCACTGGCCTGTGTAAAGGATGGTAAGTTTGTAGAACAGGTTGTTTCTGTAAAGCCGGTTTATAACACCAAAAGCAGAACGGAAGACAAGGCACTGTTCCAGGCAGTAGATGCACAGGTGCTTATAGGGCTTCAGACAGAGGCTGGGATTTATGCAGGTACAACGATAAGGAAAACAGGGGAGAATACAGGATTACGAATGTATGTAAGTCGTTCCTATGAATGGCCAAAGACCCTGGCAAGGTGGAATTTTAAATTCACAATGAGAAGCTTTGCGGAAGAATTACCGGATGATGTAGATAGATTGAATGCACATTTAATGAACAGGGTATGCGGAAATATTGCTCATGCGTCAGAAGGACAGATTTATCAGTATGAGATACATGAGGATGGCACGTTGCATATCGGGCTTGGCAATATGGGAAATATGTTTTATGGAAAGCCGGTATTATACGTGGAAGACGATATCTGTTTTCATGATGATTATGCAATTCAACGATATACACCGGGCGGGTATATCCATTTTGACACAACATTACACACGATAAAGGTGGAGGTACCACCGTTAGGCAGTACACATGTGAAGCTTAAAAGAAAATAAATAAAACGACAGTCTATAGGAACTGTCACACAATCAAAGGAGGTATGGTTATGAAGAGAAAAATGAAAGCAGTAGCGGCTTTGTCACTTGCAGCAGTAATGCTGCTTGCAGGGTGCGGCAGCAGTAAGGGTACACAGGATGGAGGAAGCACCACAGCAGCAGACACAGCTGAGCAGCAGGAAGGTACAGAAACCGCAGCATCGGATTCAGGAGAGAAGATAGTTATCCGTGTTGTCGGACCCATGGAAAATGAGAATGATACAACAAATCCTGTTACCAAGCAGACAGTCAGAGGTTACTATGTGATCAAGGAGTTATATGAGGCAGAGCATCCTAATGTAGAGCTGCAGCTTACAGGTATTCCGTGGGACAGCTGGCAGGCAAAGCTGACAACGGTAGCGGCAGCAAACCAGGTTGACGTTGTTGTACATGGTGCAAGTATTGTGGATATAGTAGAAGATCTGACACCTTATGCGGAAAAGGACGGAGATTTCCTGGATGGACTTTTACTGAAATATTCCTACAGAAGAGCAGATAAGTCCAATTACACAAAATTGGTTCCTACCGGTATCCCGATCACAGCAGCAGCAACATCTATTATGTATGATAAGAAGATCTTTGATGATTATGGACTTGACTATCCTGATGAAACATGGACTTGGGAAGATGTGCTTGATGCGGCAAAGAAAATGACAGGTACAGATCCGGTGACTGGTGAGCAGACATATGGCTATTATATTGACGGTGCAAGCAGTGACTGGGTAGGACGTTCCATGATCGGCTACTATTTTTCAAAAGATACAAAGGTAATTGAATATGCAGACAAGCAGATGGATACGAAGGTGAACTATACTTCTCCTGAAGCACTGAAGGGCTTCGAATTTGTAAATGAACTGGCAAAGACATGTCCTAAGGGCTTCCTGGAAGGACGTGGAGCAGAAAACTTTGGAACAGAAAATAATAATATTGCTATGTGGTATTCACAGAACCTGGTATCCAATTATCAGAAAACAGAAAGCCTTGGTCTGACAGACCGTTATGGCTATGCATATTCTCCGGTACTGGAAAATGGACGTGAGGGCTGGGCAAACTTTACCGGTGACTGGAATATGGCAATCGCAAAGAATGCACAGAATAAGGAAGCATGCTGGGAATTCATCAAATGGATGGCAACAAATCAGGACATTGCAGACTGGTGCTGGGAAGGCGGTAAGATCCCGAATAACAAGGAGGCTATTGAACGGTTATCAGCTGAAAATATTCCTTTTGCGGATGTATTCTTCAATACACTGGCAGCTACACCCGATAACTTCACTATTTTTGCAAGTGAGTATGATGATGCATTCCTTGGAAGCTCCAATGCATTCAAGGCAAATGGACTGTCTGCGATGTTTGCAGGTGATCTGACACCGGAGGAGGCTGCTGAAAATATTCAGGCTGCTTATGAGGAACAGGCGGCATCCTATCAATAAAGAAACAAAAATGGAGCAGGGCTTTCACCGTGTGTGAAAGCCCGCACATCCCAGACAGAAAGGGAGAGATTGGATGAATAAAAAAATTGGATCTCGGAATTTTGGGAAAAATGTTTATAAATGGAAAAAGAATCTGATCTGGCTGACTTTTCTGTTACCGACATTTATCTGCCTTTTGATTCTGACTTATATCCCAACGATCAAGGCTGTGAATTACAGCTTTCACGATGTAAATGTGATCGGTGAAATACAGAGTAATGTGGGCTTCCAAAATTATAAGGTGCTGCTGGAGAGCAGCGGCTTTCGAAAATCGATACTGAATACATTGATCCTTGCACTAATGTCATTACTGGCAATTCCTTTGGGATTTGTGATTGCCTGTGGTGCAAACGGGGTAAGGAACAAAAAGGCACAAACGGTATTCCGGCTTGGATTCTATATGCCTAATATTATAACAGGAGTCAGCATCGTGCTGATCTTCCAGTACATATTACAGGTGGACAACGGCCTGATCAATCTGGCGCTTTCTAATATCCTTGGTAAAAAAATAGAGATTGGCTGGTTGTCAGATCCTTCTCTGACAAAGGTAGGGGCAAGCATTATCCAGATATGGACTACACTTGGTTATAACATGCTGATCTGCCTGGCAGGGCTTCAGTCTATCCCTACTGAGCTGTATGAGGCTGCGATGATGGATGGTGCAGGCAGCTTCCGGAGATGGCGGTATATTACGATACCACTTATGCGTAATAATTTCATCTTTCTGTTTATAACAGGTATTATCAGCGGCTTCAGCAGATTTACCGATTTGTATATTTTGTCAGGAAATTCGTCATCCGGTAAGCCGGCAGGATCCTTACAGACGATATTGATGTATATATATCAGTACAGCTTTGAAAATCCGAGCTATGGATTGTCCTGTGCCGGAGCGGTTATCTTATTTATTATTGTATTTACGGTTACTGCGATTAACTTAAAGGTAACGAAAACGATTTAGGGGTGCTTGCGTATGAAGAAGAAAAAGATATTTAGTCAGGCTGTTTTAATAACGATATTGGGAGCGGCACTGGTAATCGTACTGATTCCGATTTTTTGGGCAATTTCCATGAGCTTTGATGCAACGACCATAGACGTGGTACCCAATCCACCCCGGTTTATTCCCAAGGAATTTTCTGTCTTTAATTATAAGTATGCATTGGAGGCAATTCCAATTGCCCGTTATTATATCAATACATTTTTGCTGACACTGATCAACACAGCGATATCTGTTTTTACTGCAATGGCTTGCGGTTATGCTTTTTCCAAGGGGAAATTTCCTTGTAAGGGAATTCTGTTCCTCATGGTTCTGGCGGTCATGATGATCCCGTTTGAAGTGCGTATGATTCCTCTTTTTTTACAGTATCGTGATTGGAATATGCTGGATACATGGTGGCCGCTGATTTTAGGTTCCTTTGCATGGGCATATGGGATCTTTCTGGCAAGACAGTTTATCGACAGTATACCGGATTCCCTGAGGGAATCAGCATCCATTGACGGTGCGGGAGAATGGTATATCTTTTTAAAGATCATTCTTCCTTTATGCGGACCGGTCATCGCAACGCTGGTTATTTTCCAGGTTGTGAACCAGTGGAATAATTTCCTTTGGCCGTTAGTTGTTGTTTCAAATCCTAAAAAACAGGTCATATCCGTTGGTCTTGCTATGTTTAATGCTTCAGAAACCGCAAGATATCTGGGACCCAGACTGGCAGTTTCCGTGCTTGGTGCAATACCGCTTATGATCGTGTACCTGTTTTTACAGAAATATATCGTACAGAGTGTTATGTTAAGCGGCGTAAAGGAATGATAAGGAGAACAGGATATATGAGACAGTTGAAGCTGAATAAAAGTGGAATTATAATACCTGTCATGTCTCTTGGAACATGGGCCTTCGGTGGTGATGCAATCTGGGGAAAGACAGATGAAATGCAGGCAATTGATACAGCACGGAGAGCTGTGGAAATGGGGATAGTACAGATTGATACTGCTCCTGCCTACGGAATGGGAAAAAGTGAAGAGATTCTTGGAGAGGCTTTGAAGGGGATCAGGGATAAGGTTATCCTTTCAACCAAATGCGGACTGAGCTGGGATGAGGGAAATATAGGACAGCTGCATGTGGAAAGAGACGGACACAGGATTGTAAGAAATCTGTCAGCAAAAAGCATCAGAAAAGATCTGGAAAATAGCCTGAAACGGTTAAAAACAGAGTATATTGATATTTACTATGTGCATTATCCGGTATTTGGAACATACGCTGTTCCTGTAGAGGAAACGATGGATGAACTGAACCGGATGAAAAAGGAAGGAAAAATCCGTGCAATTGGAGCTTCAAATATGAATCCGGAGGTCCTGAATGAATACTGTACTTATGCAGATATTGAGATCATTCAGGAAAAATACAGCCTTTTAGACAGAAAGGTGGAGGAAACGCTGTTACCGGTATGTCAGGAAAGAAAAATTCTGTTACAGGCTTATTCTCCCCTGGAGCAGGGTGTGCTGACAGAGCAGTTCCGGCAGAAACGGGATACACCAGATCAGAAGAGATTTGTCAATAAGCCATGGGGAAAGAAGGAGTGTCATGAGAGGATGCTTCAGATGTTTGATTCGTGGATGGATCTCTGTGAAAAGTATAACTGTCAGCTGGAGCATCTGGCAATAGCATGGATCTTAAAGCAGCCAGGAGTAAACATTCTTTGTGGAGCCAGAAAGATCACGCATCTTGAAAGCAATATCAAGGGAGCAGAGATTGCTTTGACAGAAGAGGATGCTGAAAGGATCCGCAGGGATGTAGAGTCTTTTTTATGATGAGGGAAACAATTTGACCAATATTAAACCAGCCAGAAAAGTGACAGAGGCAAATCAGTCATCTGAAAAATTACTGACATTGATCGAATTATTATCTACATGGTCGGAGCCGGTAAAGCTGCAGAGCTTAGCCAGTCAGGCATCTATGAATGTCAGTACAACATTGCGCTTTTTGATGGCTCTTGAAAATAAAGGATATGTGGTTCAGGATGATACGGGCAGATATTCGCTGACGTACAAGCTGTGTGGAATAGCGAATAATATTAAAATGCATACCAGTATCAGGAATATCTGCCTGCCCTTTATGAAAGAGGTATCACGGTATTTCGGAGAGACAGTCAATCTGTCTGAAGAAGAAAATATGTCAGTTGTGTATCTTGAGGTGATACAGTGTGAGCGGCAGGCTTTATGCACAACGCAGAGAATCGGAAAAGTAGCGCCTTTATACTGCACAGGTGTTGGAAAGCTTTTCATGCTGAATCATCCATGGGAGAAATTGTGCGATTATTACGAGAAAAATAAGCCTGTTAAATATACTGAAAATACATGTACAACCATGGAAGAGATTTTTAATAAAATGGAAACAGCCAGAGAGTGTGGTTATTCTACAGATGATGAGGAATGTGAAATGGGAATGCGCTGTGTAGCTGTCCCGATCAGAAATTATACAGGTGAGATCATAGCCGGACTCAGTGTCAGCGGACCGACGACCAGGATGACACTTGAAAATATTCAGGAAAAGGTTCCCTATCTGCTGGAAATTTCAAAAAAGATATCCAGAAGACTGGGGGCAGAAATATAAGAGGAGATAGCAGAATGAAGATTGTTTTATTAGAATCGTTGTCAGTTTCAAAGGAATGTATGAAGAAATATACAGATATACTTGAGCAGGAAGGACATAGCTTTCAGTGTTATGAAAGAAATGATGATCCTGAAGTACAGATACAGGAGATCGGGGATGCAGATATCGTTATGATTGCCAATATGCCATTAAGCGGTAAGGTAATTTCTGCCTGTCCGAACCTGAAGTTTATTGATGTGGCATTTACCGGAGTGGATCATGTGGATCTGCAGGCAGCCAGAGAAAAAGGGATCGCTGTCAGCAATGCTTCCGGATATTCAAATGAATCTGTGGCAGAGCTTGTACTTGGCATGATGCTTTCTCTTCTGAGAAATGTACCGCAGGTAGAGGAACGCTGCAGAAAGGGAATGACCAAGGATGGACTGGTAGGAAGAGAGCTTAAAGGAAAAACAGTAGGTGTGGTAGGAACAGGAGCTATCGGTTCCAGGGTTGCAGAGCTTTGCCATCTGTTCGGATGTGAGATAGCAGCCTATGATCTGTTCCCGAAGAAGAATGCGCCGGAATATTTACATTATGGTACCCTGGAAGAGGTGCTTTCAAAATCAGATATTGTGACACTGCACTGTCCTTTAACAGAGGATTCCAGAAATCTGATCAATCAGGACAGAATTGCACAGATGAAAAAGGGAGCGATTCTGATCAATGCGGCAAGAGGACCTATTGTGGATTCAAAGGCACTGGCAGATGCCCTTAACAGTGGTTATCTGAGAGGTGCCGGGGTAGATGTGTTTGAAATGGAGCCGCCTCTTCCCATGGATCATCCTCTTTTACACAGCATTAATACAATTGTTACGCCCCATATTGCTTTTGCATCAGATGAATCCATGGAGATCAGGGCAAAAATTGTATTTGAGAATATCCAGAAATGGATGAATAAGGAACAGGTGAATACCATACTTTAAGTCGCGATGCCGGGGACTTTCACCCCGCCATCATTCATATCTCTCAGTATTGGAAAAAAGCAGTCAATTCCCCCTTGACTGCTTTTTCCTGTGGTGTGATCATTTTACAGGTATAAGGAATTGACAAACAGAAGGATGTGATCGGATTACGGACACGCTTCATCTGAAGAAAGATACAAAACTGATCGGTGTTGCACAGGGACTTTCTCAGATCCTTGTTACGCAGATACCGGATGGAGTCTTTGCAGAAAAAAAAGAAAACGTACCAGCGATAGATACGCCGGATATTGCTGATGCATCTGTAATACTGGCATACTGCGGTCTCGTTACTTCCAGAAAACAGCCCGGCATTTATGCGCTGCGGTGGCGTGTGGCAGGAGGTTCAATTCTGCGGAATTTCGCCTTTTATGCCGATGTGGGATACCGCATTACCTGGATTACGGAGAATCGGAGCCATCCGTGGATCTTGGTGACGGGGAACGGCGGAGGAAGATGGTACAATTTCTGGTGCGATATTACTCAGGGCGGTAAGGATTACAGGATTCTCAGCATTCGCGGGACACGGCAGCCCTTTGCTATCTATGCCTGTAACGTGGAACACTCCAGAGCTGATTATGAGATGGACATTCTGAACTGCAGAAACATCGTGATTTATAATCTGAAAAGTGAATGCAATTCCCCCGATCTGCTGATCCGGGACTCAGACAATATTGCGGTGTTCTCTCAGGGAGGGGACGCTTCAACATATCCCGGAGGTTCCCTGTATCATATAGAGAACTGTACGAATTTTACACTGTCCCTACTGTATGATTACCGCATTAACTGCAGCGGACACGGGCCGGAATATTTCAGCGGGACATGGTTTGATCCATGTGAATGGCATATGCTGACGGAAACGGCACCAAACGGCGATGTGATTACAACCTTGCCCTGCGAACGCCCCTGTCTGTATAAGAGAGGAAACTACAGAGGCTGTAATGAAGCAGAAGAGTAAAAGAATAAAGTTTGGGAATGGAGGAAAATATGGATTATAATAAACAAATAAAAGGAGCGGTGTATTTTCCATCACGCGCTTACAATGCATATCAAACCTGGATGTATTTTGACAGAACGGTAATTGCAAGAGATTTTGGATATGCGAAAAGCGCTGGACTGAACGCTTTACGCATTTTTACAAGCTACGAGTACTGGCAGGAGGAAGCAGAGCTGTTCTGGAAGAAGTTTGAAAGCCTTTTGTCTGTGGCAGAAGAACAAGATATCCTGGTGATGCCCATCTTATTTGAAAACTGCGGCAGAGAGCCGTCTCGGGAAAACATGCTGGATCAGGATCCGGAAACAGCAGCCTGTATCCAGTCGCCTGGACGTAAAATTACAGAAAACCGAAAGCTGTGGGGAAAACCGGCTGAATATACCCGTGAATTTATGAAGCGCTATGCCGATGATGAACGTCTGGCGGCCATAGAGCTGATGAACGAACCCCATGAAGAAACCGGAGACATTCCGTTTGCTCAATTCATTACAAAGACGGCATTTGATATGAAAAAGAGAGTGCCTCTCAGTATAGGCTGCATTTCTCTGCAGCATAATCTGTATTTTGCTCAATGGATTGAAGTTTATCAGTTTCATGATAATTTTCCCTCTGACCGAGAGAATTTTGAGAAGAAATTAAGAGATGCTGTCAGCCTGCAGGAAATGACGGGGAAGGCGGTCTGGCTCTCAGAGTGGCAGCGGTTGCGGATAAGCGGACCCGGATGGGATCAAAGGGTAATTCCAGAAGAAGATAAAATCCCGTATCTTTCTTCTCTGGCAGAAGCTGTTTATCAGAGCGGCATTGGCAGTTTCTTCTGGTCGCTTATGGTTAAACCGGCTTATCTGCCAGCTCAGAGGATAAATGGAACAATAAACGGTCTGTTCCATGAGGACGGGAGCGTATACAGCACAGCGGACTACATTGCTGTTTCAGGAAAACAGAATTCTCCGGAAGCTTTTACACAGCCGCCGCTGTGGTATGTGGAAGAGCTGAAGAGAACCGGGAAGGAATAAAATACATCTTTATAGCATACACAGCAAAAATATTTGGAGACAGTCGATTTTTATAACTGGTTGTCTCTGACAGATAAAATTGACCTACCTTAGCAATTCAGTCTTTCGGTTACTAAGGTAGGTCAAAATTCAATGAAAAAGCGGGTCAATTTTAGGGTTCTTCCGCAAAATATAGTATTTGAATATGTACCAGCCTGTGGAGACCAGTATATATCCGCATATTTAAAGTTGTTTTTTGTAATTTGCTAAAATTTGCGGAAGAACCAAAGAGTTCCGGAATAATCAAAAGATAGTATTTCAGAGAGCATGAAGAAAAGTCTGTAAATGGGGTTCTTCTATGATAAGACGTAGTGGAATGCTTAGAAATTGGGCATTCCACCTTTATTTATATACCATCCAGAGGATGGCACGTCAAAAACCGGAAAGAGGAAAAACCGACTATAGAACCGATAAACGCACCCATAAATATTAACATGAATCTGGAATTATACTGCAGATTCCTTCTTTTATTTTCTATTCGTCTTTTCTCAAATTCCATATCTTTTGTATTTTCCATAATTTCTCCCTTCTTAAAAACAGGAACAGAGCTCTGAAATATAAGTGCTGTTTTTTAATTAGAGAAAAATTATCGAAATAAAATTATAAAATACATTGAAAAATATTTAGGCGATACCATTACATTGTTTCCAGAACTAGTAGAAAAATTTAATCAAAACAAATTATACCTATATTATTCACAGCACAGTCGTGAAAGCGGCTGAAAGCCACATAGACAATATGTAATGACCTCCACGAACCTACAATGTGGAGGTCATTACATATTGTCTATTAACGAACCTTGACAGCTTAATAACCGCTCAGAATTCTGCCACAGGGATTTTATACCTTTTTTGGAGATTGGTTGAGCGATATTTAGGCTACACGGATCAATTTTTGGATTCATGGTACAGTTACCAGTTCAGATACTGTTCCGTGAATAATTCAGGATAATGATATTACAAGTCTCACATATTCTCTATCCGTTATTTTGTCAAAAAAACAAGTTCTATCGTTAGTTATCATAATCTCTTCCGCTTGACACAGTGGAAAAAAACGATATAATAAATTGAAAACGATTTTTAATTTCAAAATGAACCGCAGTGGTTCACAGTGGAAGAAGATTGAAAAATAAAATTTTTCAATCGCGGGATTTGTGTCTGCGCACATCTGACACAAACCCGGCATGTACAAAAACGTGCGCAGAAATGGGAGAAAAATGGCAGAACGTGTCAGATACAGAACGAAGCAACAGGAGCTGATCCGGGATTGTCTGGAAAAACACAGCGACCGGTTTGTGACGGCGGAACAGTGTATGGACTGTCTCAAAACCGAAGGAATTCACGTTGGACAGACGACGGTTTATCGGGCTCTCGACCGTCTCACAGAGGAGAACGCCGTGATCAAAATTCCGGCAGTGGACGGCGCAGGTGCGCAGTACCGCTATATCGGAGAATTGAGGCCGGGCAGCCCGGGGCGGCTTGTCTGCCTGCAGTGCGGGAAGATCATTCCTCTGGAATGTAACAAGCTCCATGGATTTTCCGAACATATCCTGAAGGAGCATGACTTTGCGCTGGATTCCTCGCATCTGATCTTTTACGGCTGCTGTCGGGAGTGCCGCAAATTCAGGGAAACACAGGAAGGACTGCAGGATAGAAATGAGGATAAATAGAAAAAAGCAACTCGGGAAGCATGCTGTGATTTCCGGCATCAGGATGACGCAGCCGCGTTGCAGACGGGTATCAGAAAGCGGCATCCTGCGTCGTGCGTCGTTGGCACTCTGCGCGTGCTTACTGTTTACCGCAGTGTTTGTCGGCTGCGGCACGGAAGCTTCTGACGAACCGGTGGATCCCAACAGGCTGCAGGTGATGGCGAGTTTTTATACGATGTACGATTTCGCACAGAAAATTGGGGGCGAGCACGTTCAGGTGACCTGCATGGTGCCGTCCGGTACAGAGCCCCACGACTGGGAGCCGTCCACAAAGGATATTACCCGGATGGAGCAGACGGACGTTTTTATCTATAACGGTGCGGGGATGGAGCACTGGGTTTCGGACGTTCTGGCGGGGCTTTCCAATAAAAAATTGATTTCCGTGGAAGCGTCGCAGGGAGTGAGCCTGCTGCGCAGCGCAGAGGAAGAGGACGGTCACGACCATGAGGCCGCGCATGCTGATGAGGACGAAGAGGACAGCCACGAGCACGCTCACGACCACGCCCATGAGCACGGCGAGTATGACCCCCACGTCTGGCTGGACCCAATGAACGCAAAACAGGAAATGAAAAACATCTGCGAAGCGTTTTCTGAGGCGGATCCGGAGCATGGCGCAGACTATCAGGCAAATTATGAGAAATGGGCAAAACAGATTGACAAGCTGGATGAAACCTATCAGACGACGCTGGAAAATCTGTCGGAGCGAAACATCGTTGTGGCGCATGAGGCGTATGGATATCTGTGCAGGCGTTATAACCTGACGCAGGTGAGCATCGAGGGCATGTCGCCGGATTCCGAACCCGACCCGGGACGGATGGCAGATATTATCGATTTTGTCCGGGCAAACAACGTCCGTGCGATTTTCTTTGAAGAGCTGTCCGGCTCGAGGACGGCGGAAACGGTAGCGGCGGAAACCGGCGTGAAGCTTTTGACCCTCAGCCCGCTGGAAGGCCTAAGCGACAGACAGGAAGAAACCGGTGGAGATTATTTTTCCGTTATGGAAGAAAATCTGCAGCAGCTGACAGAAGCTTTGCGGTAAGGAGCAGACATATGAATGCGATAGAAATCAAAAATCTGCACTTTTCCTATGGAAAGGAAAACGTGCTGGACGGCGTCAGCCTTTGCCTGAAAGAAGGACGGCTGGCGATTCTCGCAGGAGAAAACGGGGCGGGAAAATCGACGCTTTTAAGACTTTTATTAGGAGAGCTCCCGATGGGGGAAAGCCACAAAGAGGATCAGGAGGAAGGCAGCAGCGACGGCAGCATTGAGATTCTGGGGCAGGATATCCGACAGTTTAAAGACTGGTCAAACATCAGCTACGTGCCGCAGAACGGGATGGGTGGCTGGAAGGATTTTCCGGCATCCGTGGAAGAAATCGTGCGCGCAAATTTATATAAGCAGATCGGATTGTTCCGGTTTGCGGGGAAAAAAGAGCGGCAGCAGGTAAGGGCTGCGCTGACGCAGGTGGGCATGGAGGAATACCAGAACCGTTTGATCGGCAGACTTTCCGGCGGGCAGCAGCAGAGAGTGCTTTTGGCGCGCGCCCTGGTCAACGAGCCGAAGCTTTTGATTCTGGACGAGCCGACGTCGGCATTGGATGAAAAGAACGCGTCTCATTTTTATCAGCTTCTCAAAAAGATCAATGCGGAGAAAAGGATCACCGTCCTGATGGTAACGCATGACCTCAAACGTGCAGCGTCCTATGCGGACGATATCTGGGTGCTGGAGGACGGAAAGATAAAACAGGAAGCCGGGAAAGGAGACAGACAGGCATGAGAATTTTTGAGTATCTGTTTATGCAGCGGGCGTTTGTTGTCGGAATTTTGCTGGCGGCGGTGGTGCCCTGCGTCGGAATGGTCGTTGTCTGCAAACGTCTTTCCATGATCGGCGATGCACTTTCCCATACGTCGCTTGCCGGCGTGGCGGCAGGACTTTTGCTGGGCGTCAATCCGGTGGCGGGCGCAGCAGCAGCCTGTGTGGCAGCGTCCTTCGGCATTGAGGCGATCCGCAGAAAGCTTCCGCGCTATTCGGAAATGTCGATATCCATTATCATGTCAGCAGGAATCGGTCTGGCGGGTGTGCTGTCCGGATTTGTGAAAAATTCGGCAAACTTCAACAGCTTTCTGTTCGGCAGCATTGTGGCGATCAGTGATGCCGAGATGATTTCAGTCATCGTGGTGTCCGTTGTGGTACTTGCGTTATTTTTGCTTCTATATAAAGAACTGTTTTATATTTCATTAGAGGAAAGAAGCGCACGGTTGGCGGGCGTGCCGGTCGGCGTCGTCAATTTTATCTTCACGATTATGATTGCAGTGACGGTTTCGGTCGCAGCACGGACAGTCGGTGCGTTGATGGTATCGTCGATGATGGTCGTTCCGGTAGCTTGTGCGATGCAGCTGGGAAAAAACTTTAAGCAGACTGTATGGTACGCTGTCGGTTTGAACGTACTGTTCATGATTATCGGGCTGTTTGCGGCGTTTTATCTGGGCCTAAAGCCAGGCGGCACAATCGTTTTGGTGGGCGTTGCAGCGCTTCTGATCATTTTTATCGGGAAACGGATTGTGTTCGGAAAGCAGGAATAAAGTCGCAATTGACACAGGAAAAAAAGCGTGCTACCATGTTTGCAGTCAATGATGACTAACAAAAGAAAGCTATGCCGTACGACAGGTAGTATAGACGTATCCTGCGCCGGTCGAAGGAGGAAACGAACATGATGAAAGCATCTGATGCAAAGAAAATCGGTTTATTTTTAGGAGGCGTATTGTTCGGAACAGCCGGAATCAAGATCCTTTCCAGCAAAGACGCGAAGAAAGCATACGTACAGTGTACCGCAGCAGCGCTTCGCGCAAAGGACAGCGTTATGAAGACCGTTACAACAGTTCAGGAAAACGCTGGCGATGTTCTGGCAGAAGCAAAGCAGATCAATGAAGACAGAGCTGCAGAAGAAGCGGAAGCTGAAGTAAAAGAAGAAGCCTGATTCAGGGCAGTGGGGGACGGAGCCGGAGACGGCGCCGTCCTTTTTGACGGAGTCCCGTTTTCTGAAAAAGCGCGAAGCGTATCAGCGGAGTGGAGAAAAAATGAACTTTAAAATCAAACACAAAATTCCCGGGCGAATCCGGGTGCATATGGGGCAGTCCAGAATGAGCTTTGATCAGGCGGACACCCTGCAGTATTTTCTGGAAACACAGCCAGGTGTGACAAAAGCGACCGTATACGAGCAGACGCAGGATGCGGTGATCGAGTATGACGGTGAATTAAAAGAACTGATGGAGGCGCTGAAAAGCTTTCATTATGAAGACGTTCAGCTGCCGGATTCCGTCCGTTCCAGTTCGGGACGTGCGTTGAATGTAGAGTATAAAGAAAAACTGATCGGGCATGTGGCAAAACGGTTATTCACAAAATACATGCTTCCCTTACCGATCAGAAATGTGTATACTATATGGAAAGCTTTCCATTATGTAAAAGAGGGCGTTGTATGCCTTTCCAGAGGCAAACTGGAAGTTCCGGTGCTGGATGCGACTGCGATTACGGTTTCCATCCTGCGGCGTGACTGCCCGACTGCAGGATCGGTTATGTTCCTGCTTGGTCTGGGTGAAATCCTCGAGGAGTGGACACATAAGAAATCCGTCGGTGATCTGGCGCGCAGTATGTCGTTAAATGTCGGCAAAGTGTGGATAAAGACCCGGGATCAGGAGATCCTTGTGGATTCTGCATCCGTTGTGCCCGGAGATCATATCGTGATCCATGTCGGCAACGTCATTCCGTTTGACGGCATTGTGGCGGACGGCGAAGCGATGATCAATCAGGCTTCCATGACCGGAGAATCCGAGCCTGTCCGCAAGGAAAAGGGTGGGTTTGTTTATGCCGGAACCGTTGTGGAAGAGGGCGAGCTGACGATTGAGGTCAAGGCGGTTTCCGGTTCGACCCGTTACGAAAAGATTGTTACGATGATCGAGGATTCCGAGAAGCTCAAGTCTGCAGCAGAAGGACGTGCGGAGCATCTGGCGGACAGGCTGGTTCCCTATACCTTCCTTGGAACCGGTCTTGCATGGCTGTTTACAAGAAATGTGACCAGAACGTTATCCGTACTGATGGTTGACTTTTCCTGCGCATTAAAGCTTGCGATGCCTCTGACTGTCCTGACAGCGATCCGGGAAGCGAATGCGGCGAAGATCACCGTAAAGGGAGGCAAATATCTGGAAGCATTTGCCGAGGCTTCCACGATTGTATTCGATAAGACCGGTACACTGACCAAAGCACAGCCTACACTGCATTCGGTTGTTCCATTCGGCGAGGAAAAGGAAGACGATCTTCTGCGTCTGGCAGCATGTCTGGAGGAACACTTCCCTCATTCGATGGCGAAGGCGGTTGTGCGCGCGGCGGCAGAGCGTAATCTGGAACATGAGGAAGTACATTCCAAGGTGGAATATATCGTTGCACATGGCATTGCCTCTTATGTTGGAGAAAAGCGTGTGGTAATCGGCAGTGCTCACTTTGTATTTGAAGATGAGAAGTGCCGGATCCGTCCGGAATATCAGCAGCGTTTCGATGAGCTGCCGCTGCAGTATTCCCATCTGTATCTGGCAGTTGACAACGTACTGGAAGCAGTGCTCTGCATTGAGGATCCGGTGCGTGAAGAGGCAAAACAGATTATCCGCGAGCTGAAACGGGAAGGCTTTACAAAAATCGTCATGATGACTGGCGACAGCGAGCGAACAGCAGCGGCGATCGCAAAACAGATCGGCGTGGACGAATACCATGCGGAAGTTCTGCCGGAGGACAAGGCGAACTTTGTCCAGCAGGAAAAAGAGGCCGGACGCAGGGTAGTCATGGTCGGCGACGGAATCAACGACTCCCCGGCGCTTTCTGCTGCGGATGTTGGTATTGCGATCAGCGACGGTTCGGAGCTTGCGCGGGAAATTGCGGATATTACAGTCGGTGCGGACAGCCTGCAGGAGCTGGTTTACCTGCGCCGCTTAAGCAAAGAAATGATGCGTCGGATTCATGTCAACTACCGTGCAATCCTTGGCATCAACGGCAGTTTAATTGCAGCCGGTGTGACCGGGCTGATTCAGCCTACGACATCAGCGCTGCTGCATAATACGACAACACTGGCCCTGAGCCTGAGAAGCATGAGCTGGAAAGTTCCGGGAGAGGCAGGGCAGGAATAAAAAGAACGGAGACAGAGAATGAAAAAGGCGATGATTGCCATGAGCGGCGGCGTAGATTCCAGCGTCGCGGCATGGCTGATGAAGCGGGACGGATATGATTGTATGGGCGTTACCATGCGCCTGTTTGCCGGAGAGGACAGCTGTGAACGAAAAGGTCATACCTGCTGTTCACTGGATGACGTGGAGGACGCAAGAAGCGTTGCACGTCAGCTGGGCATTCCATATTTCGTGTTCAATTTTACGGAAGATTTCGGCACACAGATCATGGAACGCTTTGTCTGTGCCTATGAAAACGGATTTACCCCGAATCCGTGTATCGACTGTAACCGTTATATGAAGTTCGAAAAACTGATGAAGCGGGCAAAGGAGCTGGATTACGATTACGTTGTAACCGGACACTATGCCAGAATCGAAGAACAGGGCGGAAAGTTCCTCCTGAAAAAAGCGATCGACGAAAAGAAAGACCAGAGCTATGTGCTCTACAGCCTGACGCAGGAGCAGCTTGCACATACGCTGTTCCCCCTGGGCGGCATGACGAAGCCGCAGATCCGGGAAATGGCGGAAGAACAGGGACTGATCAATGCGCGTAAGCATGACAGCCAGGATATCTGCTTTGTGCCGGACGGAGATTATGCAGGGTTTATTGAACGCTACACCGGCAAAAGCTTCGAGCCGGGCAATTTTGTAGATCAGGAAGGACATGTGCTGGGGCAGCATAAGGGAATCATCTGCTATACGATCGGACAGCGCAAAGGGCTGGGACTAGCCCTGCATGAGCCGATGTATGTGTGCAGGATCGATCCAAAGACCAATACGGTAGTTCTTGGACGCGACCGGGATCTGTGGTCAAAAGAGCTGACGGCGAAAGATTTCCACTGGATCAGCGGTGAGGTGCCGGCGGGCACGCAGCGCATCAAAGCGAAAATCCGTTACCGTCACCAGGAGCAGTGGGCGAACGCAGAGATCACCGGACCGGACAGCATTCATCTGGTCTTTGACGAGCCCCAGAGGGCAATTACCTGCGGACAGTCGGTTGTACTTTATGATGGCGATGTTGTAGTGGGCGGAGGAACGATCAATGGATTATGTGGTTCTGGATCTGGAATGGAATCAGGCGTCTGACAGCCGCGATGCCCGCAACAGACTGCTTACGTTTGAAATTATTGAGATCGGTGCGGTAAAATTAAACAGCCGGATGGAAATTGTGGATACCTTTCAGGAGCTGATCCGTCCGCAGGTTTATGATACCATGCACCATATTACAGAAAAGCTGATCGGCATCCATATGAAAGATCTTTCCGGATGTCGGACATTTGATGTCGTGATGAAGGACTTTCTGGCGTGGTGTAGCGAGGATTTCATGTTCGGTACCTGGGGACCGCAGGATCTGACGGAGCTTCAGAAAAATATGCGGTTTTTCGGTATGGAGCCCCTTGGAAAAGGACCTGTCCGGTTCTATGATATTCAGAAGCTGTTTTCCATCGCCTACGAAGATCAGAAGGTGCGCAGGAGTCTGGAATATGCGGTAGATTATCTGCAGATTCCAAAGGATATTCCGTTTCACCGGGCGATCAGCGACGCGGTGTATACCGCACGGGTATTTCAGATGATCAAAGACCCGATTGCACTGCAGCGGGTTTCCTTCGACACGTTCCAGCTGCCGGAAAACCACCGCAGCGAGGTGCATGTCGTATTCGATAATTATGCAAAATATATTTCCCGACCGTTTCCGGATAAGGAGGCGTTGATGGCGGATAAAGAGGTTCTCTCCACCAGATGTTATCTGTGCCATCATAACCTTCGCAAAAAAGTCCGCTGGTTCTCGCCAAACGGCAAGCACTATTACAGCCTGTCGTGGTGCGATAAGCACGGTTGGATGAAAGGAAAAATCCGCGTGAAAAAAGCGGAAGATGACATGGTTTACGCCGTCAAGACGACGAAGCTGGTCGGAGAGAAAGAGGTTGCCGCCCTGATGGAGAGAAAAGATCACATCCGCCAGCTGCGTAAGGAGCACAGACACCGCGAAGCGCAGGAAAAGCTCGGGAAACGGTGAGGCGGGACGCTGACATCGGAGACACGCCGGGGAGCCCATATAATAAAATAATATGAAAAAAACGCCGCAGACCGGTTTCAAAAGAAATGGTCTGCGGCATTTTTGTGCATCCCGTCCTGTATCTTACGCGAAGGGATCGGTGTAACGGTCGAAGTCGATGATTTCATCTTTGCGGCTGCGGTGTCGTTTCATGATATCGCGGCGCTTGCGATTGCGGCTGTGTCCGATCAGAATGGAACGGATCACCAGAATGACAATCAGGATAACCGCGACAATGCTGACTGCAAGCAAAATTTTACGGACGTTTAAGAAAATAACATTTCCCCCCGGTGTGGAAACTGCGGTCGGAGAAGTTGTGGAAGCGACGGATTCAGACGCTGCGGTGCCAGCCTGCGCGCTCGTGGCGCCCTGTGTGCCGGAGGAACCGTTTGCACTGGAAACATTCGCATTGCCATCCGTGCCGGAGCTGTCTGTGCTGCTTTGCGCATTAGAAGCGCTTCTTTGTACGCTGTTCGCATCTGCCTTGGAAGAGCCATCCGCTGTTGCGATGGCAGCGCTTTCCGTTTCAGAAACCGGTTCTGCACTGAAATTAAAGGGCGTTATGCTGGAAAAGAGGATCGGCGCGCTGCCGAGATCCTGACCTTCGTAGGAGTAGTGGATGACAGCGGCCTGTCCATCCTTCAGGTTATCATAGCTCAGCTCGGAATCCAGATCGGCAAAGGTGAGCGTATCCGGAAGGAGAACTTTCGCATCCGGGTCGATAGAAAGGATGTCGGACTGATTGAACGTATTTGCGAACAGGTCGCCGTTTTTTACCTGATAGGTAGTGTCTTCTTTGGATGCTGTAACAGAAGAAAAGTTGCTGAAACCGTAATCAAATAAGCTTATCGTATCCTTGAACTGCTGCGGGGACTCCTCCATCATAACGACGCAGATCAGCTTCAGCCCGTCTTTCTGGGCGCAGGAAACGAGGTTAGAGCGAGCGTTTGCGGTGTAGCCGGTCTTACTGCCGACGAGATATTCGTAAGCGTAGGTTTTACCGGGCAGCAGCTTGTTTTTGCTGTTCGGAATCAGATCCTGTGACAGCGTTGCGCTCGCCGGGATTTTGTAGCTTACCGTGTCAGACATGCGGCAAAGCACGTCATCGGAGAAAAACTTTTGCCCGATCAGAGCGAGGTCATGGGTGGAGGTATAGTGATTGTCATCATGCTTGCCATTGGTATTGACGAAATGGGAATCCGTGCAGCCAAGCTCCTTTGCGGTTTGGTTCATTAAATCTACAAACGCTTCCATACTGCCGCTGATATGTTCGCCGATGGCATTGCCGCATTCACTGCCGGAGCCCACCAGCAGACCGTAGAGGGATTGTTCCATCGTGATCGCTTCACCGGCTTTGATGCCGATGTTGGAATCACTTCGCCAGTCGATGCTGTGCACCGCGGTATCGGAATATTCGATCATCTCATTTAATTCGCTGTTCTGACGCGCAATGTAGGCAGTCAGAATCTTGGTTGTGCTGGCGGGATAGAGCTTTTCGTGGATATTTTTGGCATAAAGGATTGCACCGCTGTCCGCATCCATCAAAATCGCGGAGCGAGCATTGAGGATCGGACCCTCCGGCCAGTTTTTGATTTCGTTGCTCTCAACCGGGATCGAAAGGTTGGCCTCCGCCAGCGCCTGGTAATCGATGACCTCGGCGCGAGCCGTTAAAACAGCGCCACAAAACAGATTGGCGCCGACTCCAAGTGCTATCATAAAAGAAAAGAAGGATCTTTTCTGGAAAAATTTCATGTAATATACCGTCCTTTATTGAAAGATAGTAACATCATACACTATTTCCCGGCGGATTTTAAGGGCAGAATAGCAAAATTCAAAATTTTTTAAAATTTATACTACAGTTCCCTCGTGGCATCCCGTGGGCAGAATTCCATGCTTGCATGAGAATTTGCCCACGGGATGCCACGAAGGGAGCGCCGCCAAAATGCAAAGCTTTCTTTTTATCCCGAAATATAGTAAGATAAATTGATATCAGGATTGTGGGAGTGCGCAGCACGGAACAATCCGTAGGTATCAAAGCCAGGGTCAAAAGGTCTGAGCCCACATGAGCTTGCTCATGGGTGGGAGAAAGACAAAAACCCAATAAAATAATAATGAAAAACAGTGAGGATAATTCATGAGATTGCGCAATATTACAGGCTGTCGGGAAATGATCGGGGAGAGCGAGTTTGTCGTACACGAACCGGAAACGATGAAAGGGAAGTGGAGAGAAGCATTTGGCAACGACCATCCGGTTTATGTGGAAATCGGCATGGGCAAGGGACGTTTCCTGATGGATATGGCGCGCCTTTACCCAGAAATCAACTTTATCGGTATCGAAAAATATTCCAGCGTGCTGCTGCGCGCGGTTCAGAAGCTGGAGGAGGAAGAGTTGCCTAACGTTCGCCTGATCCGCATGGATGCAGAAGATCTGGAAAATGTTTTCGCGCAGGGAGAGCTGGATCGCATTTACCTGAATTTTTCCGATCCGTGGCCGAAGGACCGCCACGCGAAGCGACGCCTGGAGTCCAGACAGTTTCTGGCAAGATACGATCAAATCCTGAAAAAAGACGGAACGATCGAGTTTAAGACGGACAACCGCGCCCTGTTTGATTTTGCACTGGAAGAGGTGGAAGCAGCAGGATGGACTTTGAAGGAAAAAACCTTTGACCTTCACGCGGATGCGCGCTTAAACGAGGGAAACGTCATGACTGAGTATGAGGAACGGTTTTCTGCACAGGGCAATCCGATCTGCAAGTACATTATCAGCCGCTGAATCCCCTGCATAGGAAAAGCCGTTTTCCGATATACATAATAAAAAGACTCGGACGGACAACGGCATGGACAGAATGGAACAATTAAAAGCGATGCTTTTCCTGTGTCTGATTTTCGGCGTGGCGTTCTGCCTCGGAAGCGTTGTGGGGCATACGGTGAGCGTGCGGGATCAGGCGGTGATGGCGCGTCCTGCACAGAAGGACTGGGGATTTTCCTTTCAGGAGGACAACAAACCGCCTGTGGCGGACGAAAGTATGGAGCAGCTGGCGCAATATGATGCGTTTTATGCGGAGAATACGACGGAAAAGGTTTTGTATCTGACATTTGACTGCGGATATGAAAATGGAAACACGCCGGCGATTCTCGACGCATTGAAAAAGCATCATGTGCCGGCGGCTTTTTTTATTGTAGGGAATTATCTGGAAAAAAATCCCGATTTGGTCAAACGGATGCATGCGGAGGGGCATATCATCGGAAATCACAGCTATCATCATCCGGATATGAGCCAGATGGGAAAAGAAGAGTTTCAGAAGGAGCTGGCGCAGCTGGAAGACCTGTACGAGCAGACAACCGGCGAAAAGATGTCGAAGTTTTATCGCCCGCCCCAGGGTAAATACAGCGACAACAATCTGCAGCTGGCAAAGGAGCTTGGGTATCGGACGATTTTCTGGAGCCTTGCCTATGTGGACTGGAAGCAGGAGGAACAGCCGACCCACGAAGAGGCGATGTCAAAGCTGTTAAAAAGAGTTCATCCGGGAGCGATTGTACTGCTGCACAATACGTCCCGGACGAACGGTGAAATTTTGGATGAGGTTTTAACAAAGTGGGAGGAAATGGGGTATCATTTTGCTTCGCTGGAAGAACTGGTATCCTCCGGCAGCAGGGAAGCACGGAGCTTTTTCTTGACGGATAACCAGGAAAATCCGGTAAAGAGCGCCGCGCCGACCCATGCAGCAGGATCGCAGAAGCAGGCGAGGGGAAAGCTTACAAGCTTCATGGCGATCAGTGCTGTGATCATGCGGGCAAACAGCTCGACTACGCCGCCCATCATCGGCAGGAAGCTGTAGCCGCAGCCCTGCATGATGTTTCGGAAAATAAAAATTGTGGAAAGCGGAATATAAAAGACCGCACACATATAGATATAGGTTTTTGCCCAGGGCATCAGGGAAGCCATATCGATGTCTCCGGAGAAGAACAGGGAAAGCAGCGGGCGCAGGAACAGACCGACGGCAGCTGCAGCGAGCAGCGAGTAGATGACGCTGATCAGGAGAGCGGAACGGACGCCCTTTTCCAGACGGTGATAATCGCCCTTGCCGTAGTTCTGACCGCCGTAGCTTGCCATTGTCTGTCCCATCGACATCATGCCCTGTGTTACGAGGTTCTGCACCTTGCTGGCAGCAGTAAAGGCAGCGACTGCTACAGAGCCGAACAGATTGATGGCAGCCTGCATCACCATTGCTCCGGATGCAGTAATGGAAAACTGCAGTGCCATTGGAATGCCCATTCTCATCTGATATGCCGTGTCTGATGCGGAAAGTCGCCACTGGGTGCGCTCCGGGCAAAGCACGGGAACGTTCTTATAAATATAGATCAGACACAGTACCGCAGAAACGCCCTGTGAAATATTGGTTGCAATTGCAGCACCTGCCACACCCATATGGAAGCAGAGGATCAGGAGCAGATCGAGCACCACATTCAGACAGGCGGAAAATACAAGGAAAAACAACGGAACCTTACTGTTGCCGATGGCCCGCAGAAGTGAGGAAAACAGGTTATAAAAAATACAGGCAACGACTCCGCTGCAGATCAACATGCTGTAGGTATACGCATCGGCAAAAATATCCTCCGGTGTATTCATAAGGAGAAGCAGAGGCTTCATGGTGCTCAGACCGACCACGGTTATAAGGATTGTGACAAGAACAGAGAGCAGGATACCGTTTGCCACGCTGGCGCGGACGGCTTTTTCATCCTTTGCTCCATAACGCTGTGAGGTCAGGATCGTAAATCCGGCGGTAATGCCCTGTGCAAAACCGATGATCAGAAACATGACTGTGCCGGTGGAGCCCACGGCAGCCAGAGCGTTCGCGCCGACGAAGCGGCCGACGATGATCGTATCGGCCATGTTGTAAAACTGCTGAAAAATATTGCCGACTAACAGTGGCAGGGTAAATTTGAGTATGATGGACAACGGTTTGCCCTGAGTCATATCCTGTTCCATAAAATCCTCCATCGTTTGGGTGTTTTACGGCGCTTATGGGCGCTTTATGTGATTTATGTAGCAAAAAAGACTGTTGAAATTTCAACAGTCTTTAAAAGTCGAAGCGACGTGATTTGAACACGCGACCTCTGCGTCCCGAACGCAGCGCTCTACCAAACTGAGCCACGCTTCGATTGCTTCATCAAGCCTTATTATCATAACGAATTTTTCTGAAAAAGTCAACTGGAAAATTTAGAAAAAAAGAAAAACTTTTACAAGCTTTTGCAACTGACAGGTTGCCAGAAATGGAGTATACTGAAAGCGAAAGAACGCAACAGAAAAAACTTTAACATGACAAAAGGGGACAGATCATGGCAGCTACAGTTTTTCATACCTATGATAATACATTATATGAAAAGGTTTACCAGACCGCTTATCAGGCGGCAGCGGAGCTGATAGAGACCGCCGGGATGAAAGCTGGTCAGATTTTAGTAGTCGGCTGTTCGACCAGTGAGGTTGGCGGGGAGAAAATCGGGACCTATTCCAGTCCGGAGCTGGCGGCAAAGGTCTTTGGCGGAATTTATGCGGCTGTGCAGGAAAAAGGCATTTATCTGGCGGCCCAGTGCTGCGAGCATTTAAACCGTGCACTGATTCTGGAGACAGAAGCTGCAGAAAAGTATGGCTATGAGCCGGTCAATGTTATGCCGCAGCCAAAAGCAGGCGGATCCTTTGCAACAGCGGCATGGCAGGCATTTGCTGATCCTGTGGCAGTGGAGCATATTGCGGCACATGCAGGAATGGATATCGGAGATACGCTGATCGGGATGCATCTAAAGGATGTGGCGGTTCCGGTCAGACTGTCCATTCGACAGATCGGGGAGGCACATCTGGTATGCGCACGGACGCGGCGGAAATTTGTCGGCGGGGTTCGGGCGGTTTATGACGAAAGATACCTGTAAACAGCATATGAAATAAGGCTGCCGGCATTTTCGCGGGAACGCCTGCAGAAATCAGGAGAAGGATAAAAGAGGGAGCATGGTATGGTGTTGGAAAAAATAGCCGTTTTGAAGGAGCTGACCATTTTTTCCGTGCTGCTGAGAACTGTACTTGCGATGGTTTTCAGTGGAATTTTAGGGTATGAAAGGGAAAAGAAAGGGCGTCCGGCAGGATTTCGGACGTATATGGTTGTCTGTATCGGCTCGGAAATTGCGATGATGACGGGAATTTTTCTGAGCCGGGAGCTTGGAAGCACTGACCCGAGCCGGATTGCTGCGCAGGTGATCAGCGGGATCGGATTTCTGGGAGCCGGGACGATCCTGGTGACCCGGCAGAACCAGGTAAAGGGGCTGACCACCGCAGCGGGGCTGTGGGCAGATGCCTGTCTGGGACTGGCACTTGGTTCCGGCTTCTACTCCGGAGCAATTGTCGGCTTTGCAGCCATCTGGTGTTCTCTGAAAATCCTGAGCACAGTAGATAAGAGGCTTGGAAAAACAGCGCGTGTTTTTGGAGTTTACGTGGAGTTTGTAAGTATCAAGGATCTGAGTGCCTTTTTGGCATATGGACGGGGACATGGCTGTAAAATGGACGGGCTGGAGATTGTACGCAGCAAGGATGTGGATGGAAACAGGGTGGTTGGTGCAACAATGACCCTTCATTTTGATACACCTGTATCCCATGAGAAGGTGATAGAAGAGTTCGGCAGACTGGAGGGCGTGCAGTTTATCAAAGAAATTTAAGCGCGACATGTGAACGTGCCGGAGTCGAACGCTGATCATGGGTTTGCATGCGCGCGATCCGTGCCGTATCCATCTGGCTGGCGGCACGAAGCTGCGAAATTCCTTATTTTGTGCGGGGTGCAACCAACGGTTGACAAATTTCAAGCCGCCGTTTGGTGGCGGGAAACTGTCAAAATCCATATACTGAAACAAAAAACAAATGGAGGCAGGAAGTATGATTTTGGCAGATAAGATTGTCCGGCTGAGAAAGAAAAACGGCTGGTCGCAAGAAGAGCTTGCGCAGAAGATGAATGTATCGAGACAGGCAGTCTCAAAATGGGAAAGCGCGCAGACCGTCCCGGAGCTGGAAAAAATTTTGCAGCTTGGAGCGTTGTTTGGAGTTACGACAGATTACCTTTTAAAGGATGACATGGAGCTGGAGGAGTTTACATCGGAAACGATAGACAGCGGCGTGCGCCAGATTTCCATAGAAGAGGCGGGAACCTATCTCGTACAGAGCAGGGAATCCGCAAAACGGATTGCTGTCGGGACGTTTCTGTGCGTGTTATCCCCGATCCCGTTACTTTTATTAGGCGCGGCATCGGAGTATGAAAAACTGAACATTTCGGAAAATCTGGCAGGTTGTCTTGGAATAATGCTGTTGCTGTTTTTTGTAATCGCGGCGGTCGCATTGTTTATCTATTCCGGGTTTCAGAACGAGCAGTATGAATATCTGGATAGGGAAGAGCCGTTTGAGCTGCAATATGGCGTGAGCGGAATGGTGCGGGAAAAACAGAAAGAATATCGGAATCAGTACATTTTCTGGAACATCATTGCAACGTGTATCTGTGTGGCGTCCCCGATTCCGCTGATCGTCGGCGCATTTTCGGAACAGGAATTTCTGATAACGCTGTTGCTGACCGTTACGATGGTGCTTGCCGGAATCGGCGCATGTATTTTTGTGGTGAACTGCAGCATCTGGACAAGCATGCAGAAACTATTAAAAGAGGGCGATTACACGATGGAAGCGAAGCGCAAAAACCGGAAAATGGGAGCGTTTTCCGTAGTTTACTGGCTTATCCTGACTGCAATTTATCTCGCCTGGAGCTTTTCGACGAACACATGGGATAAGACCTGGATCGTCTATGTGGTCGGCGGCGTGATTTATGCCGCGCTGTGTGTTGTCTGGGAACTTGTGATGAACCGGGAAAAATAGAACGCACGCTCTTTACGCTCCTTCTCATAAGGGTGTTAGAGCATAATGCGTGCTTCTCGGATGAGGACAGACGATTTAAGGTCGTCTGTCCTTTTCTGTTGCTTGGAAATAAGCAGTCAGTCTCTAATAAAGAATACCAACCGACAGCAGCAAGAACGTTTCGATAGGCAAGACGATGATTTGTACGACGAACTGTACTTTGACGACAGCCCGTATTGACGCAAAAAGTAAATTTAATACCATATTTTTCAAAAAGGGTATTGAAAACGCAGAAATTTGTAGCATAATAGTGGTGTGGAGTATAACTACTATGAACAATTATGAATTTTTAGAGAAACTCGGCTTTTCGTCAAACGAAGCAAAAGTATACGGAACACTAATTAAACATAAAGTGTTAAACGGTTACGAAATCGCAAAACTTTCGGGCGTTGCGCGTTCGTTGGTGTACGAGGTTATCAATCGCCTGGTGGCAAAGGGCGCGGTTATTCGTATAGACGGAGAGCCGAATTTTTACAAGCCTATCGAGTATCAAGACCTTATACGTAGCATCAAGGAAGAAAACGAAAAGAATATTGCCTGCGCCGAACGCGAGCTACAACAACTTGCAACGGAAAACGCCGACGTCGATTATGTAATGAATATAGTGGGCGAAGAAAAATACGTTGCTAAGGCAAAGGAACTTATCGACAGCGCGCAAGCGGAAATTTCGCTGTCCATTTGGC
>OGZV01000312.1_pt1 | contig 53685 bp, 92 predicted proteins | sample 1576861 | NCBI WGS metagenome assembly OGZV01 (sample SAMEA3541501, study PRJEB24748) | human gut metagenome | biome: human gut; feature: human-associated habitat; material: faeces | place: China | collected 2012
TAAATACATCGACCCTCATTAAGAAAATCAAATTGTGATATATAGACTATGTATAAGTCTATAATATCTCTAAATTTTTCTCCTGTATTAGACTCTTTAACTGTAATTGAAGAGGCGTTAAATTTTGCTCGCTTTAGGTGATCATCGTTATCTGACTTCTGCACCTCAATATTACACTTTGTCCCATCACCTAATGTACACAGTGCATCCAATCTTACGGACCTGCCATAGATATTTTTTTCGCTACTCTGAGTAATGACTTCCAATACAGTAAGCTTAGGAGCTTCTAAAATAACTCTTAAAATTTCTTCACAAACTTCTGGATCTTCTGCAATAGCTTCAAAGAAAATATCGTCAATTGGTCGTAAGCGCTGAACAATTTTAAGTTTTTCTTCATTACTAAATTTCTGCATAAATATTATAACATATATGATTATATATGTTAATCCTCCTTTCTTTATGATTTGAAAGGAATATGACAGAAAATTAGTTTGAATGTATTTATTCTCTTAGCTTTATCCAACCTTATTATAGCAAAAAGCCCCAGAAATCACTTTCTGAGGCCTTGCAATTATTTATCTTAAGTATATTTAATTTTTTATCTTATGTTTTTAATATCATTATTTAGCTTGCATCTATTCCTTGTATGATACATGATTTATACTTGTTATAGAAATTTGTAAGTTCTCCATCTTCGACTCCATGTGGGGTATCTTTGTGTTGCTTTGCATATTCCTGAATACTTAATACATCGTCATGTGTAAAGTACCATGTCTGTTCCGGTGTATTATTATCAAAATTATCAAAGCATTGATTAATTGTCTTTACATACTCTTCATTTTTATACCAGATAGAATTAGGAATAAGTCCTCCATAGTTCTTATATGTTGCTGCAGAATAATCAGACTTATAATCTGAACTTCCTTCATATCCTGTATTATAAAATTCTCTTGTTATAGATCTTACTTTTGCTGAAAGTATTCTTGTATTGATTTCTTTGCCATCTTCATCAACTGTAGGGATAATAGGATCATCCTGTTTTGCTTTATTGTTAATTAATGCTACTGTAGTATAACCGTATGTAGTATTTCCAACCGAATCTGATACATGTGTCCTTATAGTAATTATTGAAGATGTCATACCCGGAGTTTTATACATTGTCAACATCATATTAAGAATTTCGTCTAAATTTTCAATTTCTATATTGTCACGTATATTACCATCTTCTCTGTCTTTAACTGTATTTGCATTTATAATTCTATCTTTTATAACGTCATAGGCATGTTGTTCAAATCCATCTGCGTTTTCATTTACATATGCACTAAAATCATTGATTGTTAAAACAACCTGGTCACTTTTAATTACAGGGAACTGATCCCATACAGCATACATTATTGCATATGTATTATTTTGAGTTAATTCTTTTGTATTATACAGTTCATTTGCTTTCGCTCTGATACTGTCAGCAACAGATGTATCTTTGCTGTTATATCCTGTTTCTAATGTATTCATTTCATTTGCCATTGTTTCATATGCATAATTAAATAATCTGTCTTTATATCCAATCTGATGAATAAGACCTGCATTTTTATCTCCAGCAACTGTAGCATAATTATTTGCACTCCATCCCTGGAATGAATAATAAACTGAATCTCCGGATGTATCTGTTTCTTTTGCATAAGATGTTCCTGCATTAATTACAACATATCCATATTTACTCTTTTTTGTAAAATTGCTGTATGAAGTATTTTCCATTGTTGTTCCAAATTTGTTTTCCTCTAATGTAATATCTTCTGTCATTGCCTTGAACTGATTTGTTCCATCACTGTTTGTTGCTTCATATACACCAATTCCATTATTATTATAAGTAATACCATTAGCTATATAGGCAAATGTACCTGTATTCTGCTGCCATACGGCATATAATGTAATTGGACTTGTAATTTTATATATTGTATCTTCTGTATATTCATTTCCTTTGCTGTCTACCCACTTAACAAATGTTGCTCCTGTAAGTGTTGGATTTGGCAAACTTCCAACTTTTGCATCATATGTGGCTGTTTTTGAATCAGCTCCGTTTTTTGTAAGCTTTGTTGCTGCTTCTGCTTTTTCATCGTATCCAAGATTTCCGTATGGGTTACTTGAATTATGTTCATAATTAAATGTTATCTGGTATCTATTGGCTTCCCACTTTGCATACATATGAATTACATCAAGGTTTTTAGTTGTTAAATGTGATAAGTCATTATTCCATGAATTTGTACCATATTCCCATCCAAAACCATATCCGTTTGAATAGTCCTTTTTAAGACTCCATCCTTTGAATGTCCAACCTGTAAGATTATATACATTTCCTGGAAGTTTCTGATTTGCATGATTATAAATATAAAATGTATCTGTAACTGTTCCTGTTATTTCATTTGAAGCTGAACTGACTGCTCCTGTGTATGGATTAGTTACATTCATCGGCTTGTTCTTTTCAAATATTATTTTATAACTGTTATTAGTTGCATTTACATCTAGTTTAACATCATGAGCTGGCATATAGAATTTAGTTGTTTGGTCTTTATATCCATATGTTTTTCCGTTTTCTGTATACCATTTTTCTACTCTGTAGCCTTCATGATCTGACCATCCTGTAGGATAAAGATTCCTTTTAATTGTTTCACAATCATCATTTACATGCCAGTGATAACCAGATAATGTATCTGTTGTGACTGTGACTACCTCTTCATACTTAAATTTCTTTTTATTATCCTTTTTATTGTTTCCTTCAGATATTACATTTGTCTTGCTTGAATCTATTCCATTGCCACTTTTAATACCATTGTCCTGATCATCCTTATTAGAATCACTATCATCTGTCTTAAGAGTATATGTGTTTCTTGTGTAATAATAATCGACAATTAATGAACCATCACCTTTGACTCTTACAGTTATCGCACTTGGACTTGTGAAGCCTTCGTATGTTTTAACTGTTGGTGTAACAAGTCTGTTTGTCTGGCCTGTTAAATTATCTGTATCTGCTAAGAAATAATTGGTTGTATTATGTTTGCTTGAATCTGCATATGTTTTAGTTCCGTCAAGATATAATTTTTCTTTCCAGTGTCTTACAATGTATTTAGTATCTTTATTAGCATTAATTGTTATAGTAACTGTTTTATCTGATGCAGGCATTGTTCCTTCAATTGTTGTATTTCCTATAATTGAATATCCTGCTTCAGGAACAGTAGTAATCTTATAGCTGCTTCCATAATAAACCATCTGACAGAAGTCTGTTTCATTAGTTGCCAGAACTTTTCCATTTACTGTTACTGTTGCCTTACCTGCTATAAATGTCTGACTGTCAACCTCTTCTGTTAAATTTGGTCTTAGTACGCTACTTATAAGACCGTTAAGGTCTAATGTATATTTGTTTCTTATGTAGTAATAATTTACCACCGTAGTTCCATCTGCTTTTACTTTTACAGTCTGTACATCAGGATAAGTAAATCCGTTTCCAAGGTTTAATCTTTTTGCTGTAACTGAAGTATCCGTAAATCCTGACAGCCTTTCTGTCTTTGTAGGTGTACTTGGATAATTACCATTTATATCCATTACATAATGATTAACGGTATATCCTATATCTGCCGCTGTCCAGTTAGCTTTATAGGATTTGTTCCCTGTACTACCTTTGTAAATGCTTACTGCTTTCTGTGGTATAGTACCATTACTGCCTGTCCATCCGACAAAAACATATCCTAATTTAGTAGGATTATGAAGTGCAAATGTAGGTGTTTCAATATTGTAACTTGTAGGATTGCTTACTACAACTGCTCCACCATTAAGGTTATAGCTGATTGTATAGTTAATAGGTGTTGTCTTAGCTGTAAGTACCGTATCTTTATTAGGCATTGTATATACAAAGCTTAAATCATCAGATACCTTAACATTTCCATTGTACCATCCCTTAAATACATAACCGGTATTAAGAACTGCACTTATTTGTACATTGCTTCCAATGTTTACAACAGCCTTATCAGGATGTGATGTTGTTTTTATTCCCACATCCCCTGTTGTCTGTAAATTAGCTGTCTTAGGAGCTTCCTTACTCCATGTAGCAGTAAATGTAACTGTTGCTCCGTCTGTTGTAGTTAAATTCTTATAAGATGTACCTTTTTCGCCTGACCATGTTGCTGCATTGTGTCCTGAAGTAGTACTGTCATACCCCGTAATTGCCCATCCTGTAAATGTATAACCTGCCTTTGACGGGTTATCTATTGTTACCATTGTGTCATAGTCTGCACTTGTCGGATGTGATGTACCATAAGTACCACCATTTAAGTTGTATGCTATCTTATAATTATTTGCCTGCCATCTTGCATACAGGTCTACTGTTGCTCCATCTGTTGTTGTAAGATTCCAGTTTTTCTCAGTCCAGTCAGGATATTCTGCTTCCGTATTATTACATTGTGCTGATACTGTATTACCACCTGTTTTTTCCGTATACCAGTTACTTCTGCTTATCAGATGATATCCCTTAAGTGAATATACGTCAGGTGATAACATATCCTGCGAATCATCATATGTAAGTTCTCTTGAAAAGTATCTGCTAGTGCTGTTGTAAATGTATGATGATATTCCATTCTGATGTAGTACCTGTAATGTACTTTCTGTATCAGGTACATTTGCGTTAAGTCTTACGTTATAATTAATTCCTACTCTTGAAAAATGTGGTGATAAACTGTATGAAGCTTTACCCTGTCCGATATTATAATTATTCTTATATGTAAGCTTTCCTAATCCGTCTGTAAGGTAATTCCAGTTTTTATGATGCCATCCTACAAAGATGTATTTATATCCGTTACTGTCCGGAATACTTGCAGTTACTTTTAAATCAGGATTTGTACCTTCATAATCGTGATACGTTCCATCTGTTCCCTTGTAAAAGAAACAGCTTCCATATACCTGATATAAGTAGTTATCCATGCCGTCATTAATACTGTTGTTGATTGTTACTGTCAGACCGGCTGTATTAGCAGGGGCATTGTCTGTATAATTAAACACTGTTGTATATCCCATCCAATGCGGATAAAGATTAACAATTCCACTGTTGTCCTTTGATATCTCATACAGGTTGTTATAAGTCTTTTTTCCCCTGCCTATATCAGTACCGCCTGATGCTGATGTCCACCAGTTATACAATACCTTAGTAGGATTCTTTGTCTTATCCTGTACAAAATACTTGTCTGTTACTTTACTGCCTACTGATTCATAATTATTAGTACTGAAGAACTTATTTACTCCCGGAAGGTAATTATTTTCATTCTGTACAAATGCCTTTGAAAAATATCTGCCGTTCTCATTCCATGTCCATCCTTCAGTTGATGCTGTTTCTGTCAGTTTTGTCAATTCTGATGACGGGATATTGCCTGTGTTAAGACGTACTGTATATTCATGTGATTCTACAAGCTTATATTTATGAATTGTGTGAGTATATTCTTTTGTATGAAACTCATTTGCTCCTATATCACCATTTGCACAGCCAAGCCAGTTATGTGCTGAACCTACAATATACCAGCTCAGTGTATCCTTACAATATGCATAATAACGTCTATAATAAGCAAATCCTGCATAATCTGCATCTGCTCCGGCATCTTTATCAGGACATCTGTAATTATTTGCCAGAAGCCAGTCATTATCCTTGTCTGCACCATATTCAGGATAAAAGCCGGTTTCATTAGATACATTGTGGGTATCAACATAAAGCGTATACTTACTGACAAGCTCATTGAGTTCTACATCCGAAACTTCACCGGTGTATTTAACATATGGACTTCCAACCCTTATCTTATACCTTGAATCAGATGTATATGTCTTAAGACTTGCTAAAAGTTCTGGATTGGTTGGGTTTAATCTGTAACCTTCGTAAATGTCACTTGGGTCTGATTCTATATAGCCTATAATATCATCACCTTCAAATGAATGTGTACAGTTCCATGAATCAACTTCTACAAGCTTATAGCCTGATTCTTTATAGTTTCCATTATAAGTATATCGTTCACCGTTCTCTTCAAATACTTCTGATATTACCTTAACTGTTACTGTTCTGTTTCCGTACATTGACCATGAATCATAATATAATGTGTCAGATATGGTAGTCCAGTCAGCCCATTCAGAATCCGCTGCCAGACAATCAAGCCTGTAGCCCGGTTTTAATTTGATATATGTACCTGCACTGGTATTTTCTGCAAAGTATTTGATACTGCCATTAGTCCATCTGTTCGTTCCTGCTTCATCTGTAGCAACCCACTCTATGCCTTCTGTCCATTTAATCGTAAGACCATAATTAGAAGCTGCATGTGCTGTAATTGTAAGCTTTGAATCTACTATAAGACTTGATAAGACACTAAATACTATTGTAAGTATCATAATCAGACTTTTTAGTATTTGTTTCTTCTTCATATTCTCTCTTTCTCCTTCCTGCTAAGTCTTTCTCCTAGCTGACTTGGCTATATTAAGCCTGTATTATAATAGTGTAAGATATTATTTTTTAAGGGATAAATTTACATATCTATTCCCAAAATATCTTCCTACAACTACTACATTTTATATATGACAGACACTATAATCATTTTTAATGAATTTTATGTAAAAATATCTGCCTATAATAGTTATGTTACATTTTTTAGTATCTTTATGTGTTGCATTAAGGCTTTTTTATTATTTATGGCATAAAAAAAGACTGCCTGAAATTAATCAGGCAGTCTTCTTCGTTACTCTTCTTCGTTACTTAAATCTTTTGTACTTATTTTTTATTAAAGTTACCAATTTCTTTCCTCTAAAACAACTGCTTTCATCATATTTACCTCCTATGCCTGTGTAGTATATTTACAATAATATTATATGTAAAATTATAAATTATGTCAATTAATTCTTAGAATTTAACATAACACACACACCATCACCCGGTAAAATCCAATCCAAAAATCTAAGCATATATCCATTATTTGTCTCAACACATCTCTGCCTTTTAGTATTTCCTAAAGACATAAAACCGAAACCTAGTACAGTTATATCAAATTCATTTGGTTTAACATTAAAATGCATACAATAATGCTTACATGCTTTATCTATCTGATGAGAGTACATTAAATCAGTCATATCAACAAGAGTTGAATATTCCATATCAACATATATAGAATCTTTAAAAGTCATATATTTTTTAAAATTATTGTTGTTTTTGTCTAAAGAATAAGAATTAGGGTATGTGCTTTTTAAATCTCCCTCATTTGTTCCTGAAGTTAATGAATTTTTAAATTCATCTGTAATATCATTTCCATTAACAACTAATTTTTTTAATATAACAGGATTAATACTTTTATCATTTTGGTCTTTTATATTTTTTAAGTATGTACTCAATAGCCTTTCTATTATGCATTTATCTCCCTTTACGGATTTAGCTGTAAAAGTAACTCTTATATCTTTTTGAATATAAGTGTTATCTCCAATATTCTGCTTATAAGCATCAATATAAGTTATGTATTCATCATAATAATATCCTTTTAATACCTTATCCATTTCATCATCAACTATTGTTGCAATATTATTTTCTTCAAAATTAGCATTTGGCATATAAATATTTTTTATTAAAGCTGATTTTAATTCTCTTTTCCTTTTCATATCAAGAATATTTATAACTTCATCTTCAGCTAATATTTCACACATTCTTTTTTGTGTATAATTTACATACCCAAACCATTCTAATAATAATGAACTAACAGAAATAGATATAACTGTTTGACCAATCATTTGTATTACAGAATTTACATCATCTTTAAAATTAATATGATATGAAATTAATATCAACACAATACCAACCAATATTCCGACTACGCCAACACCCCATAAACTTATTTTGTTAAAGAACATTTCTTTTTTTAATTCTTTTTTCATTAATACTTTATCTCCTTTGTAATTTTAATCAAAAATTTATAAAATTTCTAATTATATTATATACTTCATACTACATTTGTAAATACAATTAACATTTTATTAAATATTAAAACTACTTTTAGAGTTGAAAATCAAAAATATTAATTTCATATCTAAAATAAGAGGCTATGTTGATATGTTAAATATCATTTTCATAACCCCTTACTTATTGTTTTATATTTATTTATCTATCTATCATGGTCTGAGATAGCGAAATGCTACTTCTGTATAGTCGCCTCTTCTCTCATCATAGAACTTGCCAACAATAGCACATGACCCAAAAGCTTTATAAGGGTCAATTCCTAATGATGAAGCAATCTGCTTTGGAGTAGCAGTAAAATCACCACTCATGCTATACCAGCCTTCATACACTGTATAAGTTCCGTCAAGCTGATAAAATGTTCTTGTTGTAAGTGTCTTAAACTCACATGAATAATCCCAATCAGCATTAGGATTTCCATTAATGGCAGACACTTCTGAGCCTCTTCCTAAGCCATATTTATAATCCATATCTTCAGGAGCAACATATGTATAAGTCTTACCATCAAAAGGATTTACTGTTGTAATAACTTCAGGTTCTTCTGGTTCAGAAGGCTGTGGTTCTTCAGGTGTTGGTTCTGGTTCACTTGGTACATCAGGAACATACTCAGGCTCACTTGGAGTATTTGGTACATCAGGTGTCTCTACATTACTTGGTGTATCAGATACATTTCCATTATCTGTTCCATTGTCTCCTGCATTTTCATTTCCTTCTGATACATTGCTGTCTGAACCATCAGCTACAATTGTATCTTCCTTTGGCTCTTCTTTTGCTGCTACATCTGCCTTTGTAGCTTCTGTGCTTTCTGTTGCATCTTCTATCTTAGCATCTTCGGATACCTTTACTTCTGTACCGTCTGTCTTTACAAGTGTGCCACCTTCTGATACCTTGATATCACTTACTGATAACTTTCCATCATCTGTATTAGCCTTTCCTGTAAAGACTGTCTTATTACCATTACTATCAACTACTTCTATTGTTGCCTCGCCATTGTCATTTACTGTTGCATTACCCTCAAGCTTGGTTGTCACACCATCTGCATCTGTGTAGTCAAATACTACCTTGCTTGACTTCTTTGTATTGTTTTTATCTGCTGTTGTTACATTCTCCTGTGTTACTGTTGTATCATTATCCTTTACGGTATTATTCTTCTTTCCACAAGCTGTCATGCCAATTGCAAGTGTAAGCACAAGAGTTAATACACCTGCCTTTAATAAATTGTTTCTTCTCATAATTAAAATCCTTTCTAAATTACAATATGCCTGCCTGTACTTGGATACGTTAGATCTATATTTATATACATATACAGGCCTATATTCATGTCCATATCCATACATATCAGGCACATTGATTATTGCTAATTAAATTATTACGCCTAAGTAAGTCTATTTTATTATACCACTTAATTAATTTAAATGGAAGTTTGAATATTATTGTTTTAAGCGTCTGTATTATATATGACAGAAAAATAATTGGATGTTTTTACATAAAAAAAACTGCCTGGTTGAATTTCAAATTTTTCAGACAGTCTTTTAATTTATATAATAAAGCATTATATTATTTCTATTATTATATTAAGTATTTTATCCCAACAACTTTTTGAAAGACTAAAAAATAAAGCAAGCAATGTAATAATATCATTTAAAGATTGAGCATATTTATTTTTTTGAAATAGATAAACAAAAAGACAAACAATAATTAAAATAATAATAGTTAAAACAATTAATCCTACAAATGGAACATATTTAGGATTATTATTTTTATCTAATGTGAATAATTTATCTATTAAAAGATTTATAATTGCTAATGCCATTCCAATATAATTTATAATCCAGATATATTGATTATCTAATATTGTGAATGTAAAACATCTTATTATTATACAAAAAAAAGTATTACCCAAATTATAAAATTTATTAATCTATAATAAAATAAATTTTTTTCATCATTTGTATTCATATTATATCAACTTATTTTCCTTTAATATTTCATAAACATTAATACACCTAATAATATAAAGTGTATATTCATCAAATGTAAAGTCACAATTATTTAATGGATAATCAACCTTAAATTCAACATTATTACTATCTTTTTTCATACCCAAATTACCATAATTTAATGAAGCATTAATATCAAGTAATTTAGTTTTAACAGAGGATAATGCTATTTTGTCTGTTACTTTTTCAAAAAAAGTAAAACTAATTAATTGCAATTCTTCATTAATTTCCATATATATTACAATATGATTATTATTATTTTTAATTCCTCGATAAGGAACGCATAAAATATTACTATTATTATTATTTCCTATTAAATATTTAACTTTTTTTGTTTCTAATGTTTTTTTTACTTGATCTAATATTTTCATCATAAACTCATCCTATATGTAATCTTTCTAAATTTCCGCAATTTTTAAATTCATTACCTTGCCCAGTATAATATAGCATATCATTACTTTCTTTACTAATTTGTAAAATATAATTTTTTATATAAAGTATAGTCTGTTTACCTTTTTCAGAATATTCATCCCAATAACATATCCTAATTTTATTTTTATTAATTGATATTGTACAATTTAATTGTAAAGGGCTAAAAACAGTTTTAGCATTGTACCATTTATAACCACCATCACAGTAAATATTACTTATTTTCTTTAATTTCCTATAATTATAAATATTATATATATTTAACTCATTCATAATTTATTTCATCTCCTATAGCTAATTGTATCTTTGAGATCACATCACATTATGATGTTTGCTATTTTGGAAAGAAATCCTTCCTTCTGATGCTCTTTAACATGAGATTGCATATCTATAATATCTAAAGCAATATTATATGTGAATATATCTTGATTATAATTGTCAAAAACTTTTTGTAATTGTGATACTTTTTTGTTTGAATAATTTAATGTCTGTGCTGATTTTAATAGATTATCTCTTTTTTCTTTATCTATATAATCGTCAAACACATTATTAGTAATTTCTTCTTCAAGTTTTTTTATCTTTATTACATTTTGATCATGCTCTTGAACTCTCTTTTTATATTTTTTTGTATTAGGCAACATAATTTTTCCTTTGAATAATATATTAAAATTATAATACAACTATTTAGTAATTATTTCAACAAATATATGACAATTATTATACTCCCAATTATAGTCCATTAGTTTACAATATTATATATATGTTTGCCTATCTATTTAATAACTCATTATCTATAAAATCTTTATTGTTATTCTTATAACCATCTCTATGCTTATGAATATCAGACATATTATTCAGATATATTATCCGGCATAGGCATGTCATCATCTGGCATTGTATCTACTGTTTCTAAATCTTTCTCTATTTCGTCTAAAATTTGATTTTTCGAATGAACTACTCACAAACGACTTTTGTCAGATGGAGTTTTTTTGCTATTTTTTCATAATTAATATGACAGAGCTAAAAGATATTTTATGCATAAATATAAGTTTCAGAGTGTATTTAAGCCATAAAAGTTGGCATATAGGAAGCTGTCTTTTTCAGCTTAAATGCATTTGTATGATGTTTTAGCTCAATTATTTTGTCAATTTTTTTGTTACCACATGTGCCTTTGCGAATCTTTTCGTCAAGTTCATCATAAGTAAATCCAAAATTGTCTTCATCTGATTTTCCGCAAAGTCCATCTGAAGGAGTTTTATCTACATACTTAGATGGCAAGCCTAAATAATGTCCTATTGCACATACTTCTGATTTAGTAAAATTACCAAGAGGTGCTACATCTCCATCACCATCTCCGCCAACGGTAAAATAACCGATATAATCTTCAGAAAAATTACATGTGTTAATCATTCTTCCATTATAACACTGGCAAATGGCCCTGATTATCTTGGTACGTTCTCTTGGTGCTATATTCTGTCTGCACTGTTCTGTAATCTCAATTCCGCAATCCTGTAACTGTTTAAAACTTGCTTCAAGTGCCGGTCTTATATTAATAGTGTAACTATTAATACCTAAGAGCTTACATACTTCAATAGAGTCATTGATGTCAGACTGTTCTCCATCTGGCAGCATTACGCCAATTACTCTGTCTGCCCCTAAAGCTTTTACACATAATGCAGCAGTTATTGTACTATCTTTACCCCCTGATATTCCTAATACTGCATTACAGTTCTTTCCATTCTCATCAAACCAATCTCTAATCCACTTAATAAGATTTTCTGTTTCTTTAGCTATATCGAACTTATACATACTATCTATCCTCCCTCATTCTCCAATCAATACATCTCTGAAGATAATCTACATATTCTGGGTTCTTACACATACCCTTACCCTCAACATCACTAATCTTAGCTACATCCATTCCATTACACTTAGTAACCTTCATTACAATATTAAGAGCCGGAACTTTAGTATCATTACTTAAATAAGTTCCAATACCAAAAGCTACATTAGCGTCTTTGCAGAAATGTCTATATAGCTTATCTGCTCTTTCAAAATCAAGACTATCGCTGAAAAGCAGAGTCTTAGTCTTAGGGTCAATGCCAAGATTTTTATACTGCTCAATCATTTTTTCTCCCCATTCATAAGGATCTCCTGAATCATGACGCACTCCGGAAAACAATGTAGCATAAGTCAACTGAAAATCTCTAAGGAAACAATCTGTCGTAATAGTATCCGTCAAAGCAATACCATTTAATACTCCATATTCCTTAATCCAAGCATCAAGCGCATACCAGTTTGAATATGCAGGGTTATGCTTATGATTTCCCTGTCCTACGCACATTATCCATTCATGGGCCATAGTACCTACAGGTGTAAGCCCGAACTTCTTTGCTAAGTACACATTACTTGTACCTACAAATTTTGAAGCACTATGTAATGTATCATTTAAGTGAGAGAACTTTTCTACTACAAGCTCCTGAGCTTCAGCAGATAATCTTCGTCTTAATCCAAATTCACTAAATGTTCCTGCATACCAGTGATTAGACTTAAGATTCTCAAATTTAACATTTAAGCGTTCTTTGAAACTACCAAGAAGTTCATCATAATTATATTGCATACGGAAATAAACTTCATTTACAATAGCTAATGTAGGAATTTCATACATGGAAGTATTGAGCCATGTTCCTGCTGTTTCAATTGAAAGACCACAATCTCCATCTGTGGTAATTGTAAAGTCTTTATATCGTGGTTGCCATAATCTAAGAAAATCTACATAGCTGCCTTTAATCCACTTGATACTGTCAAGATACTGAAGTTCATCTTCAGTAAATCTCAGCTTACAGTAAGCCTGGATTTGTTCCTTAATCTCATCTACCATTTCAGATGTAAACTTAACATCCTTATTTCTACACTTAAAAGACCAAGTTGTTTTATAATCTGAGAACTGATGATAAATTGCCTGGCCCATACTATACTTATACATGTCTGTCTCTAATAAGCTCTGAATAATTTGATTTAATTTCATGATACTAATCCTCCTCAATATTAATTTGACATAATTTCATTGCTTCCAAAGCTGTTTTATGTGATTCTGGAGTTACACAAGCACAGGCATTTGCTTTAACAGTAATTTTAGCTTCTGGTAAAAATGCCTTTATAAGCATTGCATTACTTATAACGCAGATACCTGTACATACTCCAACAAGTTCTATTTCCATATCTTCCTGACTCTGCTCATACATTATTTTAATAGTTTCTGCAAGAGTAACAGAACCAAAAGTTGGCTTGTTAATAATTTGGAATGGTTTGTTTGAAGCATTTACAACAGCCATTATTTCCTTTCTGATCTGCCATCCTTCTGTTCCTTCAATACAATGTTCTACAGGTAAAATTTTACCTTCCTGTGTCTCAAGATAATTTTTTTGATGCGTATCTCTTGTAAGAAAAATATTGTCATAATTATTTTCATTAATAACATCAACAACTTTTGATACGGCTTTTTCGCATTCTGCGTTTCCTAATGCCCCCGATGTAAAATCATTTTGCATATCAATAACTACTAAAATCTTCATAGCTAATCCTCCTTATTTAATATACTTTTATATCTTTTCATCATATTTCTTAATCGAACTCCTTGCCAATAAGGTATGTACTTTATTACATAATCCATATTATTTTCAACAATAGCTTTTCTAATAGAACTGCTTGAAATATTCTCAAGTCGGGAAGAACTATTTATTAAGATTCTGTCCTTTATGTATCCAGGAAACCATGCAGAAACTAAAGAACTATCATCATTATAGTAAAAAGTAAACTCTGGCTGCCCTATGCGGTTAACAATATTATAATAAAAGTATAAGCCCCATTCTTTATTAACCTTTGAAGAATTATCTACAGTTCCATTATTATTATCCTGCTTGGGTATATCATCATCAGAACTCCAATCATTTAAAATCATATAGTCAACTCTGTTTTTATCCTTAACAAAGCCTAAAGCAAATTTCAACATACTTATCCGATAACCTATAGGGAAAGGATTTCTTTCTGTACCTGATTTGTCAGCACTTCCAATTACGAAAAGAACCTTATCATTTTCAGCTAATGCCTTATTAATCATTTCAATATGTCCCTTATGTAATGGCTGAGATCTTGATAGAATAACACCTACACTCATAATTATTCTCCTTTATAACTATATGCCTGTGAAAACTTACCATTCTTTGTACTGGATGATATCTTATAATCAAGGGTTTTTAGTTTTCCTTCAATATGTATTTTGAAATTAGCTTTATATAGCTGTTTACCTAAGATTACTTCATATACTTGTTTTATATCCGGCATTGTAAATACTTCCGGTAAAAGGTTAAATGCTATATCGCTATAAAGCACTTTATTTCTTAATCTTAATAATCCCTCAAGAATTATTTCAGCATGATCAAATGCTAACTTTTCTCCATTACAATGTACTGGGACAAATCCTTCTATATTAATCACACCATTTTTAAATGTCTTTTTAGTAAGGTTATATTCAATTGTGATATTCTTTTCTTTATTTTGAAGAATAAGTTTTTCATCATTAAAAGTTGTTATGTCAAACCATAGAGCATCTTTTGCGTCATCTCCTGCTTTAACTCCCTGTTCCTGAATCAGAGCGATGTATGCTACATCAATAACACGCATTCTTGGGTCTCTATCTGGCTGACTCATTGTATAAAGTTGTTCGAGATAAATATTTTCTAATCCGGTTTCTTCTTTAAGTTCCCTTACAGCAGCTTCATAAGTCGATTCTTTTATTCCAACAAAGCCTCCTGCTAAAGCCCATTGATTAATGTATGGATGATCCTTCCTCTGAATAAGCAAAACTTTAAGATTCTCAAGACATTTGTTCATACACAATATAAGCATATCCACTGTTACACTTGGTCGTTCATAATCAGATGGTTTATATTGCTTTAAAAATTCTTCTTCCGTTAATCCTACATTATTTTTAATATCTTCCATATTGCCTCCTTGAAAAGTAGCTTTTTACTACTTTTATATATAAGTATTATATTGCTACTTTTTAATATTGTCAATAATTAATGAAAAAAAATAGAAAGAACCTGACGTTTTATCAAATTCTTTCTATTTAATAATACAAATGTATTTTTCAAAAATTAATTTCGACATTTTTTACAAGCATTGCAGGGCAAGGAAGCCCACTACCTTTAGGTAATGGGTAGTTGACATAACCACAAGAACAAGTAATGATAGTCCTTTCACCACCCGAAGTCCTCAAAATTTTTATCTGCTGCGTATCTTAATACCATATTTCCTATGCAATATATTGCTTCTATTATGATCAAGGTTTTTCCTAATGGTAGACATATATCACTTGGAATTCCTAATTTATAGAAAATACCAGTTAATACAAGAACTTTAACGATGTTAACCAATAGATGTATAACATTCTGTATAAAGAAATCATTTTGTGTAAAAACTTTCTTATTCCTCATAATTATTCTCCTATATTAACCATTTTATCTACTAGTTTCTTATTTTTTGCAAGCTCTTTATTAATATTATCCGTAACTTCCTTCTGATAGTGTGTTAATGCAGTTATACCTGCAATGGAAGCTATTCCTGCAAGAATAACTGTTATGACTGTCACTGATATATCTGTTAATGTAATTGAATGCTTGAAAAAATACAGATTGATACAGTGTATTACTGTCGCTATTACTACCACGGAATTTCCCCATACGGTTAATCCTTCCTTAATTAATCTTATCTGCTCCTTACCATCTTTGAGTGCCATTTATCTTTATTAGGCAGCTTCTTTTCTAATTCCTTCATACAGCTATCCAGTGTCTTCTTTGTTTCCACTGTCTTTATATCTTCCTTGCTTATCTGTCTTACATGCTGTTTTGCCAGTGCTTCGTCTGCATAGTAGGTCTGTGTGGATTCATTATATTTTGATATTGAAACCTTCTCTTCTTTTACATTGCCAAATGCTGCACTTAATTTGTCTGTAAGCTCTGAAGCCTTATAGTTATCTATCATCTGGTGTCCTTTCATTCATCTTCAACATCTTTATTTTTATCAACCATATCTACAATCATTACAGGTGTTGCATAAGCAATAACCTCTTCCCAATTGTCACATTTCTTTTTATGTATACATTCATCACAATTTATATTTATACTCTTACAATAATCTGCTAACTCTCTTATTTTCATATATTACACACCTCACTTAAATATGTGGATAGTCTCTTCCATTATTTTGATATGCAGCTTTTGGAAGCTCTCCGGATTTAACTCTGTATAAATACTGCCTCATCATACATATATCACATCTGTCACAATTGGAGTTCCCTTCTGTTTCTATCTTTTTACAGTCAAACACCGGAAGAGCATCATCTAAAAATAATAGAAAGGCATCCATAATTTCTTTCTTAGTAAATTTCATATTTATACTTCCTTTTCTTTTAAATCCATATTTTAATTTTAATATCGTGACAATAATCTATTTTTACATGTTTTATTAAAGCATACCGATAGTATTTTAAATACTTAAAACTATCCATGTATAGTATCTTTCCTTTAGCATATATAGCTTCAGATTTTTTTATAAAACCATGATAAATAAGTACATGGCAAGAAGATAAAGGTCTTGTTTTTAAATTCTCATCGATAAAAGTTTTTACTTCATATGGATAATCTATTTTGATTTTCTTATTAACCATTTTTATTCTCCTTATAATTTATAAGTAAATATCTATTTTTAAGAAATCCACCTTTTAAAAGTTTCTTTCACGGATTCTTTATCATTTTCATGTCCATATTCTTGAGTAAAAAACTGAAATTCATCACACTCAGTTTTACGCTGACATTTACTACAATCACTATTTATACTTTCACAATAGTGGGCTAAATTTATCAAGCATATATATTTATATTTTAAGCTTGTACTTTTTTTCCCGCTTACAATTTTTATCATTAATTATATTTCCTTCCTATAACCACTCTTCTTCTACTACATTAAAATACAATGGTGCTTCAGAACAATCATACCAACAGAACTCCACAGCTCTTAAATCCTCTTTTCTTACATCAGGATATATCTGACTAAATAAAGCAAGATACTTAACTGCTTCACTATTCGTAAGATATCTGGCTTTTCCCCAGTCTTCACCATAACTAACCTTTGATTCAAGAACATAATCCAAATAGTTCTCTTCTTCTACAGGGGCTTTTTCAAAGTATCTTGGCAAATTTATATCAAACAATTCAGGAAACTTATCCTCTAAATCCCAAATGGATGATACTCCCATCTTATTCATATCCACCTTACAGCGGATAACTCTCATATATCTATAATCACTCATGTATTTATTCTCCTATTTATTGTAATCTACATAATCATACTGTATTCCATCTGTCCAAACACCATGTCCGGCACTTGCATGTCTAAGAAACTGCAAGTATTCATCCGGTATATCAAAATACAATGAAACTTTATCAATATCACAGGCATTTTGCTTTAAGAAAATAAATTCGTTTGTATTTCTTAATAAACTCAATGTTTGTTCATTTAAAAATGCCGAAAAACTAATAGTGTAAAAAGAAGTTAGCCCCCAATGCTGTCTTGTACGCTTATATAAATATGACAGATAATTACAGATTCCTTCTGTTAAAGAAGCACGGCTTATTTTAGTAAATAAGCAAGTATATATATTTTTATCCCCATTTATCCATATTTTGTCCTTAGCCATTTTTAATGCCAGTAAATATGCAATATTTTTTAATTCTTGCCGGCAATCTCCAAGGTCAAAGCAAACAAAATTATTATTCAATTTATTCATGGCATTATAGCTATTTTCATAAATTGGAAGTTTCTTAAGCACTTCTAAGACTGATGCCGTTTCATTATCTAGTTTCTGTAAACGCTGAATAAAATTATTGATTGTATTTGATTCAGTGTTCTTTCTCATTTCATCCAATGCCTCATACAAAGTACTTTGCTGATGAGGAGTAATATAACCATGTCCTAAATCTTCAAAGATAGCAGTTATAATGTCAAACACTTCACAATAACTTTGGTTATCTGATTCCTGCAAAGACCCAAATACAATTTCATCAAAACATGCAAAGATTTCTTTTGCAGTAATAATCACTCCACCTAATTTTTTAACAATTTCTATAAATTGTCCGCCATCAATATCAATAACAACAATGTTATCATCCTTGGTATTGTTGGCAATAGTTGTAATTTCTTTTTCCATAACGGAAGATATTCCTGAACCGGGTAATCCAAATGTAAGCTTATGTACAGCACTTCTGTTTTCTAAGTAAAAAGGTTTATTGTTATTCATAAAAATTCTCCTTACATATAGACATTTAATTCTAATTTATCTAAATCGAATGTAGTCTCTGTTGCATCTCCGCTATGTATTGTTGGCTTAATTAATCCATTTCTTGTCATAATTTTCTCGCCTGTCTTGGTTTCTACAATATAATAAACAAGAGTTGACCTAGCTCCTGCATCTTTTTGGGTTGCAATTGAAGCTATATTTCCTGTCATAGCTGCTTCTATAAACTTTAAGTCATTTATTTTATATTCTGTCTTATAATTAAAACTGTCTATTATTGCATCTACTATAAGTAATACCAATGCTACTATAAGTACTCCACATAATGTTAATGCTTCTTTTATACTTTGTGTTTCCCCATATATTGCATATGCTGCACATGCTGCAAAGAATAATATAATCACTGTCATTACAATGCTATATATGATTGTTGTCTTTTTATCTGATTCCTCTAATCTTTTCTCAATAGCTTCTTTATTTTTTTCATAATTACTTGATCCTATTAAATTCATATAATTATCTCCTTACAACAAATCATCAACATTCTTTACCCATATAACTGCTCCTTTAGGATGTTTGTAATACATCTCTTTATCCAAAGGCTTTACATCTTCCAGTACCCACGCATAAGGATTAGAATATCTTTTTTTAAGGTCTCTATATGGTATATCAACACAGTGTTTTTCTCTTTCTTCTGACCAATCAGAACAGCTTATAGGATATGTAGCAGCTATTTTACATGTACCAACCACCTTAGAAGTTTTACTCTCTAACAGATAAATCATTTCGTCCTGTTTCTTTGTATCACTCCCACGAACTTCTATGGTTTTTTGTCCTTTTAAAATAAGGTCTAACCATTTATGTTTAATAATTAATCCATCCATGCTTTTCTCCTTAATTTTGAAATTTTATCTGCATATCTTCAATGTTATTATTTCGATAAGTATAAGTAACGATTATACAATCATCTATATAAGTTTTATCGTATATATACTGAGATACACGAAATTCTTTCCCGTCATCAAAAAGAATATAATATTTTGTAATAGGAACAATTGCTTTTCCTGAATACCGATAAGTTGTTTCTTCTCTTTTATCAACTACCTGCATAACACAATCTTCATAAGTAACAGGATATTTCTTGTTTATATGAAAATAGATAACAGCCATACTTGTAATTAAAGCAATTCCAATAAATACCATGGCTATAATTTTAACAATAGTATTCCTGATGTTCTTCCTGTTTTCCTGACATTCATCACATAATCCCTTTTTAATGTTTCTTTCAGCAAGTAAACAACCGCATTTCTTACATTTTGTATATTCTTTATTGTTCATTATGTATTACCTTTCTTTCTACATTATATTCCGAAAGTACATTCTTTTTTTTACATTTTTACACTTCTGCCTTTCCGTTTAAGCATTGTTTGATATATATTCTTATATCTTTAAGCAGGCTTTCTTGTACACTATATCTTTTACTTACAGGTGGACGATAGCTAAAGTCTATTACTCCTGATATCTTATCTTTATAATGCTTATATTTATGATGCCTATAGGAGTATTCTTCAATATCTTCAAGGTAGTTTTGATACTCTTCAGGTGTATAATCTAATAAAAAGAACTCATCCAATATACAGACCTTATTTATCTTTTTTCTTGATTTCTTATACTGTCTTTTATTCATAGCTTATTTCTCCGCTTTAATTACAGCATCTATCATTTCATCCGGTATCTTTGTTATAATCTGTCCGCACTTAGGACACACATAATATTTAGGGTTTATCTCAATCGTATGAGTTTTTTTTCTTTTTATTTTAAAAATTAAACAATCTTCTTCTACTTCTTCTGTATAATTAACAATTAAAGCATTCATATTATGGTCCATACCCGGACTATATAATCCTCTCATATTAGGTTTATATACCATTTCTACATTACAAAATTGACATTTCATAAAACTCTCCTTCTTAAGCATTTAATATCCATACACCATAAGACACTCTTCTTATCTTATTTTCTCTTTTTAACATCTGCTGCGCAGCTCTTAACTGATGGTACTTTTCACTGTCAGGTGTGGCTTTAAATTGCTTTCTCATATCTTCATTGCTATGTGGCTTTCCGTCTGAATAATAATTTAATAAATCTGTCTTCATGAATATCTCCTGTTACAAAAATTATAATCATTACCTCGCATTTTTTGGATTTACATATATATTTCATTCTTTTTTGAAATTTCTTTAAAACTGGCTGTTCCTACTATGTCAATTGCATTATCTATAGCCTGTCTGTATATTTCTAAAGCTTCATTATTCAATAATTTTAATATTTATATCATCTGGTAGTGGACATACCATTATTTTTCCGTCTTTAATTGTATAATTATATATTTTATTATCACTTATAAATTGTTTATCTTTACTAATAATATAAGCATCAGTATACTCTTTTTTAATTACTTTATTTATATTTTTTGTATTATCATTTTCACAATTTACAGCTGATATAATAAGAATTAATGCCCCAATTATAATTGACATTAGTCCTATTAGAGCAATATTTAACTTTCCTTTATTACATATTCCTATTGCAAATAAAATAATGCCTATTATAAGTATTAAAAATCCTATTAATACGCCTACTGTCCAATTAGAATCCCCGTAATCCATAAATATCTTTGACAAATTATGTACCATTTTATATCACTCCCTGTTCTTTCTTCTTATTTTTTATTTGATTTATCAATTCTAATTTAAACGCCTTTTTTATTATATATATGACAGATAAATAGGTTTAAATTTTTACATAAAAAATCGGCTTAATCCACGAAGTAAAAACTTCGGAATTTTGCCGATAATATTCAAAATTATAAAATTCATCAACTGAGATAACTTTTAACAAAATCATCTTCTGTTATTATCTGGATACCAAGCTCCTTTAAGCTGCTCTACAAGATCTTTCATTATATTAACGAGGTTTTCTTTAAGGGTAATAATTTCCATTATTCTCCTTTATTCTGATATTTGATTTTGTATTTCTTTTTCAGGCTGAGCAAGATATATATTTATTTTCTTATCCTTAACCTTATATTCATAAGTATTCCCGTTACTTATGAACTGTCCGGTAATTCCAGTCTGTAGAAAATTCACATCTGCATATTCTTTACGAATAGCTGTTTCAATATTTCTTGAAACATCATTACCAACTCTAATAATTCCTACAAGAAAGACAACTAGAAATCCTATTAGCGACAATAAAGAAATACAATAAAAGTAAAAATCAATCCAATTAAACTTGTTCAACACTGTTAAAACAATAGCAGCTACTCCAAAAATAAGACCGATAATAAAAAATATCATGGCAATAGTTATAATAAACATATTACTGCTCTTTCCATACTCAATAAAAATTTCTGCTAACATATTTGTCATAATAATTTTCCTCCTTTAAATTTTTGATAAGAATAATATGACAGAAAAAACAGGCTTATAGAAATCAATCCATAAGCCTGTCATATCAAGGTATTATTACATATCAAAAGCAATCTTGATGGCTTCGATTGCATCTGTATATGAAATATCCAGATTATCAACTGTTTCTCTAACTGCTTTCACTAATTTAGCCTGCTTACGACAGCAAAGTGCACTTTCTGCTTCCTTTTCAGAAAAGAAAAACTCTTTTTTGTAAGCATCTAAAGATATACGCAAACTCTTGCCTGTATCCTCACTGCTAAGATATAATACTCCCGTCCGGCTTTGTGTATAAGCTAAACTTCCTATATATGCCTTTTTTACCTGTAAATGTTCTGAGTCTAAAATATATACAACAGAAGCCTTAGATCTTCTTATTTCTGCTAATACATTATCAAAAAGCAGATCATTTACTTCATTATCATCATCTGAGGCTGAATTACAATTATCAGGAAGCTCTTCATCAGTGATATCTTCTATCTGGCCATCCTTGATAGGCATCCATGTAATTTCGCCACATGTGTCCATATAATAAGCTTCATTTCTTACTTCTGCAAAGAAACCTATTTTGCATCCACTTGGCAAATTTCTAGGAATACAAGGTTGCTTTATTGTTAATTTATATTCTCTTTTTTCACCTTCTGATATTACATAATATTCAAATTTGCTATACAAATTATAATAGAGAATGTTATCATTCTTATCAACAATAATAGCTGACAGATAAGTGTCGGGATAATGCATTGCTGACAAACAATCGTTAGGATAATGTTTTATTATACATTGGCATGTTACTGATGTATCAGAACTTTTTTTTACGTCTACTCTAGTGTCATCTACCTGTGCAAGGAATTTAACATTGCTGCTGTCAGGTTCCTTTATAGAACTATATTGGATAAAATTTGAATGGGAATTATTGATATTATCAGGCTTTCCACTTACAGCTTTTCTTACCATTAAGACCTTTGATAAATCCAGATTAAAAGCTGGAATACTAACAGCATCTGATGTATTTATATTCATTAAGTGATTACAAAAATCAGCTCCCATGTACCATACAGATTTATCATTTTTAAATGTACGGGTCCAGATCCTGTCAGCGAAAAATCTATACGCTGCTTTAGCTGCAACAGGAGAATTTTCAAAATCTGTCTTTGAAGGTAAAAATACCTTCTCTTCTTTTCCATTAATTTCCTGTGAATGTATAATATTTTCCATATCTGGTGAAAGATATTCCGTTAAAAAGTTATATTTTTCCTGTATTCTCTTATAAGGATTAGCAACATCAAACACGCCTATAAGTTCCCTTATTGGAGAGTCCTTACTTCCTGTTAAAACAGTATCTGTATGTTGTGCATCTGTTGTTCCAGAAGCATTGAGCTGGATATATGGGTGACTTTTTCCATTGAAATAATAAATAATATTGTTCATTGAATTGTCGTTCAAAACAGCTTCGCTTAAATTTTTGATATTCATAAAAATATCTCCTTTCAATTTTTGATAAAAATAATATGACAGAAAAAACAGACTCACAGAAATTAATCTGTGAGTCTGTTGATATTAACGCTAAATGAATCAGTATTATTAGTTTGATTTATATACATTATCATAGTTCATTTTAGGCATGCCTTCTGTTATATTTTTTATAAGAGAAGACACTTCTTCATACTTGCTGTTAAGTATTCTTAACTCATCTAGTGTAAGAAGTCGTTTATCTGTTCCTTTTAAAAACTCGACTTCTTCAAAGTCATTAGCCCAGATATTAAGACCAAAATCAATACTGTGTTTTTTTATAAAATGATTAACTTTTTTATTTAAAATACTATATTCATCGTGAGTCTTAAAATATTGCTGTTCCATCTTTTCAAGCTTTTCTAATTCTAAATGAAAAGCAGCGTCTACATAGTCTGAATATTTACCTTTATCAAGGTCATAGTTTAAATCCCGAATTAGTCTACGAGGCTTAAATCTGGTTTCTCCCCTCTGATGCTTATTGTCGTAACCATCGCAATCATATTCTGAATTATACACAGCCCTTCTTGTATCATTATAAACCAACCAGTTTTTTATCTTATTGTCCTGATCTATCCTGGCGAATAATTCACTGCCAGTTATTACAGTTTTAAGTTTTAGACTGTCTTCCTTTTGGAATTTTTCAGCAAGATTAAGTATGTAGCTTGTAAATCCATCGTTTCTTTTATCAAGAAATTCTATTTTCTCTTCTCTACTGAGTTCCTTTTCTGCTTTGTAAATTTTCTTTCCATACTCGTTAGCCTTTTCAGCCATTAAAGCCATTTCTTCGATTTTCCATGTAAATTTCATTTGGAATTTCTCCTTTATAATTTTGATAAATAATATATGACAGAAAAAACAGACCCACAGGAATTAATCTGTGAGTCTGTTGAAATCTATATATCATTCTTTCAAGAGATTAAGCGGAAAAGTTATGTTATCTTAGTTAAAAGACAATCAGGCTGATATAGCTTTATTCTGAAGTTTTTTTACTTCAGCTCGCAGCCTTTCTATTTCTTTAATATTTCTATAATCATAATCTTCCCATTTTGACTCGTCAATTTTAATATATTGACTTTCTCCCCAGGTTGCTTTTTGTGTATTGTATATTGCGCCATATTTATTTATCAAGTGAGCTTCTAGTGCCTGAAGATCTGTCTGCGATACTTCTAACATCTGATATTCTATTGTTAACAGTCTGTCCTGTATCCAATCAAAGTCTTTTAATTCTTTTCTAATTCGTGTCCGCAAACTATGGCCTGCATACACTATACCTACATATACTATCTCTCCTGTTATTATATCTGTGTATCTATATATGTATGATTTTAACTTTTCCAAATTATTTTCACTCCCTTTATTTCTTTTATTCTTTTTATGTATATTTTTATTATCATCTACTGGAATTGCTATTATTGCGACAGCAATCATCAATACCCCTATTATTAACATTAATATATACAAGATGACTGCAGCTTTATGATATATATTATCCATTAGTTAACTCCTCTTTCTTCTATCAGTTTGTCAACTTTCTTATATTGTTGGAAATATTCCAAAATTCATCTAATATCATTACTGACCGTTTGAAAGGTTTTCTTCTCATTATTCTTCCATGAAATTTCAACCAGTTATTTGATTTGGATTTATAATCATAACTTCTTGACAAGCGATTAATAATTTCCGAATCTTGTTCTATTATAGTCATACGTTATTTTTACCCCTTTTCTATTAATACAAAACATTATTGGTTATATCAAAATCATACTGCTTTTTATCAAGTACTGGATTTTTAGCTCTTTCTGCATCACAATATTTATTCTCAATGATATAATTGACAGCTTCTCCACTTCGCTCATACCATTCAGTACCATATTTATTAATAAGGACTATTTTAATCTGCTCCTGAGCAGCATAAAGCTCTACATTATTTCTTATACATTCAAGTGCTGTATTTTCTATTAATTCAGCTAGTTCTGTATTTCCCATTATTTTTACCTTTCCATTCAAAAAGCTTGTTTGTCTGAAATAGTCTGGTGGAAACATATAAACTCCTTTCTTAACCAATTACGGTTACTGCCAAATTATCATCAATTTCTATCCGTCTGTCTACTATACATTTTTTGTCCTTAATTTCCTGTTTATATTTAATAGGATATTTGTAATTATGAAGTGTTACTGAGTACAACTCTTCGTCTCTTATCCATCCGATTGTTATTTCTTCTAAATTACAGCAATTAAGAATAATATGTACCTGTCCTTCTTTTAGCAGTTCCTTAATAAGTACTCTGTTTTTGATTTCATCAACTACTTCAAAATACCCTTTAATTGCAAAATATAAAAGAAAAAAGTATATAAAAACTGTAAAGAATATAACTATTCCATTTTTTGTAAGTATTGATAATCCCATAATAATCGCTGTAACTATCGTTATCCATAGAACTCCATTTAAAGATTCTTTTATTTCAGCTTTTTTGAATCTCTTGATTTCGTCTTTCATAAATTCCCCTCACTTTCTCTTATGCTTATTTTTTTCGACAATTTCACAAATTTTATAATTTAACGATACAAGCAAACAGGCGCATAATCCATTTATAAAAGTAAATATAATAACTCCAATTGATAATGGCCCTTCGGTAATTTTAATTTCGAGCAAAAAACAGCAAATCGAGATAATAATATTAATAACAAGCCGAATATTTAATATATCTTTCATTATTTTTCTTTACTTTCTCTTGTATTTATTTTTTCTACAATTATCACAATCACAAATAGCATTATTATAGAATGGAGTGCTATTAATGGTAAATTATTTTTCTTCTATGTTAATTTTTTTCATATACATCTACAGGTTTAGGTATCTCAATAATTATAGCTTTCTTTTTTATTGCAAAATTATAAACTTCCTGCGTTCCATAACCGTTTATCAGTGAATTGATATCTATTTCCTTACATTCTTTCTGCATATATTTAAAAGGTATCCAGCCTAGCATCCTTAGCAAAGTTGATAAGCTGTTATTTCATTACTACATTTTTCTACAAGTTCCTTTACTGTCATAAATACCTCCTTTTGTTTATTATGAGCGACCAGTGAGCTTATCCTTTTGTTTATATAAAATCTCATCCACTATGTCAGTAAAATAAGATTCAAAAAAATTATCATTAAGCAACGGAATAACATTATAATCATGGTCGTCTGCGTTACTTAAGAAATCAAAAGCAAAATCATAATCTTCATTCTATAACTATCTATCAATGAATTGATATCCTTTTTTTTACATTCTTACTGCTCATATATAGTCCAATAATTATTTATTATTTTTGAATTATAATTTCTTATTATTATTGTTTCCAGTAATTCATCCAGGTCGCATATTTCAATAACTACTTCTGCATTAAGCTCTGATAGTAATAAAAAATACTTAATTTTATCAGCCTGATTTAATTGATTCCATAAACTATCAAGAAAAATGAAACGATATCTACTTAAATCTACACCATCTTCTTTAGCCCACTCAATAAGTTCAAATATATTTGGATTATAATGAACATTGCATTTTAATAATATATTTTCATTGATGTCTATTATGTGTGGTTGTTTTGCGGAAATTGTAGCTATAGCATCTTGTCTGTATTTTAAAAATATCTCTGGAAATACTTTTTCGTAGACAACTGTATAAGCGCCTATTGCTTCTGGATAACATATAATATTTATTTTCTTATCTTCTTTTATATTTGATAAAATACTAAACGATTTTCCAGAACCACTTTTACCAATCACAATTTTATGTAATTTCTGATATTTATTTTTCATAGTTTTAAATTCTCCTTGTATAACATCTATCGTATAGTTATCTTAGTATCGCTCATCTTAATTACAATCTGAGGTCTAAATAAAAGTAACCCTAAATAATAAAGCAATACAGCAGAGGTACAAATACCACAACTGCAAACAAATATGTTGTCCTGAATAGGTTTACCTAATCCAATTACTGTAATAATTGAGAGTACAAGTAAAATAATCGAAATTATTGACATTATAGTTATTATCCAATAATGTATTTTTATCTTCTTTATATCCTTATCTATCTGCTGCCTTATTTCTCCTCTTGCTATCTTCTCAATCTTTAGCTGTTTTCTCTTTCCCATGATTCTATGCTCCTTTGCTATTTTTTTCTATCATTATAACTTACTATTTAATCCTTTTACTGTCATATGCTATCTTTACTATCATCACTATTAGTATCTGTTTCCCAGTTCTTATACTCTTCTGGCTTGAATGTACTGACTGCAAAATGATAGATTATAGTAGCTACTCCCCAGACAAGAGCTGTTTTTATAGGTATATCCTGAATTGATGCTCCTGCAACGATTGATATAAAAGCAACTACAAATATAATAATTGCACTCCATGCTGATATAGTTAATGTCCAATAATATATGTTTCGTTTCTTCATAAAATCACCTCTTAAGATATAAAGTATTGACATCTTTATACAAAAATCCCCATTTATAGGTCTTTGTTTCTATGTATGTGTATGGTATGTCTTCTTCAGAAGTCTTTATTTTATCAATAATTATCTTTTTAGTATTATCTGATAGGTCTTTATATGTTATATTAGTACTCCGTGATGATGTCTTCTGACTAATTATCTCCTGAATTTCAGTTTTGCTTTCTACTGGGACTGATTTTTCTAGTTTTATATCAGTAAAACAGAGAATTGCTAAAAATATAACAAGTACTCCTGCAAGCAGACCATTATATACAATATTAGATGATATAACATCTATGAATGAAAGTATTGTTATAAAAAATACACTCATTGCTGCTATTATAAATATTATTACTAAAAAGATATCATACTGCATATTATTTTTCTCCTTTATTTTTTCACTTCTTAAGACACAGTGTATTTACATCTTTATATAAGAATCCTATTCTATAAGTTTTAGTCTCTATATACGAATAAGGAATATATTCCTCAGAGGTCTTTACTCCGCTGATAAAAGTCTTTTTGGTATTGCTCTCTAAATCCTTATATTCTACAGTTGTTATGCTTTCTTTACTTATAGACTTACTGGTTACTTCCTGAATTTCAGTCCTGCTTTCTGTTGAAGCTGCATTTTTTAATAATGCTTCAGAAGATACCACTACTAACATTAATACTATAGGTGCTATAAAGAAAATCTGATTTAATATTTTAGGCAGGTTAAATACTGCCACTCCTGTAATAGCAAGAAATATACTGCAGACAATAATTATTGATACAATATTCTCAAAAGTTAAAACGCTCATATTATCCATTCCTTTTCTATTATTACATGAATTTACTAATTCCAAGTTTTTTTAATATATCAAAGAAATTCTTTGTATCCGCTAAAAATTCATCATTTTGTTTTTGTTTCTGCAGGTCTTCTTTACTCATATCCATATATTCAAGTAAACGGTTAATCCATTCTTCCTGCTCTATAGTCTTCTGTTGCAGAGTATTAATACTATCCGTCAGCTCTTTAACAGTATTATTTTTTTGTTCTAATTCCTGCTTTAACTTATTTATTTCCTGTTTGTATTTAACTCTTTCTTTCTCAAATGCTCTATCTTTTGCTGATAATTCTCTCATACACTATTTCTTTTCCTTTCATTAACAAAAATGATTTAGAATGCTAATAAACAGTTAATAGTTATCCCCGGATATGTACTTAACTATTGTCTCTCCATTCTTTATTATCAAAGTATCATCAATCACTTCAAAACTGTAATTCTCATTATCAGAAGAAAAATATCCGCTGTCAGATTTTACTGCTATATTTTCAGCGTTGTTATAGTTATCTTTAATAGCTGTTCTTATGTTATTTTCAGATTGATTAGACATATTATAATTAGCAAGAAAAGGTTCTATCGCAAGACATGCCATAAGTAGCAAAGCAGGGATAATTGTTAATGAAAGAATTCCCTTATCATGGTAATAGTTTCCCTTTGCAAAAATAATTAACATAACTATTCCCAATATAATTACTATCCCTATAAAAATATAAAACCAAATATAGTTCATTGTTCCAAACATAGAATTTTACTCCTTCCTTAGTAGTTATCTCCCGATATATACTCAACTATTGTCTCTCCATCCTTTATAACCAGTGTATTATTGATTACTTCAAAACTGAAATTTCCATCGTCAGAAGTAAAGTAGCCTTCTTTACCATTTTCTTTTATAATTATATTTTGAGCATTATTATAATTATCGTTAATAGCAATTTTTATATTGTTATTTGATTGAATAGACGATGTATTTTGAATATATACAGAGCCAACTATGTAAAGTGCAACAATAATACAACATGCAATTACTCCTATGGGCATCAATATAGAAAAAAATTGGACTTCATCAATATCCCTATTTTTTATCTTTAAGTTAAGAATTATTGCTACCCCCTACAATTAATATTGCTATTGCACCAAATAAAATATATAAAATATAATAATTTTGATTTATTATTCCAAACATAATCTTTCACTACCTTTCATAATTCTTCTGAAGCTACTTAATTGTATCTTTTCAACAGATTGCGAAATATATCTGCATTAGTCGGTGACTTATCAGTTTTTAAACACTGTTCTTTTTTAATGTCAGAAATTAAATCAAGCAAAACTTCTTTTCTGAATGTCAATGCTGTAGTATCAAATCCTAAATTAACCTTTATCGGCTTTAAATAGTCTAGCTTGTAAATTAATGTATCAACAAACTCTTTTACAGCTTCTTTTCTTGCTTTTATAATGTCTTTCTTATGCTGTTCAGTTATTTTTATATTGGCAGCTCTTATATAATTCATTGTCGTTTCATTTTCTGTTATTTCAGACTTTAAAATATCTTCAAGCTGCTTATATAAGTCTATTAATTCATCTTTCTTCAGACTTTTTAAATAAGCGTCTGAATATGTAGTAAACTTCATATATTTATTTCCTTTCCATTTCTTCAGTAGTCAGACATACCGAATTATAAAATTCTGCATAATTAACTTTTTCTTTAATTGCCTTAAAGCAGCCTGATACAGAAAAAACTAAACTGGAAGCCAAAATTATCGTTAAGACTACATTGCTTAGTAAACAGCTTTGCTTTAGCAAAGCTGTTGGTATCAGCTTGTCTTTTAAATTAATTACATTAATCACATATAAAGCAATTGTGCTTCCCATGCAAATAAATGCACCTAATAACATAATTTCTACAGGATTCATAAGTTCTCCTTTAATTCAAATAGATGTATTTAATAAGCTTCTTATCCTGCTTTATAAACAGAATGTTATCTTCTACTTCAAAACTATAATTTTCATTGTTATAAATGAAAATACCATGTTTCAAATCATTCTCATTACTGATTATTTCAGCTTCAGGATAATTTTGTATCAACGCAACCTTTATAGCACTATTTGCTGCTGATTCCGTCTGTATTTCTGTAACAGTTTCTATTTCAATACTGTTTTCATTTATAGTCTTATTTTCATTAATGTTTTTATCTGACAATGCTACTGCTATCATTAGTATTCCTAAAAGTATGCCTATCCATCCCCATACAAATAAGACAATATACATATCATCATCAATTATATATCCAGCTATAAGCCCACAAACTCCTATTATCAGTACAATAGCTCCAATCACAAAATACATAATTTCTTCCCTATCCTTTCACTTCAAATAAATAAAATCAATTGTTTTATTATCTTTACTTATAAATCAAAGATTGTTTTCAGACTCAAAACTATATCTTTCCTGTTCATATATAAAATATCCTTTATCCAGCTTATCACTGCTTATAATTTCAGCTTCGTTATATTTATTTAAAATAGCCACTTTAATAGCGCTTGTTTTTACTGATTGTGGTTCGGTAACACTTTTTGCTTCTGTTATTTCAATATTATTTTTTATTTCATTATTATATTTTTCGTTTGCATCCATCCTTTTTAGTAAACCGATTATTGTAATTACACTACCCAATATTAAAAGGGCTATTGCAAGCACTCTATGGTCTTTATCAAAAAATCTTTCATTATATATATAACGCAAGTTATACCTGAACTGAATATAAAAAGTCCTATAAATATTATTATTTCTGCTATAAATTGTTCACTTGTTCCCATAATGATTACCATTTTATCCTTTCTGATTTTATTTTTTATAATTGTTTTAAAATATATATGACAGATTAATAAATGCATTTTTTTACATAAAAAATGCAGGATATAATTCCTGCATTTTCTATTATTAATATTATATATTTTTTGTTAAAACAGCATCATGATTAATGGGATAATGAAAATCCCGTATATGATATATAATGAGGCAAGGCTTAAAACCTTTAAGCAAATATTTTTTATATGATATTTCTTTGTATCTATTAGGTCTATTTTTTTATTTTTGAATATTTTTATATTTTTGAATAGATTATTTATTTCTGGGAAAGCTGAAATGAAATATAAAAAATCATTATAATCACATATACCATATAATCTATTTTTAAAACATTCAAATCCTTTCAATTGCCCATGCATGACTATTTGTGAATTATATTGAGTTTTTAAGTTTTTAATTTGGATATATAGTTCTGTCTTTTCAATATCTTTTTGATTTTTATAACATGTCATTTAATTTTAGAACTTATATACATTTTATAGTTTTGTTCTTGATTTCAGTTAATATTCTTCATTAGGAATATAGGCATCCAGCCATTTGATAAAAGCATCTTCGTCATCAATGATTTCGTCTGGAATATCAATTTTACTGCGGCTCAATTCACCACCACATTCAAATTCATTATATAAGTGTACTTTTTTGTGGTTAAAGTCAACGGTTATCCATAGGCATTCAGAACCATTGGCATGTATAAATGTATTAGTGTAACCTGATTCTCCACATGGGCCACTGTTTATGCCATATTTGAAACCGTAATTTACTAAATAATTGTCAGATTTTATTAATCTATTCATAGCTTGATCCTTTCATTATGTCTTACTGCACTATCTCTTAATATACTAATGACATCTTTATTACTTGCATACATATCATCTATTAATTGTTCCATATCATTTGGATTATTAATATTAAAATCATTATATTCATTCTTCATATAAGTGATTGATTCTTTTGCTAAGAGTTTTATATCCTCAGGTAACATAGCAATAAATTTATCTTCCGAACAATCTAACTCCTTATAGTATTTATATACATCAATAAGCTGCAAGGATTGCATCATTATTGCTGATTCATGTATAAAGTAATTTAAAGCTATTTCAAAGTTTGTATCGGTAAATTGTAATTCATTTTCTGTAAATCCGGAAATAACTTCACATATATCGTGATAAATTTCATTATATGTGACTTTAAATATGTCTGTAAAATTACAGTCCTTTTCTAATTCTTCTGTTTCATCTTCATCGTTATCAATAGTATAAGCTATCCCAGATTGATTCAATATTATACACTTAATTACATCTATAAACTTATCCATATTAAGCTTAAAATATTCCGCTACCCTGTCTTTTGTCATACTTACAAAATTAACCTTTGATAAGTCATACATAGTATATGCTATGCTATCAAGAATCCTTTCAATAGGCGCAGTGAGTATTTTATTTGATTCATTTGTATTAATTGTTACTCTCATAAAATTTTCTCCTTTAATTGATTCAATTAGATCTCTTTATATTCACCTTCTGTATAATCAGCTACAATATTCTTCTTTGCTGTATCAATGGCACTCATTTCAGCATATGTAGTATTTACATAAGTCTCTTCTTTCATAAAATTCTTTACAAATGTTACCGGATTATATGGATTTGAAACTCCTAACTTCTCCGCATACTTTTGTAAAAGGTAACATAAATTCTCTTCTATAACCCATTTTTCCGTTCCGAATTTCTCAAATACTTCTTTATTTAACATAATTTTTACCTCATCCTTTAATTTTTGCATAGACTTGCTTTGAAACATATGCTTTCTTTGTTGTATCTTTAAATACAGACCACTGTTTCTCTTCAATTACTACTTTCATGTTATTTTCATCTAAATAGAGCTTTTCAATATTATCAATTTGGATTTTTTTAATTTCATTTGTATCAGCCTTAGTTGTAAAGACATAATAAAACTTACCATCTTTTATGACATCATCTTCTGAAAAACAATATTCCTTATAATCTATATTGTCAGAATGTGACATCCCTTCTACCGGAATGATAATTAATATTAATGCAATTATACCAATAGGAACTATTGATATTACCATTTCAAAATGTGCAAGAATAAAGGCTAATAGTTCTACAGCAACAACAATTACAATAATTATATATAATCCTATTTCCATACCTTCTTTATTTTCCTCCTAAAACTTTCCCTTTTATTTACTTATTTCCCATACATGAATTTACTATTTTTTCTAATGTCCTTGGAGTATAATCCATATAAGGTAACATGCAACCTACATTATAAAAATGGTAATCCTTATCTGGGAAAAGAGCCTTTATATCCTTTGCTACAGACTGCATAATCTGATATTCCATTCCATTATGTACATGACCATATAAATGATACCAGCTCCAGTAATGATTTTTAAAACATGGTATCGGATAATGAGACAAAACAATGCTTGTCTTCTTATCAATAAATAATTCCTTATAATCACAAACTTCACAAAAAAGGTCTTTTAAAGCTTTATTTAATTTATCATGATTACCTTTAATAAGATGTAATCTGCCATTAAGCTGTTTAAATATTTCTATTGTCTTATCTGTATCATACCAACTAATATCGCCTAAGATATATACATCATCAGTACTCTTAACTGTATTATTCCAGTTATCTATAATCTTTCTGTCCTGTTCTTCTACTGTCTTAAAAGGTCTGTTATCAAACCTTAAACAATTTGTATGACCTAAATGCAGGTCTGATATAAAATAGTTCATTCCTTATCTCCTACTTTTACATTTAATTCTTCCATATTAAAATCTCCTTTTAGTTAAATAGTCTGTTATATGTATCTTTTGTTATATACAACTTATCTGTCTGCTTCTTAATAAACAAATATGTATGTATTGTTTTCTCATAAGTCTCACGCTGACTATCATCTATAATCTCTATATCTGTATAATCTAATATCAGCTCTATATTTTTATAATTATCTGATGTTACAAAGGTGACATGAGCATTATCTAAGATTGTTCCCGGTTTATAGGTTTCACTGTCCGGAACTATCATCGTTGTTATAATGGTAGTATTTATCTGCTCTGGGTGTAAAAACTTAACATTAATACTGCCAAATGTTGCACCGAAGATAATTATAAACGCTCCTAATATAGCCTCTGTTATTATGAAATTTCTCTTATATTCAAATACTCTATAACAGATAGCTACACCTATTACAGCCAGTATAAGAATTATTATAATAGAGGTTGTTATTGCTAAAAATATTTCTATTGACATAATTAATTCTCCTTTTTTATTGTTTTATATATGTTTATATGACAGAAAAAATAATTCTAATTTTTATAATTTCAAATATTATAGATTAATTCCTAGATTTTTATAAAAAGCTGGCTATAATATGGATGTTATGTTAATCTATGTAGTTGAAGTTAAACAGGCAAAATATATAACCGTGATTTATCAGAAAGATTAAAAAATTATGCTGAGTACAAGGCATAAGTGAATTTTCTAGGCCAAAGCTTCGGAGTATGTTTAAATAAAAAACTGGTTGTATTTAACAACCAGTTAATTTAATGTTATTATATTTATTTTTTTTAATTTACTCCAAAATTGTCTACATTTTGTTAATTTGCTCTTACTATAGTTAAATCTGAGAACATGTTAACTGATGTGAGAAATTTATTGGGCCTAATATTAAATTTAAGCTGATATATAGGTTTCTGCATACTTTTAGCATATCTCATACAATTTGCTGTTCCAGAATGTTCTTCATACAACCATGAATCATCTTTATACATTGTTATAATAATATCAGAGTCATTTACCATTGCTTCGTTTCTTGCATTTAAAATTGTTGCGGCAGTTTCAATATCGCCGTTATTATGTACTCCTTGGAAGCTTTTTGATATATACTTAATTTCATCTGCATTTTTTAATTCATTTTCAAATTCTTTTGCAGTAAATAATCCATATTCATTCCACTGTTTATCATATCCTACAAATGGGATATACACAATGTTTTTAATATCTGGATATTTTTGTTTTAAATTATTAACTGCTTTGAATGCAAGCTGATCAAATCCCTGTGCTCCACCTGAAATAAATACTTTGCAATTAAGAGTCAAATATAATTTTTCACAAAATTGATATATGACATTGATTATCTTATTGTATTCAGATTGGTTTCCATGTACTCCTAATAATTTCTTAGGCCGGGGACCAGTAAAGCAGACTGTTTGAACATTATTTTTATTATACATAATTAAATCCTTTCTTAGTTTTAGAAATGTTTACTTGCCCTCGTAGAGCAGTGAACTTGTGAAGCATTCACTGGCACCTATATATTCACCCTTAATTTAGTTTGGTTAACAATCTCACTTAAGCTTGCCTGTGGGTATTAGTGAGTCTTTTAAATAATCTCCTGAATAATCAATGCTTAAGCCTTCATTAAGCATATCTTCGTAATTATCAAAACCGCTTTGTGAAGCTTTGATATCCAAATACTCAGCTAATGGATATGCAATGGATTTATCTCTATAAGAATTATAAACATCAATATATCTGTTCGGATTTTTGATATATTCAAGTTCCTTTTTTATTCTATTCTTTTTTGTATTATCTGCTCTTTTATATTCATTAACAGTTTTATCAAATTCAGCCTTGATAATCTCAAGCTCTTTATCATTAAAGGTTACTTCCATTTCTCCTGCATCATTAATTTTTAGAATGTTTCCGGCTACATCAGGATATCTTATTTCCAATTTTTCTATGTCATATACATTTGCAGTTACAATGACCTTAAAATTATCTTTAGATTCAACACCATAGAAATTAACCTGATACATGTCGTTATGCCATGCATCTGTATATATTCCTGCTGCCTTAGTTAATTCATCTGTTTCATAAAGATAAAGCATTTTCTCACCAGTATTTTCATCTTCCATAAGGTTAATAAAATCAAGTAAATCAGGAGTAATACGGATTTCTCCTATAGAAGGATTCTTCTCTTTTGCTGCCTTAAATCCTTCCCTGTAGGCTTCTTCCCAAACTTTATCTATAATTTCCATAATCGTTGTTTCTGCTCCGGATGGACTATAATCACTATTTATATTCCACACTATACTACTTATCTTATCTCTTATTTCTTCTCTATCCATAGTTATTACCTTTCGTAATTATTATTACTTCCATATTCATATCCATGCTTTTTTACATGCGTTTCTTTTTCTGACTGTCTGTGTTTCTTAATAAGGTCAATAATTGCCTTATAGTCTTCACTGGTAAGCAGTGGTTCAACCCCATCTTTTTCTGCCATTATGATTAAAGCTTTTTATTTTTAGCTTCTAAAAAGGCTTCCTTTACAAAATCACCGAACCTGTAACTGTTTGTTACACTTTTGTTTAAGAAATCTCTGATTTCATTAATATCAGAAAAATAGTTGCTCCAAAGCCGTGATGAATTATGTGGTTCATGTGGCATATGAAATTCTACCCAATTTTTTTCAAAGTCCAGTTCATATGTATAATTCGCTATATTAATATCTAATTCAAGCTTTAAATATTCATTAACATATATATCTATGCCTTTCTTTAATCCTTCTTCTAAATTCATATTAATTTCCTCCTTTATATTGTTTGATGTTATAAATATGACAGAAAATTAAATTTAAAAAGCCCAAGGATTTTACTCCCTGGGCTTCTGAATATTATTCTTTATACAGTATTTAATTGTTATACTCAGCTAATTTTTGTTTAGCTTCATCCTTTGTGAGGTCGCAATTCTCCATCAGTGCTTTGATAATATTAGAATCAGATGCTCCGAAAGATTTTGCTGTCTTTATTGTTGCTTCAATCTTTCCTTCTTTCATGTATTTTTCCATTAATTCACACATAGGATTTACCTCCCCTCTAGGATTCTTCAGTTCATTTACTTTACAGGACAGCTTCGGAAACTTATCATTATTAACATCGGTTGCTAAAAAACATGACATTAAATCTGATATATCTGATCCATCATTGACTGCAGTATTGACAAATATCTCATGCAGCCCATCATCAACTGTTGTACCTGATTCTCTTATAACTTTATCAATGTGGTAAATACATCGACCCTCATTAAGAAAATCAAATTGTGATATATAGACTATGTATAAGTCTATAATATCTCTAAATTTTTCTCCTGTATTAGACTCTTTAACTGTAATTGAAGAGGCGTTAAATTTTGCTCGCTTTAGGTGATCATCGTTATCTGACTTCTGCACCTCAATATTACACTTTGTCCCATCACCTAATGTACACAGTGCATCCAATCTTACGGACCTGCCATAGATATTTTTTTCGCTACTCTGAGTAATGACTTCCAATACAGTAAGCTTAGGAGCTTCTAAAATAACTCTTAAAATTTCTTCACAAACTTCTGGATCTTCTGCAATAGCTTCAAAGAAAATATCGTCAATTGGTCGTAAGCGCTGAACAATTTTAAGTTTTTCTTCATTACTAAATTTCTGCATAAATATTATAACATATATGATTATATATGTTAATCCTCCTTTCTTTATGATTTGAAAGGAATATGACAGAAAATTAGTTTGAATGCATTAAGAAACAACTTTATGAACTACTCACAATTGATTATTGTCTAATTAGGTTTTCTTACTTAATTGCGATTCACTTCTTATTGTTTTCTAATAATCTTGCTGCTGCCATTTCCGCCTTAGTTCTTCTGTGCCTTTTAGGTTTGTTTATTTGCTCAGTAATTAGATTTGTATTATTCTTATCATTTGTATTATTCATGTTATTTGTATTGTCCATTTTGCCTTGTTTTTCAACTTCTGCTGCTCTTGCTGCTTCCATTTCTGCTTTAGTTCTTCTGTGTCGCTTTTTTGGCTTTTCAATATCTGCAGCGATATCTTTTTTATTATTATCTTGACTCTCAGATTCCAATAGTCTAGCTGCAGTCATCTCTACTTTAGTTCTTCTGTGTCTTTTAGGTTTTACTTCAGGAGTATTTTCTGACGATTTATTTTCGTCTTTATTATGTTTAATTATCTGAATATCTGTATGTTCTGATAACAATTTAGGCGTGTATATATTCGATTTAATATTATGATTTTGTATATCATTGCGATTTACAGACTTATTATCTGGATTCATACAAGTCACTAACTTAGGTTCAGAAGTTCTTGGAATTGAGTGTCCTGTTGTAATGATTTCTCTTATTTCATCAGCTCCTGCAAGATTACCTTCTTTTTCATAATAATCTATTATTGCTTTTGCATAGTTATTAAAATTATCATCATCATTGGCATAATGTGCTCTTATCATTTCAACAATTTCATACATTGGCCTCATATAATTTTCATTCCTTTCTTATTTTTATTTATTATATGACAGAATATGTTTTTATTTTTTTGACACAAAAAGAGAAGCTATAAGCTCCTCTTTAAATTAATTATTTCTTTATTTCTGATATTTCTATCAGCCTCATAGCACATTTTGTTATAACTGATTTCAGGACATCCCATTGTTTATTTCTTTCTGCTGTGATAATACTTCATTAAAAAAAGCTATTATTACATTTTCACCACTAAATGCATATCTATTATCCCACTGTTTCATATGATTTAATAAAAACTCTTTATAATGCTTAACAAATATGGTTGAATCGAATTCAAATTCGTATGTACTAACCTTTTCATTTACTGTCTGATTAACTATCATTTTAGATATTACAAGTCCGGAATAGTTAAAAAGTATATCTAATTTGCCTTGATTTTTAGTTGTTAATACAGCCTTTAATGAATAATCCATCCAGCTATAATCACATAATGTTAAAACTGTATCCGGTTCCTCATCATTTAAAATAAGGTCTTCTTCTTTTATTTTTTTTAACTGTGATTTATCCATAATTATCTTCCTTTCAGATGGTAATTTTTGTTATTACTCCCTTTCGTATTTCTGATTTCTTTCAGGCTTATAAAAAGACTGTACTTTACCGGCACAATATACTACTTCATTACCATAATCAAGTGTTACATTAGCTGCGAAAGGTTCAGAAATATCTATATTTTTATTATTTAATGCTTCTACCTGACTATCAGAAAGTTCAGCTTCGATTATAACTTTGTTTTTATCAGACTGTTCCCTTTCATTGCAGATTCCAAAAAGACTATCAAATTCTTCCTTAGTCAGTGGTCTCTTAAGAAAATATTCATATTCAGGCTCACATAATACCTGCTTTCCATATGGGTCATTCTTATCAGCCGGCTTTACATAAAAATACTCCTGTCCTTTTTCATACGCCTGTTTTGAAAATTCATCTAAGTCAGGATGCCTGTACCACCGTCTCTTTCCTTTATCATCTACAACAGGGCATTCATTTGTGATCCTACATCTTAATAATCGTTTTAAATCATCAAAGTTTTCAACTAATGTTTCTTTCTTTGCAAGTTTTATATTCTTCTGCATTTCATCAATGCTCTTCTTAATATCAAAATTATCCATATTATTCTCTCCTGCTTGATTTTATCTTTTTATCTCTTCAATATCATGTATGTTTTTTAAGCTCTTTCTCTTTGGCTTTTTATCTTTATCGGATAAAAAATAATTTCTGATTGAATCACAGGTTACTTCATTATCCTGATGGTAGACATGAGCATTAATCCAAGGAGCTTGTCCACATGTTATATCTGTAAGAAGAACTGCTGAATAATCCTTGAAATAATCAAGCAAATCATTAATAAGTCTTAAGTCCTTTTTAGATATCATCAGTTTAAATCTATTAATATTAGACTTATCTTTAGATGTGGGTATATCAAAACTACCCCATTGTATAAATTTTCTATATACTTCCGGTACGACTACTCCAAAATCCCATGCAATTATTTTATCAGCAAATAATCTTTTATCTCTTGTAATCAACCATTCAGCCTGTAAAAGATACAATATCTTCTGAAGCTTAAGACATGATATACCATAGTCTTTAATATTACTGTAATATATTATATATTCGCTTAAATCCATGATATCTACCATTATGTCTGCTCTCCTTTATAAAATGGTAACTATTATTGCTATAACTATTATAACAAATGCTATTATAGTTGTTGTAATTCCAATTTTCTGTACAGATTTTAAATATCCCTATTCATTCATTCCTAATTTTTCACCTTGTTCAATACCGTCACAATATCCTAATGTGTATTCATCAGTAAACCTAGATGCTTTTAATGGACATTTCTTTTTGCAGTTACCCATACTTTATTGACTTTCCCTTCTTTTAATTTATATAATTCCCTATTACTTGACCGAAACATCATAAATAGTATCTCAGTTAAAGGTCTGGTTCTGTTGATTCTTCGAGCTTTCTTTACTGCCTTTAAGTTATACCAGCCGCCTTTATTAATCCCATCAGGAACATATACACCAACTCCAAAAGGAATTTCCTCCTGAACTAGCATATATACATCTTCAGGCATAACATAATAGTTATAATCTCCAAGAAAATTATGACCGTTTGGACTATGGAAATCTTCTACAGATGATTTAATCTCATAGCAATAGAAATCTCCCTTCTCAATACCGGATATAGATGTATTTACCGGCTTAAACTGGCAATAATCTACACGCTTACTTATACCAGTAGCATAATCAAATGTACATTCTTTTGCCATGTATATTCGTGTATCATTCTTAGGATTAAGATGCTTTTCCAAGGATAATGATAATTTCTTTGTGATATCAGGTCTGTTACTCATGTTATATTGCCTTCCTTATTTTTATTTTCATTAGCTGATTTTTATGTAACAATTAAATCATCTATTTTTGAAGCATATGGTGTTATTATATCTCCATATGTAATATCAAGGTCTCCTGTTTTACAAATCTGGTTCATAACAGTTATATGTTCTGTATTAAACCCTTTATCTTCGATTTCCTTTTTGTCATAGTTAATCCATTCATAAGGCTGCCATCCTTCTTCTGCTCGTTCCTCACTCGTAAAAATAAATTTATCTTTATCAAATAAATAATGTAAAGTTAATGCACATGCCGGCTTATCCTTTGTCATATGTGTCTCAATTGGAATATTAAGTGTTATATGCTGCTCTTTAATACCTTCTGCCTGTAGTCCTATTTTTACATGCAGCATTTTAAGCCTCTGATTATCCAGTTTGAAAATGTATGGATATCCAACCTTACTTAATCTCCTGCCGTATTTCTTTGTAATAGTCTGATATGATTTATTAGGATATCTGTGATTGATAACCTTATCATTAAATATCTGTCCGTCAAATTCAAAATCAAAGAAAAGATGGTCTGCATCTTCATATGGATAATAACATCCAAAATCGAATACAATACAACATTCATCTTCCTTTAGTTTTATCTCATTATTAAAAACTTCTTCAAACATACTTACCTCTCTAAATAATTGTCTTCCTTAAGCTTTTCATAATACATATCAAGGGCATCTTCAATAATACTTGTTTCTTCCATATAAGCAGATGAAAATGATGTGCCATACTCATCTCTAAAATCATCTAATGCATTTAATACTCTTTCCTTATCTATCATAATACTTACCTTTCATAATCATTACCATCTTTACAATATGTTCTTATTGTATCTCTATTTAACAATTCTGGATTGTCAAAAATGTTGCCGATAATTTCATAGTCAACGGCTTTTCTATATTCTTTAAAATCGTTGGTTTTCCAATCACAAATCATTGGCTCCCATTTCCCTATTGGAATGTTGCATGAATTATTTAATACAATATCAAATCTTGCACAAGGTTCATTCCATTTAACAACAAAATAATTTCCATTATGCAGAATATCATTCTCCCAAATCTGTTTTCCATTTTCGTCTTTTAAGCCTGTACAACGGCAAATTGTGTTCGGGTCTATTAAAAAAGAATATAAATCAGATGCATATTCCGGAACTATATAGTATTTCTCTCGACCTGTGTATCCATATTTTACAATATAGCCTTGCACCCATTCTCCGTTATCAACTCGCTTTGCCTTAAATAAATATCTGTTTTCCATAATTATCTTCTCCTTTTTACCTAGCCATTACCCAGCCATCTTCTGTTTTTGTTTTAGTATTCTTCCGGCTTTTTGTTATTTCCTTTAGCTTCATTTCAGCTTCTTCCTTAGTAAAGAAAATTGTCTCTCCAAAATCACTGTCTATAAATCTATACCTATTACTATCATTATCATAAGTATAATACCATGTATCATTATCATTTCTTGATATGGCATCTATTTCTAGCTTAATAGGGTAATCATCATCATCTTCTTCAACATACCATATTGTATCTCCCACTTTACAATTTAGCTTAATAAGCTTATTTTCTGCTTCTAATGCCTTATATTTTTTTAATTCTTCAAGCAAATCAGATATTTCTATCAGTTCTGCACTTGTTAAATCAGCAACATGTTTATTATTAAACCTGAATAATTGTATTACTTCATCTATATTCATATCTTTTACTCCTTATTTTTTTCTTCCTGTTAAACATCATACGAAGCTAAAGCTTCGGTGATTTCATTTCAATATTTTTAAAAAAATATTTCAATGCTTAAGTATATAAGCCTTAACAGTGGCTCTGTAAAACAGAGACACTGGGATAGCGGCTTATACACTTTCTAAAGCTTCAATAAAACCTGTAATTAAACAGTTATATAATACATATTCATTTAATAAGCTATATCGTTTCATTTGTGTCTCCTATTCTGCTTCTGATTGAAGCCAGTCAAATATACATTCCTTGCACTTTCCTACATTATCTGCATAAGGACACTCATCTATATGCATAGTTTCAAGACAACTATTAAATAATGTATCTGCTAACTCTTCATCCGACATATTCCTTATTCTATCAGCGTTGGTGGGTACTTTATGGTCTGGTATTCCACTCGTACACCCAATAAGGCTAGGTAATTCGATATGGTCTAAACAGATATTGGCATTGTTACACTCGTCACATTTCATTCTGATTACCTCTCAATTCTTTCAGTTTCTTCTTTGTATTTATAGTTGATTATTTTTACATTTAATTATTATTTACATACCTCTTTGTAAAATTCAGTCATCTATTTTAAGAATGTCACATATTATGCTGTTAATATAGGTGCTTTTATCAGGATATCATACGCATCTGGTGTCCAGTCAGATTTTCCGTAATCACAGCTTAGGGTTTCTTCGAGATTGCCGTATCTGGCTGTATCGTGCATTCTTCTGTGCTTTGCCTGTGATAATATACCTTCACGATTTAATCGCATAAACGTCTTATCTAAGTCTGAAGGCTTGCACTTAAGAACTTTTGCAATTTCTTCTTTTGTAATGTATGGATATCTGCCGTGTGATTCATCAATTGGTATTTGTTTGTTGATATAATCTATTGTAAAGTCATATAGGTATTTATCATCATATGATTTGCGTGATTTAAGTAGCTTGTGCGTCTGGTTATTATCAAACTTAGCCATTTCTGATTTCCAAAAGTCTAAATCAACCATTAACTCATATATTTTCTGGTCGTTTTTATGAGCTTTACGTTCAGTACGTTTTAAAGTTTTAATTTTATCAGATATTCTTGCAATTTCATGTTTTACTTCTAACTGATATTTATCATTATAAATTTTTGGCATACGCACTTTAAATTGTGTTTTATCTAAAGACTGATTGTATGTGTATAATCTGTTACCATTTCTCATATATATTGATTCCTTTCGTAATTTTCCTTTTAAATTCTAATCTTAATATTCGGTCTTAGCGACAGATATGCTAGTCAAGTACACCTAACTCTTTAGCCCGTTCTGTATAGGCTCTTATAGCACATTCGTCAGTGTATTCTTCGCAGCAACAGGTATTATAGTCAAGTGCAAACTGAACAAGCCCTTTTATGTCAGGCATCATAGCTTTATATTTAGCAACCAGTCTGTCATCTTTTTCACGGACACATTTGACTGCATCATCTTTGGTCTTGTACATGTTTTTCCATGTTGCACCAGATGAACCTATGAAGCTGTTATCGTCACGGCTTACACCATCAAGACGCACACCGTTGTCTGAAATTTCTGTTACGATTCCGTATGTTATTCTGTCAGTCCAACTTTCCTGAAACCAAATTTTATCACCTATTTTTACTTCATTCTTATTCATAAACTACTCCTTTATCAAATATGGTTTTCCTTTTGCATCATACTTTAATGTAAGCATCAATCTTTCTGTCTTACCTGTAGCCGGATTTTCCAGTACTGCATATACCTTTGATGACTGTGCATCTTTAAATGTCATTTTTCTTAACTTATTAAACAATGTATACCAAGTCATATTTTTCTCCTTTTACAAAAAATATTATTCTTCACGGTTATACTCTTTTAACCATTTACATTCGGTTTGCTGACATCTTTCTTTACTTGACAGGTGCATATGTTCACATTTAGTTCTGTCTAATGAACATTCATAGCCTGTATAAAACGGGCACTCCTGCTCAAATACAGGCATTTCGTCTATCAAAATCTTCATACTGTGTCCTTTCTTATAAATTTATGAAATAAAAAATGACGAAAACGATTCTTTATATTAAAAATCTGTACAATATATGGCTAATTCCTTTACTTATTGAATAACAACTGTTCCGCTATGTGAAAACCAGTAACCTACTTCTCCGTTTTCCCATTTATCATAGAAGGCTCTTGGAAATGAAATATCCATCTCTTTTATAAAATGTTTTTCTATATATTCCTTTGATAGTTCATTTAATCTTGGATTTCTTAATAAATACTCTTTAAGAGAAGTCTTTATTCTTTCTCTTAACCAGTCATAATCATCTGCTGTTACTTTATAATCAATGTTAGGATTAAGAATCCAATTACTCTTTTCCTGTGCATTCCCATATGCTTTGATACATGATACTGATATTTTTTTATCAAGTTGCACAGATAAATCATATAAGATATTCAAATTGAATAGCTTAAGATAATTTTCAACTAATTCCTGATAATCATTGTCTTTAAAATCAATTCTTATAATCATATTTTTACATCCTTTCTTTTTTTTTGGCTTATTTATTTTTCTTACAAAGATATGACAGAAATTTTTTTTCTTTTTTTTACATGAAATTAACTGAGTAAATACAAACGTAATTACTCAGTTAATAAAAATATTTTTTCATATTATTTATTATGAAAAATTAACTATATTAATTTTATGTACATTATGAACTACTCATATTAGAGCCAGAAAATCCCAGATGTTCTATTCTTAAAACATTTTCTTCAGCTTCCAGATTTTCTAACTCATCTATTGTTAATATGTGTCTGTCTAATTCTTTTATTTCATCTAATGACATATCTGTTCGCCTTTCTTTGTATTACATTTTTTTGATATTAAATTTAGCAATGCTTCCTGTAAAAGCTTTGATAAATTTACGTTATTTTTTGCTGCATATGAATTCAAATATTCTGGAATAGTAACATTTTTCCTAACTGATTTATTCCCATGGTCTTTTGCATACTGATCAATATTTAATACAAGTAAACTAATGATTTTTTTTGAATTTATTAGTTCTGGTTCTTTAAATGGGAATAATTGTTGTGGAACATTATTTCCATTTTCAAGTTCATCAATTATCCAGCCACACGCAGCATCTTTACCCATTTCTATTGCATCAGCCATATCTTTGCCTTCAGAAATGCACCCTGGCAAGTCCGGAATTTCTATTGTGTACCCCTCTTTTTCTATACAGGGAGTTAATATTGCAGGATATACTAATTTCATAATTTCCAAAAGTTATCGCTAAAATCCCTTACCTTAAGATAAAGGGAAGAACGATTTCTCCTTTCTACTCATGTTATTTTAAAGTTTTTTTATGTGTATAGTGCTTTAAGTTGGTTCTATATTAACTTTAAAATGTTTTGCTTAAGCTTCAATTATCTCCCATGTCCATACTTTATCATCACAATCTGTAATATATGCTGTATTTTCACCTAAATAATCAAAACTTAACATAACAGCATCGTCCATATTTTCTAAGTGGCGTTCCTTCTTATAATATGAGCAGCAAATTTCATACATATTATTTGCTTCTTCTCTCAAATACTTTAAAGCGTCTTCTTTATTTGTAAATTCTTTTAAATCCTTGACACCTAAATTATGCACCTCATAACAAATAACAATAAACTTTTTCATATATTATTCTCCTTTATTTTTTTGATAATTTATATATGACAGAAAAAAAAGAGAAAAGCTATTCGCTCTTCTCTTTTAAATGATATATTTTATATTTTTATTTTTCGCTAACAATGGATTATTTATCTATTAGATATATTTCCTAAAAGATTATCAACTTCTTTTTGATAACATTCTTTGCATAAGGCCTTATATTTGTCCTCAGCACCAATTTCCACCTGTTCTCCTGATAATACAAATTTGTTATCCTTAAATCTTGCATTTGCAACTGCTCGTTTGCCGCATTTACATATACTTTTGATTTCCTGAATAGAATCTGCAAGTTCAATTAATCTTTTGCTGCCAGGAAATAACTCCCGCTTAAAATCTGTTAAAAGCCCATAACACATGACAACCATCTTAAATGATAAATTAAATAATTCATCTACCTGCATTGAAGTAAGAAATTGTGCTTCATCAACCATAATAACAGTATTGTTTATATTTTTATTATCAGTTTTACATTTTTTCTCAATTATTTTAACAATAGATTCATCTGGTGAAATACCAATACACTCTGATTCAAGGCCAACTCTCGATTTAACCTTAATGCTTCTGGTATCAGTATCAGGCTTTAAAAGTATAACATAGAAATCCTGCGATTCATAATTATACTTTGCCATTAACAGGTTAGCTGTCTTTGCACTATTCATTGTTCCAAATTTAAAATATAATCCACTCATAATTTTCTCCTTTTTATTATTTTATTGAAAATAATATGACGGAAAAAATAATAGCTAAAGTAATTATTCAATAGAATTTATTATGCTATCTTGCCAAGTCGTTTTGATTATGATATGCCTTTTTATTTAAATTTGTTTTAGAATAATTTATATCATCTTTAATAATTCTATCGTCATCTAATTCATCATCAAATTGATCATTATATTCAGATGTTGATATTTTTTTTACATACTCTGGATCTGGATATTGCAATTCTTTTTTATATTGAATATTCAATTCCTTTGCTCTTTTCATAAATGAATCATATTGCTCTGTTGTTAAAAAATCTTTTTTATTAATTTTTTCTGTAAAATGAAAATCAACATGTTTTATAGCATATTGTGCAGCTTCTTTCATAGACATTTTTTGATTGAAAAGATATGGTATATCAGGATTTTTTATAATATCCTTATCAAAGGCGTTATTATGGTCATATAATGGATGACAACTTAATATTTCCATTGTATCAGCATTATAATAAAAGCCCCAATTCATGCCATGTCTATCTCCGTTACTTATTAAATAATCAACGATCCACATTTTATATATATTATCAGAATCAATTTTTAGCATTTCTTTCTCTGGATTTATATTATTTACATTACAATATGAAATAAAGTCTAATCCTGGTAAAATAGATAAATTATCTGTTGTCATACATTTACATTTACAAACATATGTATCTTGCGAAAATGATGATTCATATTTAACATGATGAACATTGCATTTATCTAATATGTTTGATACCTCAACTTCAATTCGTGATTCATTTTCAATATCAGAACTATTATTCTTTCCTTTTTTTAATAAATATAATTCATTATTTTCTCTAATCCATGCTTTTGCATAAGCTCCTTGTCCATTTAGTTCAGGGGTTCTAGCATTTCCTTGTAATGTTAAGCTTGAACCATGTAACGAAACCATGGCTACAGTTTTACTTAATGAATTTGTTCTTAAATTGATATCTTCCCACTTAGTATTGTCTGATTCTAGTTTAACCCAATAATTATCTTGTAATGACACTGCTCTACATGCAATAGCTATCTTGGCTTTTGACTTTTCATCTTGTAATTGCTCATAACCAAATAAGTTGTATATTTTTTTTGCATTTTCCCTTGATAAAGAAAGTACTCTTGAAGATAAAAATGACAATATTGCATCATAATTTTTCTGAGATTTAATTAAATATTGAGTCATTTCATATTTTGTCATATTATTTTTTATCTCAGGCATTTTATTTATTTTACCTTTTAATTGAAATGGCATATATTTTTCAGATTTTATTTCATAAACGCCCTCGTCAAAATTAAATCTCATTACAACAGTGTTTTTATTCATTAAATTTATAGCTTCACTCATGTTAATTCTCCTTTGCTATTATTTTTTTGATTTTGTCAATGTCTTTTTTAGTTAATCCATCACAGTAATTGACAAAATACAAGTGTTTATCATTACAATTTTCAAACAATGAATGGTCATCATCCAATATTATATAATGGTTGACATCATTCCTATTAATATAATAATTTATCTCTTGCTGTCTTGTTTTATTTGTTGTTATTGGCGTTATTCCATTGATTCTTAGATTTATCCTTTTCAATTTATCTGTTAAAGGCTTTAAAATTTTTTCATTGTCTTCTTGATATCCGACTCTCCATGTAGAAGTCAGAATTATCTTTAATAAACAATTATATTGTTCCCTTAGATCCATTAATAGTTTAACAAAATTATTAAGACATGTTTCATTGAATGTAAATTTATTGGTCCAATCAGATTTTCTGTTTAATACCCCGTCTATATCCAAGAAAATACACAATTCATTTATATTTGACATTTATTAATTTCCTTTCCAAATATATTCTGTTATAGAATATGACAGAAATTTTCAATAAATATTTTACATGATTATTGTACCTTATTAATGTTAATATTGAAAGATAGTAAAAAAATCGGTAAGAATAATTCCTACCGATTCACTTAAAATATTTAGTTGTTATCTATGTTTTTAGTTGTATTCTTAATACAATCTTCTACATAGTTATCAAATGATGTACCAACTAATGCTTCGAACATTGCCTTTACGGATTCCTTGTCAGTTGTATTCTTGTATATACCAAATACTTCTTCTGCAATGCCTGAGATTTCAGTTTCTCTATTATCCAGATAATCTTCAAGAATTGTATCTGCATCTCTTATTACACCATTTGGAGTACTTAAAGTTAATTCCTTTGCCTTATCAACTGCTGCCTCTGAATCTAAATTATAATTACAATTTTTACTAACTATATCTCTTGAATTGTTATTTTCTTTTTCACTTAAGCCATTAACATCTTTTGATTTATACGCTTCTGTAATAAGATTGTGTATATCAACTTCAGTAGTATTTAATTTCTTGATACATTCTTTCTGTATCATTTTTAATTCTTGACTGCTAAAAACATTTGTACATTCTACATCACAAACACTAGATTTGTAATAAACTTTATTAGTTGCATCCAAAAATATGCCTGAAATAAATATATCTGTGAAAAATACGCCTGTGTAATTATTATCTATTACCTTTAACTTAATTTTAAGAGCTTCCGGAATAAAGTTTTCATTCAAAAAACATCTTAAATAATTCCCGACATTATTATCTTTAATGAATTCAATATGTATTATTGAGTCTGAAGTATCATCTTCCTGAGGCAATTTTGTATTTTCAATATTTTTTTTAGCACTATTAACCTTTGAATGCAGCTTGTTTTTATTTTCTTCATATTCTTTTACAAATTTTATACATTCCAAATAAATGTTATTATTTGTGAAAAGAGCCGGTAAATAAAAAACACAATCATTTGATGATACATAAAATAACCATTGAGGTTCTGACAAAAGGATATATTTATTTATTGCACCGTTCTTTTTCATTGAAAGAGCAGTATAAAATATACCTGTATAATCAGTATCCATTGATCTGAAAAATGATACATATGATTCATCAATTGTTTCAGGCTTAAAATATACCTTAAATGTATATTTATCATTGTGTTTAGTTAATGCTATGTTGTTAATAACCATATTTCCCATTATTTTTTCTCCTTTAAATTTATTTATCTTATATATGACAGAAAAAAACTGACTAAAAATAGTCAGTTTTAATTGTTTATCAAATTTTTAAATATTACTTTTACTTAGTTGTAATACCCTTAAGTTCAATGCCGTTTTCAATGTTTTCTGCTAAACACAATATAAGGTCATCCAGAACATTATTTCTAACTTCCTCTGTAACATCTTCGTCATGTCTGTTAACACGATAACTCCAAGGCTTTGTTGGATCATACTTAATTGTGTAATTGCTGTGTCCCATTTTAATTTCTTTCATCATAATTTTTCTCCTTTAATTTTATTTACTTGATATATGACAGAAAAAAAGCAGAAGAGATATTTATATTCCCTTCTGCTTTAACTTAAACTTTATATATATTTGAACCATATCAAATAACAATCGTTATCTGTTATGAATTCAGCACTGGTATCTGCATCATAATCATCTTCGCCATCTAATAAAACATCATCATTTTCCAAAAGTTTATCATATTCGTTAAAATTATTAGAACGCTTAATAACATGAATAATCTTCATTGCTTCTACTTTATCATTTTCATGTAAATATCGATAAGCAATGTCATTATTTTCACATGTATTTTCGTTAATGTAATAGTCTATTTGTTCACATGTACCTTCATTGTAAGATGATACAGTATAGTTTTTATCTAATTCTTTGTCATAACTGGTCTCCTTTTGTTTTTAATTATCTATTATACGTTAACATTTTCGCCTCTAAAGCATTCTCCACAATATTCCCAGATATCTTCAGCAATACGTTTAAATGTTGCATATGTTGCTTTACATATGCCTTCATCATTCATTTTATGTGCTGCAGGTTCGCCAATCTGAGAACAATCGCTTCTCATACATACAGGAGGCATCATGTTCATGAAGTCGTTCACTATTTCTTCCGTAAAATAATCCCCAATTTCACATGCAGCAAGACTAACAAAATGTTCTTTATCAATTACTTCTTTTCCATTATATGTTTTACATTTGCTTAAAGGAACTCCTTCATATTCCACTTCCTCAATGAATAATTCATTATTGAACCATTCATATGATTCATAATGCTTCTTATATGATTCAGCCATTTTATAAGTTGGAAAAATTTGTGGATTACCTGCAGAAATTCTGCTGTCTCCATTATAATAAACAACTTCATATCCCTTAAGCTTTGTCCATCCAGGAATATCTGTTTCAATTACAAAACCACTGTCTATATAACTGCACGGTACATAATTGCCAAATATGTGCCCATTTTCATATGTTGCTAATGTTGCATGTTCTTCTTTTCTTGGTACTATCTGTAATATAAACTGTTTTCCATTGTCTGCCTTATATTCGTTTTTAATTTTAATCATTAAATGTTCTCCTTTAAATTAAATAGGCAGTTAGAAAAATTAATTACTAACTGCCTTATGATTATGAATTGTGTTGTTTAAAATTCTATAGTTGCATCTTCTGAAATATAGTCGCATATATAACCTTCAGTTTCTAAATGTTTACATGCTACATCAATAATGCTATCAGTATCATATTCTCCATAATTTTCCTTCTTGTATTTTTCAATAGCATCTTTCGTTCTCTGAATCACTCCATTCGTTAATTCCTGTTTACCTTCAACCTGAACCATGGATTCCACATTTGTACCGCAACCATCAATATTTGTATCAATAAATTTAATAATCTGCTTCACAAGTATATGTATCCTTTCTATTTAATTTTAATCATTATTTTTAAGTGGGCAATTTTTTTTATTACAATATTCATATCCGCCATTTGGCCCAGGATTACATCCACATAAATTAGGAAACATCATATATCCACAATTTCCATTTCCTGTTTTGATAACATCATCTTGTACATCAAAATCATTAAAATCTATTTCCATTCATATTATCCTTTCTAAAGAAATTCAATTTACTTGAAATATTAGTCTCATCAATTTTCTATTTCCGCGAGAACAGTGTATTCAATTCCATTATGTTCAAAGTTCCATTCACCGTCATATGTACAATCTGGTTCTGTGCATGTCAATTCGAATCCATTATGGAATAATACACCTTCTGTATATGGAGCTTCTTCTTCGCAAATTACTAACTTAATATTTGCTTCAATTCCGTTTGGAAATTTTGCGGTGTGCGTAATTGTTTCGTCTCGCTTATATCCATATTTCTGATAAATTTCATCTCCTGTAAGATTAAGTAAATCGTTAATTAAATTCATTTCTGCATTTGAAATTTTTATTGTTTATACCATAAAATTTCATCTAATCAATATCCGTTATTATAAAGAATTTCAGACATATTTCTCTGTGCCGTTTCAGCGTTAACTGCTTTATAATAATCTGTTGTAACATCTGTAATAATTCCTGTATCATAATCCCTTAACACATAGACTTTCTCTTTTGTATCAAGATTTTCTGCTACATTATAGTTGCTATTACAAAAAGCCGGCAAACAACTCATAACTAAATTATTTGATTTAATAATTTCATTTCTTACATTCTGATATTTCATTCCGACTTTTATAGATGATAATTTAAACATAGTTTCCTCCAATCTTCTAAAGAAATGCGAATTTCTTTTACAACTTAACTACTTCACCTGTTTCCGTATTTACAAGACCTACATTCTTTACATACTTAATAATGCCTT
>OGZV01000314.1_pt1 | contig 53586 bp, 42 predicted proteins | sample 1576861 | NCBI WGS metagenome assembly OGZV01 (sample SAMEA3541501, study PRJEB24748) | human gut metagenome | biome: human gut; feature: human-associated habitat; material: faeces | place: China | collected 2012
TATCTTTCAAAAAACGATATTTTCACCAAGGGGAAAGTCCGCCCTTTTTTAGTCAAAAAACAAAATAATTTTTTTCACATCTAACTATTGACATTTATTAGCTGGACTTATCTCTTTTCTTTACAGTAAATATTTTACTTTTTTCTCTGACTTTATATCGCAAAAATAAATATATTTTTCATCACTATAATAATAGTGATTAGGATTAACCATAAATATAGCATCTTTCACATTCTTTTTTATCACAGTTTTCTTTTTTGTTTTTATATTATATTTTACAATTTTATTTTTGTTTGTTGTATCATTTAATTTTTTTACATAATATACATTTCCATTATCAATAACGGCTGAAACACCAAAACCTCCTTTTTTATCTAGCAAAAAATTCTTTTTATTTTTAAGATTATATACTCTAATCTCCGTATACACCCCTTCATGAAATTGTCCATTATACACTATATAATTATTTTTAAGATAAAAACCATTTTTAAGATTTAAGTTAGTTATTTTTTTACTTTTTAAGTTAAACTTATACATTATAAATCCGTCATAGTCGTTTTGTTTTCCATAGATAATACTGTTTCCATATTTTCCTAAGAATATATTTTTTCTGCTTTTTAATGTGGCAACTTTAATCTTTGTTCTTAAGTTTTTTAATAAATAAATGTTTTTACCATATTGATACATAACATCTTTTCCATTTGTTATAACACCACCAAATGTAAGATACGCTGGCTTTATCTTAACTTTTTTGTTTATATCTCCATTTTTTACATAAAGTTTATCATAGCATCTAGCAATTGATATTTTTCCATATTTAACATAATGTATAAAGTCAGTATCAGAGGAACTTATATGCTCAACATATACGGATTGCCAGCTTTTTTGACTTGCTGCTTTAACATCCGTATGAGAAAATATTCCTAATATTATTCCTATTGATACAAATAAAATCTTTATTGTATGTTTCATTTTTTCTCCTCTCTGCCTAATCTTTCCTGCTTTTCTTAAGTTTCATATTTATAACTCTTCTTTCAAAAATTTAATACCATCCATATTTTTTAGGTATCTTTTTTACCCATCCCGTCATGGCTTTCTTTTGTTTTCCGTTATATTTGCAGGTATATACTTTATATTTCCAGTCACTTTCACGAACTATAAAATAATATATTTTGTTATTTTCAAATTTAAGTAAACTGCCATCACATACTTTCTTTTTTCCTGTTCCATTTAACTTAAAGAAATTAATCGGATAATTACCTGCATCTCCCGAATTTGTACTTGTAACTACATGATTTCTATCCACCAATACATTCGCAACTCCTGATGTCATATATTTTTTTCGTTTCTTTTTTAAATCATAAGCATATAATTTTATACCATCAGCTTCCATGTCTATTCCACAATATAAATACCTTCCACTGCAACCACATACAATATAAGATTTTCCCGATATAATTTTCGTATATTTACCTGTTTTAATATCATATTTATAAATACAATTTTTAGTTTCATACGACGATATTTTTTTAACAACTGCAGAATAATAAATAATTTTTCCGTTTGTTGTAAAATCAGTAGTTGTATTTTTTGCAATGGTCTTTTTCACTTCGTTTTTCTTCATTATAATTTTATATTTATATGCCCCCGCTTCTTCATATTGTTTTGCCACAACAAAAATTCCTTTAACAGTTGTATTTCTATTTACACCTCGCTCAGTTACATATTTATATTTTGCATCAGCATTTTTGCTCACTCCACAAAAAAACATAACCATAAACAACATTATCATAACCTTTGTAATTTTTTTATTCATATATATATCAATCCCTTTCGTTTTTATCCATTTGGCGTCCTATTAAAATTTCCATTACAGTCTGTACTGAATATCTGATACCTGCCTTTGCATATCCGCTAATATAAAATTTGTTACAAGGCTGTTAGCAACTGTCATTCTTTCATAGTCCTCACGCTTTTCCTGATTTCTTTCTATTGCAAGTAAATGATTTATATTATCCATTCTGCTTCTCTCTGCTATCTCATTACTTTCAGACAACAATGCTATCTGTTCTCGCTGGTTTTCAAGTGCCTCATTCATTTTTCCAATAACACTTTTTAATTGTTCAATTATTTTTTCAAGCAGCATCGTCTGTATTATTTTATCCAAATCATCCTCTCTTGAAGTTGAAAAATAATCATATAAATATGCTATCGGATATATGTTCCTAAAACGGCTCGGTATTATATTTATATCATATAAATCTTTACTTAACTCTGCTGCTTCTTTTCTTCTCTTAGCCAAGTATTGTCTTTGCTGTTCCAATGCCGCTCCTCTTTCCTGATACTGCCTTACTATCCAATTATAATTCTTCTTAAAATCTGACAATTCCTGCCTGTATTTGTTCATATTCTGTTTATATTCTTCTTTTATATTTTTATTATATTTATAAATATCATATAATTTAGAAAAACCAATCCAAAATAAAATTGCATTAATAATAAAGAAAATAACAAGTAAAGTATATTTTCCAAATAATGTCATTATTCCAGCTATAATCGTTTCAAAAATTCCAGTCACTTCTTTATTTATACAATTATATATATATTTATTTATAACAACTGCTATGATTGCAACGACAACAACCATTATACCTCCATCCTCCGAATAAGAGGCTTTATTTTCTATCTGTGGTTTTTGTGGCGGTGTTATATGATTTAGCTCATAATTGTTTCTCTTAATATCATTTTCCACTTCGCTTATTTCATTATTTAATCTGTTTCCAACACACTCGATATAATATACATCTCTAAGATATGGAACTAAAAAATCCCTATTGTATCTCGCCATACTTCTCCTCCATTTAGTACATATTTTCTAATGTAATTTAACAATTACTCCCACCCATATTAATTTTAATTTCTCTTGTATTACCGCATTAGTTTACAAACAGATGGTCTTTTTTTTATAATTCTTCGTTCAGAAGATTCCGAGAGTACATTTATCTTATGAAAATAATCCACTTAAAAGCCACCCACCTATACCGCTTATTGAGTCTGATATTGCCTGCTGGATAAAATAACCTAAAATCCTGCCAACTATCAGACTTACGATAAACAATACAATGTGCATTACCAATATCTCATACAGTTTTACAGATGGCTCTCTTTCAAGTACTTCAAAATATCCGTATAAAAAGATAAAGTTTGTAAACATAACTATAGGTATCACAAGCAACATTACTATCAGCATTATTATTGCTCCAATATCTGAATTAAATATCTTTACGACATACATCATTGCTATAAAAAATATTACATATGCTGTAAAAAGTATTACTCCAGCCAATGTCTTTACTGCTATTACCGCATAGGTCTGTATGAAAGTTATATTTTCATGGAACAGGTATTTGCTCACGACAAACATTACTCCTGCAACAAGCAGCCCCCACAAAAACATCCCAATCAGTATCAGTATGGCATATTTCATTACACTATTGAGCATATCCTGAAATACACTTCCAAATATCTGATCCTCTAAATTTGCTCCTATTATCGCACACGCTATAAGCAGTTCAATCAATAAGACAAACATTGATATGCCTGATATTATAAGCGACTCAGCTATTGAGTTTGAATTTCCAAGATTTTTTACGGCATTTAACGGTGACCTGAATGTATCTACTGCTGTAGACAATATTCTTTTTCCAATTCCCGATGCCATCTGGGAGATATTACCCTGATTTCCATTTGGCTGCGGCACCTGATTCCAACCGGAATAACATCCGTTTATCGGCTGTTGTCCCGGATAATCTCCGTTTATCGGCTGCTGTCCCGGATACCCTCCCGGATAATTTCCATTCGGCTGCTGTCCCGGTGCTCCTCCCGGATAGTTTCCTCTTATCGGCTGTTGTCCCGGTGCTCCTCCCGGATAGTTTCCTCTTATCGGCTGCTGTCCAGGTACTTCTCCCAGATAATTTCCGTTTATCGGCTGCTGTCCCGATACTCCTCCCTGATAGTTTCCTCTTATCGGTTGCTGTCCAGGTACTCCCCCAAGATGATTTCCGTTTATCGGCTGCTGTCCCGGTACTCCTCCCTGATTATTTATTTTCTGGTTCTGTTCTTTTTGTTTCTGCATATAATACTGTTTTCTTAACTGTTCCTGTTCTTTTGCGAACTCAATCTCACGCTTTTTGCTCTGCTCGCAGTTACATTTCTCACCGTTTTTTAATTGCTTTCCGCAATATCTGCAAAATGCCATTTTTATCTCTCCTTTCCGTTTGCCGTTCATCGCTGCCATGCTGTCAGCAATGATTACATTCACTCTTTTTCTTATGTTTATCTAAGCTTATACAGGTTGTCCTCATTTCCCATATACAGCTCCTCTGCTGATGAAAGATAATATTCCTTTTCTCTTTCAAGCCTTGCTCCGTTTCCTAGAAATGTTCCATTTTTTGAATAATCCACTACACGATACTTATTTAATGCTCCTACATATGTTATCTCGCAATGCTTTCTACTCACCTGTGCATCTGTTATCGCATATGTGCATTGTGTCGCATCCCTGCCAAATATCACCTTTTGATCACTTGGCAGAGGTATCAACTTTCCGATATGCGTTCCTCTTATACATATCAAACCTCCCTGTTTATCCTCAGATAAAGCAAGGCTTCTTGTCACCTGCATTGTCAATATGTCATTTTTCAATTCAATCCCCCCTATAATATTTTTTTGATTTCTTCCTGATAGCGTCTGCTTATCGGTAATACACTTTCACCTACTTTTATCTCTGTTCTCGAACTTCCCGTTATATATTTTTTGTTTACCAGATAACTCTGATGACACCTTACAAATCCATACTGTTTAAGCATTTCTTCAAGCTCGTTCATTTTGGCATAAAAGCTTATACTCTCGCCTTTCTGGTATATTTTTATTTTTCTTTTTTCGCCTTCAAAATAATAGACTTTATCAAGAAGTATCTGCTCTTTTTTTCCATTTACCGATATATGCAGGCAGTTTGTGCATTTCGACCGTTCTGTCATGTACCTGCCTATTTCATCATCTAGACGCTTTTTGTCTACAGGCTTTAATATGTATGAAAATGCCTTATAAGTATATCCGTCAAATATATGCTCCGCAGATACAGTTATAAATATAATATCCACATCAACATTGTTTTCCCGTATATATTTTGCAGTATTCAATCCGTCATATTCCGGCATATTTATGTCTAAAAGCAACAGGTCAATGTCAAATTCTTCTTTTTCTATATCATCAACCACCTGTTTTCCCGACATATAATGTACTACCTGTGCATCGTCATAAGAAAATATTGAATGTATCACTAAATCATGTATCTTTTCTCTATACTCTCTGTCATCATCACATATTCCTATCCGTAACATATCCTACCTCATACTTCACCCTGACTGTTCATCCTCCGCACCAGTTTTTTTGCGTTACCATCCACACTGTAAATGTGAACAATAATGCTTTGCTTTTGCGGCTGATAACTTTATCCCAGTTTTATTGCTTCATGTCTTCCTGCCATATACAATATTGTTCCCGGTGCAACACTTACATACTGACCTTTTATTGCTTTTGTTCCATTCGAAAATTCAATTCCATTTGATGAATAATCTATAACATAATATCTTTGCTCTGTACCGTTATATCTTATTCCACAATGTCTTCTGCTTATCTTCGGATAACTAAATACAAGTGTCGCACACTTCGGATCTCTGCCGAGTATCACTTCATCTCCGTCATTCATCACAAGTTCGGAAGAACTGTATTCTCCCTCCATTCCATATAAACATCCAGATTTTGGAATCATGCCCGGTGTAGGTTTATATCCTCCCGGCTCTGGCTCTGCACCAGTGCCTATATCATCACCTGCAACTGTCATATCTCCTGCATAATTTCCTGACACGAAATCCACCGGCGGCATTCCCGTCATATAATGCTTTCCATCTTCACCAACATAACCATCCGGATTTGGTGTCGGCGGTGTAAAAATTTGATTTTTTCCATCATCATGCTGTGGCGGCATCGGCGGGTCATATGGATATTGTGGATTTATCGGCTGTGGCGGTATCGGTGGTATATGTCCAAAATCCCATTCTTCCTCTGACTCCTCCTTTTCCATTTCAGGTTTTAATACCGTCATAAAGAGTATTCCTGCTACAATGAGAAACACTCCTGCCACAAGTGTTACATATACACCTGCTCCCGTGCAGTTGCTCATTATTTTTGACACGGCATATTTGCCTACACCGTCTATATCAAACAATCTTGCATCGACAAGCGTGATACTTTTTACATAATCGTCTATCTTGTCCCATATCATTCCCGGTATCATAAATGAATAGATAAGCCTTGCAACAACAGTCACTGCTCCCGTGGCTATCATCATTATCTGGTTTGTCTTTCCTGTGACAGCAATGACTATAAGCGATGCTACTGCCAAAAGTACAGGAATTAACAATAATATTGCCATAATCTTAAATACATTCTTTACATCACTGTCACTCAGCTTTTTTGCCGATTTTTTAGTGGAAGTGCTTTTTTTAGCCGTCGATTTTTTTGCCTTATTTTTACTTTTTGAACTTTTCTTTTTCGTCGTTGTCTTTTTGGTTAATTTCTTTGTTGACTTCTTTGAAGATTTTTTCACCTTTGCCGATGCTTTCTGTGCCGAGAGAATACCTGTATTTTGGGCACTCTTACTGCCCGATTTTTTTTCACCGGCTTTTTTTGTTATTCCCTCTATATCATCAATCTCATCATCAGCAGTAAAGAGCCATTTGACTAACATTATCTGTGAGATAGAACTTCCTTTGTCTTTCTTGTCAATCTTATCATCAAATTCTTTTACCTTATCATCCCATTTACTTGTATTTTCTTTGTATTTGTCTATGACTTTTTTATCAACCTGTGCCTTTTTTGCTGTTTTTGAGTCCTCGTCTTTTGCATACTTATTTATCTGTACTGCCGTTTTCAGATATTTTTCTCCCGAAATGCTCATTGACGGCAAAAACAGTGATATTATTATGATTATCATAAAAACAGCACCGACACACATCTGCCATTTAAAACCTTTTTTCTCCATGTGTACCTCCTAACTCAATTCATCAATTCTTTCTAACACCGTATATGACTCCTGTATCCTCTTTGTCCTATCAAGTTCCATGCAGTCACACGCCAGTTTTATCCACTTTTTTCTGTCACGGAGCTTAAATCTGTGTTCTACTTTTATCTTATCTGTTCCGCTTTCAAGTCTTTTTATCACATCCGGTGCTTTCTCTAATGTAAGACAATGATACATTGTCGCACCGACGGCATATATGTCCGTCCATGTCCCCTCGTTGCCTGCCTTGCCCGATTTTGCCGTCTGATATTGTTCAGGAGCGGCATAATCCGGCTTTAAGAATGACGCCGTAAATGTCATTTTCTTATCATATATATACTTTGCCGCCCCCATATCTATAAGAACAATCTCACCGTTTTTCTTCCTTATTATGTTTGCGGGGGATATGTCGCAATGTATCATTTTCCTTTCGTGCATATTAGAAAGTGCTTTTAATACCGGAACAAATATCTCTTTTATCTCCTGCGTATCATACAATTTATTTTTTCTCTTTCTAAGCTCTCTGCCTATGCTCTCCCCCTGTATGTACTCCATTACCATGTATGCAGTATCATTTTCAAAAAAGGCATCGGTTACCGTCACGATATTTTCAGTGTGTATAAATTTAGCTGTCATTTTTATCTCACTGACAAAGGATTTAAGTCCGTATTTAAACGGCTCAACCATGCCCGAATGTCTTATTGATACATAATTTTGTTCTCTCTGAACCCACTGTTTAGGAAAATATTCCTTAACGGCTACATTTCTCAAAAGATTTATATCCTTTGCAAGATAAGTAATTCCAAATCCGCCAATCCCTACGATACCTAATATCTGATACCTGTCATTTAAAAGAGTATCCGCAGGCAATATATCATTTTTATCTGTATTTCCATTGTCGATATGGGATATTATGTCTTTTTCGCCCCAGACATTTTCTTTTATGCAAAGCTCATCTTCCTTAATATCAGTTCTGTCTGCCGAAATACATAAAACTTTCCTGTCAAGCACAATCCCTGCCGACAATATCTTAAAATCAATGTCATTTTCTTTTGATAAGACTGCTATATCCGAAAGAGCCATGTCGCTGTCATCATTAAGCACGAGCAAAAAGCATTTTATCTCCAGCACACTGTCCCATGCTCTCCATATCGTATATGTATCGCTTTGACTGAAACGGCATCCCAAAAGCCATCTCTTTTCTATGACCGCACCCTGACACCATTTTTGAACTTCCCTCTTTATGGTTTTGTTGTCAAATCCACATATACTGCATACCGTGGCATCGTCGGGCAGTTCCTCAAAGCATCCCATACAAATCTTTGTCTTTTCCATATCAATCCTCACTGTGCTGTTTTAAATATTGCATTGCTGCTTCTTCTCTTGTAATATCAGGTATTGGCATTATCTCAGGCATTGTCTTTTGCCTCACTGCCTCGGCAGCCGGTTTTTGCGGTCTCTCTCCCGGCAGATACTCATGATAAAGGTCATAATACAACTCTGCCATTGACTGGTATCTGTCCTCTATCTGCACATTAAGACCTTTTAATATAGCATTTGCCTGATAATCTTCTATTTCTATATTGAACATATTAAGAGGTATTGTCTTATCTTCTGCGACACGCTCATAAGCTTTTTGCAATTTTATCCCCGTCAGCAGATAATACATTGTGGCACAAAGACTATACACATCTGTCCACGGTCCCTGATTTCCGTTTCTGTCATACTGCTCTATAGGTGCATAACCATGTTTCAGAAAAATGGATGTCTCCTGTCCTGCTCCACTGTGTTTTGCAGCTCCAAAGTCTATCAGTTTTGCCTTAAATTTGTCGTTGAGCATAATATTGTCAGGACTTATGTCCCTATGTATCACACCAGCCTTGTGCACGGTGTTCAATGCCTTAATAACATCTTTTAAAAGTTCAAACAGTATATAGCTCTGTAAAACTCCACCTGAGCTTTTTGCAAACTGCCTGAAATTTATCCCGTCTATATATTCCATGACTATATATGCCGTCTTGTTTCCGTAAAAGAAATCCCTTACAGAAACTATTCCCGGCATACCGTAAAATTTCGAGAGCGTTTCTGCTTCTTTTATATATCCCTTAAGACCTCCAAGATAAGCAGCTTTTTTTGTATTGACCGTAAACACATCCATACTGTATGTACTGTATTCCGTCGAATAGGTTGTCGTCTGTTCTCTCTTTGCCACGCCTTTTGGAAAATATTCTTTTATACACACCTTTTTACTCTGGTAAAAATCCCATCCTATATAGGTAATGCCAAAACCACCTATTCCTATGACCTTTCCAACAAGATATTTGCCGTTGAGTATCTCGTACGGTGGCATACCATTTTCCGGCTGTTGATAATCTTTTAATGAAAATCCGCATTTTGGACATGGCACACTGGTGTTTTCCAATAACTCCATACATCCCATGCAAAGCCTGTTGGGGTCAACAAGTGTTTTGTCCATTTTTACCACCTCCTTCTATATTTAAAGATATTTAATAAAGCGTACATTCGCAATCAGACTTATCCACCGCTTAATACTTTACAAAAAGCGGGGTAAATACTTATTCTACATTTAAAAATCAAAGTCACTGTCATCACTTACAAACTCATCTGTATTTGATTTTTTCTTTGTTTTTTTCTTGTCTGACTTTTTACCTGTAGTTTTTTTCTTACTGCTTCCGCCCGAAGCAAAATCATTATTACTATTCCCTCTCGACTTATCCGATTTTTTGCTGCTGTCAGGCTTCGGTGCCGCAGGTGCAGGCGGTTCAGTAGGTGCAGGGGTAGGTGTCGGCGCACCGAGACTTACCACAATACTTACTTTTTTAGGAACTTTTTCCTTTTTAGGGATATTTTTGTCTTTGCTGTTACTGTTATATTTTTTTCCTGACTTTGGTTCCTGGCTTATTATGTCACCCTTAGCAACACCTTCGCTTATAACCTGGTCTTTTGTCGTAAGTTTTATCTTGCACTTATACTTTTTATTCAGCTTATCTATAACAGATTTTGCCTCATCAAAATTTTTATCCTTTAAGTTTGGCAGCTTAAACATAAACTTGTCTTTTTTGCCCCATGATATATAAAATTTAAGTTTGTCTATATCTTTTGATGAAACATCGCCGCTCTTGCTCTGTTTGAAGCACTTGTCTTTTGAAGCCGAATTGTAGTCATATTTAAAACTTATGTCTGATGTGACACCTGCATTTTTAAGGTTTGTCTCTATCTCACTTTTTGACATTTTAGTCATTTTTTCTATGGTGACTTTCCCGGCACTTCTGACGGTCACTTTTACGACTTTATCATCCGGAATATCTGCTCCCTGTCTCGGCTCAGTGTCCTCCACTTTCTCGCTCTTACAGGCTTTATCATATATATATGTAACTTTTGCCTTGCAGCCTGCATCATCCAGATTTTTCTTATATTCTTCCCAGGTGGTGTTTCCTCTCTGATATGCTACTATCTTTTCAACATTTGAACCGGAATTGTCACCTCTGTTTTTATTTATGACTCTGTTTGCAACACTTACACCTGCAAATACCGCACCTGCACAAACAGCCATGCTGCCTGCAAGTATTGCTGCCCTCTGCCATACCGCCATCGCCATAAACTTCTGCTTCAGACGGTTTCCGACCGTGTCCTGGTCGTCCCTTACTTTTGGCAAAATCCATTCCGGCTCATATACCGGAACAAAATTTTTGCCATCGAGTGCCTCCATGAAATCTTCCGCACATTGAAGCCTGAACTGTGGCTGTATATTAAGGCAGGTCATTATGGCAAGTTCTGCCTGCTCCGGAATATTTATCCCGACCTCCGACAATGTAAGCAGCTTATCCTCCTGTGTCCTGTCATTTGCAGGCTGGGGTTTTGCACCCGTCAACATTCTGTAGAAAAGTGCCGCTACCGCATACAGATCCGTATATGGTCCCTGCACCGCTTTTCTTCCATACTGCTCGATAGGTGCATAACCCTCTTTGAGCACGATCGCCGTATTTTCATTTTCAACACGCTCGGCATATTTTGCCGCTCCGAAGTCTATAAGTTTGATAACACCTTCGTTTGTAACAATAATATTGTCAGGTGCTATGTCCCTGTGTATTACACCACGCTTATGTATTTCTTTAAGAGTGTAGAGTATCGTAAGCACAACTCGTCTTGCCCAGTCATACTCCACTCTGTTGCCCTTAAGTTTAAGGATATGTTTTACATCCATTCCTTCAAGGAACTCCATCACGATGTAACCGGTGTTGTTTTCCTCAAAGAAGCTGTAAACCTGAACAACACCTTTTACATCCTGCAGGTTTGCTATACTTCTCGCTTCTTCAAGGAAGTGACGCAGACCTATCTTAAAACGCTCATGCCTTACGCTCTCTGATATTACCGATACAGTGCCCGTAGTTCTCTCTCTGCCGGAAAGCTGCTTAGGAAAATACTCCTTTATGGCGACTTTGCATTGCAAGAGGTTGTTCCAGCCTATATAGGTATTTCCAAATCCACCTGAGCCAAGCAGTTTTCCTACGATAAACTTTCCCTGCAATACCGTACCCGGCTTGAGACACATATCAGCATTGTATTCTATATTTAATTTTTCTTTACAATACGGACAGATATCCTTTGCATTGTCAGCTATCTGCCGCATACAGCTATAACAAAATCGCATATATGTTTCCTCCTGAAAGATTTAATACAATTAAATATCATCTTTTATTAATAATCTATCTTAGGTTGTTTATCTGAGCCGTTTGGACTACTTTTACTTCTTCCGTCGCTATCAGATTTTTTAGGTGTGCTGTCACTACTACCGCTTGGTTTTGTAGCTGTTTGAGGTTTCCTTGTCACTACCGGTTTTGGCGTAGGTTTCGGCTCAGCAGAAATCTTAAGCCTGTCGCCCTGCTTAAACTCAGTAACATTTGACTTTCCGTTTACCCATACTTTTTTGACGATATAATTGTCAGGATATTTTGTTCCAAGTGATGCACCGGCATTTGAAGCATATCTTTTCAGTCTTGCAACAGTAAGTGAACTGTTTATCGATACATGGCTTCTGACAGTGGCAAAAAGCTTTCCGTCACCGTTTTCAGAATCATCATTTCTTCCGTCATAGCCCTTTTTATTTTTAAGACTTTTAGAGAGAACTTTTACAATAGTTCCCCTGCCATATCTGAAACTTACATACTCACTTGAATATTTGTCCGATGACAGTGTGCGAAGTCTTGCCCTGTTGCCTGTTTTATGGTCTTTAGGATTTTTGCTGTAGACAAACTTAACTGACGATATACTCTTTCCCTCAAATGTACCGTATCTATTGCAATTTGCTTTCGACATTGTGTAATATGCACCCGTATGGTATATAAACTGAATCTTCTTCTTTGAAGTATCCATTCCGTTTATCTTTGCAGCCTGTCTCTTTATCTCTCTGTCAGCTTTCGCCGTATCAGAAGCATATTTCTTTCTTATCGCATCAAGGTCTATCGTACTTTTGTCATATATTATCTTTGACAAAGTTCCGTAAGCCTGTGTATCATCACCCTTTTTCAGACTGACTCCGTCAGGTATATAGCTCTGCATATATACATCTTTAGATGCTTTTATACGCTTTTTGACAGACGCACTTTGAGCCCATCTTGTGTTGGTGCAGTTTTTAAGCCATTTTTCTGAAAATGTTACATTCTTCGTACTTGCGACTATGACATTTGCATATACCATCCTGTTTTTCTTTATGTCCGAGTTCACTTCATCCAGAGTTCTTCCGTCCTTAAGCACATCATTTGTCATATCATTGTATTCAAGTACCGTACCCTCGGCATTGTTAGGGTCATATCTGTACTCAACAGTCCTGTTTTCTTTTTTAAGACCAAAATCAGTCCACTCTTTATCAAAATCAGAAAGCGTCATATCACCGCTTTTTACTTCGCTGACAATCTTAAATTTTTCCTGTGTCGCACCCTGGTTGCTGCTTCCTCCGTCATGCAGTCCTTTTATCACAAATGCACCTCCGGCTATAACAGCTACACCTACAACTGCGACAAGACCTTTCACCCATATAGGCATTTTCCCCGTATCACGCTTTGCACGCTTTACTTTGCGTCTTTTTGTATCAGAAGAATTAAGCTCTTTGTAAAACTCCTGTGCAGTCTTTGTCCTATCATCCTGATACACATTTAAGGCATTCATAAGTGCGTTTTCCATCGACTGGCTTATACCTGTGTTTAATTTTGAAGGCTCTGTTATCTCATCAGATAATGCTCTGTCTACAGACTCAGGCGGCACTTTTCCCGTTATCATCCTATACATGACTGCCGCAAGAGCATAGACATCCGTCCACGGACCTCTTTTTCCCTGGCTTCTGTACTGTTCTTCCGGTGCATAGCCCTGTTTTAATATGATGGCAAGACTTTTTGAATTTGCTGTTGTTACATATCTTGTTGCACCAAAGTCTAACAGTTTTACTTCACCCTGCTCAGTTATAAAGATAGTTTCCGGTGCTATATCACAATGGATAATGTCTAGTGGATGCACTTTTATAAGTCCGATAAGTATCTGTGATATAAACTGTTTTGCCTCCTCAGGTTTATATACCTTTCCCGTATCAAGAACTTCTTTTAATGTTGTTCCCACAAGGTACTCAGATATAACATACCCTGTATCATTTTCAGCTATACAGTCATAAACTTTTGCAACTCCCTGCGTATCGGCAAGCTGCTGTATCTTGTTTCCCTCATTTAAAAATGTTTCAAGACCATGTGAAAACTGCTCGTACGCATCTCCTGAATATATGGTGACTTCACTCTCTCCGTCAGAACGGGTTGAAAAGTCACTAGGAAGATACTCGCTTATTATGACTTTATGCTGTGCCTCGGCATCAAAGCCGAGGTATTTTACCGTATATCCGCCGTACTCCAACGCTTTACCTACGATGAACTTTCCTCCGATAATAGTACCCGGGTCCAGATAATATGATTTTTCCCTGACATTCGACTGGTCATATCCGCAAGCCGGACATATTTTGTCGTTGTCAGAAACCTGGTTCATACAACCCATACAAATTTTCATAGCGTTCCCTCATTTCCGTATATTTTTACACAATGTATTTTAATCCTGTCTGCCAATTTACAATTCAATCTAATCTCTAGCTCACAAGTTTTACTTTATTTTTCTTTGCGTTAGCAGAACACTTCCATGCTTTTGCTGTATATTTAGTTGTACCTAAGATAAATTTACACTCAATTTTTTTTACAACACTATTGAGATTTCCAACTATAATATAACTTCCCTTTTTCTTTCCATAATCTTTAAGCCTGTAACTAACAGGAGTCCATTTTTTTCCATTAATCATAAAGTAAACATTACCAAGATTTTTCATTGCAAAACTGTCAATCTTAATCTTTAAGGACTTGCCTTTCTTTGAATATGTCGCCTTATATTTAATCTGTGGAATTTTAGATTTCACCGTAATCTTAATCTTATTTTTTCCAATGACATATGTGACAACAGCCTTGCCTGAAAAATATTTCTTCACACTTATCTTTCCGTTCTTTGCATTTACAGAAAGATTTTTCTTGTATTTTGACGGCACTGTGATTTTTTTAACATTAGGGCTTGTTCCAAATATTCCCTTTGAAGCAGCAGAACTTCCCCATGCAACCGTAATTACAGACTTATAAACTATCACCGTAAATTCACATTTAACAGTCTCGTATCCATCTGCTGATATTTCACAATAGTAAGTGTATTTTCCTATTTTTGCATTTTTAGGTGTCTTGTAGCTGCTCTTTTCAGACAATGATTTGTCACTGCCTTTTTTGTACCATTTATAAGTACACTGGGCATCTGTCTCTACAGTTACTTTTAAATTTAATGCCGTACCTCTTTTTACATATTTGTCAGAGTTGTCATAATTTACTGAAAGTTTCTTATCAGGAGTTTTTGATGGCTCTACTGTAGGTGTCACCATTGGATTCTGACTTGGCTCTACAGTTGGTGTTCCTGTCGGACTCTGGCTTGGCTCTGTTGTCGGTGCTCCTGTCGGGCTCTGACTTGGTGTTGCTGTCGGGGTCGCTGTTGGCGTTGCCGTCGGGGTCGCCATTGGAGTAGCTTCTGCTATCTTGATAATCTTTGTGTGCAGATAAGCATCAGTTTCGTCTGATAACTCAAATTTTGCATAAATTACTATCTGTTTTCCTGCATAGCCTGATAATTTTATTTCTTGATTTTTATATTTAGTCCAATGTGCATCAGCAGCACTATCATCTAAACTTTCCAACTCATTTAATTTTTTTACTTTAGAATCAGCATTTGAATCAGCATTTATTTCATCTATGTAGTAATAAGATGTATTTGTCGTACTACTACCTGTAATAGTAAATGCAGCTTTAGATACTGCCTCTGTTTCTGTTTCTGCCGTGCCTGTATATTCACTATATTTTCCGTTCCAATCCTTTGCGTCATCACTATTAGTTTCTCCGCTGACTTCTATCGCACATTTTGATGCTGCTACAATTCCTTCTAGATTTGTATCTTCTGCCTGTGCTTTTCCTGTCCCAAAGTTTATCCCGGTAAATAAAGAAAAAATCATTGCTATTGCAATCAGCATTGCCATATTTTTTTTATTCATGTCTTTTACCTCCTATCGTGTATCTTTCTTAAGATTTCTAAGTACAATTACACTTATCACTCCGCATACTGCCATCATTAAAAATAATATCAGCCATGTATTAGTCAGATGTGATGCTCCTCTATTGTATAAATCATTATGTTCATGTGGCATTCCTGTCACTTTCATATTCAGTTTATTTAAGTTTGTGATATTTCCAAGACACTCCATAGACCATCTGCTGACAGTAATGTAAGATATTTTGTCTGCCGCACCTTTTAACTCAAATAATACGCCTGAGAATAAAAGCTGTATTATAAGTACAAACGGTGCAAGTGCCATAGCCCTGTCACTGTTTCTTACACATGATGACACTATAAGTCCCAATGCTGCAGACGCATATATCGTAAGGAATATCGTGAGCCATATCTCAAGCTGTGGAGTTGGAAGTACCTGTTCCTTTTTAGGTGCGTGTTTCATAAGCACCAGAAACAGTCCCGTCAATATGGTAGTCTGCATAAAGCACACAACCGCCTGAACTATATATTTTGACAATATATATGTCCATAGTCTCAGATTTCCCATGTATTCACGCTTCAGTATAGGTCTTTCCTTACATACTTCCTGTATCGTGTTGAACAAGCCTATCCATATTCCGGAGCAGGCAAGTGCAAACATTATCGACTGTGTCGAATCATATATCTTAAAAACATCTTTTTTTGCCACTACTTTTAACAAAAGAGCAATTATGAACGGCTGCAATAAAAGCAATAAAAGTCTTTGTCTGTCATTAAAAACAAGTTCAAAATATCTCTTTGTGAGAACTCCAAGCTGCTTTAACGGTGATGTTTTCTTTCCTGAGTCTTTTATCATGTCTGATATTTTTTCATTCTCATTTACTTCAGGTATCTCCGTGTTCTTGTCAAGATGCTGCTCTTTATAAAGCATAAGATATTTCATATTCCACATATCAACATTCGAAGCAAGCTCGCTATACACATCCACAAGACTGTCTTTTCCAAAATATTCATACATTTTGTCCGGTTTGCCACAGTAACAGATTTTTCCTCCCGGTCCCATAAAGATAACTTTGTCACAAAGGTTTATGTTCTGCACTGTATGTGTTACCATGATTATTGTCTTATTCTCTGTTTTTGACAGTTTTGCAAGCGTGTTCATAAGACTTTTCTCCGTATCAGGGTCAAGACCTGATGTAGGTTCATCAAGGAAGAACAGTCCGGGGTCTGCGAGAAGCTCAACTGCTATACTCGCTCTCTTTTTCTGGCCTCCACTGAGTTTTCTTATATATTCATTTGCTCTTTCCTCAAGTCCCACCATCTGTAAGACTTTTTGTATTCTCTCGTCTCTCTCTCCCTTTGTCGTATCTGGCGGCATCTTTAACTGTGCCGTATATTCCAACATTCTTCTCAATTTGAGATTTTCATATATTATGTCCTGCTGCGGCACAAAACCTATAATATTTTTAAGTGACTGAAAATTCTTTCTGAGGTCTATTCCATTGCAATAAACTTTTCCGGAAATGTCATAGTCAAATCCACTCATCGCATTCATAACCGTGGTCTTGCCTGCTCCCGAACCACCTATAATGGCTACGAACTCATTGTTTCCTATGTCACAGAAAACATGATTTAATATTTTTCTTCTGTCATCAGCCTTGCCGACAATCTTGTTTACATTGTGCAGCTCCAATGATGCTCCGCCTGCCGCCTGCTGGTATATGACACTGTTTTCCGAGAGGAACATAGTTATGCCGGCAATCTGTATTATGTCGCCGTCATGTACTTCCATACTGCCTGCCCTTTGCACGATTTCGCCGTTTACATAAATACTGTTCACACTGTTGTTGTCATATATCACATAGCCGTTTGCACTATTTACAAGAAGTGCGTGTTTCCTTGACACACCTGGATTTTCAAGCACTATGTCATTGCGGCTGTCACGCCCTATCGTTGTCTGAGGTTTTGTAAGTTTTTTTGTGCTCCAGACTGAATTTCTTGAAATACTTGAAAATACAAGTATTACATTTTTGCCGCTGTAACTGCTGCTCCCTGCTATCCTGATAAACATATCACCCGGCTGTTTTACATAATATTTTTTGGCAAACATCTGATGGTAACTTCTGTCACGATACAGATACATTTTTCCACTGTCATCCATATCCCCGACATAGACCATATCATTTACAAGTTTTATTTTTCCCTGTATTTCTGAAATCACCGGGTCATTTATAACTATGTCACACTGCATCGAACTTCCAAAAAACAGTCTGTCTTTTTTCATCCCGGCAAGGTCATACTCTGTTATCTGTCCGTTACTCAAAACGATAAGTTTATTAGAAGAACCGTAATACTTTGTGTTATCCACATAAACCGTTGATTGTAATCTGTCACTGTTCTGCATAAGCCTTTTGTCCTTTTCAAATATTACTTTTCATTTATCTTCCCATCATTTGTATTTAACATAATGCAAGGTGTCTGAATTTCTTTTATCATTTTCTCAAGACTTCTCTGTCCTGAGATAGCTGTTGCCGCCTCAAGTCCGTTTGAACTTAAAACTAGCGGATAGTTCTGTATCTCACCATCTTCAAAATCATCCTGTGCTACCATGTAGTACAATAATCTTTCAGATGCAAGCTTTTTGTCTTTGTCATCATTGTCAAAGATTGAGAAAGTTCCCGTGTATCTCACAAGCATCTTTCCGTCAATAACAGGTATAAGCAGTCTGTAGCCATCACTTTCTGCCGCCTGTGTCTTATAAAGTTCCTTGCGGTACTCTATTCCTGAAATGATATTTATTCCTTTCAGATAATTCTCACTATTACTTTCAAACTGCTTTTTTCCGTAATTGTTTTTATCTTTAAGCCATGAAACTGTATCCTCTGATACATCATCAAACTGCCTTATGCTGCTTTTTATATCCTCATCCGATGAATCCCATGTTCCGTCACTATCTACATCAGTGCTGTTTTGATAAAGTGAGAGTAATGTGCGGTATTTCTTGTCAATATATACCGACTCACTGCCACTTCCTGCATTTTTCAGTATCTCATCAAGCTCCACAGTCTTACAGTTATCATAATCTCCATCTTTGCCATACCATCTGCTCTCCATAAGAGACTTTTTGTCCCGGCTGGTCTGAATATCCTTTAATGCATACATTAGGACAATATCAAACGATGTCGGCATCTGCTTCATATCAGAATAATATTTTGAATAAGCTGACATATAGCTGTAATCTCTGAGGTTGAGCATCGCATAGACATTATCCTTAAGTGACACCATTTTCTTTTCATTTGATGTTATATCCGTAATATCATCCGTCTGTATCATGTCAGGATATTTTTCTTTGCCATCTTTTGCAGCCTTAAGTGCAGCATCCATATCTTTGTAACCGCTGTTTTTATCACTTATGTTCTTTACTTCCACGGTAATCTTAGGATTTTCAGCTTTCTGCTCTTTTGTAAACTGACCTCCGTCTGAAGTTTTTGTACTTTTTACGGCAGATTTAACTTTCATATTTGCACGGGATACAGTCTTTTCAACCGTATCTTTCATTTTATCGTTATCTACCCATACAACTATGTCAGTTGCCTTTTCTATCTTTGCATTCTCGTTATACAGTTTGTCACTATGCTTTATTTTATTATTGAAAAATAAGCCGCCAACCCCTATTGCCGCAAGTGCCAGCAGCGACATACAGGCAACCATTATCCTCTTTCTTTTCCTTATACGCAGTTTTACTTTTGGATATTCCGCTTTTCTCTTGCCGTTTATCGCATCATCAAACTGCTGTATTCCCTGAAATCTGAGTGCCGGCTGCACCGCCAATGCCTCCATTATCGCCCTGTCAAGATTTGGCTCTATGTCAAAACCAAGTTCTAACGGTGATTTGAGTTCGTCCTTGTATTCCCTCTCGGTAGACTCAATAGGCTTTTGTCCCGTTATCATCTGGTACAGTATCGCACCTATCGAATATATGTCAGTGAAATATCCCTGCCCGGCACTGTCTCTGTACTGTTCCGGTGCGGAATATCCTACCTTTATGACTTTTTCGCCCTCTTTTGCTCCGCTTTCGTCATTTAATATCGCCGCACCAAAATCAAATACTTTTACCGAGTCCTCACCTGCAATAAATATATTGTCCGGGCTTATATCCCTGTGTATAATCCCACTTGCGTGTATCTTTTTTAAGGCTTCAACTACCGGTTCTATGATAGTCATCGCTATATCCGGCGACAGTGCACCCTGTTTTTCAAGATAATCTTTGAGAAGTACACCATCTATATATTCCATGACTATGTATGCCGTATTGTTCTCCTCAAAATAATCAAACACATTTACTATGTCATTTGCTTTTCCAAACTGTGCGATACTCTGAGCCTCCATAAGGAAACGCTTTATCTGATTTTTATACTGCTTCTCCTTCTCACCGGACAAAAGACCTACTTTCATCTCTCCCGGTGACCTGTTTACAAGACCTACCGGGAAAAACTCTTTTATCGCAACGATGACACCAAGTGTCGCATCATAACATTTGTAAGTTATTCCGAAACCACCGACACCTATTGCCGTTCCAACAATAAAATGTCCTTTTAAAACTGTTCCCGGTCTGAGATAGTGCGGCTGCTCCGGAGGTGTTCCCTCCACATAACCGCAATAACGGCACACCTCATACGGTCCTTTGACACTAAAGCAGTTCATACATAATTCATTTGCCATAACCTGTCCTCATTTCTTTTTTACTCTAATCTGAAACGATTAGTATCATCACCTATGTCAAGGATAGTTCCGACTTCCAGTCTGATAGGCAGATTTTGCGGAATACATTCATCCATCTCATTTATGAAGCATCCGTTTGAAGAATTGTCAACAATATAAAATTCCTCTTTTTGTGCATCCCATGTTATGGTACAGTGAGTACGGCTTATCTTGCGTGCCTCCGGGAATACAACATCGTTTACATTGTCTCTGCCAAACTTTAATTCTTCGCCCGGTTTAAAAGGTATCTCAGCTCCGGCATACATTCCCGTAATGCCGACCATAACTCCTCTCGGTCTTCCCTGACCTGAATCATCCGGCTGTGCTTTCTGTAAATTTTCAATATTTTGTGCCGTCCCCGCATCGTGTGTGACTTCACCACTTTGTACCTGCTGTGCATTTTGAACCTGTTCTGCTGCCGAAGTACCAGCCTGCTCAGGTCTTGCTTCGTCGATAAATTCATATTTTGGTTTTATCTGCTCTTGATGTATCTGCTCAACATCAGGTATCATATTGTCTTTATCCTTGTTCTTTTTCGCCTTTGCAGGTTTGGTTATGATTATAAGTATTCCGCAGATTATCAGTATCACTGCTAATACCATTATCATATTTAGTCCACGCAATCTTACTATATCCTGATACTGTTTTTTATAAATCTGACCTATACCGGTTGCTTTTGTTGTAAAGACTATATTTAATACCGCCGTAACTATCGCCGCAAATCCTGATATTATCTGCCTGCTTCCTGCAACAATGCTTACTATCATAAAAATAACCGAAAGAAGTGCAGGGAGAACTACAAATACAATTATCTCAAGTACCTGACTGCCCGAAATCTTTAGTCCCGACTTTCCCATGACAAATTTTGAAAAGGTATCTTTGACAAAATCTGCCTGACTGTAAGTGTCAGTCGGATAATTCTCCTGAACAGTCTTTATCACAGGCATAAATAAAAATCCTATGTCTGCCAATAGCAGAAAAACAACTGCTATCCTGAAAAACTTAGCCAATTTGTTCATATACAACCTCACATATCTGACTTACTGTCTGTTTTGTGTTAAATAGTCCGTCCAGTTAAACTTCGCACCACACAACGGCATAAATAAAAGTTTTACTTCACCGACCGTGATAACATCGTATGCCTGAAGCTTCATAGGACTTAATACTACTTCATTGTTCAGATAGACAAGTTCGCTTGACTCTCCCGGCTGGACAAGATATAAATGCTGTTTTGGTTCATATACAAGTATTGCGTGCTTATTTCTTGAGACACTCTTGTCACCCACAAGTGCTATATCCATTGATGTATCCCTGCCGACAAAGTTCTTTCCAACCTTAAGTCTGAAATCCTCGCCCAGATGATTTCCGTCAAGTGCAATGACCCAGCCTGTGCAAGGTGTCGATACTGACCTTTTTACCGGCTCTTTTGCCACGGTTTCCTTAACAGGAGCCGTATTAGCCTTGCTCGTGGTCGGTGATGAAAAAATATCATCATAAAATGCTACCGTATGGTCATCATCATCTTCCATGACACCGCCCGGTGTTATCTTTTGCACATCCTGAACAGAAGGTCTTCTTGGTTCCGTTCTTCCTATAAAACTATCCGGACCACTGCCCAGACTATCCTGATTGCCGCCTAAAGTCTCTGTCGCATCAGCCACATCTTCATGTCCGCCTCTGCCAAAATTATTCATCATATTTTGTTCTGTCTGTATGTTATTTTGAACAAAATCTCCTGCCTGCGGCTGCTGAGGAGGGTTGTTGTAAGTCAATGGCTGTGTTGCCCCTATATCATTTCCCTGACTTTCATCAAACACTGAGGTAAGTCCGTCATCATTTCCTGCTCCCTGTGCACAGTATGGGCAGGTTGGGAATTTCTCCTTATCATAAAAATGTCCGTTACTACATCTGCTTAAGTTCATAATTTATCTCTCCTTTGTTATTTTAGTTTCTATATATTGAAGCAGTGCAACTGATGTGTTGTCCTGGGAATGTGTATTTTCCCTCACTGCTGCCTCAACCAGTATCTCTGCTTTTTTCTGCATTGATACGGCATCATTCTTTAATATCATTTTTATCCTGTCTTTTGAAAGTGTCTTTGTGACACCATCACTGCACAAAAGAACCATGTCCCCCGTCTGCATCTCAAAAGGCTTGTCGATAACATCCATAAGTTTTACATTGCCTATTCCGAGGAAACTTATAAGTGCCTCTTTCTGACGGTGTCTCATTGCTTCTTCTTTTGTCATGCTCCCATTTTCAACCATCTGCATAAGACGGAGATAATAGTTGTGATCTCTTGTGACAAGCTTTATCTCATCTCCTCTTAAAAGATATATCCTGCTGTCACCGACTGATGCCCAGTAAAGCCTGTTTTCCTCAGTTATTACTGCAACCATCGTCGTTCCTGAACCTTTTTCTCCTTCTTCATGGAAATCATGTATAACTTTGTCTATCGCTTTTATCCCGCTCTGAAAAAATAACGGTATATTGACATTAGGGTCTTTTTCTATCTTTTCAAATCCGTCTTTTAACATTGTTATGGCTGTGCGGCTCGCTTTCTCTCCGTCTGCCATTCCACCCATTCCGTCACACACAGCCGCCATCACTCTTGTTTTCCGGTTGGCTGCTATTTTTTTACTCCCCGAAACATATACCGCATCCTGCTGGTATTTTCTGTTTCCCGTTGCCGAGTATTTGCAGGTAATTATCTCCGGCACTGTCCTCACTACAGTATGGGAAACATTTCTCTGAATATTAATTTCAGGTTGTGGTTCTTTTTTCCTTTTTCCAAACAAAACTATCTCACCTCCAAATAAAACTTAATCTGCTCGTCCACCAGCCAGAACACATCTCCGGTATTTAAAATGGCACTCCTGTCTCTTCCGATAAGACCATTTTGGGTATATGTTCCGTTTTTAGACAAATCCAATATCTTAAACTGATTTGATATTGCATCATACATCACTTTACAGTGAATCCTGCTCACATCACCTTCCTCAACACATATATCACAATCATTTATGCTCCTTCCTATGGTGACGCATTTATCAGGCATAAACTTCCATTTTCTTGTTTTTCCATGCATTTTCATAGTGATATGCGGATAAACATCAACAGGAATATCTGCACTGCCTCTGTATGCAGTTTCAAATTCCCTTACAAATTCCTCCATGTTCTGTATTCTTACGGAGTAGTCAAGTTCCAGTGCACAATCTATAACCTCGCTCAATTCTTCCGGCACATTACCATTTACGCTGCTAAGGGACAACTGCTGCTCTCCGGCACATCTGTCCACTGCAGTAAGTGGTCTTTTACCGGATACGATAAAATAATAAGTTGCAGCAAGTGCATATACATCCGTCCACGGTCCCTGCTTTCCTGTTCTGGAATACTGCTCCATCGGTGCAAATCCCGGTTTTATCATAACGGACATATCCGTTGTTTCGTTTAATGCATATTGCCTTGTTGCTCCAAAATCTATCAATTTTATACTGCCGTCCTCTAAAAGCATTATGTTGTCCGGACTTATATCTCTGTGCAGCAGTCCGAGCCGGTGAATTTTTGACATTGACTTTGCAACACTTATGATTATCACTTCTGCCATATCAAGCGGGATAATGCTGTTTTGTTTTTGCATATACTGAGCAAGTGTGCAGCCCTGTATATATTCCATGACTATATATCCTGTGTTGTTTTCATAGAAAAAGTCCTTTACATCTACAACAACATCATCTTCTCTCAGATTTTTCAGTATCTTTGCTTCATTTACGAAAACAGATAATCCATGTTCATAAAAACTTCTTTTTGTTTCATCGAAAGCCCTAAGTGAAATCCCGTCCTCACTTCTTACTGCCCAGTCATTCGGAAAGTATTCCTTTATTGCGAAATTTTCCTGTGTCCAGATACTCTCCGCCAGATATGTTCTTCCAAATCCACCTATGCCAAGAACTTTTTTAATACTGTATTTCTGATCAAGGATATGACCTTTCCTAAGCGAACTATCTGAATTATCCAACTTGCTCATCGCCTCCGTTCTCTACACTGTGAAACTCAAATTTCTCTCTGCCCGCCGTGATAACATCCCCATCTAAGAGCATCCTTTTTCCGGTTATCTTCACACCGTTTACAAAAGTTGAATTTGTAGTCTCCAGATCTTCTATATAGCAAGCCATTTTAGTAACTTCTATGGCAAAATGCTGTCTTGAAAGCCTGTCATCGTCAAAATATATGTTGCATATGTTCGACCTGCCTACAAAGATACTTCCCTCGACATTCCACTCTACCTCTCTTATCTTTCCTGCCCTGTCAGTAATGATGAGTCTTATCAGCTTTGAATCTGCTTTCATAAGGTCATCGGCAGGCACCTCCACTACATTTGCAGGCTTTTTCTTTACCACTATGATAGTTATCACACCTATGACAATAACTATGAGAACAACCAGTATCCACCAGTAAGCCCTTACCGTCTGCTTGATTCCCTCTGCTGTAAGATTAAGCCCGTCCTTAACTTCAAATTTCACCTTGTCGGTCTTTATAGTATTTTTCTCTACGGAATCATCTTTAATATTCTTACATTCCAATGTATATGAGCCTGTGTAAAATTTGTCTTTAAAGAACAATGTGTATGTATGTTCCTGTTCATTTACGGTTATGTTTGATATTTCCCATACTTTTCCGTCTTTTCCTTTGAACCTTACAAGGTAACTACTCTTATCCTGTGCACCGGTAAGTTTTTTTGTAGTTCCATCTTCAATCTTTACTTTTATTGAATTGTCCCCTGACTGTTCTATACTCTTTACTTTCGGGCGGTCAGTATCTTTCTGGCTGTTTGTATATTCAAACTGTCCCTCTTTGTCTAAAGCTGCTTCTTTTGTCTTTCCGCCGGATTTCATAACAATGTTTAACTTTGACTCTGACAACGATAATGTTTTGTTACTTCCGTCAGCGGCTCTAAAATTTAATACATATGTCTCATCAAACAATATCCTGTTGATTTCTTTAAATCCTTTTTTTACATCCTTTGTGCTGCTGCAGTCCTTATAATAACCTCTGCTATAGTTCTCATTAAGAATATTTTTCTTTGTATTTTTTATCTTGCTAAGATTGGGTTTTGAACTTACATTTTTCAGCAATACCGCATAGACCGGTACTTTAGACTTCTTTACTGCCGGATTTACATTATAATCTTCCTTATCTTTTCCGGCACTGTCATCCTCTCCGTCCGTAATAAGAAACATAACTGTTCGCTCTGATGAATTATCAACTGTCGTAAGTTTTTTTGTTATCGAACGGTACAGCACCGTATAATTTTTATTTCTCTTGATCTTATTTATCTTTTTAATATCTTTGTCACGGCTTTTTTTGTCCGACTTTCCGTCTGCCTTAAAGACTTCAACCTTATTTCCGTGTTTACTGTCAGCACCTACCGTGTAAAGTTCCATCTTGTCAATCTTTCTTATTTTCTTTCTCAGATTTACAAGACTTTTCTTAACTTCATTAAACTGTTTTTCGTCAACTGATTTTGAGTTATCCAAAAATATAACATATCTTACAGGCTTATCTGCCTTTGCAAATTTAGTCACGCTTTTTGTTGCAAACTCAATGTCTTTTCCCTTAAAAGAAGCTGTGTACTCTGCATCTTTTGAAACTTTTTCGCCATTTACATAAGCTGTTATCTCCGGAGGATTTCCTACTGCCTGCTCAATATTTAACTGCTTTCTCTCCGCATATGACACCTTTGTATTTAATGCCGTAAACAGTGCTACGATTAGAAACGCATATGTTATCTTTCTTATTCTTTTTCCCATGTTATATCCTCCTGACAATATGGTATAAATTTAAGCTCTGTCTCTCCCACTTTTATCACATCACCCAATTTCAAAGAGTGCGGCTCTGTCACTAAATCCCCGTTCAGATAAACGATATTGGATTTTTCCGCCGTCACATAAAACTCATTTCCCTTAGGGTCATATAAGACCGAGCAATGTTTCTCCCTCGAAATACTCTTGTCATCAGTAAGCACAACATCCATCGCCTGACTTCTGCCTACAAAATTCTTGCCTGCATGAAGCCTGTAGTCATTGCCCTTTTCATCGCCGTTTATACATACGAGCCATCCCGTTACCGGCGGCTTTTTGGTAACTCCAAAAAATCCAAAAGATACTGTTTTATCACCATCCTCTGACGAACTCTCCTGCATTTCGCCCATATCCGGCTGCATGAGATTTCCTGTACTTTCAAAGTTTCCGCCTATTATCTCGCCGAGCTGCTCACCAAGAGATATATCTACCTCCGCAATAGATACGGTCTTGTCATCTTCTTCCACATCGTCTAAAGATATACTCAACTGCTCTCCTGCCCTCTTGCAATGAGGACAACTCTTATACATCTTTGGATCATACCAATGTCCGTTACTACACTTTACTGCCATACATCTACTCCTACTTATCTTTGTTTATCTGATAAAAACAGCTATCGCCGAATAATTATCCATATTCGTTCCTCTGCCGTTTTCTAGTACTATCTTTCTCATTTCTTCAAGCCATTCTGCGGGTGTTGCTGATTTTTTCAACAGTTTGCACATTGTCTTTTCATCTATCAGCTCCCAAAAACCGTCACTGCACATAAGAAAAGTTGTCTTTTTTCCTATCTTTATCTTTTTGCTGACGCTATATTTAGGGCTGTCCCACGGTGTTCCCACAACTCTCAAAAGCCTGCTCCTGTCAGGATGGTGTCTTATCTCACTTTCCTTTATATCTCCCCTTGCTGCTAATAACTGAGGAATACTGTGGTCAAGGGTTCTGTCCTTAACTTTTCCGCTCTCAAAGTGATATACCCTTGAATCCCCGACATGATAATATGATGCATCCTCCTGCTCTATATAAAGGCAGGTTAGCGTAGTCTTCATTGATGATTGAGCATTTTCCCTTTCCTGTTTTTTCAATAGATTTTCCTGTGTACTCACAATGGCGTGCTCAACATTAACACCCTTGTTACACACCGACTCTATCATTTCTTCAACGACAAATCTTGAAGCCACCTCACCTTTTCCGTGTCCTCCAAGTCCATCGCACAGTACACACAATACTCCTGTATTATCTTTCCCTACTCCAAGATAATCTTCATTGTTTGTGCGTTCACCTTTGTCTGTTATTGCTGCATAAGTTATTTCATATTTTTTTTCAGCCATAATCCTGTCACCTCTTTTTTGTTATTATGTCGTATATAAAATATTTTTTTTAATTTTGTAATTTTTAGCAATATTTTTGTAACTAATGTAAAATAAAAAGCAACACCAGTATCCTGCTTTCGCAGCATTACACTGCTGACATTTTGCCCTTATAAAATTGCTTTGCAATTCTCATTGGCATCACACTACATTATGAGCATTTTCCTATACATAGAAAACAAAACAAGGCAAGGGAAGTTATCAACATAAAGTTATAGCTTCACTTGCCTTGTTTTTAAGTGTATTATTATAGATAAAAATATTACTGCTCTGCTCTGCCATTATGTATTTCTCCTTTGCACCTTGTCAAGTCTTATCTTAAATTTATTTTTATAATTTTTATTTATTTTTTATATAAATATTATCATGTCACAGCTCCCAATTCCAGCTTTCTGCGGCAATCGGTCACAACTGGTAGTTTTTTGGTTACGAACTGCACTAAAATTATCTCTTTACATTCTTAAAATTCTATAATATACTCTACTGGTATTTACCTGATACATACAAAAACGCCTTATAAATATACACTGATACAATTATTTTATAATATGATTTCTTTTTAAAGGAGAAATATTTCATGGAAGACATTAAGAATTTTTCAGTCTTTATATTTGAAGATGATAAGATACAAGCCACGGCTTTAAAAAACTATATCAATGAATATTCACAGGATATGCGCCCTGTTATCGCATCCAGCACAAAAGAAGCAATAAGCATACTTTCTAAAGAGCCTTACTTTCGTGCATATTTTTTAGATATTTCCACAAACCCGGATGCTGAAAATACGGATGGTCTTAAGATTGCTGAATATATCAGGCACAAGACAAAGAACAATGCTCCTATAATCTTTACTACCGCATTTCCAAAACACATATACCATGCAGTCAATGATATACACTGTACGGCATATCTCTTAAAACCATATACAAAAGAACAGCTTTTCAGACAGCTTGACAATATATTAGGTACTGAACGGGATTTTACTATTAAAACCATTGACAATATTCGGATAAAATTAAATTTTGATGATGTATTTTATTTTGAATCACACGGCAGGTATATAACAGCCCACACTTTACATGGTGAATTTATGACAAGACAGTACCGCTTGAAACAGATTCTCGAACTGTTTCCTGCATATTTTGAGCAGTGCCATAAATCATATATTGTAAATACCCGGTATATCAAACTTATCGACCCATATACCCACCTGATCTCATTGAAAAAAACAAAGGACAAAGTTCCATGTAACAGAAATTATAGATACATAAAATAAGGAGAACACAGATGAACATTTTACATAATCTTATAATTATACTTACTTTAACGATACAAAATCTTACATACATAGGTTTTATGATATATCTTTCTGAACATTCCTTAAAGAAACTTACATCTCCCAAATTTTTAGTTTCTTTCTGTATATACAGTGTTGTGTTAAATTATCTGCAGAAACATGATAATAATCAGCTTATGTTCGCCTTTTTACTTATGTTTACCTTTTACAGTCTTATGATTTTTATAAACACAAGATGTACTATAAGCCAGGCGATAAATATATCTATTGCCGGATATTTTATAGTTTCCTGCTGTCAGGCTGTTGTCATGCTTGCTTTAGCTCTCTTAAATTTGAATTTTGATGAAAATAATGCAGCCGACCCTATTTCGACAGCAATCTTAATTTTATCACTTTTTGTTTTAATCATTTTAAATAAACTATTTCCTATAACAAAGTTTACCGACAGATTTAAGAATTCTTCTTATTTTTCTTCCCTTTTCTTTTTGGGAAGCTTCATTTTGGTTGCAATATTTACATCCATAAAAAGCAGCTTATCACTCGGAACTCTTATTTCCACTACTGCTAATATCCTTTTTGCCGCAGTTATCACCATACTTATAATACTTCAGAGTTTCGATGATATGAAAAGAAAACAATCCTTAAAAGATTACAGTACATATATGCCTATTGTCGATGAAATGATTGAGAATATACAAAAAAGACAGCATTTATACAATAACCAGCTCCTCTCATTATCACAGCTTACCGACTCCTATGATAATTATGAAGACTTGTGCAAGGCAATAAAAGATATAACACAAATGGATGACAGACACAGATATTCTTATGATTTTCTCCACCTTAATAACAAACTTCTTGCAGGACTTTTATTCAGCAAGGTAAATGCCGCTCTAAAAAAAGATATACAGATAATAGTGACTATTTTTAATTATGATTACACAAGCAACTGCTCAGATATGGAGATAATCGACCTTGCAGGTGTACTTATAGATAATGCGATAGAAGCCTGCAGCCCTGACGACACCATTTTTATAAGCATCGGTCAGCGTACAGACAATATACAAAGCGACAGTTTCCGTATCAAAGTTGAAAATCCGGGACCTGCCGCCACAAGTGAATTTATACACGATATCTTTACTAAAAAATATACTTCCAAGACAGAAAAAGACGGACACGGACTGGGTCTTTCCATTGTTAAAGGTATCGTCAAAAAATATAACGGACAGATTTCCGTAGAAAATACCACCCATACTGAAACTTCCGACATACGCTACCTCAGTATAGAAGTTGAAATATAACTGCCTGCCATCTACCGTTCCCTAAACATCTGCACGAGCAGGATTATAAAGGATATACCCCAAAGAACAACAGCAGGCAAAAGATTGAAATTCATTTTCCATATGCACCTCATAACTTTCCTGCTTTGCAATCCTCTTTCTCCACGCATATTTTCTTTTCTTGTTTTTCCATAGATTTATGGCAGTAGAGATTGCCCATGCTTTTACATTTTCTAATATATTTTCTTTGTACTATTGCAAAAAAATACACGCCAAAAAGAAGACCTCTAAACTTCAGAGGTCTTACTTCTATCACATTTATTATCCAAAAATATTTACGATTTTAATTTTTAAAATTCATACTCCAGATTTTATAATAACACAAGTAGTATGTATCTTATAATATATCAAATATCACTCTTTTACACCACCAAGAGTAACCCCTGAAATAATAAATTTCGAAAGTAAAAGATATACTATTACGATAGGTACGATTGCTACTGTTATCATCATATAAATCTTACCCATATCAAAATTCATATAATCAGCTCCACGAAGTGTTGCAATAAGAATAGGTACAGTCATCTTCTGTTTTGACTGGATTATCAATGCCGGAATGAAATAGTTATTCCAAGAACCTACAAATGTAAATATTGCCTGTACTGCAATCGCTGGTTTCATTATCGGAATAACAATCTTGTTAAATGTCCTGAATTCTCCTGAACCGTCAATTCTCGCTGCTTCAACAAGTGAAATAGGAAGTGATGACTGCAGATAACTATACATAAAGTAAAATACTGCCGGTGATGCGATTGATGGAACTATAAGAGGTGTCCATGAATCATACATCCCCATATTTGTTATAAGTCTTAAAAATCCCATCGCCGTCACCTGTGTTGGCATAACAAGTATTGCCATAATAAATGTAAATGCAACCTTTTTTAATTTAAAGTTGTATGCATAAAGTCCATATGCAGTAAGTGATGAAAAATATGTACATATAGCTGCTGAGGCTGCTGATATAAACAAACTGTTCACTATTCCACGCAGCATTGGAAAACTTCCATCCTTCGCTACCTTTTTCAGATTGTCCAAGAAATGTGTACCCGGCAATGCCGAAAAACCTTTTTGTAATTCTGAATGTGAGCGGGTTGCATTAACAATAAGTATATAGAAAAAGAACAGGCATAAAAATGCTAAGACCAACAAAACTATATGTGCCAAAATACTTCTGAATCTGTTATGTCCTTTTTTCATTATAATAACCCCCTTCTTCTTCTACGTTTTTCTGCTTTTGCAGCTGCTTTTGAACCATCAGGATCATTGTCATTTGTAAGCTTATACACGATAAAGCATAATATCGCACTTACTATAAACAGATATACTGATAAAGCTCCTGCCATTCCATAGTTCTTACTCTTCAAATGATTATTAAGGAACATTATAAGCGTCATTGAAGTTCTATCAGGATTTCCCTGTCCATTTGTAAGTATCTGTGGAACATCGAACATCTGAAGTCCACCGATAATAGATGTTACAAGTGTGTATGCAAGAATTGGTCTTATCATAGGAAGTGTAATATAGAAAAATCTCTGTATGCTGTTACATCCGTCAAGATCACAAGCCTCAAAAATTTCCATACTTATTCCGTTTATTGCTGCTATAAGCATGATCGTTGTATTACCAAACCACATAAGGAAGTTCATAAATCCTATAAGTGACCTCGTTCCAAATATAGAACCTAAAAAGTCAATCGGCTTCTTGATAAATCCAGCAGACAACATTATTGAGTTTACAGGTCCGTTTGTAGAAAAAAGTGTAAAGAACAACATCGCAAACGCTGATGCCATAATCAGGTTAGGAAGATAGATAACTACCTTAAAAAACTGTTTTCCACGAATCTTTAAACGAACATCAGTAAACCAATTCGCTAAAAGAAGTGCAAATACTATTTGAGGAATAAATCCTATAACCCACATTATAAGTGTGTTTTTTCCATATGTAATCATATCGGATTTCAGAAGACTTACATAATTCTTCATTCCAATAAAGTTTGGTCCTACTTCTTTTATTCCGGTACGATAATACTCAAAAAAACTATACCTTATTGTATCTAACAGCGGTATTAATGAAAATATAATATAAGTTATGAAAAATGGAAGTATAAATATATAACCCCATTTAGCGTAACTTACACTTTTTTTCTTCTTTTTCATAATCCCACTCCTTTCCTAAATATCATTATAAACTTGGAGTATTTCATTTCTTATAACAGGATTCAGCTATACTTTCATTATAACTAAATCCTGTTATATTGCCACATCTTTGTGACTACATAATACAATATTTTTATTTATCCCTTTATAATTGCTGCTACTTAGCCCAATTTACCTTCTTAACATCTGCATAACGCTCTTTAATTGCTGTCTCAAAGTTTTTCTTTGCCTTGTCATAAGTAACTTTTCCCTGAAAATAATCGCTGAATGAGTTCTGTATAAGCTCTACACATCCCTGATCATATGCTGACAATGGTGCAATTTTAATATTTTCTGCAACAGGTGCGAAATACTTAAATGGATTCTGACCACCGAGGAATTTAGAAGCATATTTTCCATCATTTTCTGCAGCCTCTTTCATTCCAGATTTTGTATTTGTAAAGTCAGAATATTTTTCTGAAATCTTTAAAAGATTGTCTTTATTTGCTGTGAGTGCAAGAATAATTTCTTTTGCATGCTTAGTATTGTCTGTTCCTGTTGCTGCATGTATGTAAGAACCGCCCCAGTTATATTCCTGTGGAGGATTTGTAACACCCCACTCACCTTCTTTTCCATCCCAGTTTGGCTTTAATGTAAAGTCAATTCCCCATGCCGGTAAGAGGAATGCAAATACTTTAGATTTTGAACCCATGGCTTTATTCCAGTCATCATTCCACTGCCCCTTTACAGTCTTGTCAAAGTATCCTGCATCAAGCCACTGTTTTGAATCATTTATCCAATCCATGACTTTTGAATCTACATCAACTGTAGTATCTTGTGAATCACTAGGCGTAACCCATGATTTTGAAATACTGTTTCCATATAAACGGAATGTGTCAGCATATGATGAAAATGTATAATATCCTTTTGCTTTTAACTGTTCTGCTGATTTCTTAAGTGTATCCCAATCCTTAACCTTCTCACCAATTTTCTCTGGATCATCTGTTCCGAATACTTTCTTTGCGATGTCTCTTCTGTAAACGAGAACTCCAGGACAGCACTGCCATGTAGAACCTCTCATAACTCCTTCACTGTCTGATGCTGTTGTCTTTGTAAAATCATACTGATCTGCAAACTCTTTATATGTATCAATTCCAAGATTCTTTAAAGGCATTGCAACATCCGCATCTTTATCCGTATATTTAAATACATAATCTGTCTCCGAAAGGAAAATATCAACTTTATCGTCTGCTGATGCATCAGCCTGTCTTCCAAGTGCCTCGTCAAGTTTCTGCTGATATACACCATCCTGGTTTGGATTGATAACCCAGTGAATCTCACAGCCATCCTTAAGTTTTGTGACTGTCCCATCCTTTGATGTTGATTCTACCTGTGGATAAACAGCCTCTAAGCGCTGACGGAATTCATCGTTCCATGAATAGATATTTATTATCTTTCCTTCTTTCTGACTGCTGTTTCCTGCTCCACCATCATTTGCCTTGTTTCCACATCCGGCAAGCATTGTAACACTCATTGCCGATGCAAGCACTAAACTTAAAAATTTGCGTTTCATTTCTCATTCCTCCTAATAGAATATATTTTTAATCATTCGACATAACTTTATGTCATTCCTCATTTACAAGTCATATATTACTCCATTTAACGCGCACTTTATATTAAATCACTTGTAAAAATAGCAGATTCATGTCATAATGTTAAATAATAACAATATTATATCAGATTTTAACACTATTTTAGGAGGAAAAATATGTCTTTATCAGAAGAATGGGTAAATACAGAACTCTCAAACAGCGAATTTGAAGTACTTCACCGAGCCCCTGATGTTGAATACTCTTTTTATAATTCAGTTAAAACGGGAGATATGGACGCCGTAATTGAAAATTGCAAGCAAGATGCTTTTATGAATTTAGAAGGAGCCGGTATTCTCTCACAAAATCCTCTCACAAATATAAAATATCACTTTGTTGTCACGACCGCAATGATTACAAGATATTGTATTGATGGAGGTCTTGAAGCGGAGCAGGCATATCGTCTAAGTGACTTTTATATACTAAAGATGGACTCCTGCAATACAATACGCCAGGTAGCTGACCTTCATCATGAAATGGCAAAAGATTTTACCGGCAAAATGGTTCTTTTTAAGAAAAGTTCAATTCTCTCAAAACCTGTTATGCAATGTGTAAACTATATATACAGCCATATCAAAGAACGTATCACAATATCCACTCTTGCTGATTACACAGGACTTTCTGAGAACTATCTTTCTCGCATATTCAAACAAAATCTTGGTGTTTCCATAAGTGATTACATTCGCGAAAAAAAGATAGAAAAAGCAACTCACCTGCTCCGCTATTCTGATAAATCACTAATTGATATAGCTAATTATCTTTCCTTTTCGTCACAAAGCCATTTTATTAAAACATTTGAAAATTTCATGGGTATAACACCAAAGAAATATCGTGATAAATATTATAAATCAATGTGGTAATAACGCATTTTCATTTCATAAAAAAAAGAGGAAATTAATCTTCACATCAATTTCCTCTTTTGCTTTTTAGGAATATCTTATAAGATATTATCTCACATACTATTTTATAAAAACATCAATTTCATGACATCGTTCACAGCTCATTTCTTCAATCCTTTTTTTCATTATTACTACTTTCTTTAAATCAGCAGACTCAAGCTCATTTCCGTCACATTCCACTCTTATTATTTTATTATACACCCCATTATTATCCTGTATATTATCAATGTCAGCGTGAATCGTAATCTTTAATGTCCTTCCTGAAAAATTAAGTTTTATTGCAGCTTTGCCATCTTTATCAAACTGCTCTGGAAGAAGTGCCGGTTTTATAACAAGATTTCCAAGTTCTCCTCTTACTCCAAAAACTTCTGTTATCATTGTAAGCATATACCAGCTTGCTGCACCCGTAAGATAGGCATACAATCCGCGTCCATCGTTATCAAAATACTCAGGTATTCCCGGATACATAATACTATTTTCAAAATCCATCGCACTATCAAGCAGATTTTTAAGCACCTTGTAACCCTCTTTTATGAAGCCTCTCTTGTATAATGCATTTGCATACATTACTGCCATATGTGAAAATACGGCTCCATTTTCTTTTTCACCATATGCAAATCCAAACATTCTTCCAAAATCAAATTTTTCTTCTTTAAAATCTGTATTAAGACGGTATCCTCCAGCTTTCTTTTCATAGAGATATTTATCCGCACTGTTGCAAATCGCTTTTATCTGCTTTTCATCTGCAATGCCACTCATTATCGCAAATACCTGGCTTGTAAGCATCATACGCACATCATCTTTTTTATAATACTCTACCTTTTTTCCATGATTATCATAATAACCGTTAAACCACCCCGTATTGTCATCTTCTTTTATCCACTCATTTTCACGAATGTTTTTCATGAGCCAATCTGCTTTTTCTTCAAGATTTTCACATATCATACTTATTTTTAATACAGCTGTTTCGCCACTTATATTGTGACAGCAAAGTTTACTATATTCAGAAAGAAGCTGCTGTTTTTTGTAAGGATTTTCGTACAATTCCTTACCTTTTCTAAATAGACATTCCATCTCCTTTGCAACCTCAATAATTCGGATTCCGTCTGTACTTTCAATTTTTCTCAAATAATATGCTATATCTTTTAAATTTCCCGCATATGCACATGTAAATGCGACACTTTCTCCCCTTTCCCATGCCATATCAAGTGCATCATTCCAATCTGCACCATGAAGTCTCATTTCATTATGCTCTCCAACATCATAAAATGCACAAAGATTCTGCAAAAGTATATGCTCGATAACAGTTCCAAAATAATCGACACCACCAACTGTTTTCTGAGTATTTCCATCTTCAAATTTCCATTCATCATCGTGTGCTGTTCCTCTTAGTGACTGCCTGTCTTTAAAATATGACACCTTATCAAGAAGTATATCAAGATCACCTGTCTGATCCATATAAAGTTTAGTTGTAACAAACGGCCAGTAAGCGTGATCCATCCATACACGTGTTATATTATTTCTGTCCGCTATAAACTTTCCCTGTCCATTTCCTATTATTGTTGCATTTGTTCCATCAATCCTCACACCACCATAATTAGAAACTATCATTTTGCGAACCATATCGGGCTCCATAACAAGGAGTGCAAGACAATCCTGCCACAAATCTCTCCAGCCTCTGCCACCCTTCCCATAATCATGATATGGCAGGAAAGAACATCCGTAAATTCTTCTGAGTATAGGCTGGAAGCATATCCATTTAAGATAATTATCAACTGCCTTGTCATTCATTTCAAAGTCTATATTAACTTTGTCTTTCCAATGTTTCTTTGTTTTTTCAAAACACTTTATAACATTTACTTTTGTTCTGTATAATGAAGTCCTTGATTCTATTGTGTCTTTTTGCGTTGTGACACCGGCAAGCATAATATAACCTGTTTTCTCACCCGCTTTTAATTTAATATTTCCAAAAGCAAAGGCTCCTGTCGATTCTTTTCCCTGAATTTTCGTTCCCGGATTTACACCTGTTTTTCCAGTTCTTACAGCCTCCGGCATAAGAAAACTTCCACCCTCACCGATAAACATCTGATTTGTAGGATAAAATTCTTTCGGCTTTTCTCCATCATCTTTTGAACCATATACAAAATATGTAGTCTCATTTTTTCTATGACCTCTCTCATCAAATGATAAAACAGGTGCCACTTCTACTCCATATTCTTTTGTTTCTATTCTATGTAAAAGAGATGTTACATGTCTATGGTCTCTTAGATTGTCAGCACTTCTTCCATATATAGGAAGAGCTGCTATGGGTGTTATATCTATATCATTGTCAGAAATATTTTTCAATGTCACATACATAATCTCTATATTTTCATCAACAGGCACAAAAGACAACACTTCTGCTCTAATACCAAACTTTTTTGAAACTCTTGTAAGCCTCTGCCACATAAGACCAGCTTCTATCTTACTCTCATCCTGTTCCTTTGAAAATTTTTCAGCCTCCTGCATGGCAGATGCACCTGATACAGACCACATATTACTACCATTTATCAGACACCAGAAATTTCTTCCATTTTTGTTATTATGCAGATTTTCGATACTTACAGGTTCAAACAGGAAATGATTCTGGTCTGTTTTTGAATCACCTGCAAGTGTCGGAGTAATACTTGACTTTAACTCCTTTTCGCCTGCCAGCGGAAGATAAAGACCACTGTAATTTTCAGGATTTTCTATAACAAATGTTCCACTATTGTCCGTAAATTTTATTTTTCCCATTTATAAATTCCTCCTGTTCCTATGACATATAAAGTTCTATTTCTGTATTTTCCGTAAGCATATCTTCCGTCACATAGTTTCCTTCAACTTCTTTTCCATTTACTATCATTTTTTTGCAGCCGCTCTGGACATGACCCGGATTTTTAACAACAATATGAAGCCGGCTTCCTCTAAAACTTTTTGTAATCTCAAATTTTTCCCACTTTTCAGGAATTGAAGGTTCAATATGAAGTCCTCTAAAGTCAGGACGCATACCCAGTATTCCCTCTACACATCCAACCATTACAGTGGATGCTGTTCCTGTGAGCCAGTGAACATGTGAACGCCCAAAATTTGGACTTGCTTTTCCTTCAGTAAACTGTCCATAGCAATATGGTTCAAGCACTCTCGTCTCAGCTCTGTCATTCTGTGCTGCCGGTGAATTCTCCATAAAATATTCAAATGCCCTGTCACCATGCTTCAACAATGCCTCTGCAAGTATAAGCCACCCCTGTGACTGTGAGAAAATTCCTGAATTTTCTTTTGTTCCGGCATTATATATAACCGCTAAAGCTCCTGGAAATGCTTCTGCATGATATGGCGGATCCATAAGAATAGCACCGTATTCCGTATTCAATCTGTCATATACGCTGTTCATTATAACCTCACCCTGCTCTTCATCTGCAACCTTGCTGATTACAGCCCAGCTCTGTGGGTTAAGCCACATATTCGCCTCTGCATCTGTACGCTTGCCGATAACATTTCCTTCTTCTGTAAATCCTCTTATAAAACGATCCTCGTCATAGCAGATTTTCTGAATAATCTTTCCGAGTTCTTCCTGCTGTTTGTCAAGCTGTTTTACATAGTTATCATCATTTTTATATTCAGCAAACTTTCTAAGTATTGTCATTGCATAATAATACTGCATTGCAACAAACGAAGATTCTCCGTCTTTTCCAAGTCTTAAGCAGTCATTCCAGTCTGCATAAAGACCAGCCGGCATTCCATGTTTTCCAAGATGCTCAGCAGAAAATTTAACTGCACGCTGTAAATGCTCATATACTGTTGCTTCATCTTTGTTTGCAAAAGGAATAACCTCATCTAAAAATTCCATGTTTCCTGTTTCAGAAATATATTTATAAACTGTAGGGAATAACCATAAAGCATCATCAGCACGATATGCCGGATGTCCTGTCTCCTGAACATAAGATGTATCATCAGGTGTGTCCTCATGTCCCGGATTGTGTGTAAATTTTACAAGTGGAAGTCCTCCACCATTGTCAACCTGAGCCGAAAGCATAAATCTTATTTTCTCTACTGCCATTTCCGGGGCAAGATGTATAATTCCCTGAATATCCTGTACTGTATCACGATAACCATATCCATTTCTAAGACCACAATATGTAAATGATGCAGCCCTTGACCATATAAATGTCATAAAACAATTATATGCATTCCATGTATTTATCATTGTATTAAATTCCTCGCTTGGTGTCTTAACTTGGAATTTTTCCAGTTTCCCATGCCAGAATTTCTTTAACTCAACAAGTTCTTTTTCACATAAATTTTCATTTTCATCATATCTTGCAATTATCTTTGCCGCTTCATCATCGTACTTCATTCCAACAATAAAAATAACTTCCTTTGTCTCGCCCGGTGCAAGTTCAAGTAGTGTTGTTAAAGCACCACAGCCGTTTTCATTGTAATTTCCCTTATTATCAAGACTACCGTTAATAACACCAATCGGATTTGAATAATCATGGTATCTTCCTAAAAATCCCTCTTTACTTCCACACCATGATGAAACCTTCTGACCTGCCATTCCTAAGAATCTCATTGAAACATTTTTATTGTCAATATATTCGTCTTCTTTTAAAGCATCAAGATTTCCATGAACATGATGCATTACACGATTTTGCGAAAAATGTGTCGATGTAATAAACTGTGAATACTGAAGATTCACCTGATCCTGCTCGTAATTGCAATTATTTGTAAACTCAGCATAACCTGTTATATTTAATTTTCTATTTTTTTCTGAATTGTTTGTAACCTTTAAATCCCATACTTCATAAGATTTATCAAGCGGTACATAATAAAGTGCTTCTGAGCTTATACCTGAATATTTGGCAGTCATTCTTGTATAAGCTGTTCCATGATGACATTCGCTCTTGTATTCATCCAAATCTTTTCCAACTGGCTGCCATGATGCTGACCAATAATCTTTTGAGTCATTATCCCTGATATAAATATATCTTCCCGGTTCATCAAACTGATTAAATACATATCTTAAAATTCTGCCGTTTGCACCTGATTTTTCAAAGCTGTATCCCCCCGCATTGTTTGAAATAATCGCACCATATTCAGGTGAACCAAGATAATTTACCCAAGGTGCCGGTGTATCAGGTCTTGTAATAACATACTCCCTTTTTTCATTATCGAAATAGCCGTATCTCATTTTGCTCCTCTTTTCTGCATATAAATAATTTTCTCATTGCATTTTCTGTATCATGTATGCACGACACAAAACTTAATATCTTTTTACAAAATATAACTGATTCATAAAAAAATATATACAATATTTTTCATTAAAATAGCAGATTCATGACATACCTTTTTTTTATAATATGTTACACAGCTGATGTGACATATACGAGGACTTCTCAGGCTCCAAAAAGATTTGTAAATACAAGACATACCGAAATTCCCGATACACGATACCTCAGTATAGAAGTTGAAATATAACTAACTGCCATCTACCGTTCCCTAAACATCTGCACGAGCAGGATTATAAAGGATACACCCCAAAGAACAACAGCAGGCAGAAGATTGAAACTGCATGAACTCGTTACTCCATCGTTTAGATAAGTTACCGCAAAATGGCTTAATTTCAAAGCGTTTGGTACTTCCACCGACAGCTTGCTCACATAGACTGACGGCTGTATAAGCCTGTCCACAAAATAATACTGTAAAAAGATAGTTACAGCATACGAAATCACATAAAATCCTCTGCTCTTTTTGTATTGTTTCATATTAAAAAGCTGTTTTACCAAAAACAATCCACAAAGCAAAATGCTGAGCCACAAAGTCACAAATGAAACATAAAACGAACTGTTTTCAAATAAATTTCCTATTTCCAAAAACAGCTTGTCTGCCTTGACATATCTGCTGCTGCCCGCAAATATATATGCACCTGTGATAAGATAAAGTCCTGCCGCAGCCATCAACATATACATTGCCATTATCCTTATTCCAAACTTTTTTGCAAATCTTAATTCTGTTTTCTTAACTTCGGGTGACATCGATACCCGAAGAATATTTTCAAACTGCTCATCCGTTATTTTTAAATCATTCATATTAATCCTCCATTCTATTTCCAAGCGGACTCAATCTTGTGCTTCAATATTTTCTTTGCCTTGATAAGCCTGCTCTTAACGGTACTCTCCGGTATCTCGCACAATGCCGCAATATCTTTTATCTTCATATCTGCCGTGTAATAAAGATACACTACTATCCTGTATTTTTCGGGTAGTTCTCTCACCTGACTCTGAACAAACCTTATAAGTTCATTTTTTATTGCCGTATCCTCCGGACTGTTATCCTGTTCACCGGAAAAATTCGCATAATCAAAAATTTGAAATTCATTTTCCATATGCACCTCATAACTTTCCTGCTTTGCAATCCTCTTTCTCCACGCATATTTTCTTTTCTTGTTTTTCCATAGATTTATGGCAGTAGAGATTGCCCATGCTTTTACATTTTCTGACATATCAAGCTTTTTGTAATGCTCAACAAGTCTGAGCATAGTGTCCTGATAAAGTTCCCATGCAAGTTCACTGTCGTTGGTGGTTATCTTGCAAAACTTCATCAGAGTTTCACCATATTTTAAAATAAATTGTTCAAGTTCTTCTTTTTTCATATTTAATGTCCTGTGAATTTTAAATTCCGACACAAGTTTAACATCTGTATAACGAATAATTATTTTTTCTTTGTACTATCGAAAAACTTGCGAGCGAATATTTACCTTTCCAAATCATGTTTTATCTGTGCTTCTATATATTATATTGTAATGAGTCAGCAGAAAGTTTAAAAAATATAAAAAATACACACCAAAAAAATTAAATCTCCAGTGTGTATCTTCTATATACTTAGTTTTAAAATTTATCATTATTTATATCTTTTAAATGTTGTTCGCAATACTTTTGAACCATATCTATAAATTCATCTGCTATCCTATGCAACTAAAAACTTTTCCATCCAATGTCCCAATATATTCTTCCAGTTCCTCCGCCATTTCATATGCCTCCGGTATTCTTAAGTGTCCAGGTGTTCCCATGCCATTTCTTTTAAAGACATATTGCGTTATCTTTTTATCATCCATATTTTTTACAACCTGTGCTATCGCATCGTCCCATGATTCATCATGGTTTAACAGTGTCGTACAGCATATTATGTAGGCTTCACTATATACACTCCTCAATTTTCTCAAAAAATTCATATAGTGTTCCCTCCATTTTCTTGCCTGCGGATGACAGTACTCTTCTTTCATATAATCTTCCGGATGACAGTCATTCTGTCCTACGGCAACGATTACGACCTGCGGTATGTACTTACTAAAATCCCAGTCACTCATACCGCTAAGCCTTGTATTATAATGTACTTTATTCCAAACAGTCTCCATTCCTATCTGCTCCGGTTCGTGATACCAGCCCTCGCCATCCATAAGTGCGATTCCTCCCTGAGCAATGTCATGTATCTGTGCCCCCAGTTTTCTTGCCAAAATCCAGCCATAAGAATAGTAACTGTTTGAATAACCACCCTCATGCTCCGGGTCTTCCTTTCCAACAAAGTCAACGGCCTCCGATACCTCTCCTGCTGATACAGAGTCTCCATACACCTCTATTCTTTTGTCAGTTTTCTTTGGAAGTTCGAGGAGTTTCTCGCCATCTTCTATCTCATAACCAAGAATTGTCACTTCATGACATGAATCCTGTCTCTTAAAAAATAATACATGGTGAACGCCTGTCTCATTTTCATTCACTCGTACTTCAATCTTAGTTTCTCCCTCTTTTTTTATGTAGAAGCGTGACTGCACATTGTCAAGAATACAGCTAAGATAATTCTGCCAATATTCATTTTTATTTTTCACATGGATTTTTAATGTATTTCCAGTAAATTTAAACTCTGACGATGTGCATGGAAATATCCATGTTGGTTCTTTTGGCACACTCCAGTCTATGCGTCCCGTATATCTTATCTTTTCACTATCTGCACTTATCCACATTTTTCGTCCTCCCCTTTATGAAATGTACTCTCTGTATCTTCTCAAATCAAATACTTTCGAGAGTGCATGAAATATATTTCCAATCTTGCCCATTAATAATACATTTCAACTTAAATCACTCTTCTGTATAACTTTAATTATTTGTTTGCATTTTCATTTAAAGTTAATTTAATTATAATCGTTTTTGCTAAATAGTCAACATTTTAAGTTAATTTATTTGTATTCTGTAATTTATTTAAGTAACAATTTGATAATCTATTCATATATCAATACCATATATCACACATACGATATATACATTACACATATACTTTGAGATTGTTATATAATATTTTATAAGTAAAAAAATGTATGCTGAAATGGAGTTTAGTGTGAAAGGCAAAACCTTTCACACTATGCACAAAAAAATGTGTGCTGAATGGAGTTTATATAAAATGAAAAGAACTAAAACAAACAAATTAAAAAAACAGACTTCTGAGACTTTCAGACTTAGTGCAATCCTCGCCATATCGGGCGGATTTCAGGATGCTTACACTTACAATGTGAGGGATGAAGTCTTTTCTAATGCACAAACAGGCAATGTCGTACTTATGAGCCAGAATTTTATGTCAGGTGAATGGATACGCGGGCTGCATTATCTTTTTCCTATAATCGCATTTGCACTTGGAGTTTTTGTCGCTGAGAGAATACAGAAAAGGCTCAAATATGTAAAAAAAATTCACTGGCGTCAGATAATTGTACTTATGGAGTTAGCCATATTGTTTGTTGTCGGACTTATACCTGACTCTTACAATATGGCTGCAACTATGCTTGTTTCTTTTGCCTGCTCAATGCAGGTTCAGACTTTCAGAAAAGTAAACGGCTACGGCTACGCAAGTACGATGTGTATAGGAAACTTAAGAAGCGGCACTGAAAGCCTTTCCATCTATATGCGTGAAAAGAAGCCTGAGATTTTAAAGAAAGCACTACACTATTATGGAATAATATTTGTATTTGCCATTGGCGCTGGAATTGGTGGAATCCTATCCCTGCATATCGGAATCAGGGCAATATGGGTTTCTTCACTTCTTTTAGCGGCAGTATTTACAATGATGTTTGTAGAAAAAATGTAAAAATACCGACAATAAGAATGGAGGTGTTTGCAGGATTACGAAAATTGCGTAGCAATGAAACAATCCGAAGCATCAGTTAGGGTCAAAATACCTTTTGACCCCAACATCATAACATTACTTTTAAATTCAGATTTTATTTATATATATTTTTCTAAAATGTAAGCAACTCCTTCTTCATCATTCGTTCTTGTGATAACATCGGCACACCTTTTTATCTCATCACAGCCATTTGCCATTGCCACACCGCATCCGGCAGTCTTTATCATGTCTATATCATTTCCACCATCACCAAAGGCGATAAGCTCTGATATATCAATGCCCAGTTTTTTGCAAAGCCACTTAAGTGCATTTCCTTTGTTTACTTCTGAATGGTTTATCTCGATATTGTTCGGCATCCCCGAACACACTTTTGATGTTTTTAGGATTTTCAGTTCCTCTAAGACTTTTCTTCTTTCTTCCATGTCACTAAAAAACATATTTATCTTTTCGACACTCTCCAGTTTTTCTATATTTTCCCAAAGGTCTTTTTTTGCCCCTCTGCTTGAAAGATAATAATTTCTAAAGTCATCATTTTTTATGTATTTTCCCGCATTGTCATATGTCTTTTTATCACCGAAACCTACTCCTGACGATGCAACATCTGTAAGTGCATCGTGCTTTAACACTATATCTCTTACAAGAAGCACTTCCTCCCTGTCTATACTCTTTTTATAGATTATCCGTTCATCCAAAAGCTCATAGACCATGCCGCCGTTTAGTGCTATTGCATAATTTGTTCCCGAAATCGTTCTCAATTCTTTTAAAATTCCTGCGATAGGCCTGCCTGTCGTAAATACTATCTGTGTTCCCTTCTCTCCGTAATACTCAAGAATATTTCTTGTTCTATCCACCATTTTCCCGGTACTGTCAAGACAGGTTCCGTCAAGGTCAAGTGCTATCATTGATATTTTTGCAGCTTCCATAAATTTTTCCTCTTTTCTACTCCCGTGGAAACATAACCGTAAACTTACTTCCCTGTCCTTCCGTACTCTCAAGCGTAACATCTGCGTTGTGATACATTGCTGCGTGCTTCACTATAGACAGTCCGAGTCCTGTTCCTCCGGTTTCTTTCGACCTGCTTTTATCTACCCTGTAAAAACGCTCAAATATTCTTGACTGCTGATCTTCTTTTATTCCTATTCCGGTATCTTCGACCACGAGAATATCTTTTCCGGCTTCTTTTGATAAAGTTATATCAACTTTTCCACCTTCTTTATTGTACTTAATCCCATTTTCACAAAGATTGTAGACAATCTCATAGAGCAGGCTTCTGACTCCGTGAAGTTTTATATCTTCACCACTTATGTTTATTGTCACATTCTTTTCATTTGCTGTATTTTCCAAAGCTTCCTTTGTTTCTGCCGCAATATCCTTAAGACTTACAAGTTCTGTCTCCATATCCCTGTTTTCGTCAAGCCATGAAAGCCTTATTATATCCTCCACAAGATTTACAAGCCTTTCTGCTTCCTTACGGATGTGACCTACAAATCTAGGCATATCCTCTTCTTTTACAAGATTGTTTTCCATAAGTTCGGCACTTCCGATAATAGACTGTAGAGGAGTCTTAAGTTCATGTGATACATTTGCTGAAAACTCTCTTCTTGTTCTTTCTGCATTATTTTTTTCAGTAACATCGACAGCAAGTAAAACAGCTCCAAGTGTTTTTCCGGCTGATTCTATCTTGCTTATCCCAAGCTGATAATCAAGCCTGTATCTTTTAAGTATAATCTCAGCCTTTCCCTTTTCCATTGCTTCTTTTATGGTATTTCCAACTGATGTATTTCTTTCTACCGTAAGGAAATCTTTCCCAAGACACTCATCTGTTGTTCCAAATATCTTTTTTGCTGCCGGATTTATACTTATTATACTGTTTTTAGCATCAAGCAGGATAAGTCCCTCATCCATATTTTCGATGGTTGCCTGAAATTCGTCTTTCTTCTGTCGAAGTTCTAAAACCTGCTCGTCTATCTGCCTGTGCTGGTGTTCTATATGTCTTAAAAGCGGTGCTATCTCGCCGTATGCATCATTTTGTAATGGCTTGTTGAGATCAAGGTTATTTAACGGCTCAACAACCTTTTTGGATACACCTCTTGCAAGTAATGAAGATAATATCACTGCCAGAAGTATAGTTATTGCCATGGGTGAAATCATCGAAAATAAAAGCTTAAGTACGGTCTCCTGACTTATTGATATTCTTATTACACTGCCGTCATTTATCTTTTTGGCATAATAAATTGTCCTTTGCGTAAGCGTAGATGAATATCTTGTACACTCACCTCTGCCAAATTTCAAAGACTCTTTTATCTCTTCCCTGTTTGCATGATTTTCCATCTTTGAAGCATCTGTTTTATTATCAAACTTCACTGTTCCATCCGGCTCAACCCATGTTATTCTGTACTTTTTTTCCGTAAGGCTTTTAAGATAATCCACTCCTCCATTTTCAACTCCGGTTACAACAAAACCAAGCTGTGCTCCAAGCTGTTCCTCTTCTATTGTAGTAAAATGCCTGTACAAAATTCCAAGAATAAATGTACAACAGAACAATACCATCACTACGGCAACTAAAAGCACTGATTTAAATATTTTTTTAGTCATTGTGTACCTCCATTTTGTATCCGACATTTCTCACTGTCACTATATATCTGCCACCGTCACCAAGTTTCTGCCTGAGTGTCTTTATGTGCATATCTACCGTCCTGCTCTCTCCATAACTGTCGATACCCCACACTTCTGACAAAAGCCGGTTTCTTGTATATGCCATACCGGGATGCATAAGAAATATCTTAAGTATCTCATATTCTTTATATGTAAGACATATACTCTCTCCGGAAACTGATACAGTGTGCTCTTCAACATTCATTTCTATTATACCATTAACATATACTGTTTTGTTTTCTTTTTTCGGCATACATCTTCTGAGCACGGCTTTTATCCTTGAAACCATTTCCATCATTCCAAATGGTTTTACAAGATAATCATCTGCACCCATATCAAGACTTTTTATCTTATCATATTCAACACTTTTTGCAGTAGCCATTATAACCGGAATATCTCTGGTTCGGGAAGATGCCTTAATCTTTTTTAAAAGAGAAACACCGTCTTCTCCCGGAAGCATTATATCTAATATTACAAGTTCCGGCAGTTCATCGGTTGTCGCAAGTTCCACCCAGAAGCTGTCACCATCACAAAATCCCTTTGCTGTAAATCCTGTCTGTTCCAATGTATAAATTTCAATATCTCTTATACTTACATCGTCTTCTACGCACCAGATCATATCATTCCTCTTTTCTTTAATGATTTCCCGTTACTGAAAAAACAACCCACTTAGCTACATTTACGGCATGATCCCCGATACGCTCAAAATATTTTGCTATCATAAGAAGATCGAGTGCATACTCGCCATCCTTTGGATTTTTTGCAATAAGGTCTATAAGGAAAATCTTGACTTTGTTGAAATACTCATCCACAACATCATCATACTCGATTATGCTGTTTGCAAGATTAAGATCACTCTTTACAAATGAATCAATAGACTCTGTAACCATCTTTATTGTTGCTGTTGCCATCTGGTCAAGATATTCACATTCCTCACTTGTTCTTCCATTTAAAAAGCCTATTATCTCAGCAACATCTGACGCCTGGTCTCCTATTCTCTTAATATCCGTTATCATTTTAAGAGCTGTTGATACCTGTCTTAAATCCCTTGCAACCGGCTGCTGCTGGAGCAAAAGTTTTAAACAAAGAGATTCAACATTTCTCTCAAGGTCATCAAGCGAATTATCAAGAGGTTCGACTTCCCATCTAATCCCCGGATTTCCCTCCTTTAATGCCTTTGCAGCCAAAGAAATACACTCCTCACACATCGCACCCATCTCAATAAGCTTTTTATTCAAATCCGCAAGCTGTTCATCAAATCTGCTTCTCATTTTCAAAATCCTCCTATCTTAACCAAATCTTCCTGTAATATAATCTTCAGTTCTCTTATCCTCAGGTGTCGCAAACATCTTCTCAGTATTACCATATTCAATAAGGTCGCCAAGAAGGAAAAATGCTGTCTGATCTGATATACGAACTGCCTGCTGCATATTATGTGTAACTATAACAATCGTATATTTTTCCTTAAGTTCACTTGCAAGTTCCTCTATCTTGGATGTAGAAATTGGATCAAGTGCACTTGTAGGCTCATCCATAAGAAGAATTTTAGGTTCTACTGCAAGTGCTCTCGCTATACAGAGTCTCTGCTGCTGTCCACCCGACATACCAAGTGCCGACTTTTTAAGTCTGTCCTTTACCTCATCCCATATTGCGGCACCTCTGAGAGAATTTTCAACTATCTCATCAAGCTTTGCCTTATTTTTTATTCCGTGTGTTCTCGGTCCGTAAGCAATATTGTCATAAATGCTCATAGGAAAAGGATTTGGTTTCTGGAAAACCATACCTATTTCTTTTCGTAGTTTATTTACATCAGTATCAGGTGCAAAAATATCCATATCTCCATATTTAACCTCACCTGTAATCTTTACACCCTGCACAAGATCATTCATCCTGTTAAGTGTCTTTAAAAAAGTTGACTTACCACATCCCGACGGACCTATAAGAGCCGTAATGCTTTTCTCTGGAATATCAATGTCTATATTTTTCAATGCCTGCGTCTGTCCATACCAGAGACACAAGTCCTTAACCGTCATTATGTTATTCATATAATTCCTCCTGCATATATATCTTAGTTATTTGTGAAACTGTCATTCTTGTAATTAAGTGGTATGACTACAACAAATAATGTTAGTCGGCACTTTTGTCGCCGCCAGTACTTAATGGTGGTTTTTTCACCATTTATGTACTGTTACGAGCGACAATGTAACGCAAGTGTGCCGATGGTATTATCTGTTGTAGTCATACCACTAACACAACCTGCAAAATTTTCGCAAATATTACTCTACTTTCTTCTTGAAATAAAGTCCCGTAAATTTAGCAGCAAGATTAACCAAAAGTGCAAGTATCATCAAAATTGCCGCTATCGCAAATGCTACCTCAAACTCACCCTGCTCTTTAGCATAAACATAAAGTGCAACGGTAAGTGTTGCTCCTGCACGGCCGAGTCCGTCAACAAATCCGTTTATCGTATGTGCAAAACCAGCCGTGAATAATAGTGCTGCCGATTCTCCGAGTATTCTTCCGATTGCAAGAATACATCCTGTCATAATACCGTCAACACAGCTTGGAAGCACGACAGTCCTTATAACCCTCCATTTACCTGCACCAAGTCCAAAAGCACCCTCTCTGTAACTTTGCGGAACTGTTTTTAAACTTTCCTGTGTTGTTCTCATAATTGTCGGGAGATTCATAATAACAAGCGTCATCGCACCCGCTAATATTGATGTCTGCATCTTGAGAAATTCGCAGAAAAACAACATTCCAACAAGACCGTATATAATCGACGGAATACCTGAAAGTGTCTCCGCCGCATATTCTATTACCGCAACCAGTTTCTTATTTGTCGCATACTCAGTAAGATATATCGCTGCTCCAACTCCAAGAGGAAGAACGACAACAAGTGTTGCTATTACTATATAAAATGTATTTAAAATATCAGGCAGAATACCTATATTCTTTGTCAGATAGCTGGGCTTAGTAGTGAGAAGTTTCCATGTAATATTGGGAACTCCTTTATATAATACAAATCCGATAACAAATATAACAAGACCACAGGTTATCGCAACTGATATCCACATTAGTATTTTCATTATCCAGATATAAGCTTTTCTTTTCATAGTCTGATTACTCCTTTTCTTTCTTTAAAAGGCTGTTAAGTAATGCATTTATCAGCATTATAAATAAAAATAATACAAGTGCGATTGAAAATAATGCCTGTTTTTGCAATCCCGATGAATATGACATTTCACTTGCAACTGCTGTTGTAAGAAATCTTACACTTCCAAAAAGTTTTGGCATATTGGCTACATTGCCTGAAACCATCATTACTGCCATTGCCTCTCCTATCGCACGACCAACACCGAGTACCACAGCCGCCGCTATACCGCTTTTTGCTGCCGGTACAGATACTTTAAAATATGTCTCGATAGGTGTTGCCCCAAGTGCAAGTGATGCATCTTCATATTCCGGTGGGACTGCTTCTAGTGCCGTCAGTGAAACGCTTATTATTGATGGCAGAATCATTATCGCCAAAACAATTATTGCTGCAAAAAGACTTGCACCATCTGCTATATTAAATGTTTCTCTTACCCACGGAACAAGTACCAGCATACCAACAAGACCATATACAACAGATGGTATTCCGGCAAGCAGGCTTACTGCCATCTCAACAACTGTCTTCATTTTTTTGTTTGCAACCTTTGCAAGATATACAGCCGTAAGAAATCCTATCGGAACACCTATTATGATGGCTCCCGCCGTACCATATATACTTGTCAGGATAAATGGCAGGATTCCATACGATGGTGTTGATGCCGTTGATGCCCATTTCTTTCCAAACAGAAACTTAAATAACCCGATTTCTCTTATTGCAGGTATTCCTGCGATAACAAGATAAACAGTTATAAGCAAAACAAAGCCAACCGTAATCAGACCAAGTATTAAAAATATCCCATGGATAATTGTTTCAAATTTATTGTGACTTTTCTTCATATTAATCCTCATTTCTGCACACATTTTTTAGTGCATAAGGTGAAATGTAATATATTTCACATATAAGATTTGTGTCAAATGTGCCCAGACACAAATCTTGCGTTTGAAAAATCTTGAATATATGCATTTTTCAAACTAATCTCCATACTCATATTTCCTGCCCTGCAATAGAAGTTGAAAACTTCCCTGATAGTGTTAAAACGGGCAAGTCATATAACTCACCCTTTTTAAGCATTTTATTTATTACTATTTACACTATTTTTCATTTGCCGGTACTACACCTGCTGATGTGATAGTCTCTGATGCTTTCATTGCATAGTCAAAGAACGCCTGTGCCTCGTTGCTGAGTTTTTTATCTTTCTTTGTAACGAATACGAAAGGTCTCTGAATTTTATAACTTGCATCCTTTACAGTATCTTCTGATGGTGCTACTCCATCTACCGAAAGAGCATTTACGCTGTCATCAACTGATGCAAGTGAAGCATATCCGATAGCATTGGGATTGTTTGCAACTGTTGTGATAACATCACCTGTCGATGTAAGTTCCTGTCCGTATTTGCATTTATCTTCTGTTCCCGTAATCGACTCAAATCCATCACGAGTACCACTTCCTGCTTCTCTGCCGATAAGAACGATGTCTCCATTATCTCCGCCAACATCTTTCCAGTTCTTAATCTTTCCTGTGTAAATATCTGCAATCTGCTGAACCTTTAAATCTTTAACTTTATTCTTTGGATTTACTACAATAGCAATTCCATCATATGCAAGGATTGTTTCCTCAAGTCCCTGATTTTTTTCATCATCAGTAAGTGCACGGCTTGAAAGTCCTATATCGCATCTTCCCTCTGTTACTGCTGTGATACCTGAACCTGAACCTGTAGGATTGTATGTAAATTTTACATCAGGGTTTGCTTCCATAAATGCCTCGCCTAATGCACCAACTACTTTTTCCATTGATGTTGAACCGTCTGTCGCTACAGAACCGCTCAGTTCTGCACTTGAAGATGCTCCTGAACTGCTTGATGAACCTGAAGAAGCTTTATCACCGTTTGAAGAATTTCCGCATCCTGTAAGTGATGTAAGTGTTAATGCTGATACCATTGCAGCTACTAATAATCTGTTTTTTGTTCTCATAATTTTTGTCTCCTTTTGATTTAAACTTAATTGTTTTTTGTTTTCCTTTTTACAAGTATTATGATATATGGGTTAAGTAAAATCCAAAAGGCAGGTTATGTAAAAGATATGTAAAGAATATGAGACTGCTCGGAAAGGAAAAAAGACAAAAAGTATTAAAAAGCAAGGGTGGGAAAATTGTTAAAAGATACAATTTTTTAAGAATGTAAGAAATGAAAGGCTGAACTGTTACAAGAATGTTAAATAGTGTCTCGAATATACTTGAAATAACTGGGTAGATATGTTATAATCAAATCAGCAAAATAAAAGATAACAGTGTTATATTAACACCAAAACAAAACCCCTATAAGGTGCAACTTATAGGGGTTTTTACTTGTTTTGTTTGAGCAGTTTAAGCTTCTGCCAGGCTAGTTGCCATTTAGAAATGCTTGTCTAACCATTTGCATATATAGTATGCAACTACACTTGCCACAACAGCACAAATAAAAGATAACATACATTAACACCTCCTCTCCGTTGTCGGAGTGGAAATGACAACAAGTATAGTATATCAGATATGTTTCCGCATTTTTACAGACAAGCTGCTTTCATTCTCTTTATAACTTCTCTCACATACTCCTCCGGTTTTGAAACTTTTTTAGCTATATCCGGTATTGACATTTCACATTCTTCATACAATGTCTCGATTTTTCCTTCAAGTTTTCCATCAAGTTTCGCATTTTTCATAGAATTTTCCCATGCTCTGCACATATCAACAACCTCCTCTTTATCATCCCCGGCAAATTTTGCCCCGGTTATTATATTTATCAATTCTACCGCTTCTTTTTCTACATGATTAAATCTTGAGTTTCCTTTTATCCAGCTACCGTCTTTATCACTCTGGTGTTTGATAAACTGCATTACTGCCCCTAAATCAGTTTTGAATTTATCAAAATTTTCGTCTGATATTTTTGCCGGTTCTATAAGATTTATCTTATAATCCGGTACATACGACAATAATTCAACATTATCAACCGATAACATTTCATGTATGCTTTTTGCTCCATCCCAGTCTTTATCACCAAAATATACTACCAATGTGATTACAGGCATTAATTTATCTTCCTTTTTAAACCCTGATAAAAATTCTTCTGAATTTAACTTAACCTGTTTTTTCTTTGACCTGTCTCTATAAGACCGCTTTGCTTCTTCTACCTGCTTTGCATATTGTAATGCATCATAAAGCATATTTTTAACGGCAATCGCATAATGGATTTTGTCCTGGTTTTCAATTCCAAGCACTACATAGACCGCCTCGTCATCCTTTGCCATAGACCACAACATGAGATTGTCTCTCAATTTCTGAACTGCCACATCAGCATCGTTTCCATATGGCAATGCAATCTCTGCCGTATCTATTTTTTGCAATTCTTCAGGTTTTATTACCTGTCTTCCATCATAAATGTAAAAATTAAAGGCATCCGCTATAATATCCCTATGCGACATATACTGCTTTGTTGCTATATCGATTTTCCCCATAAATGTCTCCTTTCTTACATTATACATACTGTATAATAAAAATGCA
>OGZV01000360.1_pt1 | contig 49825 bp, 59 predicted proteins | sample 1576861 | NCBI WGS metagenome assembly OGZV01 (sample SAMEA3541501, study PRJEB24748) | human gut metagenome | biome: human gut; feature: human-associated habitat; material: faeces | place: China | collected 2012
CTGGAACCGTTTAGCCGCCTCAGCATCCACTGCACGCTCCAGATGGTTATAATGTACCCGCCGTTTGGCGTTCTTCTCAGCTGCTTTCATCCTTCATCTTCTCGCCCCTTTCATGAACGCCTCAACCATGGCTTTTTTCCAGCTTCTTTCGTATTGTCCACAGCAGTATGTGTTCACTGTAACATCTCTGAACTCTTCACTCTTCGGGCACACACAGATCCCTCTGCTGTCGTGGTATCTGCATGTGCTACAATTCTTATTATAGCTCATTGTTCTTTTCCTCCTTGTATAGCCTCATTCAGCTCTCTTAGACATTTTTCGCATGTTCCATTCACCATCATCGGACACGATTGGTATCCATCTTGGAACGTGGAAATCATTGCACGGTAACATTGTTCTATTTTCTGCCCTTCATACTGTTCGAAATATGGGCATTCTTCTGTCGGATATAAGTTGCCGCCCCTGCACCAGTGTGCCTGCTCTCCTGGCTTATGACTGTCTGACCACAGATGCCTTTCCGGATAATGATCCGTGTATGGATCTGCCTGTGCTCTGTGATCGTCATAACACCCTCCGTATGGATATCGCTCCGACCAGTAGTAGAGGCAGTAATAACACAGGCAATCACTGCAGGTCATCATTCTACTCATCCTCCCTGTATGGCTTCGGCAGCGGCATCCAGGCATTGACGAACAGGTCGTTCGCCAGACAGATATCTTCGCCGAAGTAATCCTCAAAATACCATGCACCGCCTAATTCTTCATCGCCCACGTATCTCCCAACCGATGAACGAGAGGAATTTTCAAACGACATCAGCACATAATCATCATTTTTCCGGCAATCTCTCTGTCACCGGAATCCATCCAGATTCGCTAACCGTATGGGATTCCAGACGGTTTCCTTTTGTATCTTCAAGCACATTGCCGATCACACTTACTTTTTTGTACCAGTAGCCCAGATCTTTTCTGTAATTTGTTTCCTCTGGAAAATCAACATAAAATCCTGCTGTATATTTTCCATGTCTGACAACAGCCGTATATTCCCCATACTGTACAATGTCATTTTCCCAGATTTTCTTACCATTCTTATCACACAATCCTGTATACTGGCATAATGTTTCCGTGTTGATCTCATACAGTCGCAATCTGTTTGGCATACCCCAGTCTGTCATTTCGTCCACTGCAATCAGATGATGCAACGGTACAGGATGCCGTTTATAATCTTCCTCGCAACAGTATGTCGTCTCTCTCATACTGCAATAGAATCCCTCTGCCCAGTAATTCGTATCTTTTAATTTTGCCCGGAACAGTATGTCTCTCATCCATCCACCTCCACTTTCCGGACCTTGTACCGGGTTCCAAAGCCCGGCATCGGTCCTTTTCTCGTTCTTCTATACCTTTCATTTTTTCCGCGGTATTCCATCACCCTGACGGTATCCTCACTGACTCCCAGCCGCCTTGCTAATGCCGCTGCCGTATCCTCAATGACCAGCGGCAGTTCGTATTCATCCGCGGTCACTGCCAGCCATAAATACCTCTGCTTGCTCATCATGCAAATGGCAGCTCTTCGTCAATACCGTCCGGGATATTCATAAACCCGTCTGCATCCACCGGCTCTGGCCGTTCCTGGCTGCTTCCTTCCCGGTTTCTCTGTGCGGCCGCTTTGCTCTCTGCGAACTCTGCTTCTTCGACGACCACATCTGTCGTATATACTTTCTGTCCGTCCCGGTTTGTGTAGCTTCCCGTCTGAATCCTTCCCACAACTACCAGCTTCGTTCCCTGGTGTGCATACTTCTCGATGAATTCTGCTGTCCGTCTGAAGCATACGCAGGAAGGAAAGTCTGCACTTGCTTCTCCGTCCCTCTTGCCTCGTCTGTCTACTGCAAGTGTGAATCTGGCGATGGCCATAGGCTCCTCGCCCTGTGTGTATCTCACTTCCGGATCTCTTGTCAATCGTCCCATCAGGATCACCTTATTCATTCCGGTGTCCTCCCTTCTTGTTTCTCTTGTGCTGTGCTTTCAGTTCCTTCACTGTCAGCGTGATGATAGCTGCTGCCAGCCGTTCGTCTTTTTTTCTCCGCTTTCTCTGTACTCTTCTCAGCTGCTGCCGTCTGATCATCGGGATTCCTTTCATCTTGCGGCGATTGTTACTCATAGGCTGCTTTGGTGGTTCTTTCTTCTCGCCTATCGTATACCCTGCTCCTCTCTGTATGGCTCCGGTAATGGCTGCCATGCGATAATTCTCAAATCTCTCCAACCGCTCGAACCATTCACGAACCCTGACCACTTGCCTCTCCATGTGCAACTGATGCCTACCGTCTGGAATAATTCCTGATAGTTCCCGAACCGGAAATACTCAAACCACACGAGCACATCTTCGCCTTCCTCCGGCATCCGGTCTTCTGACCGAATCCATCCTCCTCTGTATTCTGGTGCGGTTTCGATTTCTTTTCCGTCTTCTCCGAACCGTTCCCTGCCTATCCGGTTGTACTCGTCGAATATCTTCTGGAACTCCTCGTCCCATCTTTCTCCGTGACCTACTCCCTCGCCTGCTGCTACATGAGCCAGTTCATGTGCGAATATCTCCGTCGCATCCATGATGCTCAATTCTGCACTGATTGCGATGACTGGTGTCTCTCCTTTGCTGAACTGCGTGAACCCGAACACCCGATTCCCTTCATCGTCTTTCATGCTCGGTTCAATGCAGGCTTTGTATTTCTTGTCTGGATAGAGGCCCCGAAAAGCCTCATCCAGAATCGTGAATGGTGAATTTATAAAAATCATGTTTTCCTCCTTATGCCCCGTACTGCATAACAGGCTGATCTGCATACTCTGCTGCATCTGCTCCTGCTTCTTTCAGAATCTCCTGCTGCCGGATGCCTACGACACAATATCCGTCTTCCAGTGCAGAGGATGTTCCTGCATCGTCCATGCAGACGATTTCCAGTGCCAGTTCTCTTCCGGTTGCTCTGCCCTGCATAAATTCAAGTGCACTCACAATCATTCCGGTTCTGATCTTGTCATTTTTCAGAATCAGGTATGGTCTTCTTCCGGCGATCACATCCTCGAAGGTGTCCGTGGAGAGTCTGATGTACTCCTTTCCCTCTCTGCTATCAGATGGGAGATTGTTCATCTTCTCTTCCTGCTCTCGCTCTTGCAGCTTTCTCTTTGTTTCTCTGTCGATTGCTGCCTGCTCCTCATCGTACCTCTGCTCGTCTGTTTTCTCCGCCTCTGCCTTGTTGACATACTGATCGCAGTTCTCGCAGGTTCCTGTCTTCACGTTGCAATCTGCGTATCTCTGGCAGGAGTAGCATAACGATGTGATGCTCTCTGGATGTGCCTGCTCCCACTCTTCCTCGTGCTCCGGTTCTTCTCCCTGATCGGACTCTTCTTCGTCCTCTGACTCCTCATAGTCCTTCGGATATTCCATCTGTCCCGGTAACGTGTCAGACTCTGACACCTCTTCCGGCTCTGGCCGCTTCGCTTCTCTGACCTCTTTCCATGTCGGAGCCTCACCCTCCTCGTGTGCCTTCAGCATCTCCTCCTGATCTTCTTTTGACATTCCAGAGAGTTCGTATGCAGCAGAGAACGTCAACTTGCCTTCTTTTAACTGCTCCACGAACTCCGGCAATAAATTTCTGTTGATTCCGTCAATCTGTGCCACCTTCGTTCCTGACAGTTTCATGATGTTCGCCACAACATCTCTGATCTTCTTTCCGTCCAGTTTCATTCCCTGAAGTGTCAGTCCGTGTTCTTTCATGTACTGCAAGGACTCTTTCAGCTTCTGTGCTTCTTCAAGCTGATCTTTGATGTTCTTCGTTCTGTATGAGTTCGCAACGATGATCTGCACCATCTCCTCGTGTTCTTCGGCAGGTGTCAGAATCTGACACGTTGCCACCTCGAACTCTGAATACCCTTTTTCGAGTAGAAGGTTCAATGCTCTCCATCTCATTTCACCAGATATGATTCTGTACTCTCCTTTCTCGCAAGGGTCATATGTAACTGCCATATTCTCAATCAGTCCCACGGCGAGAATGAGGTTCGACAACTCCTCGATATCCTGTCTGGAATAAAAGTTCATGTCATTGCTGTACATCTTTTTCACGCTGATGTCTCTGGTTCTGAACCGTGCCTTCGGTCTTTCTTCCGCTGCTGCTTTGCTGTTCCGGTTGATTGCGTCCATGACGCTCCATCCCGCTGCCATTACTTATCCTCCTTTGTCTCTGTATCTGATGACTTATCCACAATATCCACATTTTCTGCCGGGATAACTATTCTTTCAGTACCACCTGAATCTGTTTCAGTTCCTTCATACTTGCTTTCGCAATGTCCAGATGCTCGTCCGATGCTTTCTCGTCGATGGTTTCTCCATTCCTGACATTCCTGCCATGCTGCTTTCTCCGCTGAACCATCCTCCGAACATCATCCTTTATCCCTCCATATCCTTCAGCAACTCTTCTGTCACTTCTCTGTAATCCTTTGCGACGATTCCACTCTTTGAAAACTTCGGCAGAGGTACGTGCTCCATTGTTGCCTTCTCTGCCACGATCGAGCGTCTGATTGCCGTCTGGAAGCAATCCTGACCGGATGATGCTTTCAACCACTCCTCAACCTGAAGACTTGTCATATTCTTCTGACGCATCGTCATGAGCAGCTTCATCCTGATGTCTGGATTGAATCCTCGCAGGTCTTCCAACTGCTCCTCCATGTTCACGATCGCCTCGATCTCGAACCCTCCAACCTTCACCGGAAGAATCACGAGGTCTGCTGCCACCAGAACATTCGTCACTGTCATGTCCATCAGGAGTCCGCAGTCTACGATACAATAATCGTATCGGTCCTGAATCTCCTCCATCGCCATCTTGAAGCGGAGAATCTGGTTGTCCTGTTCCAAGAGGAGCAGTGTCATGTTCGTTCTCATCAGGAATCCGTTCGCCTGAATGATGCTGATGTTTTCGTATGGTGTCTCGTCAATCAACTGCTCTGTGCTATATGTACCACCGATCGCCCGGTGCTTTTCTAATAACTCCGACATTCCGATGCCCTGCGGCTCGAATCTGCCGTACAACATTGAGATGTTCCCCTGCTGATCTGCGTCAGCGATGAGCACTCTCTTTCCATGCTCTACTCCGAGGATGTATGCCAGCGATGATGCTGTCATCGTCTTTCCGACTCCGCCCTTCTGTGTCATAACTGCAATAATTTTCATGATGTGTGTCCTCCTGTTATCAATTTCAATTTTCTTCGCAAGCGTTCTGCGTGTTCATTCGTCACGAAATATTCTCCGCACGGGATAGCGTATTCACTCCGCCTCACGCTGTCCTGTATCTCGCGTTTTCGTCTTCCCGGCTCTTCGCCCAGCTTTCCAGTTCGTCAATCGCTCTTTTATAGCAAGCGATGTCATCGTCCTCTTTAACTTTGATGATCTGCTTCCGATCGGGACCGTCTCCCTGATAAATTTTGATGAATCCGGGTCTGTTCATGGAGAATCTACTGTGAACACGCAAGTTGTATCTTCTCCCGATAGGTCTGTACACCTCATAGAACTTTCTGACTACCGCTGCATATTCATCCATGCTCTTGTCCTCACTTTTTCTTCAGTGGTGAGATTGTTCCCTCTTTCCAGACGCTGTTATTCGGTTCTTTCATCCACTGCGGAGATAATAACTCGCAATACTCTCGCAGCACCTTCACTGCGTCCTCTGATGTGTAGCAGGTTGCGACATAGTGTCCAACCGCTTCCATGTCGGTCAGGAACTCTTTCTGTGACTTCTGGTGCTTTCCGTCTCCGAACTTCATCTCGATGTACAGTCCGCAGTAAATTCCTTTCGGGTACGGCAGGCAGAGATCAGAGACACCTGACTTCACTCCCATCTGCTTCAGTTTGACCGCCTCTGCCTTGTTTCTGCTTCCTCCGTTTGGGATATGATGCAGCCACTTCAGTTCCGGGTACTGTCTCTCGTTCCAAGCCGCCCACGATGCCACGTTAATCTGCTCTGTGTCCTCGCTTCGCTTTGCGTATCTCAAATTCATTTCTCTTCTTCCCTCCTTTCTCCTCCTGCTGTTTTCTCATTCGAGCATATATGTAATACTGGCCGTTCCACTTGTTGTACCTGATCTCTGATTCCGTGTACTCATAACCCTCTGATGCGTACCACTTGTTCAGATGCTCCTGCACTGGAAGCGTACCGTTGACCATCTTGTCCACATGGCTCTGCTTTGTCTTGTAATGATTCTTGCTCTCATCCGGTTTCTTCAGGTTCTTCGATGGAGTCCAGATTTTTTGATACTTTCCTTCTTCGGAGTCCTTCCCCTTGCCCTTCGGCTTTGACACATATTTCGCCATTCCCACGAGGCCGTTTTCGTCTTTCTGAAGGCGGCGAACCTGATTCCTCTTTCCGTATGTCCAGAGACTTTCCACTGTGTCCATGTCCATGTCTCCGTCGAGTACGATGTGATGATGCCATCTGCCTTTCTCTCCCTGCTCCGTAACGTACACATACCGAGCGTTCGGAAGACCTCTCTTCTTTCTCTTGTAGTTCAGGCGGCGGATGTAGTTCTGCATATGGCTCTTCGCCACTTTCATGCTCGCAGGTGTGTACTCTGCCGAATATGTGAACGTGGCCCATATATCCCTGTCACCAAAATTCTCATTGATGACTCTCTCACACTGCTTCCTGCTGTTCGTCTCATTCAGGTTCCTCTGTGCCTGTCTGTCCTTCTTCCTTCTGCCCTCCTCTGGAATCTCTTCGGCTCTCTTTCTGGTGAACTCTGGATATATCTCGACTTCCAACTGCTCACCTGCTTTGATCTCCTTTGTGGCATACACATACTTGATCTTCTTTCCATCCATCATCCTCTTGATGATGTCCTCTTCCAGATTCTCAATCTGCTTCTGATATGCCTCTTCATAGTCATACTCTACATAGACGTTTTTCTTTCTCCGTCTCTTGCTCTGCTCCATCCTGAATCACCTCTGTTACTTCTCTTTATCGTTGAAATGTTACTATCCATTACAAGTCCGCCGAACCGCTTCGGGACGCTTGTTTTGATTGACTTTTCAGGCCGTTCGCAGTACAATAATACCGAGATGTGTGTTGACCTGAACGTCAACGAATCGCCTTCGGAAGCCTGCAAGCAATTCCGAAGGCTTTTTCATTTCATGCACTTCTTTTCTCTTCTCTATCCGTCTTTCTGGTTACACTTGTCAATTTCACTTTTGCTGAATCTTCCCGACTGTTGACGATCATTGCGATCGCTGTAAAGACCTTCAGTGCATCCGGCTGTGTTCTTGTTTCCATATTCATTCCTCCTTTCTGTATTTTCCGAGTTTTCTTGCCATTGCTTCGATGACCGTCACCGTCACTCCATTTCCAGCCTGTTTGTATAACTGGCTGTCTGAATTGACAAACTCTGCTCTTTCAAAATAGTCATCCGTCCATCCTTGCAATCTAAAGCATTCTTTCGGAGTTAGTTTTCTGATTGCTATGTAACACTGATATTTTTCATACCAGACCGCATATACGACCAATTCTTCTGACACTTGAACGAATATCCCCTGATTGCAACTTGTGTCTAATGTGTTTGCAATTTCTCGTCCTACTCTTTCCCTTCTTGTCTTACTGTTCGGCATTGAGAAATTTACACTGTCAATTCCTGATCTGCATTCCGCATATCCTTGTTTTGTTGCTTCTTTAACCTTGATTGCAACTCCATGCCGGTCTTGTCCTGTTAGTGTGAACATCGGTTCTCCATCTTCTTTGAACCTTCTTCCGTTTTGACGTTTCTCTGCTCTGTCTGGTGTTAATACTAGAATTGCGATTCCGCTGTCTTGCCCTGCATGGTTCGATGCTCCTTTGTAGTATCTCGCTTTCAGGCATCGTGCCTGGTCTGTCATTTTTGAGCCTTCGTTACATAAATCAATAAAACACGGCAATGCATTGTGATGTCCTCTTCCTCCGCCGGCCGCTGTGTCTAATGCTTCCGTGATTCCTTCCTGTGAAAATACTTGTGTATTTCTCCTGTAACCGTCTCTGTGGTCAATTATTGAAACACTATTCTCTCTGTTTGTTCCTTCGACAGGAAATACTTCTGCGGAACCTCTGCCTCTAAGATGTCCGACAATGAAGCACCTTTCTCTGTTTTGTGGGACTCCAAAATCTTTGGAGTTGAGCACTTGCCATTCTGCATCATACCCTCCCTGCTCCATTTCAATGAGCAGTCTGGCGAAATCCCATCCTCCATTAACACTAAGCAAATTCTTAACGTTCTCAATGAAAAGGTAAGTGGGTTTATTTTCTTCTTCGAGCTGTCCGACAAGGTACATAACTCTGAAAAACAGGCTTGAACGGTTTCCTTGAAATCCAATCTGCTTTCCTGCGACGGAGATGTCTTGACATGGGAATCCGAAGCACCAGCAATCTGCTTTTGGAATGTCTCCGGCATACACTCTTCTAATGTCATTTGCATACCATTCTCCATTTCTGTATTCCTCCTTCAATATCTCTTTTTGCCGTTGTTTCAGTGGCATTTTGTCCAGGAACTCTCTCTGTTCCTGGGTGAGCAGGTGCATCGAGGTGTAGCTTGCAGTCGCGAACTTGTCAAACTCGCAAAAGCCAACGCATTCATGCCCTGCTAATTCCATGCCTCTGCGGACCCCTCCGACTCCGGCAAAAAAATCAATGAATTTCATTTTTCTTCCTCCGCCTTCTTTCTGGCAAGCGTTCTCACCGTGTCTGCCTTTTCGCCTTAAAAAGTGCTAAAACCTGTTATCCATCCATACAGTGTTCTGGCAGACTGTACGTGCCGCCATGTTTTCGCGATGCTCCGATAATGTCTTTCGGCTTACCATCATCAGTGAACACGTTGCCGTCGTGTCCAGACAGGGACCTCGCCCCTGTTTCGGCTTCTATCCTTTGAACATTTTTATTCCCATTGATATGATGTGTTTGCTATGCACCTCTTGCATTTTTCTATCGGTTCGTCTGATGCCCCATTTCCGAATCCCATGCAAGTTCCATCTGCGTCTCTCCCTGCCGTCCCGATCTTTTTCTGTATGCTGCATGTTTTCATTCTCTTTTCTATCCTGCACTTCTTGCATACGATCCTTTTTCCGGCTGTGCATCCTTTTTCTCGTGCAAATGTTTTCGCCCACTCTTTGCTTACACCTGTTTCTTTAGACCTCCAGCCTGTTATCCATTCCCCGCAAATATCGCAATACACATCTGTCTCTACTATCCTGATGATTGCCATCTGCTTTCCCTTCAATATTCATATTCTTTGTTTACTTCTGCATCGGATCCCGTTGCTGTCTGTTGTGTACCGCATGTCTTTCCGATCAGCGTGGTGTCCGCAGATCGGACACCTTCGGAAGCCGCTTTTCTTTGTTCTTGCCATTATCTTCCCGCCTTCTTTTTCTCTATCTTGTCTAACTGCTGCATGATTTTTTCGTATCTTCTTCTGTTGCTTTTCTGTGCCTGGTATTCTTTCGCAAAGCTCTGTGTATCTTCTCCTTTTATTGCTGCCTCTGCCATCTGGTCCGCTGCCTGCTCCATCTTTTTCTGTGCTCCTGCTTCCTTGTCATATGCCATGCAATACATTTCCTGAACCAGTTCTTCTGGAATCGCGTTCGCTTTCGCCTCTGCAATACAAGAGCAGAGTTCCGTGTTCAGTTCTGAAATGGTTGCCTCTCTCTTCTCGACGGTCTTCTTCAGGTCTTTATTCTCTTTCTCTGCTTTGGTTGCTCTCTCCCACGCGATCTCTGCACTTTTTTTCATGCTGTACGCAGTATCTTCTCGAATATTGTCTTCTGCCAGTTCCAGGACTCCCTCCATTGCGAATCCGACGTAACTGTTCTCGCCCAACTCCTCAACAATCTTTCTGATTTTCTCGACCGATTTTCTCTCCTGATCTTTCGTTGTCATGCCTGTTCTCCTTATATGTACTCCCCGGCATTTCCGCCGGGGCCTGTTCTATGCAGTCAGTCCTGCCTGCTTTGCCATCTGCAATCCGATCATGATTCCTTTGACTTCACGCTTCTCGTCGCTGGTCAGCTGCTTCAGCAGTGAAATCATTTCCTCAATGTCCTTTGTCTGGTTCTCTAATTTCTTTCTTTCGGTTTCAAGTGCTACTGCCATGTGTCTTCCTCCTTTCTTCTATGCTGTTACTGGCTCATAATCTTCGAGCAATTCTTTCAGGTTCGCTTTTCTCCAACGATGGAGACGTCTGTCTCCTGTGATGTTCTTCACTGGTTTCTGGAGTGGTTCGCCTGTTACGACGTTTCTTTCCCATTGCAGGTACTGCTTCAGTGAATTATGACAATGTCCATCATTGTGTACTTCGATGAATTTATGTTCATTTCTCTTATTTCTATAGATTGTGATTGTTGTCATGCTTTCCTTTCTGTTTTCCTTGCTATTGTTTTCTCTCCCTTTTAGTCGTATAATTTCTTCACACATCAAATTAAAAGGAGGCATTTATGAAACCTATAAGTTATAAACCTACAAGAGAAGATATCGACACAATTTTATGCACTCTTTCGATTCTCCCTTCTCTCGATATGGAAGTAACAGATATACAGGCTGAAATAAATTTACAGTGTTGTATGTCTGCCGCCCGGAAAATCACTTCCGGAGTCCAAAATCTTTTACCTAATGAATTCCGCGTTATATTTGCATCTCTTAAAGTTTCCCAGCTTATCCTTCAAGGGGAATATCAAGTTGACGCTGAAACCAAAAAAGAATGTATGAATCACTTTTTCACCATCAACAAACTTGTATCAGCCTTTGAATCTTCTTTTTCGTAACTGAATTTTATTTTTATATCTTTATCGGTGAAATTTGTATTCACAAGCCGCTGCACCTCTTCAGCGGCTTTCTTTTTGTCTTTCATCTCTTTTCATCTCCTTTCTGCTTTTCCTTGCTTTTCCCCTGCCCGAATCCTATACTTTAATTACCAACCCGGCCACGGATTGAGAACTAAAGGAAGAAGAACAATCTGATTTAAGATAGTTTCGTACTATAAAGCATTTCGCTCATTTTATCGTTGATCGCATCAGGCAGAACGTTTTTTAACATCTGAAATTCTTTTAATGTGATTCCTTTTCCAATACACATTTCAATGATTTCATGTGCAAGAGCTTCTGCCTTTTTGCATGTATCCGTTGCTCTGTTCTTTTCTGCTTCTATGTCTTTCAACTCTTTTCATCTCCCTTCAATCGTTGTCTATAATTCAAAATCCGTGGTTCGTATTGAATTAAACTAAACTTCTTTCTCGATTTTTTGGCGGCTTGTTTATTGCAAGTCGCCCCTTTTGATTGCCAGATCTATCATCTTCTTTCTGACATACTCTGCAATCTGTGGATTCATCCATCTTGCCTGTTCATAGAATTCCATGATTCCACTGTAGATTTTCCCAGTCTCTTTTATCTTCTGGTATTTCTTCTCTACTGCTTCATCTAATGCTTCAAGTAAATCTTCCAAGCTCTTTCACCTCCTACCCTGTTTTATGTTCTGCTATGTTGACTTTATCGTTTTTTCCTCTTATTCTTGATGTACAGGCTCCCGCCAGAGCCGAGTACACTAAGAAAGGAAAACTTTTTATGGATGATTTAACAAAAGAACAACAAAAACTTCTTTTGTCCATGTATAGCGAAGTTTTACATCGACAGTCTTCCATGCCTTCCGAAGAGGCAAATTATTTTTCAGATTCTGACCAAGTTAGAGAACTTTTTAATATGGTCGAAAGTTCTTATCATGTATCTTCTCTTTGTTGGAAATTAAAAAAGAAAGGCTACATTGACTGTGATCCTGGTAATGATCTGGCTAATAACATCATTCTTACTGACAAAACCATCATTTACATGGAAGGTCGTTTCGGAAAAACTGTTAAAGAAGTACTCAACGCTATAGCTTCTATCATTGGATTATTGAAGTAAATCGGCTTCCCGTTCATGGCGTATCTTTTCATCATCACACGTACAATCGGATTTCCAGTTGTCTCTTCTCGCTCTATATTCTTCGTGTGTAACAAGACGAATATCTCGATACGCCTGTCCGGGATTTGCATATTGGATCGCCCTCATTAATGCATCCTTATCAACCAGTATCTGTTCTGTTTCTTTGTCATATGCCAATGCCGAAGCAATATTGTCTGCACATCTCCACTGAAGGATTCTGAGAATCTCATACAGTTTATTCTCTGCTTTACATTCATCACATCTGGCAACAGCAAATGTAAGTTGCAAGTTATTTCCTGCCATTTTGACTTTCCTCCTATCCTGCTTTCTGCCTTTCAACTCTTTTCATCTCCCTTCGTGTTTTCTATGTGGATATTGTAGTCCACAAAGACATCTTTGTCAATATATTTTTGTTTTCTTTGTGGACTTTATTATTGACTTTTTTCTTCTTGCGTTGTATTGTTTATTTGAAAGGAGGGTTTGAATATGACACAAGGTGAGCGGATTCGTAATATCCGAAAAAAATTAAACCTTACTCTTGAAAAGTTCGGGGGGAAGTTGGGAGTTGGCAAGACAGCAATTTCCAATATAGAAAAAGGAAATCGCAACCTTACTGAACAAATGGCTTTGTCTATCTGTCGTGAATACAATGTCAACTATGATTATCTAATGGACGGTGAAGGGGAAATGTTCGACGACCTCCCGCAAACTGTTCTTGATGAACTGTGCGTGCAGTATGATCTGGATGATCTGGACAAATCTCTTGTAGAAATGTATTTAGAAATGCCGGAGCAGGTTCGGGATTACCTGAAGCAGGATATCCGAAAGCGATTCCTGAAGGAAGACACAAAAAAATAAGGGAACCCATTTGGATCCCCTTATTTCTCACTTCGGAGTGTGTATGTAGATGTACTTGATAAATCTATAGATCCGCTTCAGCTGATCCTCCGAAGTGATCTTCTGGAGCAGTGCGTCGATCTTCTGGCGTATGTCCATCCGCATCACCTTCCTTCTGATTCCATTATATCTCAAATAATGGAAGAATAAAGGTGATCGGTACCTGTTTCCCGATTTCGGGAAATAACGCCAGAAACCGACTGCTGCCGTCGCAAACCTGCTATGCTATTTGTAAACCGAATCATATAGATCACTCATTTTGACATCCAGGGCACGAGCAATCGCTTCCAGCTGGTTCAGCGTAGGCGATACAAGGCCGTTTTCAATATTGTTCAGCGTTGTCTTCCCGATTCCTGTGGCAGCTTCCAGCTGCTTCAATGTCAGGCCCTTTTTGTTCCTAGCTTGCCATGTCAAGACTTCCATGTGCTTTCCTCCTATGTAGTGTAGGATGCACATATCTCGTCAAAATATGAAAAAGGACAGCCGCGTCAACGACTGCCCCTCTCATGTGTCTATGCTCCACAGCTTTATGCTCAGAACAGACACGGATCACATCCTCTATTCTAGCATAAAGTTGTGTTGCTGCATAGCTTTATTTTTTATACCCTTTTCAGGGTTCTATGTTAGAAAGAAGGTTTTTTATGAATACATATTTTCATCCGCAGCCGGAACTGTACGGCCTGCGTGTAGTTAAATACATAAGATGCAGTCACGAAGGTCAGGTACTGCATGGTGATACTTTGGAAGCCCAGGACACGCTCCTGAATGAATTTATTGAAGTTAATCATATGGTGCTCGTAGACACTTTCGTGGACGAAGCACTGACAGCTAGAAAAAAATTCACCAAAAGGAGGGAGTTTGTCCGCTTGCTGGATGGTGTGCGTGCTCATGCCTTTGATATGATTCTCTTCACAAAATTAGACCGGTGGTTCCGTAATATCGGAGACTACCACAAGATCCAGGAGATTCTCGACGCGAACAGTGTGCAATGGAAGGCGATCACGGAGTCTTATGATACTACCACGACGAACGGCCGCCTGCATATCAATATCCGTCTGTCTGTGGCTCAGGACGAATGTGACCGTGATAGTGATCGTATAAAAGATGTATTTGCTTACAAGCTGAAAAATAAGACGTACATATCCGGCAGTCTTCCGCGTGGTCTGAAGCTGGATGCAGAGAAACACGTTGTCATTGACCCTGAATGGCATCAGTTCGCCCTTGATATGTTCGACCATTTTGAATCCACTTGTAGCAAGAGAGGAACGCAGTTATTCCTTCAGGAAAAATACGGCATCCGTGTTTGTTATGATACCGTCGTTCGTTATCTTCGGAACCCTCTTTTCATGGGCCAGTATCGTGATGACCCTGACTTTTGCGAGAAGACGATCAGTCGTGAACGGTTTGAACGTATACAGAATCTTGCGATCAGGAATGTTCGCATCCGTCACACTCAACAGTTTTATATTTTTTCCGGTCTTCTGATCTGTTCTTCGTGTAATCATTACATGACCGGAACTGTCACATATAGAACGCTTGCAGATGGAAGAGAAAAGACATACAAATCTTACAGATGCAATTTTAAAGCACAGTCAAAACTTTGTGACCGTTCCAAGCATTACCGCGAAGAGTATGTCGAAGAATATATGCTTCAGCATATCCGCCCTGCTCTTTCCTCTTATGTTGCGGATTTTGAAATCACTGCTGCCGCTGCTGCAAAAAAAGACCCTGCTGTTGAAATCGCAAAAGTTGAACGTAAGATGAAGAAACTGTATGACCTTTTTATGGACGATCTGATTGACAAGGCTTCATACAGAAACGAATATGAGAAGTTTCTGTCGCAGATTGATAAATTGAGAAGTTGTCCTGCTGCTCCGGTTCGTAACCTTGACAGCATAAGGAAGATGCTTTCTGATGATTGGGAAACTGTGTATCATACTTTCAGCGATCAGGAGAAAAATGTGTTTTGGAAGTCTTTCGTGCAGTCCATTACTGTTCACGAGGACGGAGAAATGGATATTGTTTTTTTATAATCTTGTTTCTACTAACTACGCACCTCCTGTCGGTTCGTCCGCCAGTATGATCTTCGGTTCTGTGATCAGTGCCCTTGCGATTGCTGCACGCTGTTTCTGACCGCCGGACACTTCATACGGATATTTCTCCAGAAGCTTTTCAATGGACAGTCTGCGTGAAAGTTCCATCATTTTCGGTGCCATTTCACTGTAAGTTTTTCCGGATAAGACCAGCGGAAGCATGATGTTGTCTTTCAGCGAAAACGTATCCAGCAAGTTGAAATCCTGAAAAACAAATCCAAGATTGTTTCTGCGGTACATGGCAAGCTGTTTTTCCGGAATGCTGCTCATATCCACTCCGGAAAGCAGAACTTCTCCGGCTGTCGGTTTGTCGAGTGTTGCCAGAATGTTCAGAAGCGTCGTTTTTCCCGAACCGCTCTCTCCCATGATCGCCACAAATTCTCCTTCTTCGACGGAAAAATTCACATCCGAAAGTGCCTGCACCTGCGTGCCGCCGAATCTTGTGGTATATATTTTTTTCAAGTGTGAAACATTTAATAATTCCATTTCCAGTCCTCCTGCCATTTTTTACTGTGTCTTATAATACCCTGCGGACCGCTTTGTATTTGATACTCCACCATCCACATGATCGTTTCAGATTTTCATTCCTGACATCCGTTATTGTATAAAAACAGGAACTGCAAATCCATCGAAATGGCTTACAATTCCTTTTTTAACCTTACATCTGTGTAAGTTTTCAGTAATCCCGGACTGGATCGACTGCAAGATCCAGATAAATACATGTCCCTTTTCCCGGCTCGGATTTTGCCGAAATACGATGTCCCAGCATTTCCATGGTCTGTCTGCACAGGGCCAGTCCGATGCCGGTGGCACGGTTCTTGATCCTTCCGTTGTACCCGGTATATCCCCATTCAAAGATACGCGGCAGATCTTCCGGACGGATTCCCATGCCGGTATCTTCCACGACCAGCGTTTTTTCTTTTTCCGGATCCAGATAAATGGAAATTTTTCCTTTCCTGGTATATTTCACGGCATTGGTAAGTACCTGCTCCAGCACAAAGACCAGCCATTTTTCATCGGTCAGCACATCTGTCTGCAGATTGCCCAGCTCCAGGGCAAGCTTTGTCCGGCGAAAGAGAACGCCTGTTTTTTTCAGGGCTTTTTTGACAATACTTTCCAGGCTGTAATGGGCAAATACCAGATCTTTGTGCCCGCCTTCCAAACGTTGATACTGGAGTGCAAATTCCACATACTGTTCGATCCGGTAGATTTCTCCTTCCATGGCAGCACGATCCGGCTCTTCTTCCTCCAGAAGCAGGCGGAGGGCAGCGATCGGCGTCTTGATCTGATGTGACCACCTTATGTAATAACGATTTGCTTCACTGATCTGACATCTTGCTTCCTGTCTGGCATTTTCCCACTGTCTTCCCAACATCTCTGCAAGATTCTGATATTCTTTTTCAACAGCGTTTTCCGGCTTTCCAAAATGTTCCGTTTCCAGATAAACTTCTGCTTCTTTTTGGATATTTTTCAGTTGTTTATATTTTTTTCTTTGCTGCACTCCATCCAGAATGATCCATCCGCCAAAAATCAGAAGAATAAACACACTGCTGTAAGCCCATGCCTCCAGCGGCATTTCATAGAGATAAAACAAGAGCGTCTCCATCAGAAACAATATCAGGGCAGCCATAGCCTTTTTCATCTAACCTGCTCCTCCCTGATCTGATAGCCAATCCCTTTACGCGTCTTAATAAATTCGCAAAGTCCGATTTCTTCCAGTTTTTTTCGAAGCCTTGTCACATTGACCGTCAGCGTATTGTCATCAATAAAATGTTCTGATTCCCACAGCGAACGCATCAGTTCTTCCCTGGAGACGGGTCTTTTTGGATTTTTCATCAATATTTTTAAAATTCCGAATTCATTACCGGACAGCTTCAGCTCTTTGTCCTTATAATGCAGAACGGCTTCTGTCAGATCCAATGTCACATTTCCGACACAGCAGAGTGCTTTTTCCGATACAAATGCATAAGAACGACGAAGCACTGCCTGTATTTTGGCTACAACCACTTCCATGCCGAACGGCTTTGCCAGAAAATCATCTGCTCCCATGTTGATCGCCATGACAAGATTCATGTCATCCCCTGCAGATGAGATCACAATGATCGGTACATCGCTTACTTTTCGTATCTCGCTGCACCAGTAATAGCCATTGAAAAACGGAAGCGTCAGATCCATCAGCACCAGATCCGGTTTCCACCCGGCAAATGCTTCCATCACATGTTCAAAATCCACCGTGTCAAATACTTCATATCCCCATCGCTCCAGCTGCCGTTTCAGAACATGTGTGATCGTCGTATCATCCTCCACCAGCATGATCCGATCATGATTCTTTTTCTCATCTTCTTGAAAATCCTGCATATGCTTTTCTTTCCTCTCTTCGAAAAATGCCCATATATTGCTTTATTGCAGCACAATCCCCGCAATTCTCTCTCTGTTTGGTATTTGCATTTTTGTTGCAAAAGTCACTATTATTTTTTACCGATTGTGGTATACTAACCATGAAGATATCGAATTCTTCTTCGCATCTTCCGGCATTTCAAAGCCAGTATAACATGAATTACAGATCTGCAAAAGAAAGGAATGATTTTTTATGTTGATTTTTACAAGCGAAAACTTTGAAAAAGAAGTACTTCAATCAGATAAACCTGTTCTTGTTGATTTTTTTGCCACCTGGTGCGGCCCGTGCAAGGCTATGCATCCGGTTCTGGAAGAGCTTGACCTGGAAGAAGATTTTAAGGTCGGACAGGTCGATATTGATGAGTACCCAGAACTGGTAAGCAAATATCGTATCATGTCCGTCCCGTTCTTTATTGTATTTAAAAATGGAGAAGTTGCCGGAAAAACGATCGGAGTTCAGTCAAAAGAAGAGCTTCTGGCACTGATCCGCGGCTGATAAATATTACCTTGATTTTGAAAAAGAGGATACTTTTCCGGTATCCTCTTTTATGCAAAAAGTTTTTTCCACAATCTCAAAAATCCGGATCGGATCTGATAATCATCTTCCCGCCAGTCAAACAGACTTTCGTATTCTTCTTCGGTGAGGATGTTTTTCAGTTCCTGTTTTTTCTCATCCGGCACGATGACATTTACGCTGTCAGCAAAGCAGAGGCCGGGGTAGAGTACACACCACCAGTTTCTGCCTTTTGCTTTCCCGATGCAGACTCGCAGTGCCTCATAAGTTCCTGCCGGAAAGGTGCAGTCCCCATAGGTTTTCATCGGAAAATAGCACTTTTCCAGATTTACACTCACCGGATAAGTATAGCCTCGTTTCTGGATCTCCTGTTCTGCCACAAGACAGATCGTTTCCTGATTTTCTGTGATACGTTTTTTTGTTTCCTTAACATCTTCTGCTCCGTCCAGAATGTCTTTCATATAATCTACCAGCCGGTCTTTGACTTCCAGTTTCAGTTTCTGGTCTTCTTCGCTGTCGCTGTTTGCCAGCACATGAAAACGCAGGATTTCCTTTGCGATCCCCTGTTGGATCTGATCTGCTGTCTCTTTTGTTGTCTGTTTCTCTATTCCATGGATTGTTTTTGTTGTTTTTGTTTTCTTTGCCGTATTTTCGTTTTCTGTTTTCTTTAAAACATTGAGATAGTTTTGCGGCACAAGTTTGCCATCCTCTTCTTTGAGCTTTAAAATTTTATGTTCCCCGCTTCCGTTGTGCAGACGGTACAGAAGGCTTCCCAGTGTGGCAGCTTCTCTTTTATGGTCTGTGCTTTTCTGATAAAATCCGGTTAAATCCTGCGATTCTTCTTTCTGTTTCTCCCGCTGTTCCAGTACTTTGCCATCTGCTGTGAAAAAATAGATATTTCTTGAAAAAGCCGGGCGTTTTTCCAGTGCCAGCAATACTTCTCCCAGTTTTTCATCATCCTCTGCCAGATCATCTTCCAGCAGGACACAGCGTACCTGTCCATAATCCAGGTATTTGCTGCTTTTATCCTGCTCTGTCTGCAAAGATTTTTCAAACGGGAGTGCACTGTCCCGGATCACTAGTGTATCCGGAAATTCCCGCTCCTCCAGCTCTCTTCCGCAGCTGTTAAGACAAAGGAGCACTAAAACACTCAGAATACCTAGGATTGCTTTCCGGGTTCTGTTTCCGTGCTTCCGGTCTGTTTTTTTGTCTTCTTTTTGTTTTATCCTCTTTTTCTTCATACTCTTTCCCTTCTTTCTTGCTCAAAACGCTATCTGCAACAAAGAGCAATGGTCCTAGATATTATTTTTTACTTTCTTTATTTGCAGTGTATTTTTCTTATAATTTTCAATAACGCCACCAGTATAGTGATCCCAAGAAATCCCAGGCTCACCAGCTCATACAGCTGTACACTTTTTTCATAAGACGGGCTTACGCACGCCGCAGCACTTGCTGCCGCTGCCATCAGCCACCACTTCCACTTCTTCTTTTTTCCGGGCAGAAGTCGTTCACTGCAAGTCCCAAGAACGGTGAATCCTGATACCAATGCCCCACAGACCATGCCAAGAAAGAACACTGCAAATAAAACATCCCACCGCTGCAAAAAAATCCCCTTAATTTTGGAATTGCTCATCGCAGTAATGACAGAAAATGGCAGGGCACGGATGCCGCCGGCTCCAAAAACAGACTGTAAAAGAAACAAAAGCAACAGACTTCCGATCAGCATGCTACCTGTTGTTTTCTCGAAAACACTTCTGCTTTGCTGCTCTTTGGTTGCCCTTTGCAGAAATACATCAGACCCCAGACCTGCAAAAACAGACAGCATGGCGATACCTGCGATCCATATGCTACCCGGAGCAGATGGCCGCATCATTTCTCCAAGTGTCCCAAACTGTCCGCCTCGGATCGTAAGCACCGCCAGAACCAGAAGAAGCAGCATTACCGGAAAGGTCAGGATCGGACAGAGCACTTCCAGAAATTTTGCCCGGACTTCCAGTCTGTGATCTGCCGCAAAACTGCAGACGGCTGCCGCCGGCAAAATCAGCATCCATATTTTCTGTTCCGGCAGAAGGAAACACTGTGCCACTTCAGCAAACAGACAAAGTAAAAAAAATACATCTGCCAAACCGTAGATCCCATATACAACGGTCAGGATTGTGATTTCCGCCTGGCCTGTGCCATCCTTTCTGTTTTCTGCTGCTTTGTTCCCCATTCCTTTTTTTCTGTCTGTGGCAGGATACTCCGGCAGTTTTTTACTAAAATCCAGCATGATCTTCAGATAGAGAAAGGTCAGAGCCGCCGTCAAAATCCATGACCAGATGGAAAATCCGCCCTCCGGTATCTGTGCCGGCAAAGGCAGCAGTAAACCAATCTTCGCAGCCTGCTCCAGGATCAGGATTCTTCTGATCTGTCTTTTTGAAATTTTTCCATTTCTGCCAAACATAATCCCTTCCCCTTCTGACATTTTCTATATTTTGCATCCGGATATTTTACAGCCAAAATGCCAGTGACATTCTTGAGTTTCTGTATTTCAGGATTTTCTGCGAAACCGGATGCGATTTCCCCATTTTGCAAAGATCGGTCTGCGTTTCCGTTTCCTCGCTGCTGCCAGAAACATGGAATCTTTTTCATCTGCCCTTTCATTGAGATTGCCGCCCACATAAGGATAAAGCCAGGGAATTCCGTAACTTTCCTGCTCTGCCATCAGCATCAGCAGAAGAAAACAGCCAAGCATCACGCCCAGAATTCCAAAGCAGCTGCCCAAAAGCAGGATTCCATATTTCCAGAGCCGGAATACTTCGGAGAGCTCTTCGTTTGGTATGGAAAAGGAGCCAAGAGCCGTCAGAGCCGCCACCGTCACCGTGATCGGACTGACCAGATTGGCACTGACCGCCGCCTGTCCGACGATCAGGCCGCCTACGATGCCGATCGTATTGCCCGCCGGTCCCGGCATGCGAAGCCCGGCTTCCCGCAGAAGTTCAAAGGACAGTTCCATCAGAAGGACTTCCGCTGCCGTCGGAAACGGCACGCCGCTTCTTGCCTCCGCCATGGAGCGAATCAAATTGCTCGGCAGAAGCTGCGGGTGAAACGTTGCCGCCGCCACATAAAGCCCCGGAAGAGCAAGTGCCAGAAAAGCCGCCACGTAACGGATCAGCCGCAGAAAAGTGACGATCCGTTCATTGCGGTAGTAATCGTCCGCCGTCTGAAACAGGCTGTTTAACGTTGCCGGAAAGATCAGGGCTTCCGGCGAATTGTCCGTCAGCAGTACCACGCGTCCTTCCAGAATTGCCTGAGCTGCCCTGTCCGGGCGTTCCGTTGTCTGATAAACCGGAAATCGCCCTTCTTTCTTTTTCCTTGTCAGATATTCGATCATTCCGCCATCCTCGATGCCATCCACCTCAAATGCATCCAGCCGCTTTCTCATCTCTTCACAGATCGGCAGATAAACGACACCGTCCAGATACAAAAGTGCCGTTGTAGTGGCAGAGTAACGCCCCACCTGTTTCTCTTCCGCTTTCATTTTTGCATTGCGTATTCGTTTTCTTATCAGTGCCGTATTCATCTTTACAGACTCAGAAAATGCTTCTTTGGAGCCTCGCAGACCTTTTTCTGAATCCGTTTTCTGGACACCGCTTCCCGGATAGCCTTTGCTTCCGATCTTGATTGCCCGGTCGTAACCATCCACAAACAGTACTGCATTCCCGGCAAACATGGCCGCCATCGCTTCTTCCAGCGTAAAAAGCTCTTTTGTATCAGAAATCCCGAGGCTGTTGTTTTCCAGCGTGCCGTAGATTTCTTTTGTATCCATCGAAAGCAGTCGGTTTAAAAGTTTTCCGATGACCGAATCCTCCAGCATCAGATTGCTGACCGCCACCTCGATGTAAATCAGAAAGGCTTCTGTTTTCTCCTTTTCTCCAATCAGCAAAGGGCGGAAAAGGATGTCGGCACAGTTTTCGATCTGCTTTTGCACCTCATTTTGATTTTCCGAAAGATGTAGTGAAATTCGCATCCGCCTATCCTCCTGGCTCATGTTTGACTTCTCTTTTTTCACACAAATTGATGCATATACTATTTTGATGTCCTACAGCAGGCAAGAACGACATTCTGACCTTTCAACTCTGGACATCATATTTGATACCTACGGATTGTTTCGTACTCCGTACTCTCACAATCCTTCCAAAAAATAGGAAAGAGTGTTTTCCTGTTCACTCTTTCCTATTATTTACCAGTTTTCTTTTTTTATACCTGTTCTGTGATTCTTCCCGCATCTCGAAGGCTGCTGATGATCGAACGTCTCTGGTTTTCGATATGAATACGGATCGCACTGCCCGCCTCTGCCTTGTCGTGCTTTTTAAGTGCACTGTAAATCGCCTCGTGCTCTTTTAAAAGCAATTTATGTGTGCCTGGCTCTTTGAGATATTCCATGCGGTAACGATACATCTGCTCCCTTAAATTATTCAGGATCTGCAAAAGACGTTTGTTGTTGGTCGCACTGTAAATGATCTCATGGAATGCCATATCGGTTTCCGCACATTTTACCAGGTCATCGGATTCCAGAGCTGCCTGAAAGTTATCTGCTGCTTCTTTTAATGCCAGTATCTGCTCTTCTGTGATATTCTCACAGGCATCGCAGACTGCCAGTTCTTCCAGTGCGGCACGCACTTCCAGTACATCTTCCAGATCTTTGATCGTGATCTCTGCAACTTCCGCACCTTTTCGCGGAATCATCAGCACCAGACCTTCCAGCTCCAGCTTGCGGATTGCCTCTCGCACCGGAGTGCGGCTCACGCCCAGTTTCTGTGCCAGCTGGATCTCCATCAGTCGCTCGCCCGGTTTTAGTTCTCCTTTTAAAATCGCCTGCCGCAAAGTCTGGAACACAACATCCCGAAGTGGAAGGTATTCATTCATCTCCAGTTGAAAATCACCTGTCATTTATTTTCCTCCGTATCTTTCTGATTTTTCCATATCTTTTATCTGGATACCCTACGAATGGTTTCCTGTGCCCACAATCCAGCCATCTTTACATAGCTGTGGTTACGAACATCTGTCGGATCTTGTCTTCTTCACGCAGAAGTTCGGCCGCCTTTTCTGCCTGCTCACGCTCGTTAAAAATGCCGAATACTGTCGGACCGCTGCCGCTCATCATGGCGTTTACCGCACCGCACTGCATCATTTTATCTTTGATTGTCTGGATGATCGGATAAGCCGGTATGGTAACCGTTTCCAGCACATTTCCCATTTTTTTACAGACTGCTTCCAGGTCTCCATCCTGCAAAGCCCGGATCTGTCCGTCGATATCCGGATGACAGGTAAGCTCGTTGGCTCTCAGGTTGGTGTAAACAAACTTTGTGGACACGTTGATCGGCGGTTTTGCGATCAGAACAAAACATTTCGGCAGAGACGGAAGCGGGGTTAAAATCTCACCGATTCCTTCCGCAAGTGCCGTTCCACGCAGCACACAGAACGGTACATCCGCACCGATCGCCACAGAACGTTCCATCAGTTCCCGTTTGGTCAGTCCAAGCTGAAACATACGGTTCACACCGACCAGAACCGCTGCCGCATCCGAACTTCCGCCACCCATTCCGGCTGCAGTCGGAATGAATTTTCGAAGGTCGATCTCTACACCGGAAGTGACCTGAAATTCATCCATCAGAAGCTTCGCTGCTTTGTAAACCAGATTGTCTTCATTGACCGGCAGAAAACTGACATTGGTCTTCACACGAATCTGCGGTTCTTCCAAAGGACTGAGCCTGATCTGATCATACATGTTAATGCTCTGCATGATCATGCGGACTTCATGGTAGCCATCTTCCCTTTTTCTTGTGACATCCAGTCCAAGATTGATTTTTGCCATTGCTTTCAGTTTGATTTCTTTCATTTGCACCTCTGTATCTCTCTGAATTACTTTTATTTTCATGATGCCAGATTCAAAGGAATGTTCTGTTTTTCCATAAAATGCGTATCTGAATTTGATTCTTAGCATCATTTTTTGCATTTTGTATACAATTTCCTCTATATTGTATCACTAAAAATACAAAATCGTCAATAGGATGTTTTGCTGTTCTTTTCTCAGGAGGCCGTATGAAGGACCGCTGATTTCACGATCAGCAGTTTCTGTCCTGCCCGGATTTCTTCTGTCAGATGGTTCATGTTTCTGATATGTTCGGATGTGGTGTAATACTTTTTCGCAATGTCCCACAGGGTATCCTCCGGCTGTACCACATAGCAGACGATCCCCGGGCGTTCCTGCAGTTTTTTCAGATCCAGCTCTTTCTCTTCGATATCCAGAATACAGTTCTGGTGCATGATCCGAACAGCAAATAGATTCAGGCTCAGGGTTCCTTTGATCTCCACTTCTTCCCCTGACATGGATGCGGAAAGCTGTTCGATCTGCGGATGCAGATGGAAACGGCATTCACTGGTGATGCCTTCTGCTTCCATCAGATGTGAAAACGGGATCATACCGGTCACGAGTGCAAAGGGATGCTCGTCGTCCGCTGTGATATACAGAACAGAAATCTCGATGGCTCCCTCCATTTTGATGCCCTGTTCCGTCTTTGCGATTTCATCCACTTTGACCTCTCCGCGACAATGGCAGATCTGCAGCAGACGTGGACTGTTCTCTGAAATACGGATTCGATCTGAAATTCTGCTCTTTGCATAATTTCGGATCAGCAGGCTTTCATAAGATTCTTCCCCGAAGACCGGCGTCAGCTCTTTTGACGGTGCATAGACATCTTCTAAAATCTGCACGGTATCTTCTTCATAAATGCGGATGTCAAGCTCCAAAACGGCATCGAGCTGCAGGATTCTTTCCTCTCCATCGTAATCCGGCCGCACTTCCAGCGTCCGTTCTGCAAGCGTCACCTCGATATCCGGCACCATCTCCGGCCGACAGCCGGTACAATCAATCTGCCCCTGAAACGGAAGGGCGGATTCGATCCACTGTCTGCTCCCATTTTCATCATCCGCAGCATAAAGTACGAACACGAACAGTTCTCCCCGGATATCCAGCACGCCGTCTCCCGGTCTTACATCCCATGACCGAAGCTGCACGCTGTCCCATAAAATCTCACCGATGTTCGGTTTGTTGGAAGATAAACTGATCTCTTCTTTGATCCGGAAAATGTCTTTTTTCTGTACTGCCATGGAGAGCGGCTCAATCTTCTTTGTACGTACACTGATATCCGGCATCTCTTTCACTTCCACGGCCGCCTGCGTATCATAAAGCTCCTCAACGGATGCTTCAAACGTCACGAGTGCCTGGATACTGATCTTTCTGGAATTGATCAGACTGATCCGAATATCCTCGGTTTTCCATTTCAGACTGACATTATCTCCCGGCTTTGCCCCTTCCAGGTTCAGCTTTTCCGAAAACGGCAGTTTTGCCTGAAGACGGTAAACGGGATGCTGTTCCCCTTCCGCCAGGCAGAGCATCCACACTTCCAGATTTCCGCTTACCAGAATCTGATTTTCCATGATCTTGCTCTCTTCTACCCGGACTTTTGCACGGTGCTGGATGATCCCTGTGACATCTGCTTTACTGTCCGGGACATTCAGATCTTCTTCCAGCGTGATCTGATTCATTGCCTGACTTCTCTGACGGCTCATCCGAATTTTCTTTTTGACGATTTCCATAAAAAACTCCTCTCGCATCATCTCAAATCAATGTATGCGAAAGGAGTTCCCCTTATTACGCTTTATGGTTCAAACGTGACCTCCTGATCCATGTTCTCGATCAGCAGGATGATACATGGATACGATGCCTCCGCTGCCGCCTGCTCTTTCTGTGGCGGGATCAGTGTGGTCGTCACATGCAGCCCGTCGCCCATAAGCTCCACGGCATCGGCACGGATGCTGTATCCGCCGGTCGGCTGCTCGCCGTATCCCCGGATGATGTATCTGCCTTCATCGCCCTCCCAGGTCATTTTGATCTCTTCTTTTTTATGCTCTTCGATGATATCCTGTAACTTCTGCGGTGCTTTGTCAAAAGCAACCACCTGAAATGCAACGGAAATCCGCTCTTCCTGTGCTTCACCCGAGAGGCATCCGCTCATCCCGGCAAAAATAAGTATCCAGCATAACAATACGATGACCTTTTTTGCTGTTCTGATCATTTTTTGCCCTTTTCGCTTCCTTGGAACAGTATACGGTCTATCTTTTTTATTTATGCTTGAACGAAATATTTCCGCTTTGATCTGCTCGGAATATTATTTGCATGCCTCAACTTCGATGGATTCACCGAAAATCTCGATCGCCTTTACCTGACTGATGTCGATCGGCACGCGAAAGTCAAAATCGAGTTCTCTGGAAACTTTCACAGCATCTGCTGCTTCGTCATCACCGGAAAGTTCACAGTCCGCAATCCCCATTTCATAGTATTCTTCGGATAACAGACTGCCGTTTTTCAGACGGATATGGACGTTGTCAAAATACTTGCCGGAATCTTTCTGCGACTGCGGCAGTGTTATATAAATCGAACATCCCATCGGAGAGAGCACTATGCGATTAATCTTGACGTCATCTTCTCCATCAGAGACGGTCTGATCACAGACCTTCTTATAGGAAATATCCTTTGCCTGATCCATATCCACAGTAAACTTCCAGGTTCCGGAACAGATGGAAATCGGATTCTCCAATATCCCGGAATCTTCCGAAGCGGAATAAGCAGATACTTCGTCATCGGTACTTTCTGCCTCGTCTTCTGTCCCATCCTCCTGATAGTAACCGAAATCCTCGAAGGTAAATTCATACTGATCGCTGTCAAACCCGGCTTCTGCCGAATAATTTGTCACATAAACAAACTGGTTTGAGGCAAGACTCTTGTCGTCCTCCTGATAATAATAAGTGCCACTTGCCATCAGATCCTGCTCTGCATTCACATCGGTATTCAGAAAGCTGTAAGCATGTTCCTCCTGCGGTCCGCCTGCTGTCACAATCTGATCCTGCTGCTTTAACGTCCCCTCCACGATCATGGAAAAACGGTTGCCGCTCTTGATCAGCCCTTTCAGATCCAGACGGATATTATCGTCCTCGTAGACTGTACCTGCGGTTGTCACAGCCATGTCTGTCAGCTGTTCCAGATCCATCACCGCACTGTCTGCGACATGGTATTCTTTTGCATGTTTTTTAAAGAATGCTTTGAAATTCTCCGCTCCCATAAGTGCATAAGCAGCCGCTCCGACCGTACCGAAGGTAAACAGCAGAAAGCTTGCCGCAACTGCCCCATAGCGTACAAAGCGATATTGCCACCGGCGTTTCTGTTTTTTAACCAGCCCGTCCATTTTCCGGTAAAAATCATCGGACAGCTGAATATCCTGTAACTCTTCTTCTGAAGGCAGAGCATCCATCTCCTCTTTATGGTAGCTGCAAACTGCTTCTTTTAATAATTTCTCAAATTTCCTGTCGCTCTCTTTCATATTGCAGCACCTCCTTCATTTTCTTTTTGGCACGATACAGGCGAATCTCCACGTTCTTTTTGCTGATATCCAGAATCTTTGCAATCTCGCCGTTGCTGTATTCATGAAAATAGCGAAGCTCCAGCACCAGACGAAGCTTCTCCGGCAGAATCTTCATTGCCTCTAAAAGCTCCTTTTCTCCCTCTTCCTGTATCACATTTTCCAGCGGCTGATCCTTCTCGTCATGGAGTGCATAATCCACTTTCTCCAAATCGGACTGGAGACCGCTTTTGGATACACGCAGCATATCCAGACATTTGTTTTTTACAATGATCACACACAGGCTTGTCATCTCCTGCGATGTCAGATGCCGATAAGTGTCATATTTCTCTGCGAGTTTTACAAATGCACCGTGAACGGCATCCTCCGCTTCTTCTTTGTTTTTCAGAATTTTCAGAGCTACATAATACATGGTGCGGTAATTCTTCTCATAAATCTGCCCAAACTCCAGTTTTGTGTTTTCGTCACCAAGCCCGCTTATCAGTAGTAACATTTTTTCTCCCCTTGCAGCCACGCTGCTTCTTATTATTCAAGAGTGCCTCTGGCATTCTTACTGCGAGGTGCACGTCATGCATCGTATGAGATATTCTTCTGTGCACCTCTGCAATCCGCCGGAGGCTATATCAGATGGGAGATGGATTCCCGTTACTGATACAAGCTTGCTACCCGCCGCCGACAGAAACGGGAGTCGTCTTTCATCTGATATAACGATCCCTGTTCTTATTTTGCTACAAAATTTGTTCTATAAAGTGTAAAATTTTCGCTGTGTCAAACTTTTGTTCTCCAAAACTTGCTGCCGGCATCATGCCAAGCAGTGAATTTGTCACAAAGCATCCGTTAAACTTACTGACATCCTCCGGATACAGTTCTTTTTCTTCCAGAAGTACTCCCCTTCTTCCGGCTTCTTTTATAACATATCTCCGCATCACTCCCGGCAGCATCCCGCTGCTGACGGGCGGTGTGACCAGTTTATCATCCTGAATAAAAAAGATGTTTGTCGTACAGCCTTCGCTGATCTGCCCTTTCTGATTGAGAAAAACCTTTTCATCCAGCCCACTTTTTTTTGCATTTCGCTTTTCCATGATGTTGTCTGCAATCCCAAGCGTCTTATGGTACGTGAGCGGTGAAGTCTCATTTCGTCTGATTTCGGAAAATCCAAGCCGAAATCCTTTCTGATACTGTTCTTCTGAGTAAGTGTTTTTTCTCAGTCCAAACAACTTATTCTGTGCCGTCACTGTGATCTTGAGTGCTCCGTGCTGCTTTTCTTCCGACTGTGGACAGGCATTCAGATAAGCAAGCACTTCCTGATCCTCTACGCTCTGGTCAATTCCGAAAAATGCAAGGCTGTCACGCAGCCGCTCCAGATGCCAGGCAAGCAGCTGCGGTATGCCTTCTTCCACAGCGATCGTCTCAAAGGCTCCGATGCCAAAGTAAAACCCGTCATCCGCCAGAACCGTTGATCCGCTGCTTTTCTTTTCTTCTGTTTTATTCTGCATTTCCTGCCCCTTTCAGATACGCTCCAGAAAAGCTTCGAGGTCTTCGACCGTATCCACGATCCATTTTGCACCGCACGTTTCCAGTTCTTCCCTGCTGCCGTATCCATAGAGTACACCGACACAGGAAATCCCGAATTTGCCGGAGCCGAGGACATCGTGTTTGCGATCCCCGATCATCAGCACTTCCTGCATATCCGTGATCTGATTGTCCGAAAGTGCCGACTGTATCACATCTTCTTTGTGGATTTTGCTTCCATCCATGGAGCTTCCCTGAATATCATCAAAATACTCTGCCAGTTCAAAATGCTTAAGTATCTGTTTTGCGTAAATCTGCGGCTTGGAGGTCGCCAGAATCACTTTTTTGCCCTGTTCTCTGCATTTTTTCAGCAAATGCGTGATTCCCGGATAAACTTTATTTTCGAAAATACCTTTCACGGCATAATATTCACGGTAAAGACGCACGCCTTCCTCTGCTTTTTTTTCATCAAACCCATAAAATTCTTTAAAAGAATCTACAAGAGGAGGACCCACGAAACGGTAAAGATTGCTCTTTTCTTCGGAAATCCCCAGATTTCCAAGTGCATAGGAAACGGAATTCGTGATCCCGTCTGCAGAGTCCGTGATCGTTCCGTCCAGGTCAAACAACAGATATTTTATCACTTTCTTTTCTCCCTTCCAACGCCTGCAGAACAGCTTTTGCTTTCTGAAGCGTCTCTTCGTATTCAAACTCTGTCTCCGATTCGCAGGTGATGCCGCCTCCGACTCCGAGATAGTACTTTCCGTTTTTATGTACTGCTGTGCGGATCACAATATTGAAATCGCAGTCACCGTCGAGCGTCAGATAACCGATCGAGCCGGTATAAAGATTGCGTCGGCTGTGCTCCAGTTCTTCAATGATCTCCATCGCACGCAGTTTCGGTGCCCCGGTGATGGATCCGCCCGGAAAGGCTGCTTCCAGAAGATCCACAACATTTTTATCTTCCGCAAGTCTTCCCTGAACTTCCGATACCAGATGAAAGACCGTCGCATACGTCTCGATGCTGTACATTTCCGTCACTTTGACGCTGCCCGGCATACAGACACGGTTCAGATCATTTCGCTCCAGATCAACGATCATAAGAAGTTCGCTCTTATCCTTATCGGACTCTTCCAGTTCTTTTCTCATCGCCGCATCTTCTTCTCTGGTGGCTCCGCGTTTTCTGGTACCTTTGATTGGCCTGGTCGCCACAACACCGTCACGCATCTGCAAGAAACGCTCCGGAGATGCACTGACGATCTGCAGATCCCCATAATTTAAATAGCCGCCAAACGGAGAAGGATTGTCTCTGCGAAGTGAGCAGAAAACATCGTAAGGTGTACGAGTACTTTCCACAGTAAGATGCTGCGTCATATTTGCAATATAGATATCACCCTCGACGATATAGTCGATCATATCCTGCACCGCCTGCTTATAGTCTTCTTTTGTGAAATTTGGCGTGACTCTGATCTGACTGTGATCATCCTTTGTTCCCGGAATCTGACCGTTTTTCCACAGAGTATACGTTTCTGCGACTGTGTTTTCCACATCGTCAAGCAGCGTATCCACCTCTTTGGTCTGACCGTTTGCCACAAGATAAAAACGTTTTTCCTGATGATCCTCAATGATAAAATTATCATAAAAACAGAGGATCACATCTGGCATATCCACCTCTTTTGGATGTCTGGCCGCTACGTTTTCTTTCTCTCTTCCGTAATCATATGAAACATAGCCCATCGCACCGGAAACGATCGGCAGATCACTCTCATTGCTGTCCGGATGTTCCTTCAAATAAGTGCGAAGATAATTCTCAAAAGTCATTTTCTGCTTTTCGTCATTCACCCAAAAGCTATCTCCGTCCTGTACCAGCTTCTGATATGGCAGACGCCCGATGATGGAGTAGCGTCCCAGCCTATTTTCCAGAGAAGAATCCAAAAAAACGATGTTCTTTTCCTCTTTCCATCTGGAAAATAAAACATGGATCGGCGGATATTCTCTGATTTCCCTTATCTTATGCATAACACACCTCCGTCCTTTCCTGCTGCCACTGCTGACAGATGCAGTGGAAATTCTCCAGAAGTTCGTGACCGTACTGTGTCAGCACCGCCTCCGGATGAAACTGCACGCCGTAGATCGGATACGTGCGGTGAGAAATCGCCATCACAGCCTGATCTTCTGTCCTTGCATCCACCTGGTACTCCTGCGGCAGCGTCGCCTCATCGATCACCAGCGAATGATATCTTGTCACCAGGAAATCCTGCGGCAGTCCCCGAAAAAGCCCCTCCCCTGAGTGTGTCAGAGGGCTCAATTTGCCGTGCATCGGGCGTGTCCCCTTTTTCACAGTCGCACCTGCCACGTAGCCGATCGTCTGATGACCGAGACAGACGCCAAGGATCGGGATCTCACCTGCAAACTTTCGGATCACCTCTGCTGAAATGCCCGCATCCTTCGGTGTTTTCGGTCCCGGGGAGATGATGATCCCCTCCGGTTTCATCTGACGGATCTGACCGGTCGTAATGCCGTCATTTTCCACAACAAGAATCTCATGCCTCGCCTCCTCAAAATAGGCTCTGAGATTGTACACAAAAGAATCATAATTATCAATCATTAAGTACATAGACCTTACCTGCTTTCCGCGCAGTCGTTATCCCCGCCGAAAAGGAGAGGTCCGTAACTCGCTGTTAATTTTTATTTTCTATATTTCTGATGTCCGTTCAGTATATCATATCTCCCCCTAAAAGAAAAGAATCCTTTGTGCATTTTCACAAATTCTACCTTGCACTTCTCTATACCATACGGTATACTGGATACATAGGTTTCCAAGCACAGGCATCGTTCCTGCTCGCAGGATAAAGTGGCTGTATTGGCAGACCGTGAAAACATGAGGAAGTAACGATTTACGCAGTAAATCCGTGGATTCCGAATGTTTGCAGGATTGCGAAAGCTGCATAGCATCTTTTTATAAAAAACTATTATATCTTAAAGAGAGGGCATACCAATGAATACACTGCACACAAGACTTTCGGGTGTACTTGTTCACCCGACTTCCTTCCCTTCCCCATATGGTATCGGAGATCTCGGCCAGGGGGCTTATGACTTTATCGACTTTCTGAAAGCTTCTGGTCAGAGTTTATGGCAGGTTCTGCCGCTTGGACCGACCGGTTTCGGCGATTCTCCTTATCAGAGCTTTTCTGTCTTTGCCGGACAGTCTCTGCTGATCAGCCCGGATGACCTGGTTGATCTGGAACTGATCACAAAGGACGATCTCTATCCGATCCCGGAGTTTGATGCAGCGAAAGTCGATTACGGTGCTGTACTGAACTACAAGAACGCTCTGTTTAAAAAGGCTTTCCAGACCTTCCATCACACACCGAACAAATTCCTGCTGGAAGAGTTCGATGATTTCTGTCTGGAAAACAAAAAATGGCTGAGCGATTATGCTGTATTTATGGCATGTAAAGATGCTCATGAGGGAAGATCATGGCAGGAATGGGATGACGAGATGACCACTCCGACCGCAAAGGTGCGTCTTGCTTTTGAGACAGAATACAAAGAACAGATCAAATACTATAAATTCATCCAGTTCCTGTTCTTCCGTGAATGGATGAAACTGAAAAAATATGCAAATGAAGCTGACATCGAGATCATCGGCGATATTCCGTTTTTCGTATCTTTAGACAGTGCCGATGTCTGGGCAAACAAAGAGCTCTATCAGCTCGATACGAAAGGTCATCCGCTTCAGGTTGCCGGAGTTCCGCCAGACTATTTCAGTGCCACCGGACAGCTCTGGGGCAATCCGCTCTACGACTGGAAACACCATGAAGCTGACGGCTATTCCTGGTGGATCGACCGTATCAAAATGCAGATGAAGCTGACCAACTACCTGCGTATCGACCATTTCCGCGGCTTCGAAGCTTACTGGTCCGTACCGGCTGATGAAGAGACTGCTGTAAACGGTAAATGGAAAAAAGGCCCGGGTAAAAAACTGTTCGAGGCTATCCAGAAAGAGCTCGGCGAGGATCTTCCGATCTGGGCAGAAGATCTTGGTGTGATCACTCCGGAAGTGGAAGAACTGCGTGATGAGTTTGCTTTCCCTGGTATGAAGATCCTTCAGTTTGCTTTTGAGGGACTGGAGGAAAGTGATTATCATCCGCACAATCTTACAACAACCAACTGTATCTGTTACACCGGAACACACGATAACAATACAACTGCCGGCTGGTATCAGAATCTTCCAGAACCGCAGAAAGACAAAATCCGCCGCTACTGCAACTGCGACGGCGGCATCATCAGTCTGGATTTCATCCGGATGTGCATGGGCAGCATAGCAAAATATGCGATCTTCCCGATCCAGGATCTGTTTATGCAGGATTCTTCCTGCCGCATGAACACACCGGGTTCTGCTTTCGCAAACTGGGCTTATCGCTATGAAGCATCCGCTCTTACGCAGGATCGTGTGGACTGGCTGAAGAGTACTACTGAATTATTCGGTCGCGGAAGGAGCAAAAGTTTATGATCCGTTCTCTGCTCATTGTAATTCTGATCGTTGCCTTTCTGATCCTGTCCATCCCGATTCTGATCGTTGAGTGGATCATCGGAAAGTTCAACCCTTACGCCCGTGATATTTCTTCACTGCGTATTGTTCAGTTTATGTTTAAACTGATCTTATTTGTTGCCGGTACGAAAGTAACTGTGATCGGCGAAGATCGTATTCCAAAAGATACACCTGTTCTGTACGTTGGCAACCACAGAAGCTATTTTGACGTGGTTCTGACTTACGCAAGATGCCCGGGACTGACCGGTTACGTTGCAAAAGACAGTATGAAAAAAATCCCGCTTCTTTCCAGCTGGATGAAACGGCTGCATTGTTTATTCCTGAACAGATCTGATATCAAAGAAGGGCTGAAGACGATCTTACAAGGAATCGATCAGATGAAAAATGGTATTTCCATGTGTATCTTCCCGGAAGGCACACGCAACGAAGCATCGGATGATACACTGCTTCTTCCATTTAAAGAAGGAAGTCTGAAAATGGCAGAAAAGACCGGATATCCGATCATTCCAATGTCAATCAACAATACGAGAAATATTTTCGAAGCCCATAGACCGTTTATCCGTTCTGCACATGTGGTTCTGGAATACGGCGAGCCAATCTATCCGAAGGATCTGCCAAAGGAACAGAAAAAATTCCTCGGTGCCCACTGTCAGGAGATCATTCAGAATACCATATCCAAAAATCAGTCACTGGTATAAAAATATGATGAAAAAAGTTTCTCAGATTTCTTTTTACACCGGGAGCAGAGAAGAACTGCTCCCGGGATTTACTTCAAAATTCCCTTATATTTCTTCCTGTTCCGATATCACAAAACATCCGGGACACTTCTGCCCATGGCACTGGCATCCGGCCATGGAGCTTTTTTATCTTAAACAGGGATCTCTTGAATACAACACACCTGGCAGCAGAATCCTTTTGGCGGAGGGCTGTGGCGGTCTGATCAATTCCAATGTCCCGCACATGACAAGACCAGGTCCGGATTTTGCTTCCTCGACACAGTTGCTGCATCTTTTCGACCCTTCTTTTATTTCCGGCGTCCATGGCAGCCTGATCGATGAGAAATATGTCACACCGCTGACCACCGCATCCCAGATCGAGATCATCCCTCTTTATCCGGATCATCCGGAACATAAACAAGTGCTCTCTGCTATCCGCGATTCCTTTTTGATTTCAGAAAACACCCCCGGCTACGAACTAAAACTGCGTTCTGCCCTCTCAGATATCTGGTTTCAGATTTTTGAACTTGCACTGCCGCTGATGCAGACCAAAGACCGGTTTGACAAACGAAACAAACGCCTGAGACTGATGATGGTCTACATTCATGAACATTACGCCGAAAAGATTTCCGTAAAAGATATTGCCGGTACCGCTTTTGCCAGTGAACGCGAATGTTTCCGACTCTTTCACGACTGTCTGCATATGAGCCCTGCCGAATATATCAAAAACTACCGTCTTCAGGCAGCCTGCGATATGCTCGCAAATACAAGAGAACATATCACTTTTATCAGCCAGAGCTGCGGCTTTGGAAGCAGCAGTTATATGGGGAAAATTTTCCGTGAATCGATGGGATGTACACCGAACGAATACCGCACAAAGCTGCGTGGCTGATATAAAATGATAGTCAGGCGGATATTCGCAATCCGCTTTGCTATTTGGTTAAAATGCTGCATTTCATGCATCATCGGCAGCATATCTTCGATTCCGCACATAAGATTGGCAGTATTCTGCTATAAAAAGGCAGAAATAAGATATTTTTTTGCCTTTTTATGCACTATAATCATAATCGAAATGAATCATATCCCTCAAAATCCTGGTCGCACACACGATTGCTTACCACTTTGCAGAAGTGGCGGCCTTCTCCGACTGAATGATTCATTGCAGCTGGAAATGCCCACATACATTTACCTTGCTGTATTCATTTCATCACACTACTTTCGGATCAGGGCGTGATTCGGCCATCATGCCCGAGTTCCCTTTTCGTTTTTTCGATAAATTTGAGAGGAGATTCTATGAGTGCAATTAAAATTGTTTTTTTTGACATTGACGGAACTTTAATTGATATGAATAAGAAACGTATTTCTGAAAAAATGCTGGAGACACTCCGCAGGCTGAAAGAAAACGGCACGATTATTTGCATTGCGACCGGCAGAAGTCCGATAGCACTTCCGCATTTTGAAGGTGTTGAATTTGATGCTTTTCTGACTTTTAACGGTTCTTACTGTTTCACAGAAGATGCGGATATCTTTTCCAATCCAATCCCGACTGAAGATGTACATATGATCATCCAAAACGCCACGGCTCTTGGTCGTCCTCTGACGGTTGCCACAAAAAACAGACTGGCATCAAACGGCAAGGATGAGGATCTGATCGAATATTATTCTTTTGCCAAACAGGAGATTGATGTGGCTGATGATTTTGAGCAGGTTGCTAATGAAAAAGTCTATCAACTGATGGCCGGAAGCTCACTTGCAGAACATCCGGCACTGATGAAGGATGTTTCCCATGCACGTATCACCTTCTGGTGGAACCGTGCCGTTGACATTATCCCGACAGACGGCGGAAAAGGCCGCGGCATCGAAAAAATGTTAGAATATTATCACTTCGATAAATCGCAGGCAATGGCGTTCGGAGACGGAAACAATGACATCGAAATGTTGAAGAGTGTCGGCCACGGCGTTGCCATGGCAAATGCTTCTGATGAATTAAAAGCGATTGCCGACGATGTGTGCGGTGATGTGGCAGAGGATGGTATTTACTACTACTGTCTGGAACATGGTATGATCTGAACTCTGCACACCGCCTGCAAAGGTTGAAGTCCCTCACATCTGAAGTATAACAAAAAGCTCCGGCAGGAATACAGTTACATTCCGCCGGAGCCTTTTTGTACACCTCCAGAATCCGCCAGAGGTTGTTATATCCGAGACGAATCATCTTACAGCTGACATAATTTTTCCACTACTTTTTCAAAATGCATGAAATGCGATGCCTTTACCAGCACGGTATCCCCGCTCTGGATCAGAGACGGCAGACAGGTCAGCAGTGCCTCCATCGTCGGAACCTGCAGCACTTCGCCACAGCCGCCGTTTGCCATGGCTGCTTCTGCCATATGGCTGCTGATTTTTCCGGTGCAGATCAGAAGGTCGATCTTGTTCTTTGCCGCATGGTATCCGACTTCTGCATGCATCTGTTCTTCGTTTTCTCCAAGCTCCCCCATGTCACCAAGGATCGCCACTTTACGGCCTTTTGCATCTCGCAGCACGTCCAGAGATGCTTTCATGGAAACCGGATTTGCATTGTAGCAGTCATCGATGATCTGGATATCTCCATGGTTAATGATATGGAATCTTCCGCCAACCGGCTCCAGTGCCTCGATGCCGGCTTTGATCTCCTGCATGGTCAGTCCCAGTGCCCTGCCGACAGCCGTCGCTGCCAGTGCATTGAGTACCATGTGCCATCCCGGGATCGGAACGGTAACACGGATGCTCTCTCCGTCTGCATGGATCGTGCAGGCAATACCGGAAAGCCCCAGGCTCTCGATCTCATCGGCATAGACCGGCTTCTGTCCTTTCACACCAAAAAATATCGGTTTGATGCCTTTTACTTCCTCGATCGTATCCAGCTTGTCATCGTCCCCATTTAAAATGATGCAGCCGTCTTCTTTCAGGAAATCAAAGATTTCCGTCTTTGCTCTTAAAATACCGTCGCGGTCTTTTAAAAACTCCAGATGACACTGTCCGATATTGGTGATCACGCAGATATCCGGTCTGGCTACTTTGGCAAGACGATGCATCTCTCCAAAATGGCTGATGCCCATCTCAAGGACTGCGATCTGATGTTCATCTCGCAGACGGAAAACGGTAAGCGGCAGCCCCAGCTCGTTATTGAAATTGCCAAGGGTCTTCAGCACATTGTATTTCTGAGCTAAAACCGATGCGATCACTTCTTTTGTGCTGGTCTTTCCGACACTTCCGGTGATACCGACTACTTTGATATCGAGCTGCTGCCGGTAGTACTCGGCGATCCCTTTGACTGCCTCCAGAGAAGATGCAACCTGAATGTACGGTCCTGCCGGGTTTGCCAGCTCTTTTTCACTTAAAACAGCCAGTGCACCTTTCTCAAAAACAGACGGGATAAAGTCGTGTCCGTCTACACGCTCTCCCGGAATTGCCACAAACAGGCAGCCCTTTGCTGCCTGCCTGCTGTCTGTGGTAATACTCTCTACAATACTCTGTTTCATCTCTTCGCTTCCGTGGTAAACACCTCCGCAAGCCTGAGCTATTTTTTCAAGGGACATATTTTTCATGTTAAAAATACCTCTCTGTTCTTTTATTTTGCTGATACAGCGATCAGTTTCTCGCAGAGGTCTGCAAAATCCATGCCAAGTGCCTGTGCTTCCTGCGGCAGAAGGCTGGTCGGTGTCATGCCCGGAAGTGTATTGGCTTCCAGACAGTACATTTTGCCGTCCTTGGACATCATAAAGTCCAGTCTTCCGTAATTGTCAAGCTGCAGTGCCTTAAACCCTTTCACCGCATATGCCTGCATCTGCTCTGTCTGTTCTTTCGTCAAAACGGCCGGACAGGTCTCAACGGTGCTTCCGGCTTTGTATTTGTTCGTGTAATCATAAAAGCCTTCAATCGGTGCGATCTCAATGATCGGATAAGCTATTCCGTCCACAACACCGACTGAAAATTCACGACCTTTGATATATTCTTCCACAACGATCACATCTTCATAAGAAAATGCATCTGCAACTGCTGCTTCGTATTCTTCCTGTGTTTTCGGAATCGTAACGCCGACGCTGGAACCTCCGCAACACGGTTTTACAACACACGGAAGTGTCATGCCATGTGCTTCAAGCGAAATATCCTCGCCTTTTCTCAGGATAAATCCTGCCGGTGTCGGAACTTCATTCTGCCAGAAAAGCTGTTTGGAAAGTCCCTTATCCATGGCAATCGCACTTCCCAGATAACCACTTCCCGTATAACGGATACCAAGCAGGTCAAAAGCTGCCTGTACTTTTCCGTTCTCACCGTTCTCGCCGTGCAGTGCCAGGAACACAACATCTGCTGCCTGACACAGTGCGATCACATTGGTGCCAAAGAATGCTTTTCCTTCCTGAATGCTCTTCTCTACCTGACCGTCAAAACTTCTCGCATAAGCGGCTGCGGCATCGACATCGTACTCATCGGTAAATGCCTGCATCGGATCTGCATCTTCTCTTCCGAAATAGACATCCACTAGGATAGCCTGATGACCTCTGCTTCGAAGTGCCTTGCATACCTGTGTACCGGATACGATCGATATCTCACGCTCGGTACTGATACCTCCTGCTAAAACAACAATTTTCATAATGTTCCTCCTCATGCCGCAGTTCTGCGGTCTTTTTCTTTCTATATAGCTCATCACTGCCCATCTATGGCTGTATACGACGTCGGATCACTCAGGGTATCGGTTGTGGTGCCTGTCGTTGTATCAGCCGCACTGCTCTCCGGGGTGACTTCCACTCCCTGCTCGTTGATCACACGGGTCTCAGCCGGCTGTGAGATTGCCACAGAGCCGGTGCCCTGATTGATCGAAGACTTATAAACAACGATCGGTGTTCCGATCTCGATATTGTCAAAAATAATACCTGCCTGATCCCACGGTGTATTGACACATCCATGCGAACCATTTCCCTGATAAAGCGTTCCGCCAAAGCTTGCACGCCATTTTGCATCGTGGATACCGACACCGCCGTTGAACGGCATCCAGTAATCAACCGGTGTATTGTAGCTCTTGCCGGTCAGGTTATCGGCTCCCCGAAGGATCGCCTTTGCTTCCTTGTCAAACAGGCAGTAAAGCCCTAGCGGAGTCTCGTAACCGTCTTTTGTCGCATCGCCGGTAACGACCGGAGTATCAACCAGACACTGTCCGTCTTTGTAGAACCACATACGCTGGTTGGTGATATCAATCTCCACATAGGTATCGCCGATATCGTTTTCTTCCCCTCTTGCCATGGCACTTTCCAGCCACTGTGGCTGTCTTGTCGCAGATTCGCCTGATTTAAGTGTCTCATCCAGCCATGCCGCCTCGGTCTCCTCATCCATCTTCCAGCCGTAATTCATGCTGGTTACGGTCACGGTCTCTCCAAGTGAGGTATGGAATGTCTCATCGGTACCGAATGTATCGTACTTGTCTGCCAGCTGTCCGATCCAGTCTGCGATATGATTCCAGTCAAAAGAAACATTTCCGCTGGAATCTACTGTCATCCAGTCTTTGAATGTCTGGTAATCCAGCACATCGGAAGCATCTCCGATCTCATATGTAACCGTCATATCCCAGTATTTCTGCAAAGATGCCAGTTTCTTTTTCAGTTTTTTATTGTCACTGGTCTTCTTTGGTTTCAGATAGCAGTCGCTCTCTTCCAGATTTACTTCGGTCTTGCCGTCCGTCACTGCCTGACAGAGCAGCTCATAGACTTTATCTTCATCCAGCTGATTGCCTTCCACTTCCTCCACAATCTCAAATCCGGAAGACGTTTCATCAATATAGGCATCTTTCGGTTCGGTAACTTTATCGCTGTCAAAAGCATCCAGTTTTTCCATCGCTTCTTTGAGCTTTGCCTTATTGTAAACCGTCGGAGTCGTCATCGTATACTCCTGCGGATGGAAGTATGCATTGATCCATAAAAAAGAGTTCTGTGAATATTTCAGCTGCTGTGCCGCACCGTCTGATACATACTCAAACTGAATATCCGCACCGTCGATCTGTTCGGTCTTGTTGTCTTTTTCATGCACCCGCAGTACATAATCCTGCACCTGGTTTGCAACCAGATTTTCTACTTCTTTTACGGTCTTGCCGGACACATCAATGCCGTTTACCGTCGTCCCCGGAAAGAAACGGTCCATATAGTAAACGCCAAATCCCAGATAAACAGCAACCATGATCAGGACAACAATGCCGGCCACGATAAGAGGTGTTCTGGAATGTTTCTTTTTCGGCAGTTCCGGTTTTACCGGCTGCTGCTCATATCTTCCTGGTCTTCCCTGGCTTCCTTCTCTCCGGCTTCTTTCTGATCTCGGTGTTATCTGCGGCTGTTCCAGTCCTTCGGCTCTTCTGTGCCGTTCTTCTCTTGAGCCTTCTCGTCTTGAACTTTCTGTTCTTGAACGGTCTCTTCTTCTTTTTCTTTTTGGTCCATCGTTTAATGTGATTTCCTTCATATGCTTTTCCTTTGCCTCTTAAAAATACTGTTATCATCCCCGGTATTTTGCAGCAGAGCAGCCATTTGCGTTCCGCTTTCAAAATACATTCCTATTTTAGCACGTATCCAAAAAAAGTAAACACCTACCTGTCAAGAAAAACAGACCGAAATTACAACATTTTAAATGCGATCAGTACAATCCCCAAAATCACAAGTACCACTCCGGTTGCACGGTTTAACGTTTCCGGTTTTGCCCTGTTTGCAAAACGTGCCGCAATCCTTGCCCACAGGAACGTGAACAGCACGCACAGCACCAGACAGGTGATATCCGGCATGCCGCCGATCGCAAAATGAGAAGCCGCACCGGTAAATGCCGTAAACGCCATGATAAACACGCTCGTTCCGACTGCGGTCTTCAATTCATAGCCAAGCACACTTGTCAGGATCAGAAGCATCATCAGTCCGCCGCCCGCTCCGACAAAGCCGCAGATAAATCCGATCAGCATGCCGCAGATCACAGACTGGATAAAACGCTTCTTTTTTGAGACTGCCTGCATGGCTTCTTTGGTCGTCATAACCGGTTTTACGATAAATTTGACACCAAGCAGCAGTGTCATGACCATCGAAAATCCGCCCATGGTCGTACTCGGGAGCAGACTTGCGATATAGCTGCCCCCCAGCGTAAATAAAAGTACTGTGACCATCATCACGATTCCGTTTGCCACATCCAGGTTTTTGTTTTTGCCGTAAGTATAAGCTGAAACCGCACTGGCGAGCACATCGCTGGCAAGTGCGATACCGACTGCCTGATACGGATCCATGCCAAGAAAAGTGATCAGCATCGGACTGATCACAGCTGCCGCACTCATGCCGGCAAACCCGGTTCCGATGCCGGCTCCCATTCCGGCAAAGAAACAGACTAAAATCGTAAAAATCATATTTTGTCCTCTTTTCTCTTTTTGTGTTAAAGCCCATTATAAAACATCTTCTCCACAAAAATCAATACCGCAAGAAACGCTTCTTTCGCTTCCTGCGGTATTTTATCTTTTCTTTCAATATCTTTTATGGCAGTCCGGAAAAAAACAGATCAGACTGATCCGTTTTTCCGTGTCGTTACGGTAACTGTGCTGCCGGTCCATCTCCAGGCAAAACACATCCTCTTTTCCGACCAGGTATGCTTCCTCGCCGCACCGGATCTTTACTTCGCCTTCCAGCACAGAAATGTATGCTCTTGTCTTTTTCTCCTGACTGCTGCCGGTATATTCTGCCCCCGGTTCCATATCAATCCGGTAAATCTTTGCCACACAGTTATTTTCATAAGGAAAACAGTTCCATATTTTATATTCGCCCCTTACTTCCTTTGTCGGCTCCATCTCTTTTATATGCACCAGTCTGGACCCTGGAGACACATCCTCTATCAGCTCCTGAAATTCAATGTGAAGTCCGCCGATGATCTTTCCGATCACACCAAGAGAAGGGTTTGCGATCCCTTTTTCGATCTGAGCCAGCATACTTTTGCTCACCCCGGTCTGTTCAGCCATTCCCTCAAGACTCATCCCTTTTTCCCTGCGGATCCGCTTTAAATTAACTGCAACGTTATAATTCAGATTGTCCATAACTGCTCCCTAGTCCTCCGATATACTGATCACGCTCAGTTCTTTCCGGTACTTTTTTTTATGTTCTTTTTTCTGGAGGTACATTTCATGATCTGCCTGTTTTATAATATCCCTGACCTGCAGCTCCTCATTTCCGCCCTCTACTTCTACGATACCGCAGCTGAAACTCTTCGGATATTCCTTTGTCTGCCCGGATGAAAATTCTTTCTGTACTTTCCTTATTTTCTGCTCTGCCATCTCGTAGGGACAGTTATACAGGATCACGCAGAACTCATCTCCTCCAATCCTTGCAAACACATCTTCTTTTCGGATGTGTTTTTGGATCGTCTCAACAAAAAACGTGATATACCAATCCCCTTCTGTGTGTCCGTATTGATCATTGATATATTTCAGATGATCCAGATCGCAGTAACAGAAGGTCAGGTTGCTCCCTTCTTTCAGCATATCCCCTGCCTTCTCCAGGAAATAGTGACGGTTTCCGATCTGTGTCAGCCCATCGCGGTTCGCTTCCATCCTCAGACGTTCTTCCCGCAGCTTCTCTTCCGTCACATCCCGAATAATATAAAGAAAGGCCTGTTCTCCCTGCCACTGCATATATCCGGTAATGATCCTATAAAAATGATGTCTTGAATCCTCTGCTTCCCATATCCATTCAAAAGAATCTCTGCTCTCTTCCGACCGGTGTTTCTGTGCAAACCGAATACACGTCTGATAAACTTCATTCCGATCAATACTTCTGTCATTCCTCTTTTTACAGTACAGAATCCTCCTGCCATCGGCACTGGTCACGAAAATCTCCTCTTCGCTGCGGTCGATCATCTCTACCAGAAGCTGATTGTAAGTTTCTACCATCCCGGCATGTATTTTTTCCCGCTCTGCTTCTTGTTTCAGTTTTAATTCCCGCTCCTTCAGCTGCTGCGTCATCGTATTGAATGCCTCTGAAAATTCCCCGAGATAAGATACCGTCTGAGAATAATCACCCTTTGCCACCTGCTTTGCCTGCCAAGTCAGATGATTCAGATTTGCATGGATATTTTTTAAATTTTCGCACAAAAAATTCTCCCGCGGCGGCGGCTGCACTGACAGATTTCCTCTCGAAAGGGCTGCTTCGTACTGTTTTGTTTCTGTCAACGTCTTTGCAAAATACTGCAGTCCCCTGCCAAGCTTCCGAAAAGGCTCATCGAGTTGTTCCACATCAAGCGGCTGAATTTTTTTATCATACAGGATGCTTCTGAGGTATTCAAACAATAATTCGCTGTTTTTATCCTCCATGACTATGCTCCTATTTTTCGTCTTCTATATTTGCATGAAATCTGCACACGCGGTCACCGGTTGCCCAGCAGTCTACCTCTACTGCCGTATAGAACTTTCCGGAATACATGCTTAAAATACCGCCGATAAATCCTTCGTCGTAATTGCATACCGTCTCGCCAAGGATCGGAAGTCCGGAACAGTCCGCATCCTCTGACACATTGAGAATGATCTTTCCGCTCTCCTCATCTACCTTTTCGATACGCAGCACACCGATCTTTAATTCCTGCATTTTACTCTGAAGCTCACTTACAAACTGATCCAGCGGCTGATCCAGATTCAGCATTTTCTTTGCAAAATATTCTCCCGCCTTGCGTCCGGCATTGCGGAAAATCTCAATCTGTTTTTCCTTTCCAAACTGTCCGATCAGCTCCTCTTTCAGGGAATATTCCAGCAGACGGTAAACCATCACCGGAAGCTCTTCTCCGAGATTGCCTCTGCTGCCCGAATCATACTGCAGATAATCCTCCAGTGTAAGAGCTTTTCCTCCCGTCATAAAAACATTTTCTTCCATTGTATTCTCCTCTGCCTGTGTCCATTTGTTCCTTGTCTCATCATTCTATATATTTCAGTATAACATCTCTTTTTTCTCAATTCAACCAATTTTCCGATAAAAAGAGCCATAACCAACTTCATTTAAAGTCAGCCATGGCTCTGTTTTTTCAAATTTTATTTATCTTCCAGAATCTTATCAATACTTACCAGTTTTACGCTCAGTACAAAGATTTCTGTTGCCGTTTTCAGCTCTTCCGGTGTCGGGTAAGACGGTGCGATACGAATATTGGAATCCTGCGGATCTTTTCCATATGGGAATGTTGCACCGGCATCGGTCATAACAACACCAGCTTCTTTTGCTTTGGCTACGATTGCTTTTGCACAGCCAGGCAGTGAATCAAAGGAAATGAAGTATCCTCCGCGCGGTTCAAGCCAGCTTCCGATCTCCAGTCCGCCCAGCTCATTTTTCAGTCCGCTCAATACAGTTTCAAATTTCGGACGCAGGATGTCTGCATGCTTTCTCATATGCAGCACCATGCCGTGGATATCTTTGAAGAATCTTACGTGACGCAGCTGGTTCAGCTTGTCATGACCGATGGTCTGGATGGTCATCTGCTTTTTAATATCTGCAATGTTTGCTTTGGAAGTACCGATTGCAGCTACACCGGAACCCGGGAAGCTTACTTTGGATGTAGAGCAGAATTTGTAAACCATGTCCGGATTACCTTCTTTTTTACATTCCATCAGGATCTCAACCAGGTTGTCCTGTTTATCCTCATATAAATGATGGATACCATATGCATTGTCCCAGTAAATACGGAAGTCTTCTGCTGCCGGTTTCAGTCTTGCGAAACGACGTACTGTCTCATCAGAATAGGTGATACCCTGTGGGTTGGAATATTTCGGCACACACCAGATACCTTTGACTGCCGGATCGTTGTTGACATATTCTTCAACCATATCCATATCCGGTCCATCTTCATGCATCGGAATGTTGATCATCTCAATACCGAAGTGCTCTGTAATCTTGAAGTGACGGTCATATCCAGGAACCGGGCACAGGAATTTTACTTTATCCAGTTTGCACCACGGAGTGCTGCCCATTACACCATGAGTCATGGAACGTGCCACCGTATCGTACATAACGTTCAGACTTGAGTTTCCATAAATAATAATATTGTCCGGAGATACCTCTGTCATATCAGCCAGAAGCTCTTTTGCTTCTTTAATACCATCAAGTACGCCATAGTTTCTGCAGTCAACGCCTTCTTCACATACCAGATCTGCATTGCTGTCCAGTACATCCATCATTCCCATTGACAGATTCAGCTGTGCGGTAGAAGGTTTTCCTCTGGACATATCCAGCTTCAATCCTTTGGCCTTTATCTCTGCGAACTGCTGTTCCAGGTTCTCTTTTTCCTTAAGCAGCTCTTCTCTGCTCAAATCCTTGTACGGTGTCATAGTAATCCTCCTCATCTTTCATGTCCATACGCAAAATACACTTGTTTGCCCTGCACGTATCCTGCTCTATCAGCTATTTTATTACGCACCTTGGGTTTCGTCAAGCTTTTTTCGATTTTAGTGATGGAACAGACGGATTCCTGTAAATGCCATTGCCATATTATATTTATCGCATGTCTCGATCACCAGGTCATCTCTTACGGATCCGCCCGGCTCTGCAATATATTTTACACCGCTCTTGTGAGCACGCTCGATGTTGTCGCTGAACGGGAAGAATGCATCAGAACCAAGTGTTACGTCCTGCATCTGATCCAGCCATGCACGTTTCTCTTCTTTTGTGAATACTTCCGGTTTTTCGGTAAATACTTTCTGCCATGCTCCGTCAGCCAGTACATCCATATACTCGTCTCCGATGTAAACGTCGATCGCATTGTCGCGGTCTGCACGACGGATGCCTTCGATGAACGGCAGGTTCAGAACTTTCGGGCACTGACGCAGCCACCAGTTGTCAGCCTTCTGTCCGGCAAGGCGTGTGCAGTGTACACGGGACTGCTGTCCGGCACCGATACCGATTGCCTGTCCGTCTTTTACATAGCATACAGAGTTGGACTGTGTGTATTTCAGTGTGATCAGAGAAATCTTCAGGTCATTTAATGCATTCTGCGGAATGTCTTTGTTTTTTGTCACGATGTTGGAGAGCAGCTCATCATCAATCTTCAGATCCTGACGTCCCTGCTCAAAGGTAACACCAAATACCTGTTTGTGCTCCAGTTTTGCCGGCACATAATTTTCGTCGATCTGGATCACGTTGTAATTTCCTTTTTTCTTCTGTGCCAGGATCTCCAGTGCTTCTTCGCTATAACCCGGAGCGATCACGCCGTCGGATACTTCACGTTTGATCAGCATGGCAGTGTCTTTGTCGCAGACATCGGACAGTGCAATAAAATCTCCGAAAGAAGACATACGGTCTGCACCTCTTGCTCTTGCATAAGCACATGCCAGCGGTGAAAGATCACCCATGTCATCTACCCAGTAGATTTTTTTCAGGACATCAGACATCGGCAGACCGATCGCTGCACCTGCCGGTGAAACATGTTTAAAAGAAGTCGCTGCCGGCAGTCCGGTTGCCTCTTTTAATTCTCTTACCAGCTGCCAGCCGTTAAATGCATCCAGGAAATTGATGTATCCAGGTCTTCCCATCAGCACTTTGATCGGAAGGTCACTGCCGTCTGCCATGTAGATCTTAGATGGTTTCTGATTCGGGTTACAGCCATATTTCAGTTCTAATTCTTTCATTCTGATTTCCTCCTGACGTTTCATAATATACGTGAATTCATAAGATGCCATACGAATTGTTCCGTACTTCGTACTCTCACAATTCTTATCTGTTTTTATTTACGATCTTTGTCTCATATTTTCCGGTTGCGATGTCGATGTAACGCACAAACAGGGAGACTTTGTTATCCTCGTTCAGACTGTTCCACAGGGTTTCGGTAAATGCTTCCATATCATCTGGAATTGCGATCAGTTTCGGTTCTCCTTCGAAACTTGGCAGCGGATTGCCGTCGCACTTATAAGTATGGATGAAATGTCCTTCGCCTGCCACACAGTTTTCATATGCAAACGTGTAGCGGTTGCAGGAATCCGGATTTCCGTTATTGCTCTTTAAAATCGACATTGCATAGCTGTATTTTCCGTTTTCGATGTGCATGATACCGGAGATACGCGGTGTATAGTTCGGTGCATCCGGCTCAAACTCACGGCTTCGAAGAGACTGTTCAAATGTAAGCTGACGATCCATGCCTTCGTAGATGGTATCGGTCTGATCTCCGTTTGTAACGATCGTCTTGTTTCCCAGCACACGTACCGGTGCGTAGATGATCAGGCTCGGGTCAACCAGCTTGGAAGGATCAAATGCCTGTGTTCGGATGCCTTCTCCATCCTCCACAAAGATACGGTTGCGGCTGTTCTCGCTTCTTCCCATGATAAAATAAGCGGTCACTGCCTTTGTACCATCCTTGGATCTTCCAATGATGATACCTCTTCCCGGATAAGAATTTTCCTGAAGTTCTTTTTCAATCGATAACATTTCCATGTTTGCATTCTCCTTTTCTTTTCACTCTCAACCTGCTTTGAAGCACTGTGCCAATCCACAGAACATTTCATTTTGCCAAAAATCCGAATTCAGACCAAGGCAAAAAAAATGTGCCGCACACTCCAAGCAAGATCTGCCCAGACGGTCGACACTTTTACCCTTATACTCCCTGTGGTCTATTCCACTTCCGTCAGTCGTATAATTATTTAAACCTTACCATTTCCCTGAAAAAAAGTCAACCTTGATTTTCGGTTTTCAGCCTTTTTCCATCCAGCACTGCCTCGGTCAGCACATCGCCCCGGTATTTCAGTTTCAGAGAAAAAAACGGATGCTCTTCTTTTAAAAGTTTAAAAAAGATTTTATCGCCTTCCCAGAGGTTCAGCCTTTCAAGCTCACTTTTCTTTACCCACTCCAGCGTTCCTTCATCGCAGGTGATCATATCCCCTTCAAAGCCATCCGCTGTGTAAAGACACATATATTCCGTTTCCCATGCATCTGAAAGAAACGTGACCAGTCCCCGGAAACGCCAGGAAGTGAGTGTAAGCCCTGTCTCTTCCTTTACTTCACGGAGCAGACATTCTTCCGGCGTCTCGTCCTTTTCAAAATGCCCGCCGACCCCGATCCACTTGTCTTTATTGACATCCACCTCTTTTTTGATGCGGTGCAGCATCAGATAGCGGTCATCCTTTTCCAGATAACAAAGTGTTGTAAGTCCCATTTTCTGTCTTTTCCTCCCTTTCCCGGTGCATGACGTGCACCTCGCAGCAAGAATGCCAGAGGCATTCTTGAATTAAGTTTCATACCTGCATATTTCCCTACATCTGCTTGCGGACAACTGCATATTCATCATCCAGCCGATAATATGGGCAACAATAGTGGCTGTCCTCCATAAAACGCACCAGCTCATCCTCATCAAGATTCACTGTACAGATGGATTCTTCACAGTCCTCGTCGTATACATAATTCACACAGGTTTCACAGTCATTACGCATCGCTTTCTCCCTTTCTCAATTTCCGTAAAACTGATACAGGCATCCCGTCTGATTTTTTTTATACTTTCTGTTCTCGGTTCTGGAATTGCCTGCTCTGTGTTCATCTTATCTTTTTTTCTTTTTTCTGTCAATGCCAGGAATCCAGGGTATCATGTTTCTGCTTTTTGGCTCTTTTACGACATATTTTGTCCTGTAAAGGCACATGCTGTCCTTTAACGGGACAGCCCTTTTTCAATTTTCGTTTACCATGTGTTTGACCAAACAATTTCCGCATGAATTCAAGTCGAACGCACGTGAGACTTGGCACGCGATTCTGGTCAGCCTGGCTGACATTTGCCTGACAGAATCGCTGTGCAATAAAGGGTTCAAGGAGACCTTATGAATTGTTTTACCAAAAAAAGGAGGACTTATATGCCGCGAATTATAGAAGGAAAAGAAATGAACCTGATCGGCGACCGACTCCGGGTTCTGCGAAAAAAACATCACTTAAGCCAGCAACAGCTTTCCGAACGTCTGGAAACACAGGCTGTTTATATCTGCCGCGGTTCCATTTCAAGAATTGAGGACAAAAGTCGGACCGTCACTGACATTGAACTAATGGGACTTGCAAAAGTACTGGGCGTAAAAATTCAGGATCTGTTTGAATAGTGTTATTTTTCCACTGCAAAGCATTAACTTATTGACTTATTGTGCAGAAACTCTTACAATGGATAGATGAGCAGGATGCGAATTTTTCTTTACTCGAGAGCCATTCGCATACATCAAAACTACGATATATTCATTTATTCTTGAATCAGGAGGATTTTTATTATGCAGCAAGTATCTGTATTTGCAGAAAACCAAAGAGGTATGATGGAAAGGATCACAGGTGTTCTTCGCAGTGAAGATATCAATATCCTGGGATCGGTAACAAATGACAGTGCCGAATACGGTATCGTCCGCATGGTCGTATCCAATCCGGCAGCAGCCGTAGATGCTCTGACAAAAGCCGGTCTTCTGTGCCATCTTACGGAAGTAGTCGGCGTGGAACTGATGGATGAAGTCGGAAATCTGAACCAGCTTCTCCAGGCACTTTCCGAGAGCAATATCAATGTAAATTACCTGTACCTTTCCTTTAACCGCGAGACAGGCATGCCGATCATGGTATTCCATTCCGAGGATATTATGGAAGTGAAAGCCTGTATCGAACGCAAAGGGTATACAGTATTGTAAATGTGCAAATGAACGCCATAAAATATAAAATAGTTTTGTAAAAATAGTACGCCATGATGATTCGAAAACAATCTCCTGA